>Ga0081455_10005336_pt1 | contig 14114 bp, 9 predicted proteins | sample TabmetS3T2R1_FD_70207 | JGI IMG/M metagenome (GOLD analysis project Ga0081455, IMG submission 70207) | Tabebuia heterophylla rhizosphere microbial communities from the University of Puerto Rico - S3T2R1 | ecosystem: Host-associated > Plants > Roots > Rhizosphere ... | reverse complement strand
ATGATGATCGGGCTCTCCCCGACGCGGCTGTCGCCGATCGACGCGTCGGTGCTTGCCCGCTGGACGATCCGCCCGCGCCTGATGGGCGTGCCCGGCGTCGCGAACGTCTCGATCTTCGGGCAGCGCGACCTGCAGCTGCAGGTGCTGGTCGACCCCGAGCAGCTGCGCGACCGCAACGTCACGCTGAGCCGGATCATCCATACCGCGGGCAACGCCCAGCTCGTGTCGCCGCTGAGCTTCCTCGAGGCGTCGACCCCGGGCACCGGCGGGTTCATCGACACGCCCAACCAGCGGCTGCAGGTCCGCCACATCCTCCCCACCGTCTCGCCACGCCAGCTGGCCGGCGTGCCGGTCGAGGGCACCGGCGGCGCGATGAAGCTCGGCGACGTCAGCCACGTCGTCGAGGATCACCAGCCGCTCATCGGCGACGCGGTCGTCGGCGACAGCACCGGGCTGCTGCTCGTCGTCGAGAAGCTCCCCGGCGCGAACACGCTGCAGGTCACGCGCGACGTCGACGCAGCGTTGAACGAACTGCGCCCGGGCCTCGCGGGCATGAACGTCGACTCGCACGCCTTCCGGCCGGCGGACTTCATCGAGTCCGCCATCGACCACCTGATGGTGGCGATCATCGCCGGCTGCGTCCTGCTGGCGCTCGTGCTCTTCGCGTTCATGCTCGATTGGCGCGCGGCACTGACCTGCTTCGCGGCCTTCGCCGTGTCACTGATCGCGGCGGCGCTCGTGCTCTACGCGACCGGCTCGACGTTCAACGCGCTCATCTTCGCCGGACTCGCGGTCGCGGTCGGGGCGGTGGTCGACGACGCGGTCATCGACGTCGACAACGTGCGAAGGCGCGGGCGCCCCGCGGTCGTCGAGGCTGTCGCCGAGATGCGCGGGCCGATCGGCTACGCGACCCTCGTCATCCTGCTCGCGGCGGTGCCCGTCCTGTTCGTCCAGGGCATCACCGGATCGTTCCTGCAGCCGCTCGTCCGCGCGTACGCCGTGGCGATCATCGCGTCGCTGGTGGTGGCGCTGACGCTGACCCCGGCGCTGAGCTCGCTGCTGCTGCGCGGCGGCCGGGCACACGGCGGACGTCCGTCCGCGCGCTACGGCGCGGCGCTGGCCCGCGTGGTGGCCAAGCCGCGCTGGGTGCTGGGCGCCGCGGCGCTCGCCCTGGTGGCGGGCATCGCGCTCATCCCGCTTCTGCATGGGCCGGTCATCCCGCCGTTCAAGGACCGCGATATCGTCGCCCACCTCGACGCCCCGCCCGGGACGTCGCAGCCGGAGATGGCTCGCATCCTCGAGCGGGCGACTCGCGAGCTGCGGGCGACGCCCGGCGTCAGCGACGTTACGGCCCACCTCGGCCGCGCGATCACGGGCGACCAGACCGTGGACGTCAACTCGAGCGAGGTGTGGATCCGGCTCGATCCCGACGCGAACTACGGTGCGACGAGGGCCGCGGTCCAGCGCGTGGTGAACGGCTACCCGGGCTTCGCACACAGCATCTCGACCTACGAGCAGCAGCGCATCCGCGATGTCGCGGCGGTCGACGACCGCCAAGCGGGCGACGCAGCGGCGGGCAGCGCGGGGCTCGACGCGCTCACCGGCAAGGAGCGCCGGCCGCTCGTGGTGCGCCTCTACGGCGAGGAGCCCGCGGTGCTGAACGCACAGGCCACACGGCTGCAGCGGATGCTGCGGCAGGTCGACGGCGTCGTGGATCCCCGCGTCGAGAGGACGCCCCAGGAGCCGACGGTGACGATCGAGGCCGACCTCGCGCGGGCCGAGCGCCTCGGCGTCAAGCCCGGCGACGTCCGGCGTGATGCCGCGACGCTCCTGTCGGGGATCGAGGTCGGCAGCATCTTCACGCAGCAGAAGGTCTTCGAGGTGGTGGTGCGCGCGACGCCCGACGTGCGCCGCAGCCTCACCGACATCCGCCGGCTGGTCATCGACACGCCGGACGGCGGCCACGTGCGCCTGGGTGACGTGGCGACCGTCGCGGTGAAGCCGACGCCGAGCGTCATCCAGCGCGAGGCCAGCTCACGGCGCATCGACATCACGGCCGGCGTGAGCGGCCGCGGGCTCGGCGCGGTGCAGAGCGACGTCAAGGACCGCATCAGGCACGCGACGTTCCCGCTCGAGTACCACGCGCAGGTCATCGGCAACCCGACCGGGTCGCGGGCCACGACCACCCGGTTCGTCGGGTTCGGCATCGCGGCGGCGATCGGGATCTTCCTGTTGCTGCAGGCCGCGTTCGGCAGCTGGCGGCTGGCGACGCTCGCGTTCCTGACCGTGCCGATCGGCCTGCTCGGCGGTGAGCTGGCCGGCATCATCGACGGCAGCACGTTCTCGCTCGGCGCCCTCGCCGGACTGCTCGCGGTGTTCGCCATCGCCGCGCGCAACGCGATCGTGCTGATACGCCACTACCAGGGGCTCGAACGAGGCGGCGAGGCGTTGAGCGCCGACCTCGTCGTCCGCGGCGCGCGCGACCGGCTCGCGCCGATCGCGATCACCGCGGCGGCCACCGCCGCGGTCGTGCTGCCGTTCGTCGTCCTCGGCGAACGCGCCGGCTACGAGATCGTCCACCCGCTGGCGATCGTCGTGCTCGGCGGCCTGGTCACCACGACGCTGGTGACCCTCTTCGTGCTCCCGGCGCTGTACCTGCGCTTCGGCGGCCGTCCGCTGTCGCCCGCGGACGAGCTGCTGCTCCAGTGGGCCGAGCCGGCGCCAGAACCCGAGAAGGAGAAGGCATGATGCGTGTACGCCAGACGATTGGTGCGACGCTGGTCATCGCCGCCGTGGCGGTCACGGCGTGCGGCGGCTCGTCCGGCGACGGCGGCGGCGACGAGCCCGCCACCGTCACGCCGATCAAGGGCACCGACCTCAACCAGGTGGCCCTCAGCGCCGAGGCGGCCAAGCGCCTCGGCATCGAGACCGCGGCGGTCCAGCAGCGCGGCGCGCGGACGACCGTGCCCTACGGGGCGGTCGTCTACAACGCCGACGGCAGCACGTTCACCTACACGAGCCCGAAGCCCCGGGTGTTCGTGCGCGCGCCGATCATCGTCGTCCGCATCGAGGGCGGCCGAGCGGTCCTCTCGAAGGGCCCGGCCGTCGGCACGGCGGTGGTGACCGTCGGCTCACAGGAGCTCTACGGCAGCGAGTACGAGGTCGAAGAGGACTGAGGAAGGAGCCGGCCCCGTGCGCTGGATCATCAGCAAGAGCCTGCGGTTCCGCTATCTGGTGATCGCCGCCGCGGCGGCGATGATGCTCTATGGCGCCGGGCAGTTGAAGGACGCCCGCGTCGACGCGTTCCCCGAGTTCGCGCCGCCGCGGGTCGAGGTGCAGACGCTCTGCCTCGGCCTCTCCTCCGCGGAGACCGAGGAGCTCGTCACCGTGCCGCTCGAGCAGGCGCTCAACGGCGTCGTGGGGCTCGACGAGATCCGCTCGAACACCGTGCCGCAGCTCTCGTCGATCGAGATGATCTTCAAGCGCGGCACGAACCTGCTGCGCGCGCGCCAGGTCGTGCAGGAGCGCCTGGCGACCGTCACGCGGACGCTGCCGACCTGGGCGGCGCCACCGGTCATGCGCCCACCGCTGTCGACGACGAGCCGCGTCATGCACATCGGCGTGTCGTCGGACCGGATGTCGCTCATGCAGTTGTCGACGATCGCCTACTGGAAGATCCGCGCCCGGCTCTTGCGCGTGCCCGGCGTCGTGAACGTCGCGATCTGGGGCGAGCGGCTCCAGGAGGAGCACGTCAAGGTCGCCCCGGCGAGGATGCGCGCTCAGAACGTCTCGCTGGACGATGTGATGACGTCGACCGCCGAGGCGCTCGACGCGGGCCTGTTGCGCTACGCCGACTTCGGCAACGTCATCGGGACCGGCGGCTTCGTCGACACGAGCAACCAGCGGCTCGGCATCCGTCACGTCCAGCCGATCGTGTCGCCGCAGGGCCTGAAGCAGGTGGCGATCAAGCGAACGGGCGGTCACGTGGTGAGCGTCGGCGACGTCGCGCACGTCACCCAGGGCCCGCAGCCGCTCGTCGGCGACGCGGTCATCAACAGCGGCCGGGGGCTGCTGCTCGTCGTCGAGAAGGCGCCCGGCGCGAACACGGTACGGGTGACGAAGGGCGTCGACCAGGCGATCGCCGACCTCCAGCCCGGCCTGCCGGGAGTCAAGTTCGACGCCCACATCTTCCGCCAGGCCGACTTCATCGAGATGGCGATCCACAACCTCACGCTGGCGCTGCTGCTCGGGTGCCTGCTCGTCGTCGGGATCCTGCTCGCCTTCCTCTTCCAGTGGCGCACGGCGCTGATCAGCCTGGTGGCGATCCCGCTGTCGCTGATGGCCGCCGTGCTCGTCCTCTACCTGCGCGGCGACACGATCAACACGATGATCCTCGCCGGGCTGGTGATCGCGGTGGGGGTCGTCGTCGACGACGCGATCATCGACGTCGAGAACATCTGGAGACGCATGCGCGAGCGCGGGGACGCGACGGGCCGGTTTGCCCCGCGGATCATCCTCGAGGCATCGCTCGAGGTCCGCAGCGCGATCTTCTACGCGACGCTCATCAACGTCCTCGCGGTCATCCCGGTCTTCTTCCTGCAAAGCGTGACCGGGTCGTTCTTCGAGCCGCTCGCGTTCTCCTATGCGCTTGCCATCCTCGTGTCGATGGTGATCGCGCTGACGGTGACGCCGGCGCTGTCGCTCATCCTGCTGTCGCGCGCGCCGCGCAAGCGCGACGACGCGCCGCTCGTGCGCTGGCTCAAGCGTGGTTACGCGGCCGCGCTGGCGCTCGTGCTGCGCCGCCCGTGGCCCGCGTTCGCAGCGGTCGCGCTGATGGCGGTCGCCGGGCTGTTCTTCGCGCGCGGGTTCGGAGAGAACCTCTATCCGGCGTTCAAGGAGCGCGACTTCCTCTCGCACTGGATCACGACGCCGGGCACGTCGCACCCCGAGCAGGTGCGCATCGTGACGCGGGCGAGCCGCGAGATGAAGGCGATACCGGGCGTGCGCAGCTTCGGCTCGCACATCGGCCAGGCGTTCCTGGCCGAGGAGATCGCCGGCTCGAACTTCGGGGAGAACTGGATCAGCGTCGACCGCAAGGCCGACTACGACAAGACGCTGGCGCGCATCCAGGACACGGTCGACGCCCACCCCGGGCTCTACCACGACGTGCAGACCTATCTGCGCGAGCGCATCGACGAGGTCCTGGCCGGCGCCGCCGAGCCGATCGTCATACGCGTCTTCGGCTCGGACCTCGATGAGCTCCAGCGCCAGGCCGACCGCGTACGCCACGACCTGGCGGGCATCGAGGGGCTCGACGACCTCCACACCGATCTCGTCGCCAACGTGCCCGAGATCGAGGTCAGGGAAGACCCGGTCGTGGAGCGGCGCTACGGCTTGAAGCCAGGCGACGTCCGCAGGGCCGCGGCGACGCTGATGTCGGGCGAGGAGGTCGGCGACATGTTCCACGGCGCCCGCGCCTACAACGTGGCCGTGTGGAGCATCCCGAGCACGCGAAACAGCCTCACCGCGGTGCGCAACCTCCCAATCGACACGCCGGGCGGCGGGACGGTGCCGTTGCACGAGGTGGCCAGCGTGCGCGTGCGCCCCACCCCCAGCGCCATCCATCACCAGGACACCTCGCGGCGTATCGACGTCGCCGCGAACACGAGCGGCCGCAGCCTCAGCGCGACGGTCAGCGACGTCCGCAAGCGGCTCGCGACGATCAAGTTCCCCGAGGGCTACCACGCGGAGCTGCTCGGTGAAGCCGTCGAGAGCGAGGGCGCCCACAACCGCTTGCTGATCTTCGGCATCGCGGCCGCGATCGGGATCTTCCTGCTCCTGCAGGCCGCGTTCGGCAGCCTGCGCCTCGCGCTTGTGTTCTTCCTGACGCTGCCGATGGCGCTCGTCGGCGGCGTGCTCGCGGTCGCGCTGACCGGCAGCACGCTGTCGCTGGGCTCCTACGTCGGCTTCCTGGCGGTGTTCGGGATCGCGGCGCGCAACGGGATCCTGCTCATCAACCACTGCCAGCATCTCGAACGCGAGGAAGGCGAGACCTTCGGCCGCGGGCTGGTGATACGCGGAGCACAGGAACGGCTCTCGCCGATCCTGATGACCGCGCTGGCGACGGCGCTCGCGCTGGTGCCGCTCATCGTCGCGGGAACGATCCCGGGGCACGAGATCGAGCACCCGATGGCGGTGGTGATCGTCGGAGGCCTCGTGACCTCGACGCTCGTGAACCTCTTTATCGTGCCTTCGCTGTACCTGCGGTTCGCGAAGGGCCGGACGCGCGCTGCTTAGCGAGGATCCTTGCCGCCAGCGCGGCGACCAGCTCGTCGCGAATCTCGGACATCGTGTCCTCGTCGCAGGAGTCGTACAGCGACGCTTCGAGCGTGTGCCAGGCCTCGTCGTCGGTCAGACCGAAGTGCTTGGCCGCCTCGAACGTCGCATGGAGGGGGGACATGGACATGAGGGGTTTCCTGGGGGCGTTGTCGCGAAACCGACATGTTGAAGGCTTGCACCCTCGTCTGAGGCGGCGATGAGAGCGGCAACGTGGCGCGCAAGCGCCCAGCTCAGGTCGTCAACGACCTGGATCGCAGCCGCCCTAGCGGCCAGGTCGGCGCGTCGACCTGCGCCAGACGCAGGGGCACGGGCCGTAGGTCGGAAAGCTCGAAATCGGGCCGCTCCCCGAAAGCGCGGTGGAGGCGCAGCTGATAGGCCTGGTACAGGCGCAGCGCGCGGGTGCGGCGCCCCGCCCGCAGCGTCAGGCCGATCAGGTGTCGGTGGATGTCGCTGTCGAACGGCTCCATCGCGGACAAGCGCTCCGCGTAGGCCATTGCCACCGGCAGTTCGCCGGCCTCCACTGCAAGGTCGCTGAGCGCGCGCAGCACGTGAGCCGCTCGGTCGCGCAGGTACTCGCGCTCGGCAAGCGCCCATGCGGCGTAAGGCTCGTCCGCGAGGAAGTCGCCGCCGTATCGCGCAAGCGCGCGGTCGAGATGCGGGCGTGCCAGCGGCCCTCGCCGAGCGAACTCATCGAGACCGGACGCGGCGAGGACGAGGAACTCGTCGGCGTCAACAGCGACATGTTCGTCGCTGAGCGTGTAGCCGCCCCCGCGAGAGAGCACGTAGCGCGAGGGCCTGCCGGCCGGGCGCCCATCCTCCAGGCAGTTGCGCAGCACGTGCACGAGGTGGCGCACGGTGCCTTCCATCGCAAACGTCGCGCCGGCCCAGATCGCCTCGGCGATGAACTCGACCGTGAGCACGCGCCCGCGCTCCGCCACCAGCAGCTTGAGCAGCTGACCGGGGCGCTGGTCCAGCCACGGCGCGCCGCGCTCGCTGTCAGCTTCTTGGACCCGGGTGCGGCCAAGCGTCGTGATGTGCAGCCCGCCGGATTGGCGCGCGGCGGGGCGGTCGGGAGTGACCTCGACGACGACGCGATCGCACCAATCGTCCAGCCGCGATGCGCTCGCGTGTACGAGGCCCGACGCGAGTCGCAGCTGCAGGTCGGAGACGCCATCGCTTCCGGCGAGCGTCATCCGCGTGAGGCATGCGCCGGCGAGCGGCGTTCCCGGCTGGCCGCAGCCGAACAGCGTGCAGCACGTCTCCGACCCCAGCGACCGGCGCCGGCTCAGGCGCGCGTACCGCTGCAGCGCCCAGTTGCAGGCGACCATGGTGCCGTCGCTGTCGAAGACCGCCAGTGCTCGGGGAAGCTGCTCGAAGACCAGCCCGAAGAGGCCGGCGCCCGAGCGAAGCCCCGCCGTCGACGGCTCTTGATCACCCATGTGGACCCGCGTTCCCATCACTCCCGGGATCCCCTGGAGGACGCGCAAGTTGGGCGACGTCCACAAGTGCCGGCGTCCCCGCGCCGGCGCGTTCCCCCGATATTCCGTAGGAGTTACATAACAACACATCCGCACACCTGGTGCCAGGTGACGCATAGGCACGCATGCGGCACCTCGTAACCCTGGCGTAATCGGCATGTGAAGAGGGCGTAAACGCATTCGGCGACAGTGCCGCGGTCGGGTGATGCATCTTGGGGATGCGCCCGGCGCTTGGGGCTCAGTACGCGAAGGGGGGACTTCGATGCGCGAGACCGGCTGTCCGGTGACGGGCGGGTCCATGACGCCGTGAACGGCGCCGATCGGGCCTGTTTCTGTCATGACTGTCACTGCTGCTCCTGCGCCGCCCGTCGCGCTGGCCGAGGCGCTTCGCGTCGCCGTCGTGGCCCCGGAGCCGATGATGGTGAGCCGCGTCGAGGCAGCGCTGGCCCGGGAGGGCGTACCTGCCGTGGTCGCTCAGGCCAGTGTCGACGAGCTCGGGGTCACCAGGTCGGGGACGCCGTCGTGCGTGATCGTCTGGGCCGACGCACTCCTGGAGCGCGGCGCGGCAGAGGAAGGCCATCTCGTACAACACCACGCGCCCGGCGCGCACGTCGTGGCCGTGATACGCGACCCGCAGCGGCGCAGCGTGCGCCGATTGCTGAACGCAGGCGCGGACGCGATCGTGCTCGAGTCCGAGCTCGAGCTCAACCTCGGCCTCGCCATCCGCTCGGTGTGCGCCGGGCACCTGACCGTCCCGCGCCAGCTGTGCCACGGGATGGCCGTTCCGGCGCTCTCCTACCGGCAGCGGCAGATCCTTGAGCTCGTCACCGCCGGCCTCACGAACGACCAGATCGCCGGTCGCCTCTGCCTCTCGGAGAGCACCGTCAAGGGCCACCTGACCTCCGCCTTTCGCCGGCTCGGGGTCAACTCCCGTCGCGAGGCGGTGGCGATGATCGTGGCCGGCGAGGGTTCCCTCCGGCGCAGCGTCCTCACCGCGAACCGGGGCGGGCCGGACGACCGGCTGCTTCGGCGGCCTGGCATCCCACAGGGGGCCGCGGCGTGGAGCTGAACGAAGCCGTCCGCAGGATCGTCGGCCAGTACGCACTCGTGATCTGCGCGTGCGTCGCGCTCGGACTTGCGGCGGCGGCCTTCGCGCACCGCAATGACGTCGAGCTGTTCACGGCCTCGACGCGCTTCGTCCTCGACACGCAGGACCCCAAGTCGCAGCAGGAGTCGCAGGCCATCGCGGACACCGCCAGGGCCATCGCGACGAGCCCGTCACAGATCTCGGGGGCCGTCAGCCGGGCGCACGCAGGTGGACACGAGTCCGCCGACGCGTTGGCCAACCGCATCTCCGTCCGGTCTCTGGGCAGCTCCGGCGTGCTCCGGCTGTCGGTCTCCGATCCGAACCGTGCACTGGCCGCGCGGCTCGCGGACGAGCTCACCCGCGGCGTGATCGACCAGCGCCTCGGCGTCACTCAAGGCCAGTTCGAGGAGGCCGTGAGCCAGCTCGATCGCCGGACCGACCAGATCACTCGCAGGATCGCGTCGCTGGACCGCTCGATCAGCTCGCTCACGGTGAAGCTGGCCGGCGAGCAGTCGCCGCAGCGTGCGAACGCCGTGCGGATGCAGCGCGACAACCGATCCCGCCAGCGGGACCTGCTGGCGCAGCGGCGGTCAGTCCTCGAGTCGCAGCGCGCCGGCCTGCTCTCGACCTATGCCCTCGGGCCGAGGCCCGCGATCATCAGCCGCGCGACCCTGTCCGACCGGCCCGACTCCTCGGGGCTGGTGCCGGATCTCATTCTTGGCGCGCTCCTGGGCCTGGTGCTCGGTGTCGCGCTCGCGGGGCTGATCGAGACCTTCTCGCCGACGCTGGTCGGGGGCGAGGCGATCGCGGCGGAGCTCGACGCGCCGTTGCTCGGCACCCTGTCGGGCGATCCCACCGGACCGCCCGAGCCGCAGGTGGCGAGCCGCGTCGCGGCGCGGGTGCGCCTGGCTGCCAAGGGCGCCGGGCGCCGGAGCGTCGTGCTGCTGGCGGCTCCGGACGAACTTGATCTGCGGCGGCTCGCCGTCGCGCTGGACGCGGCCCCGGCCAACGCCGGCGGCGACCGCACGCTGGTCGGCGCCCACGGCCCCACTCCCGACCGGGGTGGGGCCGGCGCGGTGCCGGCCGAGGCGGCGCAAGCCACGGCGATGCGCGCGATCGACAAGCCGGTCAACAGCCGGAGCCGCAGCCGGATCCGCATCCGCTCGTTCGAAGCCGCGAGCTCGTCGCAGGCCAGCAACGGGAGCGTCGGCGGGCTCGTCGTGGTCGTGCCCGCATCGGTCAAGCGCACGAAGCTCGCCGGCGTCAAGCACCTGCTGCGCGTGAGCCGGGCGCCGCTGCTCGGGATCGTCACCTATCCCGCCTCCCGGGCGTCGCTGGAGACCCTGCGCGGCGCCCTTCGCACCAGAGGAGACCGTCGTGGCCGTTGAGATCGCCCTCGAACCGGAGCCCGAGCGCGTCCCCTTCGCTCGCTCTGTAGTCGCGCCCGAGGCGGTGGTGGCAGTCAGCCGGGTGCTGCGCTCGGGCTGGCTGACGACCGGCCCGGAGGTCGCGGCGTTCGAGCACGACTTCGCCGACTGGGTTGGCGCCCCCCATGCGGTCGCCGTGTCGTCGTGCACGGCGGCAATCGAGCTCTCGCTTCGCGCGCTCGGGCTGCCACGCGGCGCGCGCGTCCTCACGCCCACGACGACCTTCTGTGGGGCCGTGCACGCGATCGTCCACGCCGGCCTGAGGCCGGTGCTGGTGGACATCGACCCCGATACGTTGATGCCGAATGCCGCGACGACGGCTGCGGCGGTGCGACGCGAAGGCACCGCCGACGCCATGGTCGCCATGCACTTCGCCGGCCACCCAGCGCCGGTGCACGAGCTGGCTGATGCCGCGGGCCTGCCCCTGGCCCGCGTTGTCGAGGACGCCGCTCATGCGCTCGGCGCGGTGGCCGGCGAGCAGGTCGTAGGCACGATCTCGGCCGCGACGAGCTTCAGCTTCTACGCGACGAAGAACCTGCCGATCGGCGAGGGCGGGATGGTCACGACCGCCGACCCCGCGATCGACGCCTACCTCCGCCGCGCGCGGCTCCACGGGATGAGCCGCGACGCCTGGAAGCGCTATCTGCCGGGCACGGGCTGGCGCTACGACGTTGACGTCGCGGGCCTGAAGGCGAACATGACGGACGTCCAGGCGGCGATCGGCCGCGCGCACCTGCGGCGCTTCCCGGAGTGGCAGGCGCGGCGGCGGCAGCTCGCCGAGCGTTACGACCGGCTGCTGGCCGGCGTCCTCGGCATCGTGCCGGGCCCGCGTCCGCGGACCGGCCGGCACGCGTGGCACCTGTACACGATTCGCGTGCGGCCCGCCTTCGGCATCGATCGCGACGTGCTCAGCGCGGAGCTCGCGGCGCGTGGCATCGACTGCTCGGTGCACTTCATACCGACGCATCGCCAGCCGTACTTCCTGCGGCTCCTGGGAGACGATCTGGCAAACGCGTTCCCGGGAGCGGACGAGGTCTTCTCGGAGATCCTCTCGCTGCCGCTGTATCAGAGCCTCTCGATCAGGGAGGTGGACCGCGTATGCGCGGCGATCGCCGGCCTGCACCTGCCGGCCGGCGCCAACGGCGGGCGCCGCATGGCCGCGGCGCCCGCGGTGGAGGGCGTGCCCGCATGAGAGGGGGAGAAATGGACGGCAAGGCACAAGGCGCAACAGCTCCGAATGGATCACGTCCGGCGATCGCCGGGCGCCGTCGCCGCTCCCGGGTCGCAGTGATCGGCGGCGCCGGCTTTGTGGGCTCGACGCTGGTGCCCAAGCTGCTCAAGCGCGATTACGACGTCACGGTGCTCGACGCCTTCCTCTATGGGGAGGAGAGCATGGTCGAGGGCGGCCGCCGGCTGCGCCTCGTCCGCGGAGACATTCGCGACGTCGAATCGATCGTCCGCGGCTGCAAGGGCGCCGATGCCATCGTCCACCTCGGCGGGCTCGTGGGCGACCCGTCGTGCGCCGTCGACGCCGAGCTGACGCTCGCGATCAACCTGCGGGCGACGGCCATGATCGCCGAGGTGGCCCGCGGGCTCGGCGTGCGGCGCCTGGTCTTCGCGTCCTCGTGCGCGGTCTACGGCGACGGCAGCGGCGTGCTCGACGAGGAATCGCCGCTCGCCCCGGTGTCGATCTACGCGCAGACGAAGGCAGACTCCGAGCGGCTGCTGATGGCGGCCGCCGACGCCCGCTTCTGCCCCACCGCGCTGCGGTTCGGCACCTTCTACGGGCTTTCGCCTCGACCCCGATTCGACCTCGTCGTGAACCTGCTCGTGGCCAAGGCCGTCCGTGAGGGCAGCATCGTGATCTTCGGCGGGGGCCAGTGGCGACCGTTCCTGCATGTCGAGGACGGAGCCGATGCGATCATCGCGTGCCTGCAGGCGCCGGTCGACGTCGTGCGCGGGCAGGCGTTCAACGTCGGCTCCGACGAGCAGAATCACACGCTCTCGGAGGTCGCCGAACTGATCCGCGCGCAGGTGCCGGGCGTCGACCTGATCACCCGGGAGGCTGCCGGCGGCGAGGCGAACTACCGGGTCTCGTTCGCCAAGATCCGCCGGCTCCTGGACTTCCGGGCACAGCGGACGCTGCCCGACGGCATCAGCGAGATCGTCGCCGCCGTACAGAGCGACGCGATCGCCGACTACCGCGCGACCCGTTACAACAACCACACCTCGCTGCAGTCGGGCAACGCGGTCGAGCTGCTCGGGCTGCTGGCCTCGCCCGTGGCCGTGGCGGCGGCCTCCTCGTGAGCGGAGTCGGTCGTGGTACGCACCGCCCAGGTGGTCACGAAGTTCACGGCGGGAGCGGGCGGCATCACGCTTCGCGGCGCGCTCGCTCTGGACCCTGAGCGCTACGCGACGACGATCCTCGCCGCCGAGGGAGGCTCTCTCACCGAGCGGGCCGGCCGCGCCGGTCTCGAGGTCATCGAGCTGCGGCACATGTCGCCGGACGTGAGTCCGCGCGAGGACGCACGCGGGGTACGCGAGCTCGTCGCGCACCTTGCCCGCGGGGGGTTCGATCTCGTCCACACTCACAGCGCGAAGGCCGGCGCCGTCGGCAGGGTCGCTGCCCGAAGGGCGGGCACGGCCGCCGTCGTGCACTCGTTCCACGGCTTCCCGTTCCACGAGTTCCAGTCACCGGTCCGGCGTCGTGCCTATCTCGCAGTGGAGCGCCGCCTGAGCGCGATCACCGACTACTTCCTCACCGACGGAACGGTGGTGGCGGCCGAGGCCGTACGGCTGAGGCTCGCGCCCCCGGAGCGGGTCCGCGCGATAGCGAGCCCGGTCGACGGCGACATCCCCGGCGTCTCGCAGGCCACGCGCGCGCGGGCGCGCGACCTCCTCGGGCTGCCCGCGTCGATGAAGGTCGTGGGGACCGCGGCGAGGCTGGACGCGCAGAAGGCGCCGCTCGACATGGTGGAGGCGATCGCCGCGATGCGACGCGACGACGTCCACATGGTCTGGGTCGGCGATGGCGAGCTGCGACGGCAGACCGAGGCGCTGATCGATCGCCGGGGTCTGCGCGGGCGCTTCGCGCTGATCGGGGACCGCGGCGACGTCGTGCAGATCCTTCCCGCCTTCGACGTGTTCGCAATGTCGAGCCTCTACGAGGGTCTGCCGTGCGCGGTCGTCGAGGCGATGACGTCCGGTGTGCCGGTCGTCGCGACCGCGGTGAACTCCGTACCCGAGATCGTCATCTCGGGACGGACCGGGCTCCTTGCCCGCCCGGGTGACCCGGCATCCCTGAGCCGGGCACTCGAGTACGTGCTCGACCATCCCGACGACGCGGCCCGCATGGCGCGTGCGGCTCGCGCGCACATCGGGGACCGGTTCCGCCCGGAGGCTCTCGGGCGCGATCTCGCGGAGTCCTACGACGCGGCGCTACGGCTGGCCGCCGCCCGCGCCAACGGGTCCAACGGACGGGTCGTGTGATGCAGGGCGTCCTCGACACCGCCGGTGAGCGCCTGGCGATCGAGTGCGCGCCGACCTGGGTCGCCGAGCTCATCGAGGAGGGATCCGCCGGCCAGCTGCGCCCGGGTGACGCCCGTGACGCCTCGGTGCTCGTCCGCGTGGAAGCCGACCGCGCGCCGTTCGACACCCGCGGATGGGAGCCGCTCACACGCGGCGCCTGGCGCCGCGACTGCGCCGTGGTGATCGAGAACGCATGCACGGCCGGTTTCGACCTCCACGTCGCCTGCGCCGGCGACCGGGTCGAGATCGTCTGCC
>Ga0081455_10005335_pt1 | contig 14116 bp, 13 predicted proteins | sample TabmetS3T2R1_FD_70207 | JGI IMG/M metagenome (GOLD analysis project Ga0081455, IMG submission 70207) | Tabebuia heterophylla rhizosphere microbial communities from the University of Puerto Rico - S3T2R1 | ecosystem: Host-associated > Plants > Roots > Rhizosphere ... | reverse complement strand
GGCCTGCGCGTCAGTGACCACGACGAGCCCGGCTTCTGGGAGGCCAACGGCTACCACAACCACGGCGACCCCTGGAAGGAGCAGCGGTATTGGACGGACTAGGGGCTGCGCCGATGCCCGCGGCAACGCCCTCGCCGCGGGCCCCGGGCCGCTGGCAGATCGCCACCGTCGAGCAGATCCGGGTCGAGACGCCGCGGGTCAAGACCTTCCGCCTGCGGCTGCCGATGTGGATGCCGCACCTGCCGGGCCAGCACTACGACGTTCGCCTCACCGCGCCCGACGGCTACGTCGCCCAACGCTCCTACTCGGTCGCCTCCTCCCCCCTCGACGAAGGGACGATCGAGCTGACCGTCGACCGCCTCGACGAAGGTGAGGTCTCGCCCTACTTCGACGACGTCCTCGTCGAGGGCGACCAGGTCGAGGTCCGCGGACCCTTCGCCTCCTACTTCGTCTGGCGCGGGGAACATCCGGTGCTGCTGGTCGGCGGCGGCTCGGGCGTGGTGCCGCTGATGGCGATCCTCCGCCACCGCCGCCGCACCGCCCCCGAGCTGCCGATGCGCCTCCTCTACTCGGCCCGCAGCGAGGAGGAAGTGATCTACGCCGACGAGCTGGGGGAGGAGACGAGCGTCGCCCTGACCCGCACCACGCCGCCCGGCTGGCAGGGCCACAGCGGCCGCATCGACGCCGCCCTCGTCGAGGGCCTCGCCTTCGACGCCGGACCCGCCTTCGTCTGCGGCTCGAACGGCTTCGTCGACGCGGCGAGCACGCTGCTGCTCGGCGCCGGCTACGAGCCCGAGCGGATCCGAACCGAGCGCTTCGGCCCGACCAGCTGAGCGCTGCCGTAGGCTGCCGCGATGCTGGCCGACGCGGCTCTCGGCGCTGGGGTCGCCTTCTGCCTCGCAGTGCTCACCACCCCGGTCGGCGTCTCCGGCGCGGTCTTCCTCGTCCCCTTCCAGATCAGCGTCGTCCAGACGCCGAGCCCGGCGGTCACCCCGACCAACCTGATCTACAACCTGGTCGCGATCCCCGGCGCCCTGCTCCGCTTCCACCGCGAGCGGCGCCTCGGCGGGCCGCTGACCAGGCTGCTCGTGCTCGGCACCCTGCCCGGCGTTCTCGCCGGCGCCGCGATCCGGGTCTGGCTGCTCGGCGGCGGCGACGAGTACCTGATCGTCGTCGCCGCGCTGCTGATCCCACTTGGCGCCTGGCTCGCCCTGGCGCAGCCGCTGCGCCCGGCGGCGCCGCCCGACGAGCGGCGGCGCCGGCAGATCCTCGTCATCTCGCTGCTGGTCGGGACCGTCGGCGGCATCTACGGGATCGGCGGCGGCTCGATCCTCGCCCCGATCCTCGTCGGCTTCGGCTTCAGCGTCGTCGAGGTGGCGCCGGCCGCCCTCACCGCGACCTTCCTCACCTCGCTCGCCGGGGTGCTCGCCTACGCCCTGATCAGCCTCGGCGCCAGCGGCGACATCGCCCCCGAATGGACGCTCGGCCTCGGCATGGGGATCGGCGGCCTCGCCGGCGCCTACCTCGGCGCCCGCCTGCAGTCCCGCCTGCCCGAGGCCTTGCTGCGCCGCGGCCTCGGCGTCCTCGCCCTGGCGCTGGGCGTCCGCTACGGCCTGCAGGCGGCGTAGGCTTCGCGGCGTTCGGCCCGCAATCCCGCTCGTCTCGACCGAAGGAGCTCCCCGTGCGCAAACTCAGGTTCCGGCCCACCCCCGCGGGCGCGATCGCCCTACTGGCCCTCTTCCTCGCCCTCGCCGGTGGCGCCTACGCGGCGACGCAACTTGCACCGAACAGTGTCGGTTCGCAACAGATCAAAACCGGATCGATCCGGATCGGCGACCTGGACAGAGAAATCCGGATCAAACTCAACGACCAGCAGCTGGCGAGCGGCGAGACGGTGCGAGGCCCGTTCTTCCTCAACGCCGAATTCGCCAACCCGCTGCGCAGCGAATACCAGGCCGACTGGAGCACGATCTCGTTCGGCCCGGGGCTGAAGGACGCGCCCAAGGTCGACGTGATCAAGGAAGGGGCGATCGGCAACGCCGACTGCGCCGGCAGCCCGACCGACCCGACCGCCGCCCCCGGCTTCCTCTGCTTCTACATCCAGGAGCAGCAGAACGTCGGCAAGTTCGAAATCTGCGCGGTCACCTGCCCCAACACCCGCTCGTCGAGCCCGTTCGGGGCGATGCTCACCCTGGTCGCCGACGTCGCCCACACGCAGGCCTTCATCGAAGGCTCCTGGGCGGTGACCGCGCCCTAGCCGGCGCTCTCCAGCAGCGCGCTGACCGCCGGCGGCTGCAGCTCGGTGTCGCGGCTGACGATCCCGATCGTCGGCGCGACATCGGGCTCGACTAGTGGGATCGCCCGCATTCCGGGCGGGACCCCGTAGAGGTTGAGCCAAGTCTCCGAGACGACGCTCGACCAGCCGGCGCGGGCGAAGGAGAGGAGGGCGGTGATCGAGTTGCTCTCGATCCGGGCCCGCGTGCTGGCGCCGCTACGCCGCAGCGCCGCCTCGACGATCCGCCGGTTCTGCATCTCGGGGGTGAGCAGACAGAGCGAGGCGCCGTCGAGCGCCGCCCAGCGCAGCCGTTTCTCCCGCCCGCGGCCAGCGGTCAGGTAGACGTAGCGCTCGCGGTAGAGCGGCAGCCCGACCATCGATCCGATCGGCTCGTTGTCGAGGTAGGTGATCCCGGCGTCGATCGCGAACGACTCGAGCTGGCCGGCGATCTCCTGTGAGGAGAAGGAGCGGATTTCGAGGTCGAGCGACGGGTGCTCCTCGAGCAGCGGGGCGGTGATCTCGGCGACCGCGGGGAGCGCGGTCGGGATCACCCCAAGCCGCAGCCGGCCGCTGAGCTCACCGCTCAGCCGCGACGCCTCGGCGAGCAGTCCGTCGGCGCTGGCCAGGGTCTGCCGCGCCCACTGCAGCAGCCGCTCGCCCTGCGGCGTCAGGTCGTCGTAACCGCGCCCCCGCCGCACCAGTTCGACCCCCAGCTCGGCCTCGAGTTTGCGGATCGCCACCGAGAGCGCCGGCTGGGTGACGTGGCAGGCGGCTGCCGCCCGACCGAAGTGGCGCTCGCGGGCGAGCGCCGAGAGGTATTCCAGCTGCCGCAGGACCACCGCGGCCAATGATAAACGCTGTTTATCGAAGCTCGAAGAGAAGGCATTGGACCGCTTCCGGTCGCGGTCCTACGCTTGGAGGTCGACCGTGTCCCAGAACCTCGTCGAGCTGATCCGCCGCCACCATCAGGTGCAGGCGCCGAGCGCGCTCGAAGTGCTGAAGGAGGCGGTCGAGGACCACGGCGAGGTGACCGACGCCGACCGCGAGCGGGCGGCCGAGCTCTCCGGCCTGCCCGAGGCGGCGGTCTATGGCGTCTCGACCTTCTACGACGACCTGCTGGCGCCGCGCGGCGCCCGCCACGTCCGGGTCTGCACCGGGACCGCCTGCTTCGCCGCCAGCGGCGACGCCCACGTCGACGCCGTCCGCGCCGGTCTCGGGCTCGACCTCGGGGAGCGCAGCGCCGACGGCTCGGTCTCGCTGGCCGAGACCGTCTGCCTCGGCTTCTGCCACTCCTCGCCGGCGGTTCGGGTCGGCGACGCCGTCGACGCCGGTCCCGGCGCGGTCGAGCGGGCGATCGCCGGTGACTCCCTCGCCGCCCCCGAGCCCGAGTGGCACAGCCTGCTGCCGGAGCCGGTCCTCACCCGACCCGGCGACTGGTCCGGCCTGCGCCGGGCGATCACCGAGCTCGGCCCCGAGGCGCTGCTGGCCGAGGTCGAGGCAGGCGAGGTGCGCGGCCGCGGCGGCGCCGGCTTCCCGGCCGGGACGAAGTGGCGCTTCGCCCGCGACGCCGCCGGCGAGGAGAAGTTCATCGTCGCCAACGGCGACGAGGGCGACCCCGGCTCCTACATCGACAAGTACCTGATGGAGCGCGCGCCTGAGCGGGTGCTCGAGGGCCTGGCGCTGGCCGGCTACGCGGTTGGCTCCAACCACGGCTTCGTCCTCACCCGCTCCGAGTACCCGCGCTCGAAGCCGCTGCTCGAGGCGGCGATCGCTCGTGCTCGCGCCGACGGCCTGCTCGGCGACGACGTGCTCGGCAGCGGCTTCGATTTCGACGTCACCGTCGTCGAGGGCGCCGGCTCCTACGTGGTCGGCGAGGAGACGGCGCTGCTGGCCTGCTTGCAGGGGCTGCGCGGGACCGTCTCGGCGCGGCCGCCGTTCCCGGCCGAGCGCGGCGTCCATGGCCTGCCGACGGTGGTCAACAACATCGAGACCCTCGCCAACATCCCCTTCCTCGCGGCCCGCGGCGCCGCTGCCTACCGCGACCTCAGCCCCGGCAGCGAGACCGCGGGCTCGAAGCTCGTCTGCTTCAACGAGCGCTTCGCCCGGCCGACCGTGGTCGAGGTCCCGTTCGGGCTGACGGTGCGCGAGCTCTGTGAGGAGGTGGCTGGCGGCCTGCGCGACGGCGCCGCGATCAAGGCGGTGCAGATCGGCGGGCCGCTGGGCGGCATCCTGCCGGCCTCGCTGCTCGACACCCGCTTCGACTTCGACGCCCTGGCCGCGGTTGGCTGCATGGTCGGCCACGGCAGCATCCTCGCCTTCGATGACGGCACGGAGATGCGCGACGTCGCCCGCCACCTGCTCCGCTTCGGCGCCCACGAGAGCTGCGGCAAGTGCTTCCCCTGCCGGATCGGGCTGCGCCGCGCGCACGAAGAGTTCGCCGCCTCCGAGCCGGTCGACCGCGAGCGCTTCGAAGCGCTGCTCGAGGCGCTCGAGCTGGGCAGCCTCTGCGCTCACGGCGGCGGCATGCCGGCGCCGCTGCGCAGTTTGCTCACCCACTTCCCAGGGGAGCTGGGGTTGCGATGAGCACCGTCACGGTCGACGGGGTCGAGGTCGAGGTGGCGCCGGGGGCGACGCTGCTCGAGGCCGCGCGCGCCGCCGGCCGCTGGGTCCCGACCGTCTGCTTCGACGAGCGCCAAGCGCCGTTCGGTGCCTGCCGGGTCTGCCTGGTCGGCGTCGAGGGCTCGCCGAAACCGCTGCCCGCCTGCACCACGCCGTGCCGCGACGGGATGGCGATCGCGACCGAGGACGCGACCGCCCGCCGGGTCGCCGGCGCCGTCGTCGAGCTCGTCCTCTCCGAGCTCTCCGAGGCGCCGGCGCCGGACACCGAGCTGGCCCAGGTGGCGGCGCGGCTCGGAGTCGTGGAGACGCGCTGGGGGGGGACCGTCCACCGGACCGACGACGAATTCCGGCATCCGTACCTCGCCCTGCGCCACGAGCTCTGCATCTCCTGCGGGCGCTGCGTCCGCGCCTGCGACGAGGTCCAGGGCGCCTTCGCGCTGACCGCGACCGGGCGCGGCTTCGAGGCCAACATCACCGCCGGGCTCGACGCCGGCTTCGAGGACTCGACCTGCGTCTCCTGCGGCGCCTGCGCCGACACCTGCCCGACCGACGCGATCACCGAGATCCGCCTGCTGCCACAATCGAGCGAGGAGGGTTGGAGATGACGACTACCTGCGGTTACTGCGGAGTCGGCTGCCGGCTCGAGACCCACGTTCGCGGCGGCCGGATCGCCTCGATCACGCCGGCGCTCGACGGCCCCGCCAATCTCGGCCACACCTGCCTCAAGGGCCGCTTCGCCCACGGCTTCACCCGCTCGCCCGACCGGCTGACGACGCCGCTGATCCGCGCGGAAGGCGAGCTGCGGCCGGCGAGCTGGGGCGAGGCAATTGCGCGAATCGTCGCCGAACTGGAACGGATCAAGCGCGACCACGGCGCCGACGCGGTCGCCGGCCTCGCCTCCTCGCGGGCGACCAACGAGGACTGCTACGCGATGCAGCGGCTGATCCGGGCGGCGGTCGGGACCAACAACATCGACAACTGCTCCCGGGTCTGCCACTCGCCGACCTCCTTCGCGATGCGGAAATCGTTTGGCCTCTCCGGCGCCACCGGCTCGTTCGCCGACCTCGATGCGGCCGAGGTGGCGCTGCTGCTCGGGGTCAACCCGACCCAGGGGCACCCGGTCGTCGGGGCGCGGATCAAGCAGGCGGCGCTGCGCGGCTGCAAGCTGATCACGATCGACCCGCGCCGGATCGAGCTCGCCGACTACGGCGCGATCCACCTCGCGCCGCGTCCCGGCACCAACGCCGCGGTGGTGCTGGGGCTCTGCCACGTCGTCCGCCGCGACGGTTTGGTCGACGAGGGGTTCGTCGCCGCCCGGACCGAAGGCTACGAGGCGCTCTCCGAGCTGCTCGAGAGCTACGACCCGGCCGCGGTCGAGGAGATCACCGGGATCGCCGCCGACGAGCTCGAAGCCGCGGCCCATCTCTACGCCGAGGCCGCGAGCGGTTCTCTGCTCTGGGGCCTCGGCGTGACCGAGCACAAGTACGGCTCCGAGGTGGTCCAGCTGCTCTGCAACCTGGCGCTGATGACCGGCAAGGTGGGGAAGCCCGGCTCGGCGCTGCTGCCGCTGCGCGGTCAGAACAACGTCCAGGGGTCATCCGACATGGGCGCGCTGCCGGACACCTACACCGCCTATCGCTCGGTCGAAGACGAGGGGGTGGCGCTCTCCTTCGAAGCCGAGTGGGGCGTTCCGCTCTCACGCCACAAGGGGATGAAAATCCCCGAGATGTTCGACGCCGCGATCGCCGGTGAGCTGAAGGCGATGTACATCTTCGGCGAGGACGTCGCCCAGACCGACCCCGACATCGCCCACGTCGCGGCGGCGCTCGAGGGCCTCGAGTTCCTCGTCTGCCAGGAGATCTTCCTCAACGAGACGACGAAGTACGCCGACGTCGTCCTGCCCGCCTCGGCCTTCCTCGAAAAGGAAGGGACCTTCACCAACGCCGAGCGCCGCTTCCAGGTGGTCGAACCGGCGCTCGATCCGCCCGGCGAAGCGAAGACCGACTTCGAGATCATCACCACCGTCGCACGCGCCCTCGGTCACGAGATGGGGTGGGGGACGCCGTGGGACGCGCTCGACGAGATCGCCCGCCTGACCCCGGAATACGCGGGGGTCAGCCGCGAGCGGCTCGGCCGCGGCGGGCTGCAGTGGCCGGTCCGCGCCGACGGCTCCGACTCGCCGACCCTCTACGACGCGTTCTTCGACCGCCCCGGCGGCCGTGGCCATTTCGCGCCGCTGCCCTACAAGCCGCCGGGCGACGCCGCCGACGACGAGTACCCGCTCGTCCTCGTCACCGGGCGCGTGCTGCAGCACTACAACGCCGGCACGATGACCCGCCGCACCGCCAACGCCGAGCTCGTAGACCGCGACCTGCTCGAGATCCATCCCGAGGACGCGGCCCGGCTCTGGATCAGCGACGGCGACCGCGTCTCGGTCCGCAGCCGGGTGGGGAGGACCGAGATCGAGGCGCGGATCACCGAGCGGATCGAGCCCGGCCACGTCTTCACCAGCTTCCACTTCCCGGAGACGCGGACCAACCTCCTGATCGGGCAATCGGCCGACGTCAACACCTCCTGCCCCGAGTACAAGGTCGTCGCCGTCGACGTGCGGCCGATCGCCGAGCAGCCGGCGTTCTCGCCGGCGCTCGGCTCGACCACCTGAGGTCGATCGGCTACTGAGCCTGGGCGACCAGGTTGAAGGTCCCCAGCGGGTCGCCGACGACGAAGTTGCTCGACGGCGGCGGTGCCGGTGCGGGCTGGTTGAACACGTTGTTGAGCGTTTCCACCGCGTTCGCCTGCAGCTTCGCTTCGGCGCCTTTGACTTCGATCTGGCGGGTCGTCGGGTTGGCAACGAAGGCGCCGTTCGGGATCGTCAGCGAGACACCGAAGGAGCGGCCGGTGTTGCCGGCGAACGGCGGCGCCGGGGTGATTTCGAATTCGGCCGAGGCCGACTGGGCGCTGAGGTCGATGCTGAACGCCTTGATCGCCACCTGCGGCGAGAGCGTTTTCGTGCTCTTCAGGATCTGGATGCCGCCGGCGGTCTCGACTTCGCCGGCGCCGGTGCTTGAGTTGAGCTGCATTTCGCCACCGGTGATCGGCAGCTGGAAGACCAGCGAGCTCGGCTCGGTTGCCGGCGCAACCGGGCTGAACCCGGCCGGCACTTCGACGCCCTTAGCTTTGAACTTCGCGACGGTCGCCGGGTTGGCGGTCAGGGTCGCGTTGCCCTGCGGGAGGAGGGTCACCGTTCGCGGCTGGGCGGCGACGAAGAGGTTGCTGAGCACGCGACCGCCCTGGATCCGCTTGCTGCCCTGGAGCCCGAGCCGGTTGCTGATTCGGTTCGCGACGTTCTGAGTCAGGACCAGCTGCCCGGCCTTCAGCCTCGCGCCGAAGCCTTCGCGCGCGGTCGAGGGGGAGGAAAAGGTGCCGAACTGCATCCGCGTTCCGGCGACCTGGGCGCGGACGACGCCCGTGACGCTGTTGACTTCGACGTTCGTCACCGGCACGCCGCGGTTGCCGAGCGCGAGCTTGAAGCCGCCCCGGTTCTCGAGTTCACCCTGCCCGTTGGTCGGGTCGAGCTTTCCTTCCGAGACGACGAGGCCGATCTTCTTGCCGCTGACGCTGGTGGCGCCGAGGCCGAGGACGTTGACGCCGAGGTTCGAGAGCTTGCGCTGCATCCCGTTCTTCAGGTGCAGGTCGGTGTTGCCGCTGGCGACCGGGTTGATCGCCGCCCCGGCGGTGGCCGTGAGGGCGAGCATTGCGATCGCAGTGGCGAGGCTTGCGAGGAGGAGGGCGCGCAGGCGCGCCGGAGCAGTTGAGTTGGTCATGCCCCCTGGAACACATCCCAGCGCCAGGGTTCCGCTGCTCGCGGATTGCTTTAGTCAGGGGGATGACGACCAGTCCCACCGAACCGACTGCCGCCGCTGTCGGAACCGGCGCGTACCGGCGCGTGCTTGGGGCGCCCGGCGTGTTGCCGCTGGCCGCCGCTTCGGTGCTGGCGCGATTGCAGGTGGGGATGGCGGCGCTCGGCCTCGTCCTCTACGTCCGGCACGAGACCGGTTCCTTCGCTGCCGCCGGCGCAGCCGCGGCCGGCTACGCGGTCGGCATTGCGCTGACCGCGCCGCTGCTCGGCCGCTTCGTCGACAGCCACGGGCGCCGTCCTTTGGTGCCGGCGGCGGTCGTCTCGGCGCTCGGCCTCGGCGGGGTGGTGGCGCTCGGCTCGGCCGGGGCGGCGACCTGGCTGCTGGTCGCCAGCGCCTGCTTGGCCGGGCTCGGCACGCCGCCGATCGGCGGCGTCTTCCGCCACCGCCTGCCCGAGCTGATCGACCCCGCCGACAAACCGACCGCCTTCGCCGTCGACTCGATCCTGGTCGAGGCCTTCTTCATCACCGGCCCGCTGCTCGCCGGCGGGGTGGCGGCGGCGGTAGGGCCGGCGGAGGGGTTGATCGTCGCCGCGGTGCTCGGCCTGATCGGGACCAGCTGGTTCACCCTGCAGCTGCCGGCGCACCGCCACGACCTGGTCGACGACCGGCCGCGCGGCGGCGCCCTCGCTTCGCAAGCGATCCGCGTCCTGGTCCTCGCCGGGGTGCCGATCGGCGCCTGCTTCGGCGCGCTCGACGTCGCCCTGCCCGCCTTCGGCGTCGCCCACGGCAGCGCCGCGCTGGGCGGCCCGCTCGGCGCCGCGCTGGGGGTCGGCTCGGCCTGCGCCGGGGTCCTCTACGGGGCGCGCCCGCGCGCCTTCGGCCCGCCCCGGGTGGCGATCCTGAGGCTCGCCGCCATGCAGGTGGTGCTGATCCTGCCGCTGCTCTTCGCTCCCTCGATTGCCGCGATGTTCATCCTCGCCGCGGTCGCCGGTCTCTGTGTGGCGCCGATGATCACCGTCCGCAGCGAGCTGGTCGGCGAGGTCCTGCCGCCGGGGACCGGCAACGAAGCCTTCAGCTGGGTCTCGGTCTCGATCGCGCTCGGCGCCAGTGCGGGCTCTGCCCTCGCCGGCCCGCTGGTCGAGGCCGGCGGCTGGCGGGCGGGCATCGCCCTCGCCTGCGCCGCCCCGGCCGCCGGCTTCCTGCTCCTCTTCACCCGCCGCGAACTGCTCTAGCTGCCCCGGCGCCTCCTCCACGCGCCGAGCCGTTCCCAATGTCGGGATAGCCGACAAAAGGAACAGCCCGAAGCGGCGCTAGCGCCTGGCAAGGCCGAGGAGCGAGAAGACGATCAGGGCGGCGCCGGCGAACGCCGGGCCGCTGGCGGCCGTGGCGAGCGCGAGGATGACCAGCGCCGCGCCCAGCACCAGGGTCACGAGCGGTAAGGAGTCGGCTCCGATCAGCTTCAGCATCGCGCCGTCCTCACGCCTTCCGCGACGGGTACCACTGGAAGCGCCGGGCGGCGACGAAGGCGCCGGCGACGGCCCAGGCGGCGAGGATCGCGACGTCGAGCAGCACCGGGCCGACCGGGACGACCCCGACGTAGGCGCGGTGGACGAGGTCGGCGACGTGCTCGACCGGGAAGACCGAGGCGAGGTCGTTGAGCCAGGTCGGCAGCTGCGAGGTCGGCACCCAGATCCCGCTGATGAAGAAGAGCGGGAACATGATCAGCTGGATCATCGGCTGCGCCGAGTCGGCCGAGTCGACCAGGGTGCTGAGCGCATAGGCGAGCCCGCAGAAGGCGGCACTGCCGAAGATCACCGCCAGCACCAGGGTGAGGATCCCGTCGCCGTCCGGCGAGGTGCCGAAGGCGATCGCCGCGAGGGCGATCAGCAGGGCCACCGAGGACACCGCCATCGCGATCACCGCCAGCGACTGGCTGATCACCAGTGCCCAGGCCGGGAGCGGCGTCGCCCGCCGCCGTTTGAGGATCCCCAGCTCGCGCTGGGCGACGACCGAGTTGACGAGGATCGCCAGGGTCGAGATCGTCAGGGTGAAGACGATCACGCTGGGAACGAAGAACGCACCGTAGTCGACCGAGACGCCGTTGACGTCGACGTGGCCGCCGTGGAAGACGCCGTCGAAGATCACCAGCAGAAGGATCGGGAAGACGAGGGTCAGCAGTCGCGCCCGCCGGTTGCGGCGAAAGGCGAGCAGACCGAAGCGGGTGGTGTGGAGGACGAGGTTCATGCGCGCTCCTTTCCGTTCGTCGCGGCGGCGTCGGGCGGCGCCGCGGTGAGGTCGAGGTAGACCTCCTCGAGGCTGGGCCGGTGGACCTCGAGGTCAGCGATCTCGGCGCCGCGGCCGTCGAGCCAGGCGCCCAGCCGCTGCAGGTCGGGCAGCGGGGCGACGCTCCGCAGCAGCACCGCGCGGCCGTCGACGGGACCGTCGAGCAGCGCCAGCAGGTCAGCCGGCAGGTCACGCGGCAGCAGTCCCTCGGGCAGGGTGAAGGAGATCTCGGTGTCGGCGTGGTCGCGGTTGCCGATCGTCCGCGGCGTGCCGACGTCGACGATCTCGCCGCCAGCGATCACCGCGATCCGGTCGGCCAGTCGTTCTGCCTCCTCCATGTAGTGGGTGGTGAGGAAGATCGTCTTGCCGAGCGCCCGCAGACCGGAGAGCATCTCCCAGGCCTCACGCCGCGCGGCAGGGTCGAAGCCGGTGGTCGGCTCGTCGAGGAAGAGCAGCTCGGGATCGCCGATCAGCGCCAGCGCGACGTCGAGCCGCCGCCGCTGACCGCCGGAGAGCTCCATCGCCTTCTGTTCCTCGGCGCCGCCGAGGCCGACCTGGGCCAGCGTCTCGTCGACCCCGCGCGGCGCGGTGTAGAGCCCGGCGTAGAACTCGAGGCACTCGCGCACGGTCAGCTCGATCTCGCCCGGCGACTCCTGCAGGACGATGCCGACTCGCTCGCGCCAGCCGCGTGGTGCCCGCGCCGGATCGGCGCCGAGCACCGCGACCGCGCCGGCATCGGCCTCCTGGAAGCCCTCGAGGATCTCAACCGTGGTCGTCTTGCCGGCGCCGTTGGGGCCGAGGAAGGCGAAGATCTCGCCGTGCGGGACCTCGAGGTCGATGCCGCGCACCGCTTCGACCGTCCCGTACGACTTGCGCAGGCCCCTGACTGAGATCGCCGCCTCGGCCCGGGGCCGGGTTCCGAGGTCTGGCGCCGCCGCTTGCGGGCGGATCTGGGTTGGGGTGTCCATGGCGGCGAAGATACGTGCGAGACTCGGTCTCTTCATCGGCTCCCGCGCCTAACTTTCGGCTGCACCCGGGGGTGGAGACGCAATCCACCTGATCGGCCCGCGGGCCGATGAACCGGAAGAACGGAACTCCTACGCTTTGTCACAAATGAGCGAACTGGCCAGCCCTCGCCCCACCAGCCCGAAGGGGCTGTTCAAGGCGCTCTGGGACCCGAGCCCGGCCCCCGAGCCAAACCTGATCCGCCGTGTCCACCACCGTGGCGACGGTCGTGGCCGCTTCGGACCGGCGCTCGGGATCTTCGCCCTGGCGGTCCTGCTCGCCGGCCTCGTGCTGCAGCTGCCGACCCCGGCGCTGCACGGCAGGGGCTTGGTGGGGATTCTCGGCCTGCTCGGGGTGGCGAGCGTTCTCTTCATCGAGTTCGTCTTCAACCCAGGCTCGATCCGCTGGGTGATGGTCCTCGCATTCGGGATCTGTATGGGCTCGGCGGCGGTGGCGACGGTCCAGACCGGCGGCACCGCGGTGATCGGCTGCTACGTCGGCGTCGGCCTCGCCGCTCGCCGGCTGCCGCGGCTGAACGCGCTGGCGGTGCTGGTGCCAACCCTGCTGATCGTCGACACGCTGATCCTGCTGGACAGCGAAAACAGCATCTTCGTCGCCCTCTGGGCCGGTCTCGGCTTCGCCTTCACCTTCATGATCTCCCGCCTCGCCAGGGTGAGCGAGGAACAGAACTCGCGCGAACGCTCGCTGATCGAGGAGGAGAAGCGCAGCCTCGCAGCGCGGACCGAAGCGGCGGCGCTGGCCGAGCGCGGCCGCATCGCTCGCGAGATGCACGACGTCCTTGCCCACTCGCTCTCAGCGCTGGCGGTCGAGCTCGAAGGGGCACGGCTGCTGGCCCGCAAGCACGAGGCGGTGCCGGAGTTGGAGAGCGCGATCGAGCGCGCCCACCAACACGCGACCAGTGGCCTCGACGAGGCACGGGCGGCGATCGAGGCGCTGCGTGGCGACGACCTGCCGGGGCCGGAGCGGCTGGCGGCGCTGGCCGAGAGCTTCGCCTCCGGCTGGGACGTCGAATGCGAGGTCGAGGTCAGCGGCAAGCCACGCCAGCTCAGCTCGGAGGCGCGGCTGGCGATCTACCGCACCGCCCAGGAGGCGCTGACCAACGTCCGCAAGCACGCCGAGCCGAAATCGGTCGAGATGCACCTCCAGTACGCGGACGACGGCACCCGCTTCTCGGTCGCCGACCACGGCGACCGCGACTGCCCGAACGGCAACGGCGGCGGTCAGCAGCAGCAGCCCTACAGCGCCCCGCCGCAGAGCGATGTCCCCGCGGACGAATCCGATTTCGGCTCCGTCCCCGCCGGAGGCGGTGGCGGCGGTCCGGAAGACGACATCCCGTTTTAAGCTCAGCAGATCTCCTGCCAAAGGGCCCGGCGCGAAAGCGTCGGGCCTTTGTCTTGGACGTTCGGGCTTGTGCTCCACGCATGAGCTCGGCGCTCGCGGAGTCTCCTGCCGACTTTCCGCATCGTAGCCCGGTCCTCCCCGCGCGCAAGGTCGCTGCGCTCCCTTCCCCTCGCTCCGCTCGGTGCTCGCGGGTCGGTCCCGGGCTTCTTCGCTCCCAAGTCGGCAGGAGGCCGAGCGAGCGAGAAAAGGAGCGATCACATGGCACAGAAGACGAAGGCGGATCAGGACACGAAGGAGGGCGGCTCGGTGCTACGGACCTTCGCGCGGGCGCCAATCTGCGGGATCTCACGATGGAAGGAACTCGACGAGGGGATCGGGGTATGTCGGATCACCGTCATCGGCGAGGCGCCCGGGCCGGCGAGCAGCCCGCCCCGCATCACCTTCTACGTCAAGGACGGCGGTTTCCCCGAGGACGGGCACCCGTTGCGGGCAGACGAAGCGCGGCGATGCGCAGCGGCCCTCCAGGTCGGCGACGTGGTCGAACTGATCGGGAACGTTGGACCGGAGCGCGGCACGGCCGAGCGCCAGGAGGTTGTCGTGACGGAGCCGGTGAAGCTGAAGGAGCGGGCGCCCGTCGAGGACGACGAAGAAGCTGCCGACGTTCAGGTCGGCTCGGCGGGCGGCGACGAGCCCCAGAGCGTCCCGGCGGGGG
>Ga0081455_10005334_pt1 | contig 14117 bp, 9 predicted proteins | sample TabmetS3T2R1_FD_70207 | JGI IMG/M metagenome (GOLD analysis project Ga0081455, IMG submission 70207) | Tabebuia heterophylla rhizosphere microbial communities from the University of Puerto Rico - S3T2R1 | ecosystem: Host-associated > Plants > Roots > Rhizosphere ... | reverse complement strand
AATCGCCTAGCTCTCCCAACATTGGAACAGACTGAAACGGTCCCGCACTCGCGGGAGAGAAACGGGGAGACGGCGACCTCGCCGATTCGCCCATTCGCCGATTCGCCGATTCATTCTCCTGACCAGCGGGCACAGTGTCTGGGAAAATTCCAAGTGCCGTTTCAAGCACGCACGCGGTGCAAAGCCCTTTCGGCGCGTCAGAAAAGATTTTCGCGCCGCATTTGCGGCAAACTCTGATTACTCTGATCATTGCGCGAGACTCGGCGTGCGTCCCCATCTTGTACTGCGTAGAATTTCGTCGGGTCTTATGCGCGAATGACAGCAATTAGATAACGCAACTCGTTTTCTATATCACCGGGAGTTGCAACGGTATGAGCAATTTCCTCACGCAATAACGATTGATAGCTTTGCCGAAATCGATGAAAGGCCTGCGAGACGGCATTTTCGGTCATCCCAAGTTGCGCCGCGATTTCCGCCTGCGACGGCACGCCGGGCTCGTCCCCCAGCAATTGGTTGAAGGAATCGAACAGCGCGGCGTTACCTCGCGCGCGATATATATCCTCTAGTCGGCTCAGCGCGCGGTCCAGCAACGTCGAAGCCCAACGGCGCTCGTAAATCCGCTCGGCAGTGAGTGGGTCGGCTGGCTCCATGCTCCTCCGTTCCTCAGTACGTAGTTCTTCCAACGGAATGAGCTCCTGGCCTTTGCCACGTTTGATCGCCATCGCGCGACGGTGTTCGTCGGCCACAAAGTGCTTCAGTGCCGTGAGCAGATAAGAACGCAATCGCCCCTTCTCTTTGCGCACACTGCGCAGATCGCGGCGTTCCAATAAGAGAGCAAAAAAACCTTGGGTGAGATCCTGGGCGTCCTCCGGGCTGACACCCTGTCCTCGCACAAAACTGTAAATGGGTCGCCAATACATGCGGCAGAGTTTTTCAAGCGCTTCCTGTGCGGCTGGCGATTCGCCTTGTGCCTCCAGCACCACGCTCCAATGCGTCGTAGTAAACGCCGCCGGACCGTGATGAGCGCTTCCGCCAATCGAGCTCAGTGAAGTCACGTCGTCCTCGGTAGGGACCACGCCCCGATTGAATTAGAAACTTGCACTAATGGCAAGCCTCCAGACGATGCTGGGCAGTAGTATTTCTCTGGTGAGGGCGGTTTTGCCTTTGCAGGGGGACTTTGCTGCGGTACCTTTGGCGTTTGCCATGCGATTGCTGGTTTTCTTGCTCGCCGGCCTGTTTGCAAGTGCCGGTTTGATGCGCGGAGAAATCAAAACTCCGGAGAATGGCCCAATTGAGATTACTTCAACCGGCCAAACCACATACGAAAACGGGCTGGCGACCGCCCGCGATAATGTGACGATTCATATCGGGAACACAGACATTTACGCCGACTATGCACAGTACAATTCCACTACGCATGATGTGGAATTGAGGGGCCACGTCCGAATTTATCGCGATGCAAGCCTCTACAACGCGGACAGCGGAATTTACAACACTGAAACCAAGAAGATCAGGGCGATTAGCGCACGGACCGAATCACAACCTTACTTTCTGGGCGGCCACGATGTGACTTCTATAGAGGGGGACAATGCCTACCTTATTAAGGGCGGCATCTTCACCACGCACGATTCGTCCAAGCCCGATTTTCACCTGCGGGCCCGGAAGATTCGTGTTTACGAGGATGATCGCGTAATTTTTCTGAACGTCACGGCCTACGTCGGGAAGGTGCCGGTGTTCTGGTGGCCCTATCTCTACCAATCGCTCGACAACGCGTTCAGTTTTTCCATCTCGCCCGCGTATTACAGCACTTGGGGGCCATCGCTTCTTACACAGGTCACGTTCCCAATCACAGACAATATTCAAACCCGGCTCCGGCTGGATTATTTCGGTCGCCGCGGGCCAGCCATCGGTTTTGAGCCGACGATTGAATATGGGAAGGACCAAACCAGTGAGGCGCGGATAAGAACGTTTTACATCAACGACCAAAACCCGGAGATCAATCAAACCGACATACCGCGGGTGGGTGTGCCTGAGTCGCGATACCGGCTTAGCCTCGAGGACCACACGGATTTCACCGACTCCATCTATGGCATCGCCAACATCACCAAGCTGAGTGACCAGTACGTGATGCAGGACTTCTTCCAAGGCGAGTTTCGGGTTGATCCTAATCCAGACAACGTGGTCGCACTGACAAAAATAAACCCGGTTTTCACTCTCACCGGGATCGAGCGTTTCCAGGCGAACGATTTCTTTACGACTACGGAACGTCAGCCGGAAGTGGTACTCGACATCAAACGGCACGCGCTCTTTGGCGGGCCGATATTTTACGAAGGAGAAACCGGCTTTGCCAATTTGCGGCTAGAATTTCCTGAGGACTCAGGTATCAAGAATTACGGCACGTACCGTTTCGACACGTTCCATCAGCTGCTTTATCCCAATACATATTTTGGTTGGCTGTCGATCGTGCCACGGGTTGGATATCGAGGCACCTACTACGGCAAGACCTGGGATCTCGGATCAACAATATTTGTGCCGCCGACTAATCCGCTGGTGCCCGACACGATCCTGCCGCCACCGACAACTACCAATCCCATCAAGTTTGATGGGGACACTTTTCGAAGCGTCTTTGATACGGGCGCAGAAGCTTCGTTCAAAATCTCTCGCAAATGGGAGGATGTGCAAAGCCGTGCGGTCGGTTTAGACGGATTGATGCACGTGATCCAACCGTTCACCGACTTTTCTTACGTGAAAGAAGACGGACCTAATCCCCTGTCCGTTTTGCAATTTGATCGATTTGAACCATCTACGCAGCTTCGGGCAATCGATTTTCCACAATTCACCCCGATTGATTCGATTGCCGATTGGACAGTCTGGCGCGTGGGTGTCCGCAACAAGTTGGAAACCCGGCGGGACGATTCAACGATAACGTGGCTTGAATTGGATACGTTTGTCGATAGGAACTTCGAAAATCCTTATGACCGCACGGATTACTCAAACTTATTCAACAATCTCCGGTTCCAGCCGCTGCCGTGGATGTCTCTTCAGGTAAACTCCCAAGTGCCGGCATTCGCAAAGGGTTTTACGGAAGTCGACACCATTGCGAGTGTGCAACCGCTGGCGAACTTGCAGGTGAATTTTGGGCACCGCTATTTGAATGGGAATCCATTCTTTCAGGACAGCAGCCTGTTCCTAGTTGGCGGTTATCTCCGCCTCAACGACAACTGGGGCGTGGCCGTCCAGGAGCAATATGAAGGGGTGACCGACACGCTCCAGGAGCAGCGTTATGCGATTTACCGGGACCTAACGAGTTGGGTGGCTTCATTCGGCGGAGTAATACGCGATAATTCGGGAGTGAAAGAATACGGTCTTTTGTTCACAGTAACACTCAAGGCGTTCCCGAAATTTGGTTTCGATTTAAACTTCGATCCTACGTCGTCCGGCGAGTGACCCAAAGGTGGTGAATTGCGGCGAAACCCGCCGGCTGAATTCCGCCACTTGTGCTAGGGCTGATTCGCCGACACCGTTCCTGATTCATGGATATATCAATTATCGGATCCGGATACGTCGGCCTGGTGACGGGCGCCTGTTTCGCTGATGTCGGCCATTACGTCATTTGCGTCGATAATGATTCCGAAAAAGTAAAGCAGCTCAAAGCCGGCGAGATTCCTATTTATGAGCCAGGCCTCGAAGAAATAATTCACCGTAACGTTTCGGCGCGCCGGCTGCGTTTTACCGGTAACATTCAGGAAGCCGTCGAGAAGTCGCGGATTATCTTCATTGCCGTCCCCACCCCGCCGTTGCCGGACGGCGACGTAGACCTCAGTTTTGTGGAGAAAGTAGCGCGGGAAATCGCGGGTGTGTTAACCGATTATCGAGTGATCGTTGACAAGAGCACGGTGCCAGTGAAGACAGGGGAGAAAGTGACGGAATCAATCAAACGATATAATCGCCACGGCGCAAAATTTGATGTCGTCAGCAATCCGGAGTTTTTGCGCGAAGGCTGCGCAGTAGCCGATCTCATGCATCCGGACCGGATCGTAATCGGAGCGCAAAGCGAAGAGGCGATCGGTTTGATGAAAAAGGTGTATGAGCCTTTCATGGCACCGATCCTCGTGACCGACATTAACAGTGCCGAGCTTATTAAACATTGCGCGAACTCATTCCTGGCCTTGAAAATCTCGTACATCAACGCGGTGTCGGCGATTTGCGAGGCGAGCGGCGCCGATGTAGAAAAAGTGGCCGACGGGATCGGAATGGATCACCGTATCGGGCGCGATTTTCTAAAGGCTGGAATCGGATACGGAGGCTCCTGTTTCCCAAAAGACATTGCGGCGTTCATCGCGATCAGTGAGCAGCTTGGAACGCCATTCACTCTGCTCAGAGAAGTACAACGCATAAACGACGGTCAAAAGGCGCGTTTCCTCAAGACCATTCGCGAGACGCTCTGGGTGTTGCGCGAGAAGCGAATCGCGGTCTGGGGCCTTACGTTTAAGCCGGATACTGACGATGTGCGTTCATCGGTTGCAATCGAGGTGGTGGAACAGCTGTTGCGCGAAGGGGCCAATGTGGCGGCCTATGATCCGAAAGGAATGCACAAGGCGCGCGGCATCAAGGCGATCGCCGATGCGGAATTTGCCTTATCTCCTCTTGAAGCGGTCACCGGCGCTGAAGCGCTGATCATCGCCACGGACTGGAATGAATTCGCGAACGTGGACCTTACCGTGTTGAAAGAGAAAATGCGGACGCCGATCATCTTTGATGGACGAAATCTGTTGGATCCTGAAACGATGCGGCAATTCGGATTCCATTATTACTCTATTGGACGCGCGAGCGTGAGCCCGCAGTAACGAAAACATGGCGCAGCGCTCGGCTCGCGAAACTGCGCTGGCAGCCTTGCGGCTTTGGCGAAAGGAAAAACGTTTCGCGGATTCAGTCATCTCAGGCCTTGTTGCCAAGACGGATTTCGCTCCTTCCGATCGTGCGTTTGCCTTGGACCTGTTCTATGGCGTTCTGCGCAATTTAACGCTGCTCGATTTTTGGATCGCTTGTCTACGCGCTTCGCGCATCGAGACCAACGTCCGAGACATCCTGCGACTCGGCTTGTATCAAGTTTTCCTACTCAAAACGGCCGAGCACGCAGCCGTACACGAGACGGTTGCCATAGCCCCGCAAAAGCAGCGACCGATTATCAATGCCGTCCTGCGGGCCGCAACAAGGCAGCGAAGCGATCTGCTTGCACAGGCCAGCGCACAGCCGCTGTTCGTTCGAACGTCGCATCCACAATTTCTGGTCGAGCGCTGGCAACAACACTTTGGCGGTGAGTATACGGAGGAGCTGTGTAAACGGAACAATCGGGCTTCACCGATGTATGCCCGGATTAATCGAATAAGAATCGATGCCGAAACCTTCCTGCAGCTGTACCGAGACTCACAACCGCTACCTGGCAACCCAGATTTTGTAAAATTCAACGCTTTGCCAACGGCCGCTCTCGATTCTGGTCACTGCTACATTCAGGATCCCAGCACAGCAATCGCGTGTCAGCTTCTCGATCCGAAACCAGGAGAAAGAATTCTCGACGCATGCGCGGCGCCGGGCGGCAAAACGGCATATCTTGCGCAGCTCACGCAAAACCAGGGGGTCATTATTGCCTGCGACCGCGACCGTGAGCGACTCCAAATTCTGAAGGATAATGTCGGCCGGCTCGGCGCGACCATCGTTCGTGCTGTCCGCCATGATTGGACGCGCAATCATCCTCCCGAGGAAATTCTGTCAATCGCGCCATTCGATCGTGTTCTTGTGGATGCGCCCTGCACAAACACCGGTGTCATCCAGCGACGGATCGACGTGCGATGGCGACTCCGACCGGAAGATTTCAGCCGAATGTCCAAGGAACAGTTGACTATCTCACGCGCCGTATTTCGCTTGCTGAAACCCGGCGGCATACTGGTTTACAGCACATGCAGTCTTGAGCGCGAAGAAAACGAACGGGTCGTTCGCCAACTTCTTGCCGAGCTGCCGGCCTTGGCCTTGGAAACGGAAAAAGATTCCCTTCCTTTTCGCGATGGTTTTGATGGCGCATTTGCTGCAAAACTCAGTGCAGCCGTCGCTCCGTGAGCAACGCGCGTCGCATGTGATAACGGGCGCAGTGCCGCGCTCCCCATAGAAAAGGGGCGACAGTTGCATCGCGGCAGGCTGGTGGAATGATAAGCGCCTATGCACGACGAGCGATTCGATAAACTCGCAAAAGTCCTGGTGGAATACTCCATTCGCCTAAAACGCAACGAGACGGTTCTAATCGAAGCATTCGACATTCCCGATGAAATGACGGCAGCGCTGATACGAGCAGCAAGGAATGCTCGAGGCATACCGTTTGCGCAGGTATATCACGCGCGAGTGAACCGCGCGCTCGCGCTAGAGGCCTCCGATCGACAGCTAAACATCATGGCGAGCCATGAGCTGGCGCGAATGAGGAAAATGAACGCATACATCGCGATGCGCGGCAGTCACAACATTACGGAGCTGGCGGACGTGCCATCGGCCAAGATGCAGTTAATCGGCAAAAAGATGCGCCCGGTGCAGGATCAGCGCGTCAAACGGACGAAATGGGTCGTGTTGCGGTGGCCGACACCCTCAATGGCTCAGCTAGCAGGAATGAGCACGGAAGCGTTTGAAGACTTCTTTTTCGATGTCTGCACGCTCGACTACCGGAAACTGCAGCCCGGTATGAAGGCGCTTAAAAGGCTGATGGAACAAACGAACCGCGTCCAAATCAAAGGTCCTGGCACGGATCTGAATTTTAGTATCAAGGGAATTCCAGCTGTCATTTGCGGCGGCGATCGCAACATTCCCGATGGCGAAGTTTTCACGGCTCCGGTGAAAGACTCCGTGGAAGGCCGACTGACCTTTAACGCGCCGAGCATTTACCAGGGCACGGCTTTCGACGGTATCCAGCTTAGTTTCAAGCGAGGTAAAATCGTCGAGGCGTCAAGCAACGAGACAGAAAAACTCAACAAGATTCTCGATTCAGATACCGGCGCGCGCTACATCGGCGAATTTTCGCTCGGGTTTAATCCGCGAGTGTTCCAGCCAATGCGCGACATCTTGTTCGATGAAAAAATCGCCGGCTCATTCCATTTCACTCCGGGGCAAGCCTACGAGGAAGCCGACAACGGAAACCGAAGTCAGGTTCACTGGGACATGGTCAGTATTCAGCGCCCCGATTACGGCGGCGGCGAAATTTATTTCGACGGCAAATTGATCCGGAAAAATGGCGGATTTCTCCCGAAGCAACTGCGGTCGCTAAACTGGCGCTGATTCTTGCCCAATCGGAATGGCCGAAGCCTCTGCTATGCGCGCTTCGGTCCGCCAAGCAGGTTCAGTTGAATCATTGCAATCTCCCCGCCTTCGTTCAGCTCGAGGTTAGCGATCTCGAACATAGGCGCACCTTCGACTGGACCGGGCCCTGGTAACTGGACAACAACCTGCTTCGAATTCGAATTCAGCGTAACCGAACCAATTTCGAGCGTCGGAGAAAACTCGAGCGTGCTGATCTGGAACGGCACCGTGATGAATACACATGCGCGCCCCTGTGGCGACGGGGTAAGTTGAACCGGCGTCGTTTCAGAATTCGGCATGACCTGCAATCCAGCAACTGCGAACGAGGGCATGCCGCCCATGGCAGGCCGCTGTTGCTGAGACGGAACTGCGCGAATGGTACCCAGCGCGCCGGCGACGGGCTGAATTTTCACCACTTCGAAGCCAACCTGCAAGTTCAACGGAGATTGGGCGCGCTGAGGTGAAGGCAAACGCATGGTGACAAGCTTCGATATGGGACGGACCTTCAATACTCCCATCTTGAAGCTCGGCGTTAACTGCATCGCTGCTATCTCGAACGAGAACGTAAGCTGCACAGAGGTTTGCATCCCGGCTGCAGGTACCGGCGGTTGCGGTTGCGGTTTGGGCACAGGCGGTGCCGGGGCTTTGGCTATCGGAGCAGGTGGTGTTTGGGTAGTTTCTGGCATGGTTGCAGGTATGGTTGGTTGCGAAAAGACGGGTTGGGCGGGAATATCAGGCGGAGGCTGGAAATCAAACACCGGTTCGGCAGAGACCTCGGTAACTGGAGCTTCACGCTCGGCAAAAGCTTCACGTTCAGCAAAAGTGTCGCGCTCACCAAAAGTATCACGCTCGGCAAAGATCGTTTCGTGCGGTTGATCGTTTCCTATGGGTTCAGCAGTTAACTCCGATGCGGCTTCCGTGTTGGGCCAGGCATAGTCGGCTCCGCTGGCGAAAACCTCGTTCGGTTGCTCGTGAGCGACCGAGGCTTCCTCCCGTGGATGCTCGGAAAATTCATTCCCCTCTTGAGCGGCGAACACGGGTTCCTCTGAAGTCTTCAGACTCTCACTCTCCACCGATCGCGGCGTGATCGTAGAGGCTTCGGCAAATTCAGTGTTCGCCTCGGGACCGTCCAGTCCGGTTTCCTTCGGAGCGACCGCAGACACGATCTCCGGTGCTTGTTCGAGAACTGGGCCGACGGACTCAAAGAATGGCTCGGCCACTGGGGCTTTTTCCTCAGGTTGCGGTTCGACAGGAGCAGGAGGCTGTGAAGGCCTCGGCTTCGAGGCTTTCAATCGATCAAAAGCACCGGCAGCTTTCGCCGACGGTGACGCGCTTTGCCGCAACGGAGGCGTCCATGGTTTAAGTTGCAGCGAGACCTGACGTGGTCCCCCCGCGAAGCCGTTGCCTTGCATACGAGTCGTGTGGGCAGCTGGCGCTGTTGTCGCTCTAAATGCCGCAGTGTCGGTGCGCGGTTCCGGCCGCGAGGAGCCTGGGACCGTGAACTTGTACCGGCGATTCGCAGGCAGGATAGCCAAGACTATTAACACCACAGCCGCCATAAGTAGTCCGCCAACAATCCACATCCTGCGGCTCGACACGGCAGCAACGGTTGACGATGAGGGTTTGGCCGGCGCTGTCGCCGCAGGAGGACTTGTCTGCGCTGCGGGCTGTTGCTCAGCTTGATTTTGGTTGCTGGAGCTGGCTGAAGCGCTCGCCGCCTCAGGCGCGACAGGCTGCGACGCGGTTGTCGATTCGCTGGCGGTCGTAGGCGATTGCGCCGCCGACTGCTCCGCCGTCGAATTGGCCTCGGGCGCAGAACCTACCATACTGGTCTGGTTAGCCATCGCTCCGGCGCTGCCAAGATTCACTCCGCTCTCTGGCGCACTTGTCGATGACGCTAGGGCAAGAGTCCCGGCCTGGTTGTTTGCGGCAAGACCTTTGTCTGGGATTGGGCTCGGTTCTACCGCGGGACCACCCTCCGCCTGCGACGTCGCGACATTGCCCGCGTCAAAGGCGATCGCAGGCGCAGTTGCACCTTCGGGTCTTTGCAACCATCCGACATCATAAAAGGCATCAGCAAAAACGCCGTTGAGGGCCGGAGAGTAAATCTTGTTGGCGGAGTTGGTCCAATCCTCGGCTTTCTGCGCGTTATTGTGCTTGTATTCCCATGCTGCCTGCGCGTAGTAGAGCGCCGGGGTGTCGCCTGTGAATTGGAATTCCTCCATCATCGAATGCGCCTTGCTCTCTTTGCCCTCCATTAAGAGAGTCATGTAAATTTTGAACTTGATCAGCTCGGCCGCCTGGTTCTTGTCGCCGCCGGGTATGCGTTTATACAGCGTCTCGAAACGGTCGCGCGCTTTTGCGTACTCTTTCTTTTTGAATGGAATTTGCGCGAGGTTATACTGTGCGTCGCGAAGTTTCGGATCCAACTTTGCCGCCTTTTTGAACGCGGCCTCGGCATCGTCGAATTGCCCCTGCTGCATGAGAATTTCGCCTCGCAAATTGAGCGTCGCAGGCTGATTCGGGTCGGCCTTGTCCGCTTCGTCCACCAGTTTCAGCGCCGAAGCAAAATCGCGCTGCCGAAACGCCTGCTGGGACTGCTCGAATTTCGAACGGGCAAACACCTTGGTCTTTTCCGTGCGTTCGGCCGCTGTCATAAGCGGTAGCGAAGCTCGCCGTTGTCCCTGCGGTTTTTCCATCCAACCGATTTCGTACAGCGATTCCACGAAAAGCTTGTTTAGCTGCGGCGAGTAATTTTTTTCTGCCGCACTGACCCAATCCTTCGCTTCTGATTCGTTCTTCTGTTGGAGCGCGACGGCTGCCTTCACATAATCAACAGCGGGCGTATCGGGCGAAAGCTCCAGCTTGGCCAGAATGGAATCGACCATGTTGCTTTTGCCTTCCATTAGATAAGTCAGAAGAATTTTGTATTGGATCAGCTGCGAAGCTTCCTTTGCCAGATCGGACTGACCCGTGGAGAGCAATTGCTCGAAACGGTTTCTGGCCTCCGCCCAGTCTTTTTTGAGAAATGGGATCTCCGCGAGGTTAAAGCGGGCGTTCCAGAACTTCGGATCGATGCGCGCCGCTTCGGTCAGTGCGGCTTCGGCCTGATCATAGTCGCCCTGCCGCATGAGAATGACGCCGCGCAGATTTTTCGATGCGGCTAAATCGGGCTGGCGCGCATCGATGGCATCGAGTTGCTTTAAAGCCTCTGGAAATTTGCCGGCGTCAAATGCGCGGTACGCGGTATTGTACATTTCCTCCAGCTCCGCTTTGGTCGGAGCAACATTGTCCGCAGCAAATGAAGTAAGCCCCAGCGCTGCGATCGCAGCGATCCTCCAGATTCTCATGAACCCCCGATTCAAGCCCTGATTAGCATCCCTGACAAGTCGAAATTGCGCTCAGCGCGAAGATTTTCAGTCCGGATCGGAAAAACGTTTCCCCATAAAAAACGAACGTCGACGGACAGCTGGTCGCTCGTGAGGTGTCGCGATTTAATTCAAGTTCCCCGCAATCCGCAATCCTTCGAGAGTGAGGTGTGGATGAATCACCGCGACCTCCGGCAACTGACTGGCAACAAGACGCGCATAACCGCCAGTCGCAACGACGATAACTTTTTTACGCGAAAACTGCTCCGCTTTGATTCGCGCCAGAATCTCCCGAACCAATCCACGGTAACCGAAGATGGCGCCGGAGCGCATTGCTTCAACCGTCGATTTACCGACGGCGCGATGTGGTTCTTTCAGCGACAGCCTCGGGAGCAGGGCCGTCCGTTGATAAAGAAAATTGGTCATCGCTTCGAGTCCCGGGGCAATTACGCCGCCGATGAAGCTGCTGCGCGCGGAAACCACATCGAAAGTCGCTGCTGTTCCAAAGTCCACGACGATGGCCGGAGATCCGTAAAGCTCGGTAACAGCCGCGGCGTTCGCCAGGCGATCCGCTCCGATCGATTGGGCTTTGGGATAATCGATCGTTACGCCCAGTTTCAGTTTCCAATCCAGCCAGAGCATTTGTGTTTTGTTATGCGCGCCCTTCGAGATTGCAGCGTTTTTTGTCGGCACCACTGATGAGACGACGAGTTTCTTTACCTGTCGCCGTCTCAAAAACTCAGCGACCACAATGCTCGAAAGCTCTGCTGTAGGGATCCGCGCTGGATTGGAGACTCGCTCCCTCGATGCGAATGCAAGCTTTGCGTACGAGTTACTGACATCGATCAACAAATAATCGGAACGGCTCTCCACGGCTAAGATGCAGACACCCAAGGCTTCGCGCCGTCAAGCACCGTCACGCGCTCTCCAGCACGGTCGGCTTGCGACAATCGGGCCGCGCAGTTAGCCTCGCCGTGTGAGAAGATTAGTTCATCGACCGCGCCGCCTGCGGCGTTCCGCTGCGCTGCGAAACCTGGTCCGCGAAACGCATTTGACCATTCACGATTTTATTTTGCCGCTTTTCGTCAGCGAAAAATTGGATCAACGCCGGCCTATCGGCAGTATGCCGGAAGTCTTTCAGTTGCCAGTCAAAGAGGTTGTCGATGAAGCGCGCCGCGCTCAGGATCTCGGGCTGCAAGCGATCCTGCTTTTCGGAATTCCCGCGCACAAAGATGAGCTGGCGAGTGGCGCTTACGCAGAAGACGGAGTGATTCAAGAAGCGCTCCAAGCAATCAAATCGAAATGCCCGGAGTTAATCACGATCACCGACGTTTGCCTGTGCGAGTACATGAGCCATGGCCATTGTGGTGTGACTCGAATCGATGGCGACCATTTTCATGTTCTGAACGACGAAAGCGTCGAACTTCTGGTAAAGACGGCGCTCTCTCATGCCGCCGCAGGCACGGATGTTGTGGCGCCGAGCGATATGATGGACGGCCGCATTGGTGCGATTCGCGAGGCACTCGATGCGAGCGGATTCAATCAAACAGGTATCATGAGTTACGCCGCGAAATTTGCCTCGGTGTTTTACGGGCCGTTTCGCGAGGCAGCCGAAAGCCCGCCGCAGTTCGGCGACCGCCGCTCATATCAAATGGATTTTGCGAACGCCAACGAAGCGTTGCGCGAAATAGCGCTCGATGTTGAGGAAGGAGCGGACATTGTGATGGTGAAACCTGCCCTGCCGTATCTCGACATTTTGTGGCGCGTACGCGAACGCTTCGGAAAACCAACTGCCGTCTATCACGTGAGCGGCGAATACGCGATGGTCAAAGCTGCAGCCGAAAAAGGGATCTTTGATGAGCGCGCAGCCGTTCTCGAGATCATGACGGCACTTAAGCGCGCCGGCGCAGACATCATGGTCACGTATTGGGCGCGTGAACTCGCAAAATGGCTGCGGGAGTGATAAGCCGGCACGGCGAAACAACACAACACGCCCTGCTAAAGCAGCTCGCGTTTATTTGGGCGCAGACACACGGATTTTCCGCATGCGCGATGGAAGTAACTTTGCCCCGATGCAGATACCGCGCCGACGTAGCCGGCTATCGGTCTGTCCCGAAACAAATTGGATCGACAGCGGTGTTCGAATGCAAACAGGCGCTGTGCGATTTGCGGCGAGACAATTGTCATAGCGAGGCCGCGCGCCGCCAGCTCGAAGGAATCTGTAACCGTCGTCAGGTTCTGGAAGCGCGCCTCCGCACGCATTATCCAAACCTGCACAATGGTGATTCGCTTTTCCCGGAGTTTGATTCCGAGAACTTCAGCGCGATCGGCCACCGAGGTTACGCACGCCTCATTCGTGGGTTGCGGACGCTGCAAAATCGGCTCTACGATTGCACAAAGTTTGAGAGACTAATTCGCTACCGCTGCGCGAATTTGTTTTTCATAGTGCTGCCCGAGCAATTGTTCCGCGAATCAGAAGTGCCTGTCGGGTGGGGTGCGCTAGTCGAATCAAACGACACACTGACACTTGTCCGCAAACCAATGTGGCATGACGCCACACCAGCAAATCGTCTTCACGTTTTGCACCGAATCGCCGTTGCGGGAACACGGACCTTAAATCGAGAACTCTCGCTAGACTGGCACGAGCAAATTATGCCCGGTCATTTCTTTCGGTTGCGGCAAGCCGAGCAGAAATAAAAGAGTCGGTGCGACATCCGCCAGAATGCCATCTTCGCAGCGGAACTTCGCCGCGTCTCTGGCGACATAAATGAAATGCACAAGGTAACTGGTGTGTGCAGTGTTTGGCGAGCCGTCAGAGTTGCGCATGTGCTCGCAATTGCCGTGGTCCGCGGTAACCAACGCTTTTCCGTCGAGTTCCAGAAGTTTTGGAATGATGCGGGCACTGCATGCGTCCACCGCCTCCACCGCTTTGATGCCGGCCTCGGCGACGCCGGTGTGACCTACCATGTCGGGATTGGCAAAGTTTAAAATGATCAAATCGTACTCGGCTAAGCGTCGGAGTAGTTCGTCAGTGACTTCGAACGCGCTCATCTCCGGTTTCAAATCGTACGTCGCGACTTTGGGCGAAGGAATGAGTTTGCGGTCTTCACCAGGAAACGGCTTTTCGATTCCGCCGTTAAAAAAGTAAGTCACATGCGCATACTTCTCCGTCTCGGCGATGCGCAATTGGCGTTTGCCGGCAGCGCTAACGATCTCTCCTAAAATGTGTTTGAGTGGTTCGGGCGCAAAGATGAACGGCGAGGAATACCGAACATCATACTGAGTGAGGGAGACGAAATGAATTTGCGGCCACACTTCGCGATCGAACCCGTCGAAGTCTTTTAGCAAAAACGCTTGTGATAGCTGGCGCGCACGATCGGCGCGAAAGTTAAAAAACAAAACTGTGTCGCCGTC
>Ga0081455_10005333_pt1 | contig 14118 bp, 21 predicted proteins | sample TabmetS3T2R1_FD_70207 | JGI IMG/M metagenome (GOLD analysis project Ga0081455, IMG submission 70207) | Tabebuia heterophylla rhizosphere microbial communities from the University of Puerto Rico - S3T2R1 | ecosystem: Host-associated > Plants > Roots > Rhizosphere ... | reverse complement strand
ACGCTCTCCGTGGCTACGAGCCGGCGAGGACGCGCTTCTTCGAGGGCTCGGTGTCCACCGGCTGTGGCGCGGCCGACTCCTCCGTGGGCCCCTTCTACTGCCCGGCCGACCGACACGTCTACATCGATCTCGGTTTCTTCGACCAGCTCGAGTCCGAGTTCGGGGTGAGCGGAGGGCCGCTGGCCCAGGCGTACGTGCTCGCCCACGAGTACGGTCATCACGTCCAGAACCTCACGGGCGTGCTCGGCCGGGCGGACCGCGGCTCCGGGCCGCAGGGCGGCCAGGTGCGGGTCGAGCTGCAGGCGGACTGCTACGCCGGCACCTGGGTTGCGAACGCGCTCGAGACGGGCTTCGTCGAGGAGCTGACCCGGCAGGACGTGCAGGACGCGCTCGGCGCTGCCGCGGCGGTCGGAGACGATCGCATCCAGGAGCGCATCCAGGGCCGCGTGACGCCCGAGTCGTGGACGCACGGGTCGTCGGAGCAGCGGCAGAGCTGGTTCGTCCGGGGGATCGAGAGCGGCAACCCGGACTCCTGCGACACGTTCCGGGGCCGCGTCTGAGGGCGGGCGGCTACGTCGCCGCCAGCGCCACCACGGCGGGGAGGCCGGACGTCAGCTCGAGACCGTGCCAGCTGTCGCCGCCGTCCTCGCTCTCGAGAAGCCGTCCGTCACGCAGGCCTGCGAGCAGGCGGCCGTTCACCGACGTGAGCGCGTACGGCATCGTCTCGAGCGGCCGCGGCAAGCCGAGGTCGAGCTCCTCCCAGGGCCCGCCGTCGCGCCAGCGGTAGACGGCCGCGCGCGCCGGGCGGCTCCCGTGAGCCTCGAAAGGCCCCGGCGAGGCCGAGACGTACCAGCGGTCGGCGTCGGTCGGATCGACGGCGAGCGCCCACGTGTAGTGGCGGTCGCGACCCGCGTCGGCCGGCTCCCAGCTCTCGCCGGCGTCGTGGCTCCAGGCCGCACCGCCGCCGGCCGCCTCGTACGCCCGCCCCGGCTCGGTGGGGTGCCAGGCGAGCGCGTGCACGTCGCGCTGAGCTCCGGGGCGGTGGTCGGCCCAGGTCTCGCCGCCGTCCGCCGTGCGCATGAGCCCGCCCAGCTCGATGCCCACGAGCACGAGCTCGGCGTCGTGCGGGCTCGGGGCGATCCAGCGGACGTGTGACGTCCACGGCCGCGGCGGAAAGCTCCACGTGGGCGCCGACGGGAGCTCTCTCAACGCCGCCAGCTCCTCCCACGGCTCACCGTCTCGTCGCACGTAGAGGGCGCTGGGCTCGCAGCCCGCGTAGCACGCGCCGTCGGCCGGGCTGAAGGCGACCGAGAACACGTCCTGTGCGGGCAGTGCGGCATCCTGCCAGGTCGAGCCGCCGTCCTCGCTCGCCCACACGCCGGACCCCCGACATCCGACGGCGATGCGCTCGGGACGGCCCGGGTCGACCGCGACCGCCTGCAGGCCGGGGCGCTCCAGGAGCACCCGAGCTTCGCGCCCCGCGACGCGGACGAGGGCGTCGCCCGTGGCGACCAGGAGAGCGCTCACCGGCCGGCGAGCAGCTCCGGGTGGCGGCCGCCGTCGAAGTCGCGGACGAAGTCGCCGAGGCCGTGGTCGAACTCGATGCGGCGTCCGTACGCGCTGCGGTAGTCGACGAAGACGACGCCGAGGTCCTCGAAGGCGCGCTCGAGCACGCAGCCGCCCCCATCCCAGGCCGTGCAGGCGAGCGGGAGCTCGTAGAGCGGGTCGGCGCCGTGTGCGATGCGCAGGCGATTCACGCGGCGGAGCACGTCGTCTAGCGGGCTGGCCGGCGCCGCGGCCGGAGCGGGAGCATCCCGTACCGGAACGGTCATCGTCCCTGAGTGTACGTCAGAGGCGCCGCTGCTATCGTCGGGCGTCGCGAGTACGACGCTGCTCTACCTGGATCAGAACTACCTCTCAGGAATAGCCAAGCGGAAGCCCGCCTTTCGCGAGCTCGAACCGGTGCTCCGAGAGGCGGTCGCGAACGGCACGGTGGCGGTGCCTGAGGGGCCCGCGCACCGCGTCGAGTCGGCGCCCCGGCCCGAGCTGGGCATCCTCGAGCTCCTCCGCGGGCTCTCGAGCGGCCTGCACCTCCCCGAGCCCGGCGCGCTCGAGCGTGGCCTCGAGAGGCGGCTCGCCTCCGTGCTCGCGCGAGACCTCCCTGAGCGGCGACCACGGCCGAGCGACGCCGCCGACCTCGAGGCGCTCGCACTTGCGCTGCCGCGCTGCCGGCTCGTCACGTGCGACGCGACGATGGCGGACGTCGTGCGCCGGAGCGGGCTGGACGTCAGTTTCCGCTGCGAGCTCTTCACCGGCCGCCGCCGGGACGTGGACCGTCTTCGCGAGCGCCTCGCCGGGCTCGGCGCGTGAGCCGTTTCGGGTCGTCCCCCTCGGGTACGCGCTGGTGAAGACGGAAAGGAGGCCGACAATCCGAATGGCAACTGACGTCGAGCGGGAGACCGAGCTGTCCGAGGAGCAAGATCCCATGAGCGCCGAGGCCGACGAGGACGAGCTGGAGGAGGACGGCGGCGTCGCCCGCCTGAGCCTGCCCGGAACCTGGCAGGAGTAGTTGTCTCCCGCGGTCAGGCGGGAGGAGGCGCCCTACGCGCTCAGTTGAGTGCGGCGCGGGCGGCCCTGAGGACGACGCGGCCCGCCTGCCAGAGTTTCCACGGCCGTATCCGGTCGATGCGATCGCACGGCATGTGCCAGCAGGTGTCCCACCGCCACTGGACCCAAGCCGCCGGCAAGCCGCCGCGGGTGAGGTCGTCGTGGTCGGATTGCCCCGTGTCGCGCAAGTACGTCACCCGCACGCCGAGCGCGCGGGCACTCGCAAGGAGCCGCCGCGCGGAGCGATTGGGTGCCGCTTCCAGGCCGCGAACGTGGAACGTCGTCCCGACGCCCACCATGTCGACGGAGAGCGCGAGGCGGACACCGGCCTTGACCGCCGGGCCGATCCCGCGTGTGAAGCGGCGTGAACCGAGGTGGTACGGCGACCCGGTCACCATTCGCTCCTCGGCGCCGAGCGCCGCGAGTCGCACGCCCCTCGTTCCCCGCAGGTTCCGGGCCAGCTCCAGGAGCGTTCCGACGCCGGAGGCGTTGTCGTTCGCGGCCCGAGTGTGGTGGACGCCGTCGATGTGCGCCACGATGATCACGCGCAGGGGGCCGGCCGTCCGTGCGACGACGTTCTGAGAGGTGCCGCCGCCCGGGAGCGAGAAGCGCTGGATGCCGACGTCGTAGCCGAGCGTCTGGAAGCGCCGCCGGACGATCGCGCCGGCCTGACGTTCGTGCTGCCCACCCGCCGGCCGCTGGCCGACCTGCGTAATCTGGCGCGTCCAGTGCTTTGCCTTCCCCCCGTCGTAGGCGGCGTCCGCCGTGGCCGGGACGACAGCGGTGAGAACGACTGCGGCGCCTACCCCGATCAGCCTCCGACGCATCGGCGCAAGGGTACAAGAGCCTGCTGCTATGTTCGAGGAGTGAGCGAGCGTCTAGAGGAGCTCCTGCGCACGGCGTTTCCCGCGGCGCAGGAGGTGGCGGTCGTCGACCGCACGGGCGGCGGTGACCACTTTCATGTGACCGTCGTGGACGGCCGCTTCGACGGCCTCACGCTCCTCGAGCAGCACCGGCTCGTCTACTCGGCGCTGGACGGGCCCCTGAAGGACGGCAGCATCCACGAACTGAGGATCACGACGAGGAGCGAGGCATGAGCGAGCTACGAGACCGGATTCAGCAGACCATCGAGACGGAGCCCGTCGTGGCGTTCGTGAAGGGCACGCACGAGCAGGCCTTCTGCGGCAACTCCGAGCGGGCAATGGGAGCCCTGCGCGCGGTGGGCGCGTCATTCACCGCCGTGGACGTGCTCCCGGACCCGGCCATCCGGCAGGAGCTCTCGGCGCTTTCCAACTGGCCGACGATTCCGCAGGTCTTCGTCGCCGGCGAGCTCGTCGGCGGAGCCGACATCGTCCAGGAGCTGGCCGCCAGCGGCGAGCTGGAGGCCAAGCTGACGGAAAAGCTGGGCGACTCCTGGCGCCGCCCCGGCGCCGAACGCACGGTCGAGGTAACCGGTGGCGGCGGTGGCCTCCGGCTCGTCCCGGGCGCCTAGCCCGCGCTTCTCTCGACCCCGCTTTTTGGCTCAACCAAGCCGTTTTTTTGGCCTTCAGACCGCTTGTTTATCCACCGGCCTGGCGGGTAGGCGGAGGCGTACGCCAACGGAGCACGAAGCTCCGAAGGGGGTTAGAAAATGGCAACTCTCGAACTGTGGACATACGCGATCGAGACGCCGGGGATCGACCTGTCCCGGGTCGATCTGACCGACTTCAAGGTCGAGGCGACCGACGGCAGCATCGGCAAGGTCCATGAGGCCACCCATGACGTCGCCGGCAGCTTCATCGTCGTCGACACGGGCCCGTGGATCTTCGGCAAGAAGGTCATGCTTCCGGCGGGTGTCGTCCGGGACGTCGATCTCGAGACCGAGATGATCTTCGTCCGCCTCACCAAGGACGAGATCAAGAACGCCCCGGAGCTCGACGAGGAGACCTTCCGCGAGCAGAGCTACCGAAGCGAGCTCGCGGAGTACTACGGCGGTCGCCGGGAGGTTCCGACCGGCGGGCGGATGTAGACCCGTCTCGCCGTGAACGTCGCGAAGCCCCGCTCAGGCGGGGCTTCGCCGTTTACTCGCTTCGAGGATCGCCCGGATCGCCTGGTGGCTCTCTTCGTTCGGTGACTCGCTGATGACGGTCGCGGGCCGGTCGAAGCGCGCGAGCGCATCGCGAAGCGGCTCCGCGCGGAGCGTCCCCTCGCCGTAGGAGAGGTGCTTCGTCTCGTTGCGGTTCGCGAAGGCGATGTCGGAGAAGTGGATGTGGAATGGAGCGTCCGGCTGCAGGATCCCGTCGGCCGCCGCGAGCACGCCGGCGAAGGCATCAGCCTCGAGGAAGCCCCCGTCCGTGACCGCGTGCAGGTGGGCGAAGTCGATCACCGGGCGCACCCAGCCGAGCCGCGCCGAGAGCCAGAAGACGTCCTCAGCCGTGCCGAGCTCGCGCACGCGGCCCATCACCTCGACGCCGAACGGCACGGAGCGATCCTTGCCCTCGAGCCGCTCGCGCAGGTCGCCCAGCTGCTCGGCTACCGCCTCGAGCGCCGCCTCCCGCTCGCGGCCCAGGAGGAAGCCGGGGTGGAAGACGACCAGCTCGGCACCGGACGCCACGGCCACGCCGGCGGAGTGATCGAGCATGCCCACCGCCATCCGGTACTTCTTGTCGCGCTCGAGGTGGCCCATGAACCCCGCGATGGGCGCGTGCACCGAGAGGACGATTCCCGACTCCCGCGCGAGCTCCCCGAAGCTCTCGGCCCATGGGTACTCCATCCAGAAGCCGGTCTCGAAGTCGATCTCGCAGGCGGTGTAGCCCCGCTCGAGGAGGAGCTCGACGGCCGCCTCCGGGCTCTCGCGGCCGGGCACCCGGGCCGGGCCGATGCGGATCATGGCCATGCCGCCAGCGTAACGTCCGTGTGCGGCTCACGAACGCGGCTCCCGATGGATGCCGACGCCCGCGACGACCAGTGCGACGCCCGCCGCCTCGAGCGGGGACGGAAGCTGGGCAAGCACGACCACGCCCACGATCGTCGCGGTGGCGGGCAGCAGGGCGACGAGCAGCGCGTACGTCGCGCGCCGCATGCGCGCCATGGCCAGCTGGTCGCAGACGTAGGGGATGACCGACGAGGAGATGCCGACCCCGACGCCGGCGGCGACGGCGACCGGGTCGAGCAGCGCGGGGCCCGCGCTCCAAGCACCAACGGGCGTCACGACCACCAACGCGACCAGCATGGCGGCTGCGAGGCCGTCGATGCCGCCGGCCCGCCCGCGCCGAGCGACCCGGTGCCCGAGGACGATGTAGAGGGCGAACAGCGCCGCGTTCGCGAAGGCGAAGGCGACGCCGAGCGGCTCGCCCTCGAGACGGACGTCGGTCAGGAGGTAGACGCCGGCCGCGGCGAGGGCCAGCGCGAGGCCGTTCCGCGCCGTCCGGGCCCCGAGCGCGGCGAGCGCGATCACCGGGAGGAACTCGATGGCCGCCACGGTGCCGAGCGGCAGGCGGTCGATGGCCACGTAGAAGCAGACGTTCATGACGGCGAGGACGGCGCCCATCGCGAGGAGGAGGCGGCGGCCACCGGCGTCGAGACCGTCGACCGCCCGCCAGGGACGGCGCCACAGCGCGAGGATCGCCGCGGCGCTCGCGATGCGGAGCCAGGCGACGCCGGCCGGCTCGACCCGGACGAACAGGAGGACGGCGAACGCGGGTCCCAGGTAGTGGAAGACGGCGCTCCCGACGAAGAAGCTCTCCGCCGGCGCGGCGGCCACGGCCCGGGCGACGGTCGTGGACATGGCGAAAGTGTCGCCTCCGCGCTACCGTAGCGACATGGACGATCCAAGGCATCCACGCGCTAATGCTTAGGGAATCGACGAAGAACCGTCCCGCGGCCGTCGGAACGGAGTCGCTCGACGCGATCAACCTTCGGCTGCTTGAGGAGCTCCAGGCGGATGCCCGCCTGACGATGGCCGAGCTCGGGCGGCGCATCAACCTGTCGCCGCCCGCGGTGGCGGAGCGCGTGCAGCGGCTCGAGCGCGCGGGAGTCATCACGGGCTATCACGCCGAGGTCGATCCCAAGGCTGTCGGCTACCCGATTCAGGTCGTCGTGCGGATCAGGCCCTCCACCCGCCAGCTGCACAGGATCCCCGACCTCGCCCGCGAGACGCCGGAGGTCGTCGAGTGCAGCCGGATCACCGGCGAGGACTGCTTCTTCCTCCGGCTGCACCTGCGCTCGATGGACGACCTGGAGGGGATTCTCGACCGCTTCGTCGTCTACGGGCAGACGACCTCGTCGATCGTCCATTCCTCGCCCGTCGCGCGCCGCCCGTTGCCGCTCGGCGAGGGTGAAACGTAGCCGCCCGGGCGGTCGAGTCCGTCCGATGGGCCGAGTACGGTCAGCCCATGGCCAAGCGACCCTCTCGGATCGAGCTCCTCGAGCTCGACATCGACCTGAGACTCGTCGATCTCTGGGGCGAAGCCTGCGGCGTGGGCGAGTGGAACCTCGAGGTCGTCGCCGCGTTCCTGCGGGCCGCCTACGGCAAGGGCTACTGCGACGCTCTCACGGAAGACGCGCCGGGGAGCCTCTGCCGTGACCACGGGTACAAGATCCCGGCGCGCAACCCAGCGCGTGCCGCCGACTAACTCGGGCTAAACTCGCAGCGTGGCCAAGCGGCGCAACCCTGTGCGCCTCGTCGTCGCGCTCTCCGTCGCGGCCGCGCTGGCCGTGTTCCTCCTCTACACGAGCTTCGCGGGCGGCGCGACCGCGTCGCTGCGCCCCAGCCAGCTCGCGGAGCACCGCGGCGACGAGGTGAGCCTCGCCGGCCGCGTCGTCGGGCCGGTCACGGGGGACGCGCGGGGCGACGGGCTCCGCTTCACCCTGCGCGACATCGACGGCACGGCGACGGTGCCGGTCGTCTACACGGGCTCGGTGCCGGATCTCTTCAAGACGGGGCGGCACGTGTACATGAAGGGCGAGCTCCAGAGCGGGACCTTCGTCGCCGAAGAGGACTCGCTCGTGACGAAGTGCCCGTCGAAGTACGCGCCGAAAGAGAGTTGACGTGCCGGAGCTCGGCCGCGCCGCGCTCGTCGCCGCACTCGGGCTGATCCTCTACGCGGCTCTCGTCGGCGGGTACGCGGCCCTGCGCGGCCGCCGACGCCTGCTCGACTCGGCGATCAACGCGCTCCTGGCCGCCTGCGCCGCCACCGGCGTCGCCTCGCTCGTGCTCCTCGCTGCCCTGGCCGGCCGCGACTTCTCCTTCGAATACGTCGCCGAAGGAACGAGCCGCGAGCTGCCCACGGGCTACACGCTGGCGGCCTTCTGGAGCGGGCAGGCGGGTTCGCTCCTCCTCTGGCTGCTCGTCCTCACCGCCGCAGGCTCGGCGGCGGTCGCCCTCAATCGCCGGCTGGTGCGGGAGGTGCTCCCCTGGACGGTGCCGATCGTGGCCGCAGTCGCGACGTTCTTCGCACTCCTGCTCGTGTTCGTGGCGAGCCCGTTCGCAACCCAGGCCGCGCCCGCGGACGGCGCGGGCATGAACCCGAGCCTCCAGAACCCGTACATGATGATCCACCCGCCGATGCTGTACCTCGGCTACGTCGGGCTGACGATCCCGTTCGCCTTCGCCATGGCGGCGCTCGCTTCCCGCCAGACCGACGAGCGGTGGATCGTGGCGACCCGCCGCTGGACGCTCGCGGCCTGGACGTTCCTCGGCTTCGGGATCTTGCTCGGCGCCAAGTGGGCCTACGAGGAGGTCGGCTGGGGCGGCTGGTACGCGTGGGATCCCGTCGAGAACGCCGCGCTCATGCCCTGGCTCGTGGCGACGGCGTTCCTGCACTCCGTCTTCGTGCAGGAGAAGAAGAACATGCTCCGCGTCTGGAACGTCGTTCTCGTCGCCGGCGCGTTCGGCCTCGCGCTCTTCGGCACCTTCCTGACGCGGAGCGGGGTGATCAACTCGATCCACAGCTTCACGCAGTCGTCGATCGGCCCCTGGTTCCTGGGCTTCATCGCCGTCGTCGCAGGAGCCTCGATCGCCCTCATCCTCGTCCGGTTGCCGCTGCTCCGCGCCCGCACGCGGCTCGAGTCGCTGGTCTCGCGGGAGGCCGCCTTCCTCTACAACAACCTTTTCCTCGTCGCCTTCGCCCTGACCATCCTCTGGGGCGTGGTCTATCCGCTCGTCTCCGAGGCTCTGCGCGGGGTTGCCGTGACCGTCGGCGCCCCCTACTACGAGTTCTTCGCCGTCGTCTTCGGCCTGCCGCTCGTCCTCCTCATGGGGATCGGCCCGCTCGTCGCCTGGCGTCGCGCCTCGCTTCGCTCGCTCGGGCTCTCCCTCCTCTGGCCGGCGGGGGTCGCGCTCGCCGTCGGCCTCGTCCTGCTCGCCCTCGGAGCCGGGTCGAGCCCCGTCGGGCTCGTCGGCTACACGTTCGCAGCCTTCGTGCTGGCGGCGATCGTCCTCGAGTTCGTGCGCGGCACGCGGGCGCGACATGGCCTCGGCGGCGTGGGCTGGGTCGGCGCCCTCACGGGCCTCATAGCCCGGAACCGCCGCCGGTACGGCGGCTACGTCGTTCACGCCGCGATCGTCCTCCTCCTCGTCGGAGCGGTCGGCATCGGCGGCTTCTCGACGACCCGCGAGGCGAAGCTCGCTCCCGGGGAGACCATGCAGGTCGGCGACTACCGGCTCGTGTACGAGGGGAGCGACCAGCGCCGGGGCGCCAACGCGCTCGAGCTTCGCGCCCGGCTGGCCGTATTCCGCGACGGCGAGTCTCTCGGGGCCCTGTCGGCCGGCAAGAACCGCTACCTGGCTGAAGGGGAGACGTCCAACGAGGTGGGCATTCGCACGGACTGGCTGCGTGCGGAAGACCTCTTCGTGATCGCGGACCAGTTCAACGCGGACGGCACCGTGTTCCTGGAGGTGCTCGTCAACCCGCTCGTCAACCTCATCTGGCTCGCCGGGCTCGTCTTCGTCGGCGGCTCACTCATCGCCATGTGGCCGGACGCGCGCGAGCAGCGGCGTCTCGCGCAGCGCTTCGCCGACGGCGGCGCCCTGGCGCGCGCCTAGGCACCGATGGAAATCGTCGCGCTCCTCCTCGCCGCGCTGCTCACGGTCGCGCTTGTCCTCTTCGTCGCACGCCCGTTCCTCCGCCCGTCGGCGCAGGAGAGCGACCGTCTCGAACAGCCGTCGGCGACCGAGCTGGAACGCACGCGCCTGCTGGAGGAGCGCGACCGCGCTCTCGCCGCGCTCAAAGAGCTCGAGTTCGACCATCGCACCGGGAAGGTCTCGGACGCCGACTACCGCGAGCTCGTCGGGCCGCTGCGCCGCCGTGCGGCGGAGACGCTGCGCGCACTCGAGCATAAGGAGGGCGCCGAGCGGGAACGACACGAGGCGGATGTCCGCGCGTAGCGACTGCCCGAACTGCGGGTCGAGCGTCCCCGCCGAGAGCCGCTTCTGTCCCGAGTGCGGGCGCCCGCTCAAGGACGAAGCCGATCCGGCCGGGACCGCCGTCTACGAGCAGCCGCCGCACGCCTCGCGGCGGCTCTGGCCTCCGGACCCGGTCTTGCTCATCACCGTGGTCATCGCGCTCGGCGGCGTCATCCTGCTCGTCGGCGGCGAGCCGGCGTGGGGGATCGTCGTGCTCCTCCTCGCGCTGCTCGTCTTCCTCGCGCAGCGGGAAATGGAGCGGCGGGCCGCCGCCCAGACGTTCGCCGGGCTCCGCGAGCGCCTCTCCGCCCAGCGCGAGGTGGTGACCGCCCGCTCGCGCGGCCAGCTGGAGCTCTTTCGCGCCCGCCGCGAGCTGGCCGAGCTCGAAGCCGAGCGGGGCCGGAGGTTCGGGGAGCTCGGGCGGGCCGTGTTCGAAGAGGACGAACTGGGGAAGGAGGCGGCAAGGAACGAGCTCACCGCCCTCGGGGAGCGCATCGAAGCGAAGGAGGCCGAGATCGACGCACTCATCCAGCAGATCGACGAGCGCGTGCGCCGCGCGCAGGCGGGCGTGCAGCCGACGGAGAAGCTCGACGGCGAGTTCCCGCCCGAACCGGCGCGGGTTCCGGAGCCGTTCCCACCCCCCGACGAGGGCAACCCTCCGTCGCCCGCGCCCGTGCCGGAGCCCTCGCCCACGGACCCTGCGCCGGAGCCCGAGCAGCCGCCGCTGCCCGAGCAGAAACACCGCCGGAAGAGCGCGTAGCGCGGCCCTCCAGGCGCCCTTCCGACGACAAACGTCCTGCATGTCGTGTACAACGTCGGGCTTATAGAGGCCAGGACAGCGGTCGCGGGCACAGGGACGTCCGCGGCCGTGGCGAAACTCCTCCCCGGTGCACAGCTCCCAGCGCATCCGTTTTCTCGTTGCCCTTGCGGCGGCGAGTCTGCTGCTCGCCGTTCCCTCGGCGCTCGGGCAGTCGCTCTACGACCAGCAGGACCGCGTCAACGAGAAGATCGCCGGCCTGCGTGACTCGATCAACGAGGCCAAGCACACGGAGGGTGTGCTCTCGAGCGAGATTGCCGCTGCAGGCGATCGCATCGACGCGCTCGAGGGGGACATCGGCGTCCTCGGCGAGCGCATCGCCGTCCTCGAGAGCGAGCTTGCCGAGCACCGCGCCCGCCTCGAGGAGCTCAGGGCCATCTACGCCGAGCAGACCGACGACTACAACCATTTGAAACGCCAGTACAAGGTGGCGCAGCTCCAGCTCGAGGAGCGTCTCATCGAGCTCTACCAGGAGGGCGACGACTCGGGGGCGCTCACGATCCTCATGCAGGTGGAGAGCCTGGGCGAGCTGCTCGACCAGCTCGAGTACTTCGACGACGTCGGGCGGCAGGACCGAGCGATCTCACTCGAGATCGAGCGGCTGCGCGACGAGATGCGCGTGGCCCGCGAGCGCACGCGCAAGGTCAAGGAGAAGGTCGCCGACGCAACCGCCGTCCTCGCCGACAAGACGGCGGAGACCATCGCCGCCCGCGACGAGCTCGTAGCCCAGCAGGAGGCGCTCGCCGCGGCGCGCGCATCCCAGCAGGAGATGCTCGCGGGAGTCCACGATGAGCGGCTCGACCAGGAAGAGGATCTCGAGTCGATGGAGGCGGCGAGCGCGTCCCTGGCCGCGCGCATCCAGGCCGCGCAGGCCGCAGCAGCGGCTGCCGCGGCCGCCGAGGCCGCCGAGCAGGAGGCGCAGGAACAGGCGCAGGCGCAAACGCAGAGCGCGTCGGGCGGCTCGAGCGGCTCGGGCGTCTCCTCGAGCGGTTTCATGTGGCCGACGAGCGGCGTGCTGACGAGCGGCTTCGGCTATCGCTGGGGGCGCTTGCACGCCGGGATCGACATCGCCGCGCCCTACGGCACCGGGGTGGTGGCCGCGGCCTCCGGGACGGTCATCTACGCGGGCGTGATGGGCGGCTACGGCAACATCGTGGTCATCGACCACGGCAACGGTGTGTCGACGGCGTACGGCCACATGTCCGCCATCTACGTCGGGGGCGGCGGCGTTTCCCAGGGGCAGAGCATCGGCGCGGTCGGGTGCACGGGGAGCTGCACCGGCAACCACCTCCATTTCGAGGTGCGGGTCAACGGGTCGCCCGTCGACCCGATGGGCTACCTCTAGCCGGCGCCGCGGCTCGAGCGGTTCTCAGACGCCTTCGACGACGTGGATGTCGCGGAGGCCGCGGTAGCGCTCGTGGAGGTGGAAGCCGTACCCCACGAAGAACTCGTCCGGCACCGTGAAGCCGACGTAGCGGATCGGAAGGTCGTCCACGAGCCGGCGGTACGGGCGGTCGAGGAGCGTGCACACGCCGACGTCCCGAGGCTCGCGGAGCGCGAGCGTTTTGACCACGTAGTTGAGCGTCAGGCCCGTGTCGACGACGTTCTCCACGAGGAGGACGTCGCGCCCGCCGATCGCCATGTCGAGATCCTTGATGAGCCTGATGCGCGAGCGGCCGCCGAGCCGTCCGTCATAGCCCGCTAGGACGAGGAAGTCCATCGCATGTGGGGCCTCGATCGCGCGCGCGAGGTCGGCTGCGAAGACGAATGCTCCCTTCAGGATGGTGACGAGGACGAGATCCCGGCGAGCGTAGTCGGCCGCGATCTGGCTGCCAAGCTCGTCGACGCGACTACGGATCTGCCCCTCGGAGAGGTAGACCGCACCGGGTCCGGGACCGTCTAGGAGACGAGGTTCAGGCCGTATTTTTGACTCAGGCGCTCGAAGTCGCGCTTTGTGAAGAGCTTGATCTTGACGTCCGGATACCGCTCGCGCAGCTTGCGGATCTTGCGGTTCTTGCGCGTGATGAGGGACTGCTTCATCACGGTCACCTCGAGGTAGAGGTCCTGCTCCGGGAGGTAGAAGTCGGGGGTGAACGCCTCGAGCACCCGTCCCTCGTCGTCCTCCTCGAGCACGAAGGAGCGCGGCTCGTACTCCCAGGGGATGCCGTGGTAGTCGAGCATCCTCGCGCACTCGGCCTCGGCCTCGTTCACGAAGCGGGGCTGGCCGGTCCTGGCCGGGGCCGAATATGCCTGGAAATCGCCGCTTTCGGGGCACATCCCACCGCAAAGGTAGCAGCCGTCCCGGACGGCCCGGTTCTACAATCCCCGGCAGCTGTCGGCTGAGGTACAGGGGAGGCGCTGATCTTCAGGATCGCTCATATCTCGGACTTGCACTGCGGTTCTCCGTACTTCGTCCCCAACCTCGCCGACCGGGCGGTCATGGAGATCAACGAGCTGCGGCCGGACATCGTCGTCTGCTCCGGCGACCTGACGAACTTCGGCTTCCAGCAGGAATACGGCGAGGCGAAGGCCTATCTCGACAGGATCGAGTGTGACTGCCTCGTCGTCATCCCCGGCAATCACGACTCGCGCAACGTCGGCTACCTGCACTTCGAGGAGCTGTTCGAGACCCGTAACCAGGTGGTGCACAAAAACGGCGTGACCGTGGTCGCCGTGGACTCGACCGAGCCCGACCTCGACCACGGCGTCATCGGCCGCGGCCGCTACCGCTGGATCGCGGAGCAGTTCCAGGAAGAGGCCGACTTCCGCATCTTCGTCCTCCACCATCACCTCTTGCCCGTGCCCGGCACCGGGCGGGAGCGCAACGTCGTCTACGACGCCGGCGACGCGCTCGAGGTGCTCCAGCACTGCGGCGTCAACCTCGTCCTCTCGGGGCACAAGCACGTGCCCTACGCCTGGCGCCTCGAGAATCTGTTCATCGTCAACGCGGGCACGGTCTCCTCGCTCCGCCTGAGGGGCAAGACGCGCGCCTGCTACAACGTCATCGAGATCGAGAACCGGCACGTGACCGTGTGGCGCAAGTACCCGTTCCACGGTGAGGAGCGGATCATCCAGTTCTCGGCCGACACGCTCGAGTTCGAGAAGTACACGGCGCGCATCGAGGACGAGGTGACGCAGCGGAAATGAGGGCGTTGGCACTCGTGGACGGCGAGCACTATCCCGACGTCGTTCGGGACGCGTTCGCGGAAGTGCCCTACGAGATCGCGGGCGCGGTGCTCCTGGGCGGCTCCGAGAAGCTTCGCAGCGAGCCCGACTACGGAGTCCCGCTCTACCGCGACCTCGAGGCAGC
>Ga0081455_10005332_pt1 | contig 14120 bp, 13 predicted proteins | sample TabmetS3T2R1_FD_70207 | JGI IMG/M metagenome (GOLD analysis project Ga0081455, IMG submission 70207) | Tabebuia heterophylla rhizosphere microbial communities from the University of Puerto Rico - S3T2R1 | ecosystem: Host-associated > Plants > Roots > Rhizosphere ... | reverse complement strand
CAACGGCCCCAGCAGCGCCAAGCATGTGGCCGGTCATCGATTTCGTAGCACTGATGGGCAGCGTCGACGCTCGGGCTTTGAACACCGTCTTGATGGCCATCGTTTCCGCCACATCGCCGGCTGGGGTCGACGTAGCATGGGCATTGATGTAGTCTACCGTATCAGCGGACACGCCAGCATCACGTAGGGCATTGGCCATACAGCGCGCTGCCCCAGCCCCGTCCGGGCATGGTGCGGTGAGATGGTACGCATCACCAGCGCTCCCATAGCCGATAATTTCGCCATAGATGCGAGCTCTGCGACGACGGGCATGTTGCAGTTCTTCCAGGATAAGCGTACCAGCCCCTTCAGCCATCACAAAACCGTCGCGTTCACTGTCAAAGGGACGACTGGCCTCCTGGGGGGCTGTCGTGTTTGCTGACAGTGCCCGCATGTTGCCGAAGGCACTCACGGCCAGCGGCGTGATGACCGCTTCCGTGCCGCCGGTAATCATCACATCCGCAGCCCCACGGACGATGGTATGAAAGGCTTCACCAATGGAGTGCGCACCAGCAGCACAGGCCGTGACACTGCTATTATTTGGTCCGGTCGCCCCGAAACGCATAGACACGTGTCCGCTCGCGAGATTGCCGAGCAGCATGGCCGGAAACAGGGGGGAGACGCGGTTCGGGCCTTTCTCGATGAGTGTCCTATGCACAGCTTCCAGGGATTCCAGCCCACCAAAAGCCGTGCCAATGTACACGCCAACACGGTCCGCCATGCTCTCCGTGATGGTCAGACCCGCGTCTTGTAGGGCTTCCTGGCTCGCTGCCAGGGCAAGGTGGACAAAGCGATCCATGCGGCGCAGATCGCGTTTGTCAATATAGTGCTCAGGAGTAAAATCCTGCACTTCCCCAGCAATCTGGGCTGCATACTCGTGCGCGTCAAAGCGGGTAATCTTTCCGATGCCCGACACCCCCTGACAGAGCTTCTCCCAGATGGTATCGATGCTGAGGCCCAGGGGGGTAACCGCCCCGAGTCCAGTGACCACCACACGTCTCTCCATGGGCTCCTCTCCCTACACTACTTTCCAGGCTGGCCCTCACGTACTATACAAGCCGTAAATGTGGAATGTGAGAGCGAGTATGACGTCCGAACCTGTGCCCTCTACACAGACAGCGCACAACAGTATAGCATGAGTGTCGACAGATACCAGCAAACTCTTGCAGAGAAAGGGCTACAATGGGACCACGTCTGACACTCGTGCGGGTAGAACAATGCCTGCAACAGGGCAAGGCCGAGGCGGAGCGTTTAGGGGTGCAGGCCGCCATCGTCGTCGTGGATGCCGCCGGCCATCTGATGGGCGCCCTGCGCTTTGAGGAGGCCCTGTGGGTCACCCCAGAGATCGCCCGCGCCAAGGCGAACACAGCGGTGGCGTTCCGCGCCAGCACTGCAGAATTGGAGGAACGTTGGCGTGAGCGTCCCCTGTTTGCGACGAGTGTCGTCAATCTGGGTCCCGGACAATTCGTCATTGGTAAAGGCGCCGTGCCCATCGTCGTCGACGGTACAGTCGTTGGTGCAGTCGGCGTGAGCGGCGGCATCCCTGCCGATCTCGATCACGCCATTGCTGAGGCCGCCGTACGCACAGAGTGAGGCACAGCGCCGGGCCGCGCTCAGGCAAGCTGTGGTTGTACTTTCTGCATGAATGCCTCCATGGTCGCCAGGGTGCCGTGATGCGATTGCGTGGCGGTCTCGAACACAATGTGTTCAACCCCGATCTCTTGGAAAGCCCCGAGGGCATCCACGATAGCCCCGACGCTGCCGCTCATCGGCATACGGGGAGGCCGCCCGGCGCGCGGGGGATACGACAGCACCCGGTCAGAGATGCCCTCAATGGACAAATCGGTGCGGGCAGAAAACACCGGTTGCCCTTGACGCCCGTGCTTTTCCCAGAGATCCCGCACATGGGCACAACCTGGTGCCATGGCCGCCGCATTCAGGCTGCTAGTATGCCAGCCGTCGCCGAGTGCAGCGACGCGCCGCCGCGCGCGGGCACTATTGCCGCCGATCCAGATCGGCGGCCCTGGCTGCTGCACCGGGCGTGGCGAAGCCTGCATATCGGCGTATTGGTAAAAAGTGCCCTGGTGGTGCACCACCTCGTGAGTCCAGATATCACGGATGATCCGTAAGCTTTCATCGCTCAGCGCCCCACGTTCGGCAAAGGGCACTTTGAGAGTGCGAAACTCCTCTTCCATCCAGCCCACAGCAGCGCCAAAAATCAGCCGCCCGTGCGAAAGTTGATCAATGGTCGCCAGCATCTTGGCTACAATGATAGGATTGCGGTAGGGCAGAATAATCACACTCGTGCCCAGACGTACTCGTGACACTACTGCGGCCAGGTGGCTCAGCAGTGCTAACGGTTCGAGCATATTGTCACGGTAGATAATCTCCATAGTGCGGGGCACAAAGAGATGATCCGTCACCCATACCGAGGCAAACCCCAGCTCTTCGGCGCTCCTCGCCACCCCGAGGATACGGTCAATATCGACTGGCTTGCCATAATGCGGCACGCATATACCGAATTCCACGGTGTTTCCCTTTCTCTATGTTCAGTAGCCGCGAAACTGCGGCGTCCGTTTTTCCAGAAAGGCCCGCCACCCTTCCTGAAAATCCTCGGTGTCAAAGGGCGACACGGCCAGGGCCTGTTGCGCCGGCGTGAGCCCTGCGAGGGCCGGGTTCTCTAGGACGGTCTGGACAATCTTCTTGTGCACCCGGTGTACCACGGGGGCGAGAAGGGCAAAGCCGCGCACCTGGTCTGCTCTTTTTTCTGGCACAATTCTGTGGTATCTCATACAAAGTCAGCCGTATCCCCTCTCCCAGAGGGAGAGGGAGCTATGGGCTCTTCCTGGTTGTGTGACTGTGCTCTAGGCAGACGCCCTACTTAACGGCGGAGTAGGTATTCCCCCAGCGGTCTTCGTAGACGAAATCAGCGAGTGACCCGCGCCCAACTGGGCCAAAGCGTCCCATGGGATAGCCGATAGGGAGAATGGCATAGGAATGGACGCCGGGTGGCAAACCCATAGCTGCTTCGACCTCGGCCTCATAGAGCAGGTGCCGGGTCGTGAGGGTAGCGCCGAGGCCCAGCGCGCGGGCTGCCAGCAGCATGTTCTGCACGGCAGGGTAGATCGAGGCCCCGGAGGAGCGCGTCGGTGTCGAGGTCCCCTCATCGAGGCAGGCGACAATCCACACGGGAGCCTCATGAAAATGGTTCGTCAGATACTCGACAGCGGCATGCTGGCGCGTGTAGCTCTCAGGAGCAACACCGGGGGGAGGAGCACTGCTACGATAGCGCGGCCCTACCACTTCGTCGAAAGCCCGTTTATAGAAGTGTTGGACGCGCTCTTTAATGGCGCGATCCTTCAGGACCAGAAAGCGCCAGGTCTGGCGATTGCCCCCATTAGCCGCGGCGATCCCGGCCTCAAGGATCTTGCGGATCAGTGCGTCAGGTACCGGGTCAGGCTTCAGCCGGCGCATGGCCCGCGTGGTGTGGATAATGTCGAAGATGTCTGTGCTGCTGTCGGCCATACAAGGCTCCTTCTAGAACAGGTGATGTGTGCTGACGGCATATCGTAAACCATTCGCCCGTATGACGCCATCCGAACCTCCTGGTTGGGGGGTGGTGCGCTGGGATTTACCCACAGAGAGGAGTCACGCATGTCAGATCTTACTTCACTAGCCGCCTCACTTGGAGCCCTACTGAAAGATCGAGGGCAGACGGTGGCAGTCGCTGAGTCAGCAGCAGGAGGCTTGATTTCTGCGGCGCTCGTTGCTGTGCCTGGGGCTTCGGCCTATTACCTGGGCGGCAGCGTCATCTACACACAGGCCTCGCGGCGCGGCATTCTGCACATGCCAGACGAAGCGTATGCCGGCATGCGCGCCAGCACCGAACCCTACGCCCTGCTCAACGCGCGCACGATTCGCGAGCACGTGGGGGCGACCTGGGGCCTGGGTGAGACGGGTGCGAGTGGCCCCACGGGCAACCGCTATGGTGATGACGCCGGCCACGCCTGCATCGCTGTCGCCGGTCCGGTCGAGCGTGCGGCTACTATAGAGACCAGAGTGGCGAACCGTGAAGCCAATATGTGGATGTTCGCCAGGGCCGCACTGGAGTTGCTCGAAGCGTGCCTCAAGGCGCAATAGGCCCTGAGAGGGCACGCGTAAGGCTGCCGTGGGGCGCATCACGTACGCTCTAGAAAAAATTGGCGTGTGTGCCGTGGTTCTTCGCCGGCTGTCTGCGACAGCGTCGTACGTAAGCGTGCCAAATCTTCCGGCGTATCAACGTCAAACCAGGCGGGGAGCCAGGCCACGCGGAGGCCCAGAGTCTCCACGCGTCGCACCGTCTCTGGCGAGACAGCCGATGTGCTCCAGGGCATGTCTATGAAGAGATCGCGGTGCATGGCCCGTAGACCAATCAAATAATAGCCACCGTCGTCGCTCGGTCCAATGACCACATCGACGTCAGGCTTGGTAAGCAGCGCGATGGCCTGCTGCAAATAGTGCGTTGGCAGCGTTGGGGTGTCGCTATCAATGGCCATTACCCCGGGGCACCCCAGGTGCAAGAAATACTCCAGGCTGTGGATCAGGCGCTCCCCGAGGCCAGTGCCTTGCTGCGCAATGAGGGTAAAATCTGGCGCGACATCGACAAAGAAGTCCTCTCCTGAGACCGGCGTATAGGCAATGGCCGGTCTGGCAGAAGTGAGCCTCCGCACCTGCGCAATCTTGTCGCACAGGAAGGCGCGACATAGAGACGCCGCTTGCCACGGCGTTAATGGGGGGCAGAGCCGCGTTTTGACCTGACCGGGATATGGCGCTTTCGCCATGATCATGACGGCAGTGTGTGCCATGAGAGAGCACCCTCTGGTAGTGTGGACCAGCACAACGCACCCCGCCAAACTGGCGGGGCAAGTGCCGTGCGCAGCACTTAGAACGTCGAGTGCGCTGGTCGTGCGAGCAGGGTAGTGAGCGCCTCAGGGGCAGTCACCGGGAGAGAACACGTGAAGTTGTGACACACATATACCGTGGCTTTGCCATCCATCTGCGCTTTCCCAGCGAGCACGTCACGCAGTAGTGGCAGCGCCGCGAGTGCAGCCTCTACCTGGTGCGGATCTATCTGGAAGAGGACTTTATTGGGGATGTATTGCTGATGCAGAGCCCGTAGCATGGCCTGGGTATCCTCGGCATCTGGGGTGCCAATGAGGACGATTTCCTGAGGTTTCCGCACATAAAAATCCAGGGTTGTGAGCAGGCTACCCACACCAAAAGGCTGTTGCTCCATATGCTGCCGTACGAGATACAGAACCTGTTCAGCCCGCTGCAGGTAGTCGGTCTTGCCGGTGTAATGATAGAGACGCAAGAGCGTCCTGGTGGCTACCGAGGTGCCTGAGGGAATAGCCTGGTCATACACCGATTTCGTGCGCTCGATGAGTGTCTCGTGGCTCTTGCCAGTGAAGAAAAAGCCCCATTGCTCCTCATCCCAGAACTCCTCGAGCATCGTGTTTGTCACCTGTTGTGCCAGATCAAAGTACGCGGGCGTAAAGGTCGCCTCAAAGGCATCGAGGAGCGCCGCAGCGAGGAAGGCATAATCATCCAAATAGCCATTCAGCTTTGCCTGCCCATTTTTATAGACACTCAACAACCGGCCATCGCGCAGCATATGCCTTTGCAAGAAAGCGACAGTATCTCGCACCGCCTGCAGCGCTTCCGCATCTCCCAGGACATTATAGGCCTGCACCATGCCAGAGAGCATCAAACCATTCCAGGAGGTCAGAATCTTTTCATCCCGAAAAGGTTTCACGCGCTGCTCACGAACCGCAAACAGGACGGCCTTGGACGACTCAATACTCGCGGCCACCTCATCCAGCGGCTTGTTAAACATTTTTGCGGTCTGGTCGAGCGATACAGTGAGATGCAGGATATTGTTGCCATGCTCCCAATTGCCAGTACCAGTGATGTCATAATAGCGGCAGAATAATCGCGAGGCTTCACCCAGCAGCGCATCCACCTCGGCCTTGGTCCAGACAAAAAATTTACCTTCCTCTCCCTCACTGTCCGCATCTTGCGTGGCGTAGAATCCGCCTTCAGGAGCTAGCATTTCGCGCTGGATGTAGGTCAGCGTTTCCCGGGCAACTCTGGCATAGAATTCGTCGTGGGTGATCTGGTACATGTTCAGATACAGTGGCAAGAGCTGCGCATTGTCATACAACATCTTTTCAAAGTGCGGCACCAACCAGCGATCATCGACAGAATAGCGATGAAACCCGCCTCCGAGATGATCGTAGATACCCCCGCTGGCCATCTTGCGCGTCGCCAGTTTGGCCATGTTGAGGAAGTTTTCATTGCCACTGGCATGCCAATAGCGCAAGAGATATTCCAGGTTCGAGGGATTGGGGAATTTGGGCTGGGTGCCGAAGCCACCGTGCACCATGTCAAAATTATTCGCCAGAGCACGGGCCGCATTCGTAAGAATGTCGGGCGACAGTTCGCCGGGGCTCGCTACAAGGCTCGAGAGTTTTTTCAGACCCTCGCGAATCTGCTGGATACTCTTCGTGACTTCGCCGGAGCGACGGTGGTAGGCGTCCGCGACTGCAGCGAGTATGCGCGGGAATCCAGGACGGCCATAGCGGTCTTCAGGAGGAAAATACGTGCCACCGTAGAAGGGCTCTTGTTCCGGTGTGAGGAACATCGTCAGCGGCCAGCCCCCCTGGCCCGACAACATCTGTACGACGCTCTGGTAAATGTGGTCGAGGTCAGGACGCTCCTCACGGTCCACCTTGATGCTCACAAAGTGCTCATTCATGACAGCCGCAATGCTCTCGTTCTCGAAGGACTCGTGTTCCATGACATGGCACCAGTGGCACGCGGAGTAGCCAATGGAGAGCAAAACAGGTTTGTTTTCACCACGCGCTTTCTCGAACGCTTCAAGTCCCCACGGAAACCAGTCTACCGGGTTATGGGCGTGCTGGAGTAAATACGGACTTGTTTCGTGGATGAGACGATTGGTATGTGGCTCGCTCATGATAAACCTTTCGGCGCCACAGAGTTTGGCCTCTTTTCAGGATGGCCGCAGCTCGTGGTCGACCCAATGTGTTTTCGCTGATGCTATTTCTTGTCTCAGATGGTTGCGTGTCATCTACATGGTCTATTTTCGTGGCGTTTCTGATATCCTAGGAGATGAGAGGCGGCCCTGTCAATGTATGCGGGTGTAGAGCGTTGGGGTCCTAGAGTGACTTTTGTAATATTGCCGCTATACTATTGCCGTGTATCTGACAATCTTGTGCCCACATCGTCATTTCCAGCAAGCGTTGTCTTTCTGAGCAGAAAGGGCGTATCCACATGAAGCCACTTCGGATTGCTGCTCTGGTCAAGCAAATCCCGCGGTTTGAAGAGATGCAACTCGGTCCTGACGGCCGCCTGAAGCGTGATGGAGTCGAGTTAGCCATGAACCCCTACTGTCTTCGGGCGGTGAGTAAAGGCGTAGAGCTCGCCCAAAAGACTGGGGGGAGTTGTACGGTAATTTCCCTGGGTCCACCTGCAGCGGAGGACGTCGTACGCTGGGGTGTCGCCGGGGGAGCTGATCGGGGGATTTTGATATCGGATCCGGCGTTTGCCGGCTCGGATACGCTAGCAACTGCACGTGCCCTGGCAGCAGCGATCACCAAAGAAGGCCCTTTTGATCTGATTCTCGTGGGGAAAAATTCCGTCGATGCCGATACTGGTCAGGTCGGCCCTGAGCTGGCAGAGCTTCTGGGCTATCCTTTTGCCTCTGCAGTGCGCACACTGGAACTGGCGGACGATGTTCTGCACCTGGGGTGTGAGTACGACGATGCCTGGGCTGAGGTCGAGATTACCATGCCAGCAGTTCTGGCAACGGCAGAGCGTCTGTGTGCACCAGTCAGAGCAGAACCAGAGGAACGTGCGGCAGTGGCACCGGAGAAGCTGGCCAGGTTGTGCGCCGCAGATCTCGGCGCAGGGCCATGGGGGCAAGCTGGCAGTCCAACCTGGGTCGGTGAGACCAAATTGCTGGAGATCAACCGGACACGCCAGATACTGCAGGGCTCACTCCCAGAACAAATTGCCCAGGCGGTCTCGCTTATCAAAGCCCGCGGGGCACTGGTTACGACTACCCAGACAGCCGGCCAGAGTGTCGCCCCGGCAGCGACGCATCCTGCTGCAACAGTGGCGGTCCTCCTGGAACCCGAGCGCCAGGGGAGCACGCGTGAGTTACTCGGTACTGCCTCACAGCTTGCGGCGCGTCTTGGTGGCAGAGTTGTAGCGGTGCAGGCTGAAGCCACGGGTACCCCAACTGCGGAAGACCTTTCGGCGTGGGGCGCAGACCACCTTGTTGTCATACAGGGGACGGCGGTGGAAGACGTGGCGCAATGCGTCGCGGACTGGAGTAGCACGCACCGTCCGTGGTCTATCCTGGCACCGAGCACGACGTGGGGACGTGAGGTCGCATCACGCGTAGCCGCACGGCTTGGCGCCGGACTGACAGGCGATGCCATCCAGCTTGAGGTGAACGACAATCGCCTGGTGAGTTGGAAGCCAGCATTTGGTGGACGGCTCGTCGCCGCTATTCGCGCCACCTCGCCGATTCAGATGGTGACGGTACGGCCCGGTGTGCTGCCTCGCCTGGCGCCGCGTGCGCCAGCGCGACCGTCGGTGGAAGTCCTGACGGCAACTTCGCGGGGCCGCCTACGTCTGGTGTCGCGCCAGCAAAATGACCAGCTCGATGCCCTGGCCCTCGCCACCCGCGTCGTAGGCGTAGGCGTTGGAGTTCCTCCGGAGCGCTACGAGGACCTCACCCCCCTGCTGCGGGTGCTCAACGCCGAGCTAGCCACGACCCGGAAAGTCACCGACCAGAACTGGTTACCGCATTCACGTCAGGTGGGCATCACGGGACGGAGCATAGCGCCCAATTTATATGTTGCCCTGGGGATAAGCGGCAGGTTTAACCACATCTGTGGCATTCAAGCCTCCGGCACCGTTATGGCGATTAACTCAGATGCCAAGGCGCCCATTTTTGCAGAGGCCGATATTGGTATCGTGGCTGATTGGGCGGCGTGCGTTCCTCTCCTGGTCAAAGCTTTTGAGGAGGTGGCAGGGGAGTAGAAGGCGAGGGCACTGGCGGTGGGGCGGGTCCACCGAGGAGTAAGACGTGGTAGACGTCCTGGGCAGCAGCGGCACATTCCAGGCAATGAATGCGTTCAAGGGCAGCGTTCAGCGCTGGGCAATGCAGGCGTAACACGCGTACGGCCGTGACGGGCATACCCCCTTCGTGAAACTCAGCACGGAGACACGCGTACGTGGTAAAAAATTGCTGGATGAGGCGGTTGGTGTCCCGACCGCCAACAGGCAGCAATTGCTTCTCAGCCTGATAGATGGAGAGGGTACGCCAGGCACCTAGCCAGCGGCGCTGACGCGGTACCGCCAGACGTTTGAAATAGACTTGACCGGCTTCACGAAACAGGAGATCGCGCAAGAGTTCCTTGACAGTGACCAGATCAAAGTTGAGCTGCACCCTTTCCTGGAGTGGCGGCGATACGCGCCTCATAGCCTTCCCTCAATCAGCGGAGCTGGCAGGCACGGATGTCGATGGCCAGGGACCGAAATGCCTCGAAGGTGATGTCCGTGATTGGCAGCTTGTAGGTGGTACATACGGTATCAAATATGTCGACGTAGCTGGAGACCAAGCGTGCGTCGAAGGCGAGTCCAAGCGCGGTCACCATAGCCCTGATGGCCTCCTGAGGTCCCTCGATCTCCATAAAAGTCCCGAATGGCACTTCGTCCAGGACGATCTCTGCCCCTTGGTAGGTAAAGGTTTCACGATATTTTTCAAAACGCAGCGCTAGGGCAAAACCGAGCCTTGTGAGAATGGCATGGGCCTGGTCAAAGTCACTCACCTCGATCTCATACTCCTGCATAATTTTGAAATCTACATCGTGGTGTGTCGGAGGCTCCTTATACGTGATACGATTGCGTCGATCACGGCGCAAGCGTAATAAACGGCCCTGGCGTCTAAACTGGGCGTCTGGGGTGTCAAACAGGAGGTTCTCTTCGTACGTGCGGGGCGTGGTGAGCGTAGCACCGAGGTCCACCAGACGCTGGCGCATGGCCACCAGATCCTCGACAAGGAATTTCACTTCAGTTTCTTCGTGACGCATAGAAACTCCTGCAGTACTCTGTTGCTTACGGAGACACTGATATGCGTGACATGTCGCATGTCATGGTATCGTACTGCGGCGAGCGCAGTAGCGTCAACTAGAGGTAGAAAAGGGGATACTATGCGAGGGGACCACAATAGTTTGGGGCGGGACCTCCCAGATGCGCCTATGCCCAGCCCTCCAAGAGGATTAGTGATCATTGGGGTGCTGGTGCTGTTGGGCGCCATTATGCTGTTGACTATGTTTTATACAGTTGAAGCTGACGAAGTGGCTGTGGTGCAGCGCTTCGGCAAGTATGTACGCCGGGAAGAACCAGGGCTGCGCACCAAACTGCCCTTTGGGGTGGAAACAGTGCGGAAGGTGAAAGTCCAACGGGTCGACAAAGTGGAGTTTGGCTTCCGGACCGAAGAGCCTGGGGTACGCACGCGCTTCAGTCAGCGCTCGTTCCTGGAGGAGTCGCTGATGCTCACTGGCGACCTCAATATGGCTGAAGTCACCTGGATCGTGCAGTACCGTATTATTGATCCCGTCAAGTATCTGTTTGGGAATCGGAAGCCAGCCCTGGCGCTGAGCGATGTCGCGCAAATCGTCATGCGCTCGGTAGTGGGCGACCATACGGTCACCGAGGTCCTTACGGAGCGCCGTACCGAAATTGCCCAGCAGGTGCAGGTGAAAATGCAAGAACTGCTCAACCTGTACGAAACAGGTTTGCGCGTCGAAACGGTGCAAATGCAAAGTGTGACCCCCCCCTCAGACGAGGTCAAACGCGCGTTCAATGAGGTCAACGAGGCCCAGCAGGAGCAGTCACGCAAGACCAACGAGGCGGTGCAAGCCTTCAACCAGGAAGTGCCCCGTGAGCGTGGGGAGGCGGAGCGCACGATCGCCAAGGCCGAGGGGTATGCGATCAACCGCACCAATACGGCCAAGGGTGATGTGACGCGCTTTAACTCTCTCCTGACAGAGTATCGGAAGGCGCCGGAGGTGACGCGTCGCCGCCTCTATCTGGAGACGATGCGCGAACTCCTCCCGGCCGTGAAACAAGTGTATGTGTTCGATGCTGAGCAGCCGTCGTCTATCTTGCCTTTCCTCGATCTCCAGCGTGGCGATATGGCCCCAGTGGCTCCAGCAGGGAAGGAGAAGTAACATGAATCGCATTGCAGCCCCTCTGATCATGCTGGTGGTGCTGGTGCTGATCATCGTCGGTGGGACGTTTTATCAAGTCGACGAGACCGAGCAGGTGATCGTCACCCAGTTCGGGGAACCCGTGCGGGGTCCCATCACCACCCCTGGACTGAAGGTGAAAGTGCCCTTTATCCAGACGATACGGCGTTTTGACAAGCGCGTCCTGGAGTGGGATGGCTTGCCGGGGCAGATCCCCACGCTGGATAAGCAGTTTATCGTGGTGGATACGACGGCGCGCTGGCGTATCTCTGACCCACTGCGCTTTTTGCAATCAGTGGGCGACGAGCGCTCGGCCCAGAGTCGTCTCGACGACCTGATCAATTCCGCGGCGCGCGATGTCGTCAGCAGCCATCTGTTGATCCAAACGGTGCGCACGTTTGCCCGGGAGATGCCACCCGATGAGCCCGACGAGGGCAGTAGCGAACAGCGTGCTATCTCCGGGGTGAAGCCTGATACTGCAGTACTCCCTACAGCGAAGGACGTGGCTCCAGAGGAGCGTCTGGGGCGTGATAAACTGACCGAGTTGATGGTCAAACGGGCGCGGGCGAACTTGCCGAACCTGGGCATTGAACTCATCGATGTGCGCATCAAGAGCGTCAACTATGCGCGTGATGTAGAGCGGCAGGTCTACGAGCGCATGATTTCTGAGCGCCGGCGGATTGCGGCGCGTTTCCGCTCAGAAGGCGATGGCGCCAGTGCCAAGATTCGTGGCGAGAAGGAGCGTGAGTTGGATCGCATACGCTCGGAGGCGTATCGGAAGGCCCAGGAGACCATCGGCAAGGCGGACGCCGAAGCGGCCCGCATCTATGCCGAAGCGTATGGCCAGGACCCGGAGTTTTATGCGTTTTATCAGACGTTGGATGCGTATAAACAGACGCTCCAGAAGAACTCGAGTTTGCTGGTGACCACCGGCAGCGATTTCTATCGTTATCTGAAATCCGTCGATGGCAAGCTGCCACAGCCAATGGCCAAAGATGGTAAGCCCTAAAAACCAGGGAGAGAGGGAGAGCATGGGAGAGAAGACGTTCCTCATTCCCCCTCACCCCCTCGGTTCCTCGGCCTGGACTGTTGCCGCCAGCGTGGCATCGATTTCGAGTGCCGGTGAGATGTCCCATTGCACGAGGCCCATAAACGGTGTGATCAACTCTAAGAGGTCGGATGGATCATCTGTCTCCAGAATATAGACCAGGGCCTCATGAGTGCGGCCGGGACGGATCAGACTGGAGACGAGCGCGGGGCTGTGGGCAAGCGGCGCCTGTGCGGCGGCCAGACGCAGAACTTCAGCGGTCTTCTCACTGGGAAATGAGCCGGTAGCAATAAAACGCATGCGATGGCTCCCTAACGTCATGCGAGGAGGCTCACGTTGGGCGAGGGCCACCTCCAGCGCCGTCAAGATCAACTCTTCTGTCGTTGCATGCAAACGATGCGCCAGCTGGCGCATGAGGTCCAAGCCTACAAGTGGCTGTTCACGAATGAGCTGGAGAAACGCCTCCTGGTCGATCTCGACGACTTCCGTCTCCTCCACCGCGCGCATGGTGGCATTGCGCTGCGCCCCAGTGAGGAGACTCAGCTCGCCAGCGTACTGACCAACGCCTAAGGTTGCAATGACTTTGTCAGCACCCTGGATCACGCGCTTGGAAATTTGCAGACTCCCTTGCACCACAAAATAGATGGTGTCACCAAAGTCGCCCTCATGGCAGAGGGTCGCGCCGACCGGTAAATACCGGCGCTTGTAGCAGTCACTGGCCATCCAATCGCTCGTCGCCACCTTACATCCTTTCCAGGTACCGGCGGTAAATGTCCTTATCGACCGCCTTACGATATGCTTCCTGCGGCGTGATTTGCTTGCTGCGGAGGAGTTCGAGGATGGCTTGATCCATGGTTTGCATACCCTCGCGACGGCCCGTCTGGATCAACGAGGGGATCTGATGCGTTTTGCCTTCCCGAATCAGATTGGCCAGGGCTGTCGTCCCAACCAGAATCTCGACCGCGACCACCCGCCCCTGGCCATCAGCCCGCACCAGTAGTTGCTGGGCAATGACGCCTTGGAGCGTCTCTGCCAACATGGTGCGGATCTGGCTCTGCTGTTCCGGAGGAAAGACATCAATGAGGCGATCCACCGTGGAAGCTGCGGTCCGCGTATGCAGGGTGCCAAAGACCAGATGGCCTATCTCAGCTGCGGTAATGGCGAGCGAAATGGTTTCGAGATCGCGCAACTCCCCCAGTAAGATGATGTCGGGATCTTCACGTAAGACGGCCCGCAGAGCCGCCGCAAACGACGTGGTATGCGCCCCCACCTCACGCTGGGTTACCAGACTCTTCTTGTTGGGATGGATGAACTCTAGCGGATCCTCAATGGTGACAATGTGTTTGTCACTTTCCTGATTGATGTGGTCGATGAGCGCCGCCAGCGTCGTCGATTTCCCACTTCCACTGGGGCCAGTCACCAGGACCAACCCCTGCTCCAGACGCACGAGCGCATAGACCACCTGTGGTAGGCACAGCTCTTCGAGGGTGTACAGACGACCGGGCAGGAGACGAAAAACCGCGCCAACCCCTTTATGCTGACGCAGGAGATTCACCCGAAAGCGTCCGACGTGGGGGATTTCATAGGCGAAATCGAGATCGCTGCGCGCCGCGAAAATCTGTCGTTGGCTTTCTGTGAGGATAGCGAGCAATGCCGCTTCATACCCGTCATGGCCGTCGACCTCCGGAAGTGGCTGGAGACGTCCATGC
>Ga0081455_10005331_pt1 | contig 14124 bp, 11 predicted proteins | sample TabmetS3T2R1_FD_70207 | JGI IMG/M metagenome (GOLD analysis project Ga0081455, IMG submission 70207) | Tabebuia heterophylla rhizosphere microbial communities from the University of Puerto Rico - S3T2R1 | ecosystem: Host-associated > Plants > Roots > Rhizosphere ... | reverse complement strand
AGCCATGGCGCCCGCCGGGCTGCCCGGGACGGGTTCGACGACGATCCGGCCCTCCCGTCCCGACCACCTCGCCGCGTCCCGGACCCAGTCCTGCACCGTGGTGACGTCGTCCCCGCACCAGTTCGTGATGAGCGCCGTCGTGCTGGCCGCCTCGAGCAGCGGCTCGAGCATCCACGTCAGGTCCTCGATGTGGATCGGCGAGTGCGGTGTCGGGTCGGATGGCGCGACCATCGTCCGGCCGTTCATCACGGCGTCGATGTGCATCGCGGGGAACGTGCCCGGCAGGCCCATGAGCGTGTTGAGCCTGGGAATGACGACGGGGAGGTCGAAAGCGCGGGCGCAGAACCGGGCGACGCTTTCCACCCCCAGCTTGCAGGCCGGGCTGGTGGGCGCATAGGCCGTCGCACCCCGTCCGATCGGGTCGCTTTCCCCGTAGGCCCACCACGGATCGTCGTTGGCGGAATAGACGCCCATGCCGGACATGACAAGGGCCGCCTTCGCCCGCCGGCAATGCGAAAGCAGCAGGCCGGCGCCTTCGACGTTCGCCCGCATCGCCTGCTCGAGGTGGGCGAGGTCGGCTCGCAGCCACGCCAGGTGCAGCACGTAGGTGAAGTCGGTCGGCAGATCGCCGAACTTCCCGTCCGCGATGTAGACGCGGCGGGTCGTCACGCCCAGCGCGTCGACCTTCTCCCTTGTCGCCGGGTCGCTGAACCGGGCGATCCCCCAGACCTCATTGTCGGTGGCGAGAGACCGGGCGAGACCGAACGCTATTCGACCGGCGGGCCCGGTGAGCAGAATCTTCTCGCCACTCAACATCGGCGGCCCCTTTCGGCCTCGGACTGACGCGGCTGGGAGCATACGGCCTCCTCTCCGCACGAGCGCGCGATCGCATCCCGGCCCGGACGCCGGGCGCCCATTGATCGGGCGGGACGAAGGGCCCGCGTGCTAGCAATGACCCGTGAGCTCCGAGGCCTTCGACTCCGTCAAGCCCCCTGACGCGCCGGACGCGTCCCTCGAGCGGGCGCTGCACGCCTCGCTCGACGGACTGCTGCCGGCGCTCGAGCTCCAACCCCTCGGGGACGACCGCTACGGCGTCGGCGGCGAGCCTGCCCGCTTCGAACGGATCTTCGGCGGGCTCTGGCAGCGGCGGCAGGTCCGCCGCCCACTCCGGGAACAGCGGCCGCAGGGCGCCGGCCAGCGGGCTCAGCCGCAGTGCCGCCACGTCGTAGATCCGCTGCCGCAGCGCGTCGGCAATCGGGCCGAGCGTGTGCGGCTGCCGGAACGGCGGGCAGCAGGCGATCAACGTCCGCCGCTCGCCGGCGGCGGGCTCCTGCGCGTCGAGCTCTGCGGCGTGTGCGGCAGCGACTGGCCCTACTATCTCAAATATCCGAAGGCGCGCGGCGCCCTCATCCTCGGCCACGAAGCAGTCGGGCGTGTTGCCGAGCTCGGTGCCGCGGCCGCCACCCGCTTCGGCATCAAGGAAGGTGACCGCGTCGCGCTTGAAGAGTATCTGCCCTGCGGACATTGCCGCTATTGCCGCAGCGGCGACTTCCGGCTCTGCGACGAGACCGACACGCTCAACCGCCCGCCCGACGATCCGACCATCCGCTATGGTTCGACGCCGATCTCGGTCGCGCCGTCGCTATGGGGCGGCTACAGCCAGTATCAGTATCTGCATCCGAACGCCGTCTTCCATCGCGTGCCCGATCATGTGCCCGCAAAGCTCGCTTCGCTCGCGCTGCCACTCGGCAACGGCGTCGAATGGACCTATCTGCAAGGCGGCGTGAAGCTCGGCGAGGTGGTGGTGATCCAGGGACCGGGCCAGCAGGGCCTCGCCTGCACGGTCGCCGCCAAGGAAGCAGGCGCCGGCGCGATCATCGTCAGTGGATTGGGCGTGGACGCGCGGCGGCTTGCGCTGGCGCGGGCGCTCGGCGCGACCCACACGGTCAATGTCGAGGAGCAGGACCTGCGCGACGCGGTGCGCGACGTCACCGGCGGCGATATGGCCGACCTCGTCATCGATTGCGCATCGGGCGGCCCCGCGACCGTGGTGAGCGCGATCTATGTGGCGCGCAAGAGCGGCCGTGTCATCCTGGGCGGACGCAAGTTCAAGACCGTGCCGGAGTTCAACAGCGATCTCCTGATCACCCGCTTCCTCACCGTCAAAGGCATGCGTGGCCACAGCTACCAGAGCGTGGAGCTGGCGCTGCAGATCATCGCCGGCGGCAAGTATCCGCTCGACGGGATGTGCACGCACGTGTTTCCGCTCGCCGCGACCGACCGCGCGCTGCACACCGTTGGCGGCGAAGGCGAGCCGGGCGCGATCCACGTCGCGGTCGATCCGTGGGCGTGAGCCGTGCTCGATCAGGCAAGATCCCGGAGAAGCGCTGCCCTCTCGATCAGCGGCGCGAGCTGCTCCACTTGGAGAATTCCTCGAACAACCGATTGCGCTCGCTTTCCTGCATGGCCTTGAGGCGTGCCGATGTCACGTTGCGGCTCGCCAGGAACTGGTCGAACTGCGCGGCTTGAGCGCCGACTTGCCCATCGCGGTGCTGCCGCAACCACTCTTCGGCGCCCTCGAACCGCTTCCAGCCAGGCAACTCGGCGGAAAGCACGGTATCCTTCCATTTCTCGTGCCGCGGCGGCTTCTTGAACTCCTCCAAGCGGGGGAAGAACGCTTTGACGAAAGTGTCGATCCGGCGGTAGCGATCTGTGTTCTTCGGCCAATTGTAGGAAATCAGGATGGTGCCGCTCGCTACGCTATCGACGCCCTGACCGGCCGGAATAAGATCGGGATAGTCCTCGTGCGTGAAGGTCGTGGGCACGAAGTCGCCGAGCATTCGCTTGTCGAACGGGATCGGCAGCATCCGAAAGCCATCCTTGGCCTTGAGTGCGGCAATGGCCGGCGCGGGCTTTCCCGCGAGCGCAACGGTAGCCGCAATCTCGCCGGTCTTCATTTTTTCCAGGGCGTCGTTTTGCCGGAGGTTGACCTCCTGGACCTGGATTCCGAGATACCCGAACAGGTCCAGCGCTGAAATTTGCGCGCCGCTGTCGACCTGATTGAAGTTGACCTTCTTGCCGCGCAATTGCTCGACCGATGTGATGTCGGAGCGCGCGATGACATGGATCTCGTTGTTGCAGACCTTGAAAATGTAGCTGATCTTGTCGGCCAGATCGCTTATGAGATTCTTGCGCCGGTAGTGGCCGAGAAGGTTCGACTGGATGAAGCCCATGTCGATGCCGCGGAGATAGCGGACATCGCGCACATTCTGGAACGCGCTGTGCCCCTGCACGGGCAGGATTCTGAACTCGTCGCCGTCGTTGAGCACAGTTGCGAGGTCGGAGGCGAAGGCGCCGTAGGTGAGGCCGGATCCCGCGGTCAGCACCATGATCGTGTTGGCATTGATCTTGTCGGTGAGCGAAGGGGCTCGCTCAAGAGGGGCCGGAGGGGTCAGAGCTCGGGCCTGAGCAAGCGCATCCGTTATGAGGCCTGTCGATGCCGTCAGAGCAAGGAACAACCCAATCCAAACGCGGCAGACCATGATCGACTGGAGCAATAGATGCACTTTGGCCAACATCGTACCCTCCCCGATTTCCTCACCCGCACACAATTTTCCCGACAACGAGCGCCTCTCGACGACAAGGCCGAAACTCGTGCGGTTGTTTTTCTTTGTGACGTGAATAGCCCCGCATTTGTTGGCCGATTTTGTGTCCCGCGGCTCAACAGTGCGTGAGGACGTTTCGTTTGCGATTGTGCAATCAACATGAGTGCCGCGTTGCTTGACGCAAGGTGAGGGATCGCTTGTCAGAATGTCGGCAGCGAAGGCGAGCCGAGCGCGATCCATGTCGCGGTCGATCCGTGGCAATAGCGCATTCCGTTTCGTGATTCACCAACCCCTACGGGTGGAGAGGTCACGACACGCCAAGCCGCGCTCTGGCCTGCTCCAAAACCCCGCACTATAAAAGCGTAAGCCCCACGGGAGAACCAACAATGGCCGCGCAAGAGAGCGCGATGCGCAGCAAAGAGAAGTCGAGCGCGCCCGAAACCGAGCTGATCGACATCGGCGAGCAGGCACGGCTTTCGGCACGCCGGCACGAGCGCATCATGAGCTTCGCCTCCCCGCTCGGGCTCCTGCTCCTCTGGGAGATCGCTGGCCGACTTGGCCTTAACGATGTGCGCTTCTTCCCGGTGCCCAGCACCATCATCGGCATGATGATCGGGATGATCATGAGTGGCGAGCTGATCGAGCACGTGTTTATCAGCCTGCAGCGCATCGTGCTCGGCTTCCTTCTGGGCGGCATCCCGGCGATCCTCATCGGCATCACCATGGGCATCTCGCGGCCGGTGCGCGCGCTGGTCGATCCCTTGATCGTCGCCACCTACCCGATCCCAAAAAGCGCGATCCTGCCGTTCATTCTCCTGATCTTCGGGCTCGGCGAGATGTCGAAGGTGGTGATGGTGGCGATCGGGGTGTTCTTCCCGGTCGCGATCAATTCCACCGCCGGCGTGCTGCAGATCGCGCCGATCTATCTCGACGTCGGCAAGAGCTTCAAGGCGAGCCGCTGGGACATCTTCCGCACCATTGCGCTCCCTGGCGCGCTGCCGTTCATCATGACCGGCATCAAGCTCGGCGCCGGCCTCGCGCTCATTCTGATCGCGGTCGCCGAGATGGTGGGTGCCAAAAGTGGGCTCGGCTACATGATCTGGAGCGCCTGGGAGACCTTCGCGGTCGCCAAGATGTATGTCGGGCTGTTCACGATCGCGCTGATCGGCTTCGGCATCAGCTTCCTGTTGCGCGAGGTGGAGCGCTTGGTCATCCGATGGAAAGTGGACGCATGACCGCGGCCGCAAATGTTGCGCCGCGGCGCCTGGTCAAGATCCGCATCCATCACCTGATCAAACGGTTCCGCGATCTCGTCGCCATCGACGACGTCTCGCTCGAGATCGAGGAAGGCACCTTCTTCGCGATCGTCGGTCCTTCCGGTTGCGGCAAGACCACCATGCTGCGCATTCTCGGCGGGCTCGAGACTGTCACCAGCGGCGCGGTCGAGATCGCCGATCCGGCGCCGGGGCGACCGCAATATTCCATCATCTTCCAGGGCGACTCGATCTTTCCCTGGATGACGGTGTGGGACAACGCCGCCTATGGGCTGCGCATGCGCAAAGCGCCGAAGGCCGAAGTCGATGCGTCGGTGTCACACTGGCTCGAGCGCACCGGCCTCACGCGCTACGCCAGGCTCTATCCGCACCAGCTCTCGGGTGGCATGCGCCAGCGCGTCTCGATCGCGCGCGCCTTCGCCAACGATCCGGAAGTGCTGCTGATGGACGAGCCGTTCTCGGCGCTCGACGAGCAGAACCGCACCATCCTGCAGCAGGAATTGCTGCGCATCTGGGAGGTCGACAAGAAGACCGTCGTGTTCATCACCCACAGCGTGGATGAGGCGGTGACGCTCGCGGACAAGATCATGGTGATGACGGCGAGCCCCGGCCGCGCCAAGACCATCATCGACGTGACGCTGGAGCGCCCACGCAACGTGCTCGAATTGCGCAACGACCCGCGCTACGGCCGGATCGTCTATGGCATCTGGGGGCATCTCAAGGATGAGGTCGAGCGGGCCAGGCTCTAGACCGCCCGCTGGGCAGGCTTCTGAAGAGCCTGAAAAACCAGCCGCTGGCGGCACTTACCGTCAAGCCTGTGAATGGCCCAGGATTTGCTTTGACTCTCGTCGCCGCCGCCCGAGGGACCTGCTATGCTTACCTCTGACTCGCCGCGGCCAAGAACTGGCCGCGGCGCGTTCCCGTCGCGGACTTAACCGTCGCCGGTGCCGATCGAGGAGCAGCATTCATGCGCAACGGACGTTGGCTGAATTTGCGTGCAGTCCCCCGGTGCCTCAAGTCGATCCTGATGGCAGCACTTGCCGCCATGCTCTTGAGCACTCCCGCCCTTGCCCAAACCACCTCGCTCGAGGATCTGATCTCGGCGGTGGTCAAGATCAAGACCCACATCAATCCCGAAGGTCGCACCGTGCAGGGTCTCGGCCGCGATCGCGAAGGTTCGGGCATCCTGATCGACGCCGATGGGCTGATCCTGACGATCGGCTACCTCATGGTCGAGGCCTATGCGGCCGAGGTCATCACCAACGACGGACGCACCGTGCCGGCCAACGTCGTCGGCTACGATCACGAGACCGGCTTCGGCCTCCTGCGCACCATCGAGCCGCTCAAGATCAGGCCGTTCACATTCGGCAAGGCCGCTGACCTCAAGGAAAAGGACGTCGCGGTGGTGGCGAGCGGCGGCGGCGCCAGCATGGTGGTGCCGGTGCAGGTGGTCGCCAAGCGCGAGTTCGTGGGCAACTGGGAATATCTGCTCGAGGAGGCGATCTACACCTCGCCGCCGCATCCGGCCTGGAGCGGGGCCGCGTTGATCAGCCGCGAGGGCAAGCTGATCGGTGTCGGCTCCCTTATCGTGAGCGATGCCGCCGGCACCAAGGCGAACAACCCCGGCAACGTGTTCGTGCCGATCGACCGGCTGGCGCCGATCCTCGGCGATCTCCTATCCGAGGGTCGACCATCGGGGCCGGGCCGACCATGGCTTGGAATGAACGCCGACGACACGCACGGACGGCTGATGGTCGGCCGCGTGACCCCAGGCGGACCGGCCGACAAGGCCGGTATCAAGCGCGGCCACGTGATCGTCAGCGTCAACGGCGAGAAACCTACCGGCCTGAACGATTTCTATCGCAAGATCTGGTCCAAAGGCGCCGCCGGCGCCGTGATCGGGCTTGATGTCAGCAATAACAACACAGTGCAGCACTTCGACATTCAGTCGATCAACCGCCTCGACCATCTCAAGCTGAGGTCGACGTTCTGAACGAGGTCGTGTCGGCAAAGTGCCCTGTAAGGGGGAGTATCAGATGAGTCGCAGTGTTCTGATCGCGAGCGCGCTCGCGCTGGCGTCGCTTGGCCAAGTTGCCCCTGCCACCGCCGCCAATGTGGCGGTGCTGATGCCGGGCTCGAGCGGGATCGTTCCAGGCGATTTCCTGGTGCGCAACGAAGGCCGATTTCGCGCTGCCGGCATTCGCACCATCATGACAACATCGCCCTCAAGCGCAGCCGAAGCGATCGCGGCAGAAACCTCGCAAGGTCGCAAGATCGTCATCGTCGGCATGAGCAAGGGCGCCGTCGATGTGGCTTCCGCGCTCGCCTCCGGCGCAAAGCCAAGCGGCGCCGTATTCGTCTCCGGCATCCATTCCATGGTCATGGCGACCCTCGGCTCCCCCGCCCGGTTGCCCCCCACGCTCGTTGTTCATCACAGCCAGGATGCCTGCCGCCGCACGACGCCGAGTGACGCATCCCGTTTCGTTGCCTGGTCTGGCGGCAAGGCGCGCATGCAGTGGATCAACACGACCGGCGAGCCGAGCTCTAACCCCTGCAATGCGCAAGGCGCGCATGGGTTTTTCAAGCAGGACGGCCCCGCCGTTTCGGCCATTATCGGTTTCGTCAAGTCGCATTGACTCCGTCGCCACGCGCATAGGTCAGGAGCGCTGGCCCGGGCTTGTCGTGCCCGTTCCGGCGCGCAAGACTTGCCTCTTGCAAAAGACCCGGCACGCGGGAGGCGAGGAACAATGACACGACACAGCCGCAGACACTTCATGGGCCTTTCGGGCGCCGGGATTGCCGGCCTCGTGTGGCCCGGCAGTCAGGCGCTGGCGCAAGTCAATGCCGCGCAGGAGCCCGATCTCATCGTGCTCAACGCCAAGGTCTACACCGTCGATCCGCTTGCGCCGAGAGCGGAGGCTTTCGCGGTCAAAGGCGGGCGGTTCGTTGCCGTCGGCAAGACCGAAGAGATCAAGTCGCTCGTCGGCTGGCGGACGCAACTCTTCGATGCCAGACAGATGACGGTGGTGCCGGGGTTCATCGACGCCCACAATCACGCCCCCGGCGCGATCCTTCTTTACGATGTCGTCGTCGGCAATCCGTATCAGGTCGAGTTCGTGACCATTGCCAGCATCGTCGACAAGCTCAAGGAGCGAGCGCGCGCGACGCCGCCGGGCTTCTGGGTGGAGGGATTTTTCTTCGACGACACCAAGGTGCAGGACAAGCGCCCGCTCTCGGTTCACGATCTCGATCAGGTGTCGCGCGAGCATCCGGTCTCGGTCCGTCACCGCGGCGGCCACACCACCTACTACAACTCGAAGGCCTTCGAGCTCGCGGGCGTGACCAAGAGCACGCCGAGCTCGGCGGCCGGGACCTTCGATCGCGACGCTAAGGGCGAGCTCAACGGCCGCGTGACCGACCGCGCCCGCAACGTGTTCCTCAACGTCGGCAAGCGGCCAACCTACACCGCAGAGCAGACACTCGTTCGCAACCGCGACGCGCTCGCTTTCATCTCCAAGCAGTTCGTCCGCTACGGCCTCACCAGCGTGCACCATCAGGGCGGCGATCTGTTCGCCCTGCAGCAGGTGCGCGCGCGTGGCGATCTTCTGCACCGGGTGAGCTACGAGGCGCAGGCCGACATGCTGGAGGCGATGATCGCCAAGGGCATCATGACCGGCTTTGGCGACGAGTGGATCAAGTTTGGCGCCACCGCCGAGCACACCTGCGACGGGTCGTTCTCGGAGCGCACCATGGCGCTCAGCGTGCCCTATCCCGGCGTCGAGCCGGCGTATTACGGCAACGTCACCACCACGCAGGCCGATCTCAACGCCTGGGTGGAGCGGGTGCACCGCGCCGGCATCCAGGTCAATTGCCATGCCAACGGCGATGTCACCATCGACATGGTGCTCACGGCGTTCGAGCGGGCACAGCGGCTGTTCCCGCGCGCGGACTTCCGCCCCAAGATCACCCATTGCACGCTGATCAACGAAGATCTGCTGCGACGGATCAAGGCGACCGGCGCCGTGCCGGCGCCGTTCACCTCCTATGGCTACTACAACTCCGACAAGTTCGGTTTCTACGGCGAGGCGTTGATGCAGCGCTGCATGGCCTATCGCTCGTTCGCCGATGCGGGCATCCCGGCGGCCGCCGGCTCGGACTTCAGCCCCGGACCGTTCGCGCCGATGATGGGCATGCAGGGCATGGTGACGCGCAAGGGCTGGAACGGCGAGACCTGGGGCGCCAACCAGCGCATCAGCGTGGACGAGGCGCTGCGCGTGCTCACCATCAACGGCGCCTACGCATCGCACGAGGAAGCGATCAAAGGCTCGATCACGCCCGGCAAGCTTGCCGATTTCGTGGTGCTTGCGGATGACCCGCACACGGTCGACCCGGACAAGATCAAGGACATCGAGGTGGTGCGCACGGTGACGGGCGGCAACACGGTGTATCAGGCGTAGCAGCGCGCAGGACTTGCGGCCGCGAAGGTGCATGGGTTAGGGACGGCCCACTTCCATTCAAGGGCCGGCCGCCGAACCGTTTATACACATCTGGAGAATGCAAGCATGCCGCTCAGCGAGGACATCCGCCGTGTCGTCACCACCGTCGACAAGGACGGCAAGGCGGTGGTGCTGTTCGATGGCGCCAACCCGCACAAGGTCGTGCGCCCGAACCGCAGCGTGACCTCGCGCCTCGTCTGGGTGACCGACCAGACCCCGGCCGACATTTCCGGCACCGCGGACCGTGCCGCGACCAACATCGGCATCGCGCCGCCGAAGAACGGCTCGGTGTTCCGCATCATCGACATCCCGCCCACTCCGCCTGAGATCGAGACGCTCGACAACGACTATCTGCACAAGCAGATCGGCGATCACGCGCCCAGGAAGGGCCTGCCGCCGCGCCACCCGCTGATGCACCGCACGCTGACCATCGACTACGCCATCATCATGCAGGGCGAGATCGACATGCTGCTCGACGACAGCGAGATCCATCTCAAGGCCGGCGACGTGCTGATCCAGCAGGGCACAAATCACGCCTGGGTCAACCGCGGAACCGAGCCCTGTCGCATTGCATTCATCTTGATCGACTCAAAGGAGCCATGACGCTGGCGCGCGGGTGCGCCGCGCTTGCAAGGCCAGCACGAAGTCCTTAGGTTCGCGACAATCCGTCACATCCGACAGGAGCCCCGATGACGCGCCGGACCGGCCTCAATAAGCCTTTGCAACTCTTTGCCTTTCTCTCCGTTTTGGCAGTCGCCAGCCCGTCCGCCTACGGTCAGTCCGACATCGCCACCTACCAGGGCGCCGACCGCAGCCAGAAGCTGCTCGAGGGCGCCAAGAAGGAAGGCACGCTCACGATCTATTCGTCGGCCACCGTCGACGACATGACGGCGCTGACCACCGCCTTCACCAAGAAATACGGGATCAAGACCCAGGTCTGGCGCGCGAGCTCGGAGAACATCATCCAGCGCTCGGCAACCGAGGCGCGCGGCGGCCGCTTCGACGTCGACGTGTTCGAGACCGACGGCGTCGCCATGGAGGCGGTGTACCGGGAGAAGCTCCTGCAGGAGGTGCGCTCGCCGCTGCTCGCCGACCTGATGCCGCAGGCGATCCGCCCGCACAAGGAATGGATCGGCGACCGGGTGCAGATCTTCACCGCCGCCTACAACACGCGCGCGATCAAGAAGGACGACCTGCCGAAGACCTATGACGACCTCGCCAATCCGAAATGGAAGGGCAAGCTCGGCATCGAAGCCGCCGACCACGACTGGTTCTCCGCCGTCGTCACCGAGCTGGGCGAGGAGAAGGGGCTCAAGCTGTTCCGCGAGATCGTGGCGAAGAACGGCGTGTCGGTGCGCAAGGGCCACACCTTGCTCGCCAATCTCGTGGTGTCGGGCGAGGTGCCGCTCGCTTTGACCACGTATCTCTACAAGGTGCAGCAGCTCAAGAACGACGGCGCGCCGATCGACTATCTGGTGCTGCCGCCGGAGATCGCGCGGGCGCAGGGCACCGGCATGGCGCGCAAGGCCCCTCACCCGCATGCCGCGGTCTTGTTCATGGATTTCCTGTTGTCGGATGCCCAGGAGATCATGGCCAAGCGCGACTTCATCCCGACCAACGTCAAGGTCAAGCCGCTGCCCGACAACATGCCGCTCAAGTTCGTCGATCCCGCGGCGCTGCTCGACCAGAACGACAAATGGGAAAAGCTCTACAAGGACATCATCACCAATCCGGCGCGCTAGCAGTCCGCTCGGCTGCGCTGACAAATTGAAATAGGAGAACCGAATGGGTGACAAACAGCACGATCCCGATCGCGACCGCATTTTCGTGCGCGCGCTCGAGGGCAAGTACAGCCTCAAGGAGGAGCTCAGCCGACTGCGCGCGATGCCGCGCGTGATCAAGGGCAAGGACCTCAAGCTCGACGGCGGCCCGCAGCATTTCAGCCGCCACTATGTGGAGCCGGAGGATGGGCGCACGCAGACCCTGCACATCCATCTTGAGGAATATGCGCCCGGCGGCACCACCCAGAAGCACGGCCACGTCAACGAGGCCGCCTTCTACATCCTCGACGGCGCCGGCTACGAGATCCACGACGGCGTGCGCTACGACTGGAAGGCCGGCGACATCGCGATCGTGCACAACAACTGCGTGCACCAGCACTTCAACGCTAGCGCCAAGGAGCCGGCGCGCGCGCTCGTGATCAAGACCAAGCCGATGTACCTGTTCATGAACATGCTGTTCCAGCACACGGTCGAGAAGCGGCCGAAGACGCCGTCGGCGACGCAAGGCAACTTCGTGCCGCGGCAGGAGGAGGAGAATTACAACTATCCGAGCGACGAGAAGAGCGACGCCTGAGCAAAGGCGCGCCGCGACAAGAACAGCGCAACAAGAACAAGCAGGAAGGGATTGAAGATGGCGTGGGACGAAGCAAAGACCTGGCTCGCGGGCTCGACCCAGGGCAAGCACTATCAAAGCCTCCTGGAGGAGGCGAGCGAGGCGCCGAAGCGCAATGCGCAGCGCAGGAAAGTCGTGCATCCGGACGAGATGCCGTGGGAAATGTCGCGCCAGGGCCTGCTCAAGCACCTCCTCAACGCCGCCATGAACACCCGCATGGAGACGGTCGACGCCTACATGCAGATCATCCCGCCCGGCAGCCGGTCTGGGAAGCATCGCCATCTCGCCGAAGAATGCCTCTACGTCGTGGAAGGCCGCGGCTACGACCTGCATCAGGACTGCGACGTCGAGATCACCGACACCTATCACTGGAAGCCGCAGAGCGAGGTGAAGCGCTTCGAATGGGAAGCGGGCGACGTGATCTACGTGCCACCCTGCACCATCCACCAGCACTTCAACGCCGATCCGACGCGCCCGGCGCGGCTCATCTCCTGCATCAACCGCATCTACAAGAACTCCGGCCTCAACGATCTCGAGCAGATCGAGGACGCGCCGGAATACGACCCGAAGGTCGTCCTCACCGCTGATCTCGTGGCGCAATACATCGCAAGAGCCGCGAAGAAGGTAGCGTAGGCACCGACCTCTCCCTGTCGTCCGCGCAAAACCTCTCCGCTGTCGTCCCCGCGAAGGCGGGGACCCAGTATCCCAGAGCGTTCGTTGCAATACCGAAGTGACGCCGTACGTTTAGTGTTTACTGGGTCCCCGCTTTCGCGGGGACGACAGCGGAGGGGGGCCGCTGGGGGCTTGAAGAATCACGGGAGCGGCGTCCATATGCATGCCCTCTTCGCCACACATCATATATGAAGCTGCATATACATAGGTGCTCGCGTGGCAACTTCGATTGACGGACGGATCGCGCAGGAGCTTGGCGTTCGCGAAGCGCAGGTCGCCGCCGCAGCGGCGCTGCTCGACGAAGGATCGACCGTTCCTTTCATCGCCCGCTATCGCAAGGAGGCGACCGGCGGGCTCGATGACGCGCAGCTGCGCACGCTCGAGGAGCGGCTGCGCTATCTGCGCGAGCTGGAAGAACGGCGCACCGTGATCCTCAACTCGATCCGCGAGCAGGGCAAGCTCGACGACAAGCTCGAGGCGGCGATCCGCGCCGCCGACAGCAAGGGGCGCCTGGAGGACATCTATCTGCCGTTCAAACCGAAGCGCCGCACCAAGGCCGAGATCGCCAAGGAAGCGGGCCTCGAGCCGCTCGCCGATCTTCTTCTCGCCGACGCGAGCAAAGACCCGGCCGCCGTGGCCGCAAGATTTGTCAACGCCAAGAACAACGTCGCCGACGCCAACGCCGCGCTCGAGGGCGCGCGCGCCATCCTCATTGAGCGCTTCGCCGAGGATGCCGACCTGATCGGCTCATTGCGCGAAGAAGTGTGGTCGGCCGGCCGCCTCACCGCCAAGGTGCGCAAGGGCAAGAACGAAGCGGGCGCGAAATTCGCCGACTATTTCGATTTCTCCGAGGATCTCTCGAAGGCGCCCGCGCATCGGATCCTCGCATTGTTCCGCGCCCAGAAGGAAGAGATCGTCGACATCGCGATCGAGTCGGAAAACAAGGTCACAGCGAGCCCGGGCGGCACCAGCCCCTACGAGGCGCGCATCATGCGCCGCTTCAACATCGCCGATCGCGGGCGGCCCGCCGACAAGTGGCTGGTCGAGATCGCGCGCGCGGCCTGGCGCAGCAAGATCGAGCCGCATCTCGGGATCGACCTGCGGCTGCGGCTATGGCAGGCAGCCGAGGAAGAGGCGGTGCGGGTGTTCGCCGCCAACTTGCGCGACCTGCTGCTCGCGGCGCCCGCGGGCGCGCGCGCCACTCTGGGGCTCGATCCCGGCTACCGCACCGGCGTCAAGGTCGCGGTCGTCGACGCGACCGGCAAGGTGGTGGCGACCTCGGTCATCTATCCGCATGAGCCGCAGCGGCAGTGGAACGAGGCGCTCGCGATTCTCGGCAGGCTCGTCAAGCAGCACAAGGTCGAGCTGATCTCGATCGGCAACGGCACTGCCTCGCGCGAGACCGACAAGCTCGCGAGCGAGCTGGTCAAGCTTCTGCCCGAGCAGAAGATGTCGAAGATCGTGGTGTCGGAAGCGGGCGCCTCGGTCTATTCCGCCTCGGCCTTTGCGTCGCAGGAATTGCCCGAGCTTGACGTGACGCTGCGCGGCGCGGTGTCGATCGCGCGCCGGCTGCAGGATCCGCTGGCCGAGCTGGTGAAGATCGATCCGAAGTCGATCGGCGTCGGCCAGTACCAGCACGATCTGAGCGAATTCAAACTGTCGCGCTCGCTCGGCGCCGTGGTT
>Ga0081455_10005330_pt1 | contig 14124 bp, 17 predicted proteins | sample TabmetS3T2R1_FD_70207 | JGI IMG/M metagenome (GOLD analysis project Ga0081455, IMG submission 70207) | Tabebuia heterophylla rhizosphere microbial communities from the University of Puerto Rico - S3T2R1 | ecosystem: Host-associated > Plants > Roots > Rhizosphere ... | reverse complement strand
ATGAAACTTTTCCGTAAGCCGGCCGAGCGGGGGCAGCGGCCGCAAAGGCGGCCGGTTATCGAACGTGTCGCCGAAATACTCATTCAGTCCATCCGCCGCGCCCGCGATCCCGACGCGGTTCGCGATCTCGCGGTAGAAGGGCCTGAGATCATCCGCCGTCAACGGCCACCCGTCGAATTCGCTTTGCGTGAAGGGCAGCATCGTCGTGCCCCAAAAGTTGGTTAGCCCGCCGCGATGAACGCTACGCCAGACGCGGTCACGACCGTTAACGGGATAACGCGGGCTCAGCGCGCCGAAATGCGTCTTGGGTTGGAGGAGCGAGAAGCCGTTCTCGCGCCTGAGGTGCCGGTAGATCTCGGCCAGCCGTCCGCTGGGCCAGCGCTCGGGCGGGGCCGCGGTCTCGAATGGACCGGCCGGCGCCTTGCCAATTTCGAACAGGGTGACATCGACATTGGCGCCGGCTCGCGCCAGCGCGGCAAGGACTCCCATTGCCGACGCGCCACTACCTATTACGGCCGCCTTCAGCACTGCCTATGCCCCGTCCGGTGATGTTGCTGGAATCTATGAAAGGCGATGCAGCATGTCGACTCCAGGTTCAATGCGCCTTGGCGGTAGCCAAATATCAGCAGTCACTCGGGCGCCCGCCATAAGCCGGCGGTCCCGGCGGGCCTTCAAGGAACTGTTAGGATTTGTCGCTATGCTCGCGGCATGGTCATGCGCGCGGCAAGAAACCTGTTCCTCGCAGCCCTGGCGATAGCCTTGGGGCTCATGCTCGGCGCGGTGACGAAGTTCGGCTTCGGCTACGATCTCTCTGCCGATGCCTCGCCAGCAAAAATCGTCGCGAAAAACTAGCGCCGATGTGGCATCGCCGGCGCGAGGCCGCGCCGGCGATCAGATCAACGTAAAGAAGCTTAGGCTGCTGCGCCCCGCGGATCAACGTCCCGGGCAGATCATCTTCCAGCGCCCGAACACGCCCCGCCGCCAGAAGCAGCTCGGGTAGACCGGCGGTCCCCAGGCGAGCGCGAAAGCCGGCTCGTCGACGTCGTAAGACACCCAGACGCATCGCTCGACGCCGCACAGCCATTCGGCTTTCGCGGGCTGATTTGCCAAGACGAGAGCGAACGCAACAAGCAAACTCGCGAAGATAACTCTGATCACGTGAACCCCCTACCGCTGTTAGTCCAGTGCCGCGCGAATGCTCTAACCCGGACGCAGGCTTAAGTCCATCCCGCCAAATACTGTCCGGAATTGATGCAAAAACGAGGTAAACAAGGATAGACTTGATCGCGCCCGCGCTCAGGCTACGATGGGCGTTGTTGGGGGGCGTCTACCGGGGGGTAGTCATGCAACAGCATCAAATGTCGGCCGCGGCCGCTCAAGCCGCGTCGTCTTGGTATTTGGCGCGTGGCGATAAGCAATACGGTCCGATTGGCAATCGCGAATTGCTGCTGCTCGCCGAGCGCGGCGAACTCAAGCAAGACGACCTTCTGTGGCGGCCGGGCTTTTCGTCATGGAAGCCCGCGCGCGAAGTCGGCGATCTGTTCGGCCGAGCCACAAGCGCGGCGGGGAAGAACAGAACCGGCGCCACGGTCACGAATCTCTCGCAAAACGCGGGCGCCGCTCCCGCCTCCGCGACGACAAGAGATGAACCCGCGCCGCCAAAGCGAAGCCTGAAGGTCCGGCTTCTCGAAGAGCTGCGGAAGTTCCTCGTCATCGTCGCCTATCTTTGGCTCGTGTTCTTCGTGTTGTTCGCCCATGAGTGGCTCGTGCTCGCCGGCCACAATATCGGTTTCCGCTTCTACGGGCTTGCCACGCTCAATGCCTTGATCCTCGGCAAGATCATGCTCATCGCCGAGAACATGCGCTTCACCAAGAGGTTCGACAACCGCCCGCTGATCGTTCCCATCGCTTACAAATCGATCGTGTTCGCCGTGCTGTTGCTGGCCGCCTATATCGCCGAGGAGATTGGCGTGGGGATGTTCCACGGAAAGACCGCCGCGGAAAGTTTCCCGGTGATCGGCGGCGGCGGACCCGTCGCTTTGCTCTGCGTCACAGCGATCATGTCGGCTGCGCTTGCGCCCTTCTTTGCGTTCCGGGAGATCGCGCGGGTGGTGGGCGCGGCCGAGTTCCGCGTTCTCATGCTCGGTGCGGCGAGGGAAGCGCGGAAGGAAGCGCGGGAGGAAGCGCGGGAGGATGCGCGGCCTCTGGCCGCGGCAACCCGGGCAGCCTAGGCTCTTAATCGCTCCCGATCACCGCGACGGCGATGTTAACCGAGCGCGCGGCGCTCACCTTCGCCGGCAGATCCTGGTCGTAGGCGCCGGGCGAGATCATGATGGTATCCCCGGGTTTGGCGGCCTCGACGGCGCGGGCGAGAGACCTGAACGCCGTGCCGGAGCTCTGGCCGTCCCGCGTATCGCTTCCTATCGGATTGACGTACCAGATCATCGGGATCGCGCTCATGCTGAAGCGTCCAGCGCGCCAAGTTTAGGTCAAGCGGCGCGCGAGCGGTAGGAGCCAACACGAAGGGGTGAACGGGGGCGCCCGCGCTTGAATCGGCGTTGCCGTTCCCCATATCCGAAGGCGGAAATCCAAAGGCTCGGCGCCCGCGGCGGGGCCGGGCCTTCTCTCTCAAAGAGGCGCCGTCAGGGCCTCGGCAAAGTCCGGAACGGCGCGCCGCGTTAGTGGAAAGGGCTTTGGCTCGCATGTCGCGCGTGACGCTCCTTGACGGCAGTTTCTGGGTAAGGCTCTCCGCGCCCCGCGGCTCGAACGGCGCGTCAAAGGCCGAGGCCGGCTACCCGCCCTACAATGTCGAACTCTTGGAGGGGGAGCCTGAAGCCTTGCGCATCACGCTTGCGGTCGCGGGTTTTGCTCCCGATCAGCTCGAGGTGAGCACCGAGAACGGGGAGCTTTCCATTCGCGGCAAGCAGAACGAAGAGCAGCCTCGCGAGTTTCTCCATCGCGGCATCGCCGCGCGGCAATTCAAGCGAAGCTTTCGCCTGGCAAGCGGGGTTGAGGTTCGCAAGGCGGAGCTTCAAAACGGCCTTCTCGTCATCGAGCTCTCCCGCCCGCGCGAGGCGAAGCGGGTGATGACAATTGGAGTCGCCGCCGCCGATTGAAACCTTCGCCACATAAGCTTCGTATCTTCGCCATCCCCTCCCCCCGAGGAGCAGACGTAAAGATGAACAAGTTCGAAAAAGAAGAAGAAGACCGCCAGTTGGACGCGCCCATCAGCCGGCGCGAACTCGCCGAGCTCGGCGACGGCGAGGTGGCCTATATCAAGCAGATCGGCCCCGACGCGGCGGAGCGTCTTTTCCCGGCCTTGTCGGGCGCGCCGAAGGGCATCGACCTCTTTGCCGTGCTTGGCGCCGACGGCACCCCGCTCGCGCTCACCGACAGCCGGAGCGCCGCGATCGCCAATGCGCTCGAGAACGATCTCGTGCCGGTGAGCGTGCACTAGGGCCGCCCGCCTTCCACTTCAATTCCCGTGATTTCCCGGCCCGCGGCTTAGGCGGCGTGGGACGAGGTCTCGCCTTCGGTCAGGACCGCATAAAGCGCCGCCGCGTCCTTGGCGGCGCGGAGCTTCTCCACCGCGGCCCCGTCGCGCAACAGGCGCGAGATGCGGGCGAGCGCCTTGAGGTGGTCGGCGCCGGCGCCCTCGGGCGCAAGCAGCAGCACGACGATATCGACCTTCTGGCCGTCGATCGCCTCGAAGTCGATCGGCTCGGCGAGGCGCGCGAAGACGCCGGCGATGCGCTTCAGCCCTTGCAGCTTGCCGTGCGGAATGGCGACGCCGTGACCGAGCCCGGTCGAGCCGAGCCGCTCGCGCTGCAGCAGCACGTCGAAGATGTCGCGCTCTTGTATCCCGGTAATGCGGGCAGCGCGCGCGGAAAGATCTTGCAGGAGCTGCTTCTTGTTTTTCGCCTTGAGCAGCGGCACCACGGAATTCGGCGCGATGAAATTCGTCAGCAGCATCTTTGATACCCCTCCGATGGGCGTTCGCGGTACGAAGCGGAAAATTCCGCTTAGCCCCGCTTGCGCGCCTTCTTGGTTCGCTGCGCAACCGCTGCGCTCGTCGAGCTCAGCGGCCCGGCCGGATCGATCCAGCCGATATTGCCGTCGCCGCGGCGGTAGACCACATTGATTTCCCCGTGACTTGCATTGCGAAAAACGACCACAGGCCGGTCGGACAAATCCATCTGCATCACCGCGTCGCTCACCGCCATCTCATGCACGGGCATCTCGGCCTCGGCGATAATAACGGGATTGTCCTCATCATGTTCCTCGTGACCCTCCGGCGCCGCCTGAATGACATATCCGGCCGCCGGCGTCTCCTTGCGCGGCGTTTCTCCGCCGTGCCGCTTGAGCCGCTCCTTATAGCGGCGAATTCGCTTCTCGAGCCGCTCGCAAGCACGGTCGGCGCTCTGATAGGCATCGGCCGCCGCGCCATGCGCCTCCAAACTCATGCCCTGCCACAGATGGATGGTACAGTCGGTTCGAAACTCGCTGCGCTCCTTCTCGATGCGCACATGCCCCGTCGTTTCGCGCCCGATGAACTTCTCGACGGCATGGGCGATGCGCTCCTGGACGTAACTGCGTAACGCCTCACCGACGTCGAGATTCTTTCCGGTTACTTGTACTTGTATCGTCATTGCCGGCGGAAGACTGTGTTGTCGCCTTTCCGCGCCGCGACCCCGGCGCCTGCCGCTACACTTCGCAGACCAAACTCTAAAAGAGCGAAACCGGCGCGCCTCGGGGCCGAGTTCTGTTCCGGCCTCATTAGCGGGGCGGGAAGCTAGAACGCACGCCTCGGGGTGTCAAACCAACTATTTGCACCGGCCCTCTTTACAGGATTCTCGTTGTTCTACACTGATTTAGGAACGACTAGACACGCGCGCAAGGGGCGAGGCGCTTCTGCCTCCGGCGCTGCACCGAGGAGGGGATTCGCAGCGCTTCGCGGTATTTCGCCACGGTGCGGCGCGCAATGTCGATGCCGTCGTCCTTCAGCCGCTCGACGATCTTGTCGTCCGACAAGACCGAACCCGCGGGCTCGGCATCGATCATGGCGCGGATGCGGTCGCGCACCGATTCGGATGAGTGAGCGTCGCCGTCGCTTGTCGCGGCGATCGCCGAGGTGAAGAAATATTTGAGCTCGAACAGCCCGCGATTGGTCGCCATGTATTTGTTGGCGGTGACGCGGCTCACCGTCGATTCGTGCATCGCGATCGCATCGGCGACCGTCTTCAGGTTCAACGGCCTGAGATGGCGGACGCCGTGAGTGAAGAAACCATCCTGCTGGCGCACGATTTCGCGAGCAACTTTGAGGATGGTGCGGGCGCGCTGGTCGAGGCTCTTCACCAGCCAATTCGCCGTCTGGAAGCAATCGGTAAGATAGCTCCGGTCTTCTTTGCGCGTAGCGGATTTGGCGACGGTGGCATAGTAGGAGCGGTTGACGAGCACGCGCGGCAACGTGTCGCTGTTCAATTCGACATGAAAGCTGCCGTCGGGAAGCGCCCGGACCAGCACGTCGGGAACGATGACTTGCGCCGGGGCCGAGCCGTAGCGGAGCCCGGGCTTGGGATCGAGCCGCTTCACTTCCGCGATCATATCAAGCAGGTCTTCGTCGGAGACTTTCGCGGCGCGCTTCAGCGCGGGAAGATCGTGGACGGCGAGAAGATCGATGTTCTCGATCAAGGCCGCCATCGCCGGATCGCAGCGGTCCTGCTCTTTAAGCTGAAGCATGAGGCATTCGCGCAAATCGCGGGCGAACACGCCGCTCGGGTCGAAGCCCTGCATGACGCAAAGCGTCTCCTCGACAAGCGCAAGCGGTGCGCCGAGGAGGTCGGCAACGCCGGCGAGGTCGCCCAAAAGATAGCCCGCCTCGTCGGTCATATCGATGAGGTGATGGCCGATGAGGCGGCGCGCGGGATCGGCGAAGGCAAGGATCAGCTGCTCGGTGAGGTGATCTTTCAGCGTCCTTTCCCCGGCGACATAGGCTTCGAGGTTCGGGGCGTCTCCGCTCGCGGCACCCCCGCTTTGGCCGAACGCGGCAGGGCCTAAGCCGGTGGCGCCCGCAAACGCTGCCGCATCGGCGTCGGGAAAGGCGTCCTGCGGCTCGACATCGAGGTCCTCGCTCCGGCTCGCGTCGGACTCAAGATCGATCCACTCGCCCTCATCGCCCTCGCCCGCGTCAGCCTCGGCCACGGAACTTTGCCCGTCCGGCTCGTCCTTCATACCGGGAGCGGAGCCGAGGCCGAGATCGCCGCTTGAGGCAGGCTCGTCGGGATCGGCGCGCTCGAGCAGCGGATTGCGTTCGAGCTCGGTCTCGATGAAGCTTTGCAGCTCGACATGGGAGAGCTGGAGCAGCTTGATCGCCTGCTGCAGGAGCGGCGTCATGACCAGGCTTTGGCCCTGACGGAGTTCGAGCTTTGTCGTGATCGCCATTGTCGAACTCAAAATGCGCGTTCTTGCGCCACTCAGATCTTGAACTGATCGCCGAGATAGACGCGCCGCACGTCCTCGTTGGCGATGATCTCCTGCGCGGTGCCGTGGGTCAGCACCATGCCGTCGTGAATAATATACGCACGGCCGACAAGATCGAGTGTTTCGCGCACATTGTGATCGGTAATCAAGACGCCGATGCCGCGCTGGGTCAGGTGGCGCACCAGCGCGCGAATGTCGTTAACGGCGATCGGATCGATGCCGGCGAAGGGCTCGTCGAGCAGCATGAAGGACGGACGCGAGGCAAGGGCGCGGGCGATTTCGACCCGGCGCCGCTCGCCGCCCGAGAGCCGCATGGCGGGCGAGGTCCTGAGACGGCTGATGCGGAATTCTTCGAGCAGCGCGTCGAGCTGGCGTTGGCGCTCGCGCTTGTCGGGCTCGACGGTCTCGAGCACGGCGAGAATGTTCTGCTCGACGGTGAGACCCCTGAAGATCGAGGCCTCTTGCGGCAGATAGCCGATGCCGAGCCGCGCGCGCCGATACATCGGCAGGCTCGTCACGTCGGTGCCGTCGATTCTGATCGAGCCCTCGTCGGCGGGAATGAGACCCGTGATCATGTAGAACACGGTGGTCTTGCCGGCGCCGTTCGGCCCAAGCAGTCCGACCGCCTCGCCGCGGAGGACCTCGAGGCTGACGCCGCGAACGACGGTGCGCTTCTTGAAGCTCTTGACCACGGAGCGGACGGAGAGGCGCCCAAAGTCGGGATTCGCCTGAGGGGCGGTCTTTGTCGTGGCCGCTTGCGGCGCGGCTGCCTCACGGCCAGGAAACGACAGCAATTTGCCCACGACCCCTTTCGCTCCTTAAGTGAAGCGCCGGCTGGTTAATTTCTCACAAAAACGGAAGCCTTCACGGCCGCGCGTCCGGAGTGAGCGGCCAAGGCGCCTCCTCTTCGGAAGGTTCCTCTTGCTCAGCCGCCGCGCCCTTGTCCTTGTCGGGCTTGTTGCCGCCCGCGGCAGCCTTCTCGCCCGGAGCTGCAGCCTTCGCGTCGGCGGGCTTGGCGTCTTTGTCGTCGCCGCCCTTGACAGCATCCTTCGGCATGAACAGCGCACGGATACGGCCTCCGGCGGCAACATTTCCCGTATTCTCGAACCGGCTTTCACCCGTCTTCAAGTCAATGATGAGCCGGTCCCCCTTTAGCACATTCTGGCCTTGGGTTAACACCACATTGCCGCCGACGGTGACCATCTGCGCCGCCACGTCGTAGAGGGCCCAATCGCTGCTCGTGGTCTGGTCCTTGTCGCTGGTGATGGTGACCTCGCCCTTCGCCTCGATCTTGCTGATCTGCGCTTGCTCGCCCTTTGCGGCGGCACCGCTCTTGGCCTCGGCGCCGCTTTTGGCCTCGGCGACTTTGGTCTCCTCCTTGGCGCCGGGGGCAAGGCTGCCGCCGCCGATATAGTGCACGTTGAGTTCCTTGGCGCGGAGCGTGGTCGTGCCCTGCACCGCTTTCACGTTGCCCCTGAAGGTCGCGTATTTCTCCTTGTCGTGGACAACAAGCGCGTCCGATTCGATGTCGATCGGGTCGCTCGAGCTCTCCGAAAGGCCGCCGAACGCATTCGTGAGCGTCTGCGCCGGCGCTTGCGGCACGGTGAAGATAGCGCCCGCGAGCACCACCGCTACGGCCAAGGGCCGGAGCAGCGCGCGGAGCAAGATTTTGAGGACGCCGGTCATGGCACGCTCGGGGCTGCGCCTTGCGCCCCGCCTTGTAGGCCCGCGCCGTCCTCTCCAGGCAACGGCGGCAGAGTGACTTCGCCTGGTTCTTCCGCCATCGGCGGCGGGGCAACGTCTTGCGGGGTGACGTCTTGTGGAGCGACGTCTTGCGCTGCAGGTGCGGCCTTGGCCGTTTCCGCCTCCTTCTTCGGCCGGACCATGTGGACCGCGACCTTGCCGCGGAAGGTGAGCGTGTGCTTGGCCGAGTAGAAGGTGAGCGCGTTCGCCCTGATCGTGCCGTTGGGCAGCACGAACGAGACCGGGCGATGCGAGCGGATGACCTGGTTCTTGGTATCGAGCGTCGCGTGCGTGAGCGTGCCGGAAACGCCCGAGCTCGTGGCAATGTCGATCTTGTCCTGCATCACGAGACGGCCGGTCTTGTTGTCGAATCTTCCGCGCACCGCCGTCATGCGCGACCAGCCGCCATCTATGGCGGCGAGATCGGCCTTGATGGCGTGAAGCTTGATCAAGTTCGGGTTCTTGATGTCCTGGTCGGCATAGTCGGCGCCGATGACATATTTCCCGTTCTTCTTGTCGGCGCCTTCGAGTTTCGGGTTGACCATGCGCAGATTGCCGTCCTTCACCTCGAAGCCCTCAATGCTCGCGTTCATGTCGCCAATGCTGATGCTCGTGGCAAGACGCGTCGAAATGAAATAGGTGGCGAGCACCAGAAGGGCGAAGACCGGGAGCGCCTTGCGCAGGAAAGTGACGAACTTGGTGTGGCGCGTGGCGCTCGCGAAAGCGCGCCTTCGCTCCTCGGCCGTGCGGATCCTGTACCGCCGACCGCCGGCAATGACATTGGCATCAGCCGCCATTCCTTCTCGCCCAATCTTGAGGCACCGGCACGATCGGTCCGGCACCACCTAGCCGCAGGACTTTGATCACATTGCGACCGCGCCCGCTTCGCCCGGGCGCCGGTTCCGGCCGCTAGTGGGCGAAAGGATCGATATCCGACCAGCCACGCAAATCGAGCTCGGCCCGGACCGGCAAGAACTCGAAACAGGCGCGGGCGAGGCCTTCGCGGCCCTCGCGCCGGAGCATGGCGTCGAGTTTCTCCCGAAGCGCGTGCAGATGCAACACGTCACTCGCGGCATAGTTGAGCTGCTCCTGGGTCAACTCCGCCGCCCCCCAATCCGAGGATTGCTGCTGCTTCGACAGCTCGATGCCGAGCAATTCCTTGCACAAATCCTTGAGCCCGTGCCGGTCGGTGAAGGTGCGGGCAAGCCGGGAGGCCACCTTGGTGCAATAGACCGGGCGCGGCATCACGCCGAGATTGTGCTCGAGCACGGCCATGTCGAAGCGGCCGAAATGGAAGATCTTGAGCACGCTTTCGTCGGCGAGCAGCCGCTTCAGCTCCGGCGCGTCAGGCGTGCCTGCGAACTGCACCAGGGCGGCGCGGCCGTCGCCTTCGGAGATCTGCGCGAGGCAGAGCCGGTCGCGATAGGGGTTGAGCCCCAGCGTCTCGGTGTCGATGGCGATGGCGCGGCCGGTGAAACGGCCGCGCGGCAGATCGCCCTTATAGAGTTCGACAGTCGTTTTCGTACTCAAGCGTGAAGCGCTCCCTAGCGGTTCAACCCATACCGCGTGGCGCTTAACAAAGCGGGAATGGTGCCCAGGAGAAGACTCGAACTTCCACGCCCTTTCGGGCACTAGAACCTGAATCTAGCGCGTCTACCAGTTCCGCCACCTGGGCAAGAGGCCCTCAGGTACGATCCAGGCTTATGAAAGTCAATTAGCGCAAGGCCCAGGCGGGGCCCCGAGGCCCGCGGCGCTTCACAGGGTTCGGCCCCCTCGTGTAATGAGGCTGCAAGGCGCGGGGGCTAAGAGGACAGAGATGGCCATCGTTCTCGACAACAAGGCGCTCGTGACCGTCTACGGGGGCTCGGGCTTTATCGGCCGCCATCTCGTCGGTGCCATCGCCAAGACCGGCGCACGCATGCGGGTCGCGGTGAGACGCCCCGAGCTCGCCGGCCATCTCCAGCCGCTTGGCGGCGTCGGCCAGATCAACGCCGTGCAGGCGAATGTGCGCTACCCCGACTCGCTTCTTGCCGCCGCGCGCGGCGCCGACGCGGTCGTCAACTTGGTCGGCATCCTGTTCCCCACCGGCAAGCAGACCTTCCAGGCGGTGCAGGACGAGGGCGCGGCCCACGTGGCGGAGGCCGCGCGGGCAGAAGGCGTTCGCACGATGGTCCACGTCTCGGCGATCGGCGCGAACGAACACTCGCCCTCGGCCTACGCGCGGAGCAAGGCCGAAGGCGAAGCAGCGCTCAGGAAGGTATTTCCCGACGCCGTCATTCTCAGGCCCTCGATCGTGTTCGGGCCGGAAGACGACTTCTTCAATCGCTTCGCCGCTCTGGCGCGGCTCTTTCCTGCGCTTCCCTTGATCGGCGGCGGCAAGACCAAGTTTCAACCGGTCTTTGTCGGCGATGTGGTCAAGGCCGTTCTCGCCGGGCTGACCGGCAAGGCGCACGCGGGCGCGCCGTACGAACTCGGCGGACCCGAGGTGCTCACGCTGAAGCAAGTGATGGAGCGCGTGCTCGCCTATTCAATGCGCAAGCGCCTGCTCGTGCCGCTCCCGTTCTGGCTCGCCAAGGTTCAAGCGGCATTTCTCCAGCTCATGCCCAAGCCGCTGCTCACCATCGACCAGGTGCGCTTGCTCGAGAACGACAATGTCGTGAGCGAGGAGGCAAAGCGGAGCGGCCGTGATCTCGAAGCTCTCGGCATCGAGCCGGTCGCCATCGCGGCGATCGTGCCGGACTATCTCGAGCAATTCCGTCCGCGCGGGCAGTTCTCGCAGTATCGGCCTTAAGGGTCGCGCGCTCAGGTGTAGAGCAGCACGAGGAGAAAGCCGCCGAGAACCATGCGATAGAGCACGAAGGGCAAGAAGCTGATGCGGCGGATCAGATTCATCAGGAACGCGATGGCGAGAATCCCGGCGACGAAGGTGAGTATCGCGGCGTAGACCGCATCCATGGTTATCCCCTCGCCGCTCGCAAACGCATCGCCGACCGTGAAGACGATCGCTCCGGCGGTCGCCGGGATGGCGAGCAAGAAAGAGAAGCGCGCCGAGTCGGGCCGGGTGAAGCCTAAGAACCGCGCGGCCGTCATCGTCACGCCGGAACGGCTCGTGCCCGGGATCAGCGCAAGCGCCTGCGCCACGCCGATGAGAAGCGCGGCTCCGAGCGTCATGTTGGCAATGGTGCGCTGTTGCGGGCCGACGATATCGGCGATCATCATCAAGATGCCGTAGAGGATGGTGTTCCAGGCGACGACCGCCACGTTGCGTTCGAGATCGGTGTAGCCGAGCTTCTTCAAGAAAATGCCGAACGCGATCGCCGGGATGGTGGCGAGAATAATATATAGGGCGAGTTTTCCATCGTCGGTGACGCGGCCCTTGAGCAGCTCGAGCGCGCCGACCATGAGCCGCCACACGTCGCGCCAGAAATAGATCAGCACGGCCAGCAACGTGCCAAGGTGCGTCATCACGTCGACGACGAGCCCTTGATCGGGCCAATGCATGATGTTGGGGAGCAGGATCAGGTGGCCCGAGGAGGAGATCGGCAGGAACTCCGTGATCCCCTGCACCACGGCAATCGCGATTATTTGCTCGATCGTCATAGCCCCACCGCCCCGCTTGTTCCGCGCGCGTCCAGGTTCTATACGAGGCTTTGGTCTCGCGCGATTCAATTTGCAACGCGATGGCAACGCTTCTTCACTATCCGCTCTGCCCGTTCTCGCGGTCGATCCGCCTTGCGCTCATCGAATGCGGCGTGGAGGCCGAATTGGCCGAGGAACGGCCCTGGGAGTGGCGCCCGGAATTCACCGACTTGAATCCGGCCGGAACGCTGCCCGTTCTCATCACCGACGAGCGGGGGCCGATCATGGGCGCTTACGCCATCTCGGAGTATCTGGGCGATACCGCCGATGAGCGCGACGCCCGCCTGTTTCATCCCTTCCCCGGCGACGAGACGGCGAAGGCCGAGCAGCGGCGTCTCGTCGATTGGTTCCACCGCAAGTTCCACGACGAGGTGACCGACTACCTCGTCGAGGAAAAGGTCTACCGGCGCTTCGGGCCGGGCAGCGCCTCGCCCGACATGGAGGCCATGCGGGCGGGCCGTGACAATCTGCGCTATCATCTCGGCTATATCGGCCATCTCGCCGAGACGCGGAGCTGGCTTGCGGGCGACGCAATGAGCTTCGCGGATCTCGCGGCCGCGGCCCACCTCTCGGCGCTCGACTATCTCGGCGAGGTGCCGTGGGAACAGCATGAGGCGGTCAAGAATTGGTATGCGCTGTTGAAATCGAGACCGTCGTTCCGGCCGCTGCTTCAGGACCGCATTGCGGGCTTCACCCCGTCCGGGACTTATGCCGATCTCGATTTTTGAGACCAGCGCCCCGACATAATAGGTCATGGCAGAGACGCTGAAAGGACAGATCGCGGCTGAGGCGAAAGCGCTCGGCTTCGACGCCTTGCGCTTCACCTCCGCCGATGCGGTCAGAGGCGCGGGCGACGCGCTCGATGCGTTCCTCGATGAGGGCCGTCAGGGCGACATGGTCTGGCTTGCGACGACAGCGGAACGGCGCAAGGCGCCGCGCGCGCTGTGGCCGGAAGCGAGAAGCGTCATCGTGCTCGGATTGAACTATGGACGCGGCGCCGATCCACTGGCGGTGCTCGAGGAAAAGTCGCGCGGCGCAATCTCGATCTACGCCCAGGGCGACGACTATCACGACATTCTGAAAGATAAGCTCAAGCCGCTCGCAGCGCGGGTGCAAGAGCTCACCCAAAGCGAGGTCAAGATCTTCGTCGATACCGCGCCGGTGATGGAGAAGCCGCTCGCCGCGCGCGCCGGGCTCGGCTGGCAAGGCAAGCACACCAATCTCGTGTCGCGCGAATTCGGGTCGTGGCTCTTCATCGGCGCGATCCTCACCACCGCCGAGATCGCTGCCGATGCACCGGAAGAGGATCATTGCGGCGCCTGCCGGCGTTGCCTCGATATCTGTCCGACGCATGCTTTCACCGCGCCCTATGAGATCGATGCGCGCGCCTGCATCTCCTATCTCACCATCGAACATAAGGGACACATCGCGCCGCGCTTTCGCGTCGCGATGGGGAACCGCATCTTCGGCTGCGACGACTGCCTCGCCGTCTGCCCCTGGAACAAGTTTGCGCAGAGCGGGCGCGAGGCGAAGCTCGCGGCTCACGCCGGCAGCGACAGCCCGCCGCTCAAAGAGCTTCTCGCTCTCGACGATGCCGCCTTCCGCGCCCGCTACCGCGGCACGCCGATCAAGCGCACCGGCCGCGACCGCTTCATGCGCAATGTGCTGATCGCCGCCGGCAATTCGGGCGACGCTTCGCTCGCGCCTCTGGTCGAGGCAAGGCTCGGCGACCAATCGCCCTTGGTGCGCGCGATGGCAGTGTGGGCGCTTGCGCGACTTGCGCCGCGCCGCTTCAACGTCTTGCGCGGCAGCCATTGCGCGGGCGAGACCGACCCCGCGGTGAGAAGCGAATGGCTGAAGGAAGCGGCATGAACCGGCTTTTCGCCTTCGGCCTCGGCTTCTCGGCGCTGACATTGGCCAAGCGTCTTTCCGCCGAAGGCTGGCAGATCGCGGGAACCGCGCGCGACGACGGCAAGGTCGAACGGCTGAGGCGCGAGGGCTACGACGTCGTCCACTTTTCCGGCGATGCGGACAACCCGGCGCTTCTGAAGCACCTCGCCGGCACCACCCATCTCATCCACTCTATCCCGCCGGGGCCAGGCGGCGATCCGGTGCTCGCGTCCTATCGCGAAGAGATCGCCGCGCTCCCTTCGCTCGAATGGGCCGGCTATCTCTCGACGGTCGGGGTCTATGGCAACCAGGAGGGCGGTTGGGTCGACGAGACCACCGCGCCCAATCCCAACAGCGCGCGCACCGGCGCCC
>Ga0081455_10005329_pt1 | contig 14125 bp, 6 predicted proteins | sample TabmetS3T2R1_FD_70207 | JGI IMG/M metagenome (GOLD analysis project Ga0081455, IMG submission 70207) | Tabebuia heterophylla rhizosphere microbial communities from the University of Puerto Rico - S3T2R1 | ecosystem: Host-associated > Plants > Roots > Rhizosphere ... | reverse complement strand
CGACGTCTTCGCTCAGCAGGAAGTATTCGTAAAAGCCGAGGCCGAACGATTGATAGTAATCGGGCGTGGGGCGATGCCTGAACTCGGTGTTCCAGCGATTGACGATCAGGCGTCGATCAGTGAGCTCGCCGACGGTCGTCTTCCACTGATATCGCGTCTCCAAATGCCGCCCCTCGACGATGCAGCCGCCGGGGAAGCGCAGAAAGCCCGGCTTCAGGTCGCCGAGCAGTTGAACCAGATCGGCGCGCAGCCCGTTCGGACGGTTCTTCCAGGTCTCTTTCGGATAGAGAGAGATCAGATCGACCTCAACCTTGCCCGGCCCGTCCATCAACAGATTCAAGCGCGCCTTGCCGCTAGTCGCCGTGGGGCGAATGACCGCGGTGTAGGTTTTCCATGGCGGGATCGAGCCCACAAAGGATTTCTTTGGATCGTCCAGACTGATAACGGCCTCGCCGAGCTTCTTTCCATCGGCGTCTTCCACTTCTACGCGCGGCGCGGCTGACGTGTCTCCAACGTTGCGCGCCAAGACGGAGAGAAGATATTCCTTGCCCTGCTCAACGCCCATTCCGCGAAAGCCCTCGTTCGTGACGCCGAAGCCGCCGCCAGTGTCGGCTTTGATTTGCAGGTAATGCGCGTTGGGCCGGCCGCTTCGTGAACCTGCGTCATAAATTTGCAGCGCCCCTTTCGCCTCGCCTCGAGCAAGCCGCTTCCAGCCCATCATCGGGTCAGGGAACTCGAACGAGCGATTCTTCACCCGTTCGGGATAAAGCCCTCCGTCGGCGCCGAAGTTGATGTCCTCGAAAAACAGCCCGAAGAGCGTCGGAGAAATGGCCGCGCCGGGCCGGTCTACCTGCACGGTGATGGCGTCCGATTGTGTCTGCGCAAATTGCGCCCGCGGTGGCGCCAGGCACAGCGCGCAAATCAGCGCGATGGGCGCCAGCGGAAGAATTGATTGAATGCCTGGTGTTTTCATAAGTCCCCAGCGTTTCTTGGCGCATTGAATTGATTGCCGTTCAAGCAAGCGAGAATGGCTCCTTTTTCCTGATCCTTTTTTCGCCGCGTAGCGGCGCCTGAATTTAGCCGTGGGTTTCAATCCACGGGACGGTTGGAGAATAATCCCGCGTCGCGTCAGCGACGGCTGAATTCAATCGTCGCTAACGCGACGTGATAAAATACCGCGACAGCTGTGGGTTTAAACCCACGGCTAAATTCAGGCGCCGCTACGCGGCGGAGGAAGACTCGTTTTAGAGAAAACTGTGCAACGACAAGCTTGGACAATTCACCGACTGGTATCGGCGGGATTGCGGTTGCAATCGAATTTCCAAACACACTTTCACTGATCAGGCTTGCGTTCTTTTTCGCGCTCATTCGCTCGCGCTTTGAGTCGTTCGACTTCCTTGAACTCGCGCGCGGCTTCCTGCTTTCGTCCCAGCTTCTGGTACCCCCGCGCCAGCAAATACCGAGCCTCGGCGTTGTCCGGCTGCTCGCGCGTGGCCTGCTCCAACGCGCGCACGGATTCCGCCGTCCGCCCCTGTTTGAAGAAGACGCTTCCAGCCAACGTCAACGCCTCGACAGATTGCGGTTGCTGCGCCAGCGCCGCCTCAATGCGGCGGCCGGCGGAGTCGAGGTCGTTCTGTTTTTCCAAGAGCGATGCGAGGTAATAGAGAGTAAGGAAATCGTCCGGGGCCTGACTCAGCTCGCGTTCGAGCCGCTCGCGCGCCTCGGGCAATCGTCCGAGTTTGAAATAGGCCAGTCCGAGCAGGAAGTGGATTCGCGGCAAATCCGCCGAGAGCTTTGCCGCCGCCTCCAATTCGGCCGCCGCTTTCTCGAAGGCGAATTCTTCAAGATGCGACTGCCCTTGCAGTAGAAGCGACAGGGCCGCGCCGTCTCCGCGAGCGGCTAGACGCTTTGCCACGCCGCCGACGTCCCCTCGCCGCAATCGCAAATAGGCCAGGCCGAGACTGTAAAGCGCCGTGGCTTCCACTTGCGCCGACTGGAACGCCGGCTCCAGATAATTGACCGCCTCGTCGTCGCGCCCCAATTCGACCAGCGAAACGCCCAGCAACTGGCGGGCTTGCGCGTAATCGGGCGCGACCGCAAGGAAACGCCTCAATACTTCCACCGCTTTCGCAAATTGCCCGGCGCGGTAATGCGCGATCCCCAGATTGAGCAGTATGGGGGTCAATTCCGGCTTGAGCCGGTATGCGGCTTCATACGCCGCAATCGCCTCTTCGTAATTGCCCAACTGAGCCAACACCGCGCCCAGATTGGCCTGAGCTTCGGCGTAGTTGGGCGCGCGCGCAAGCACAGCGCGATATTCCGCCACCGCCTCTTTCAATTCGCCCCTCCGCTGCAACTCCATCGCGCGATTGAAGCGGTCGGCGACCTCGTTTGCCTGTCGGGGCAGGGAAGAAAAGAATAGAAGAATTGCGATTAACAATGCCATTTTAAGAACCGTGCGGCGAGCTGGCGCAGACAGCCCGCCGCACTATGCAATGACTGGAGATCAGACTCAACCTCTCAGAAGTAAATCTTTACTCCAAGCTGGATGATGCGCGGGTCACGCGCGCTGTTATATTCGCCGAAGCGTTGACCCAACGGCACGTTCGAGCCTTCTACAGGGCCGTTCCGCAGGTTGTTGGTGATCACCGCCTGGCCGTAGTTGTTGAAGATCGCATTGCCAGTGACTAATCCACCGGTCCCATTCGGGACTGAGAGTGTTACGCCTGTGTTGATGCCTGCGCTAGCGCCTGTGGCGTTCGGACCTCCGAACTGCGTATGGTTGAAGACATTGAAAGCTTCCAGACGGAGCTGAATCTGTCTGCCTTTGTCGGGATCGCCGATGTAGAAGTTCTTGAATAGGGACAGGTCTGTGTTGTTGATCCCCGGATTCCTCAGGTATGTGCGTTCGCCCTGACCTAGACTGCCGAGCTCGGGGATGATGAACGCATTCGGGTCGATCAACAATCCGTTCGGGCCTTTCTTCGGATCGCCTTTGAGCCGGAGGCGCGGCGGTTCGGTCCATGAACCGGTGATGCGCTGGTTGACGTTGACGCCGCCGCCGACCCCGACGCCAAGTTCGAACGGACTGCCGCCGATCAAGCTGGTGATGCCCGAAATCTGCCAGCCGTCGAGCAGGGCGCGGGTGAACCGGTTGTCGCCCAATTTCCTGCCCAGCTTCGGCAGATCATAGATGTAAGTCGCGGTGAAGGCGTGCGCGCGGTCGAAGTCCAACAGCCGGTAATCGTATACCCTGGTGTTGTACGGGCTGACGAAATTGCCGTCGCCTGCGGCCACGCCGAGCGCCTTCGACCAGGTGTAGGCGATGCTGTAACTGAACCCGCGCGAGAAGCGGCGGTTGACCGCCACTTGCAGCGAGTTGAAGTTTGAAGTTGCGACATTCTCCTCAAATCGTATGCCCCCCAGTCCGGGGAATGGACGGACGAGGTTGGCGGGCAGCGCCTTCGAGCCGTCGAACTTCAGCCCCGCGTCTTTGTACGCCTGCGGAATGCTCGAGTCGGAATCCGGCACAACGCCGCCGGGAAACTGTGTCGGATCTTGCGCGGCTCTGGTAAAGAGATAGCCGAACGGGGTCGCATTCAGCTCACGCGCCAGGAACAGGTGGCGCGAGAGCGTGCCGACATACGAAACATCAATGACTGTGTTATAGCCAAGGTCGTGCTGCACCCCCAGGCTCATGCTGTAGATCGTCGGCAGAAAGCCTTCGCGGGCGTAGCCGACCACATTCGACGGCGCCAGCAGACCGGTCTGGCCCGGCGTCAGGTCCTGTAGGCGACCGAAGATGAGTTGCGGTTGCAATACCGCCGGCGGATTGGCGATTTGATCAAACGCGATGTTGCCTTGCACACGATCATAAGAAATTCCCGCCCCGCCGCGAATGATGGTCTTACTATCGCCGAACATGTCGTAAGCGAAGCCGAAGCGCGGCCCCCACTGCACGCCGCGATCGTTGTAGCCGCCACGCGGGTAGTCCTTGCTGGCCTGGCCGATCCCGTTAGCGACGTCCCCAGCCCCCGGCACGAACGCGGCGATGAAGTTCGCCGGCCTGGTGTTGGCTTCCGCCGCCACGAAACCGGGTACGAGTAGGGCCGGATCCACCGCTCGCCGGTTGGAGCCGCTGACGCAGGTCGAGGCTCCGTTGATGCACACCGGGACGTAGAGACGGGGCGCCTTGGCCGGATCGTATTGCGAAGGATTAGATGAGCCCGTTTGCAACAGCCGGTCGTATTGCGGCTCGTACCACGAAATGCGCAGGCCGTAATCGAGCGTCAGCCGGCGCGTCGCCTTCCAGTTGTCCTGGACATAACCCTCGACATTCCAGTACCGGTAAAGCCCCTTTGGGAATGCGTTGGCTTGCGTATAGTTGTTGTAGACGCCCAGCAGCGCGTTAGCGTACGGATGCCCGGCGTTGAGCGGATTGTTGACGTTATTGTTGAAATTGATGTCGGCGTCGGTGCGCGCAAAGACTGTTTGATCCTTGCGGCTGCGCTGCGCGTAGAAGCCCGCCTTGATCGCGTGCGAACCGACTATCTTAGAGACGTTGTCAATGAAGTTGAAGGTGTGGTTCTGATTGATGAACGGCAGCCCGTTGAAATTCATGTTGGGGAAGGCCGGATTCGGAGGATTCCCGCCGCCGCCGGAGTCATTGATACCCCCGATTCCGCCAAACCGGAAGTTCGGCACATAACCCGCGCCGATATTCGGGAACAGCTTCGGGACGTTGATGTTGTTGGCGCTCGCCAACGCCTTGTCGCCGTCCGGCTTCAGCTCGATGAAGTTGCTGCTCGGGCCGAAGATGAATTCGTTGGTCAGCGTCGGGCTGAATGTATGCGTCAATGTCAATACTCCGTTGCGGCCCGGCCGCGGGAAGGAGATTGGCGCGAACGGAAAATTCAGATCGCTCGCAAAGCTGCCGTAGGCAAGAAGGCGTTTCTCAGCGTTGTTCGTGTAACGGGCCGACAGCCGCGTCCGATCAGTGATGTTGTAATCTATGCGCAGAATGTCCTCGCGGCGCGGGTACAGCGTCGAGACGGATGAAGTGTAGTTGTACTGCGGATTGCCTGTCACGTTCGGCAGCGGAAATAGATTGAGGATCGCCTGCCCGCTTGAGTACCAGTCACCTAGCGGAATCTTGTTTCCCGTGTATGGCTGTCGCGTGAGTGGGTTGATGATAGTTACCGGGTTTCCGTTGCCGTCGGTGGTCTTCGAGAAATCGCCGTTGCGTTCGTCTTGAGTCGGCACGCGGATTCTACGCTCCGCCTCCGGCACAAGCTGCTCGTACCATTCCTGATTCCAGTAGAAGAAGAGTTTGTCTTTCGCCTTGTTGAAACCGAGGAACGGCAGATAGACCGGGCCGCCAATGTCGTAACCGGCGTTGGTGTAGCGGTAGAGTGGACGCGCCGATTTCCCGTCATTGCGGAAGGCGTCGGTTTGGTTGGCGTTGCGGAAGTAGTTATTCGCGTTCAGTCCTTCGTTACGATGGAAGTAGCGTCCGCCGCCGTGAAATTCCTTCGTCCCGGATTTGGAGACGACCGCAATAAAGGCGCCGCCGGCCCTTCCGTACTCGGCCTGAAAATTGGAGGTAAGCACCTTGACCTCGGCGATCGCGTCGGGATTGAGCGAGGCGTGTGTGTCGAAGTTATTGCCGGTGTCAATGTTCGACGAGCCGTCAACCGTCAACTCTTTCTGATTGGTGCGTGTGCCGTTGACAGAATAATCGCCAAGCCTGCCGGTCGACGAGGCGGTCTGGCTGCCAGTGACGGTGCCGGTGAGGACGCCGGGCAGCGTCCTCAGGAAGTCTTGATAGTTGCGTCCGTTTAGCGCCAGGTCTTTGATCTGCGTCCCGGTCACCAAGCCGGACCGTTCGCCGGTCTCGGATTGAATCTCGATCCGCGCCGCCTCGGCCGAAACCGTCACGGTGTCTGTCACCGCGCCCACGTCGAGCGTGAAATCGCCCGCATTTACCAGGTCGATGGCGTTGAGAACGATATTGGTCTTCTCAAGTTTCTTGAAGCCGTTCTTTTCGACGGCGACGGTGTAATTGCCTGGCGGGAGTTGCGTGGCCGTGAAGACGCCGGCGCTGTTGGTCATCACTTTGCGAGTCAGGTTGGTCGCCGGGCTGGTGACCAGAACATTGGCGTCCGTGACCGGAGCGCCCGCGCCGTCTTTGACCGTCCCCGTGATCGAGCCGCTGGTGCTTTGCCCCAGCCCTGTCGTCGCAGCCAATAACACGAGCGCCAGAGCAGTGATCGACCGCTTCGAGAGAAATCTGGTGATCATCTCTACCTCCTTACTTTGTGTTTGGAAAGTTCCGTTATTGATTGCCGCGCTTGCCCAGCGGATGAGCGAGGGCTGCTTCTGCAGGCCAATCTCGGCAAAGCGATGTAATCGAATCGTCCCCAGATGGAGACGAAGCCCCGACTTTTTCTTAAGAGAATAGGACGATAAAACTGCTCGTATCCTGCCTAATTCAGCAAGTGGCTGCGTATTTACCATCGAAGTGGACACGCGTCAAGTCAGATCAGCCACAGAGCCACAGAGACACAAAGATGGGGAGAGTGAAAGACAGAGGAACAGAGCGATGTTGGGATCGAACCCTTGTCTCTCCATCTCTGTGTCTGCGGTGTCTCTGTGGCTGAATCAGGCTCGCAGGACATTGATATTCTTTGCGGCGAAGGGCTTGACGGCCTTATCGGAGGTGGCTTTGTCAGTGACTAGGGTGTGGAAGTCGGACGCGGGCCAGATGAGCGAGGATCCGACCACGCCGATCTTGCGGTGGTCGGCGACGACGATCCGCTGTCGCGCCTGCCGCATCATCGCGCGGTGGATCGCGGCCTGGTCGGGGTAATTGGTGGTCAGTCCGTGTTCGGCGTGGATGCCGTCCACGCCGATGAAGGCTTTGTCCACGAACATCTCGCTGACGTTGCGCTGAGCCACGTCGCCGACCAGAGCGAACCAGTCTCCGCTCAAATTGCCGCCGGTCATGACGACCTTGATGTCGGCCAGGTGGCTTAGTTCCATCGCCACGTTGAGGGCGTTGGTCAGCACGGTGATGCCCTTGCGGTGGCGGATGCTGCGCGCGACCTGGGTGGTCGTCGTGCCCGCGCCGATGGCGATGATCTCGCCGTCGGCGATCAGGTTAGCCGCCAGCAGCCCGATCCGGCGCTTTTCGGCGGCGCACTCCTCCTCCTGCTCTTGAAAGGAGGAGAGGTGGCGGAACGGCTCGTAGAGCATCGGCGCGACGGGGACCGCGCCGCCGTGGCTGCGCAACAACAGCCCCTGCCGCTCCAGGTCAGTCAGGTCGCGGCGGATCGTCGCTTCGGAAACTTTCAGTTGCTCGGCTAGCTTGTCGACAGCCACCTCGCCGTTGCGCAACAGCTCCTGCAGAATCTGCTCTGAGCGCCGCGCCGTCGTTGAATTCTCTTTCGCCATGCTTCTCCAGTGTTCAGAGATTCGATAAACAGGTCAAGCTCATTTTACCTAGACTTCAACTTTTCCCTCAATGGATTCTCCATCCACAGCCGGCAGGCTCGGATGGAGAGGAAATTGAGACCGTATGCGAGTTGAAGAGCCTGGCCCTTCGACGACCATACGGTAAACTGCGTTCGAGCAAAAGGCGCTCTCTTCGGAGAGAAACGGCTTCGCTCTTTGAAGTTTAGATATACGGTTGTTTGTCCTAATTCTCGACATACGTAAAATCTAAAGAGTTTGCTTGGGGGGCCAAAGTCGCCTGGCCCGAAGTCGCGGAACGCCGGTAGACGGCTATCGGCAAGTACAGCGACAAACTCCATCTACAACGCGCTAGCGTTTAGATGGAGTAGGTGACAGAATGCTCCATCCGATGCGCTTCATGACGGCATTTTGGGGTTCGAGTTCCTCACTCTCCACTTACTTCAAAGGGTGTTGATCATCGTTTCGGCCGTCCGACAGAAAAATAGGGGACAGAAAAATAGCATCTTTATTTTTCTGTCCCCTATTTTTCTGTCGGCGCCTCTGAAAAGATCATCTGAAGACAAGATCATCTTATGATCTTGTCTTCTGCAAATCGTGAATATATAATCCGGGCGCTATCCGAAAAATCAGATAGGACAAGGGGGGAGGAAGCGCATATGAGCGGGAAAGCGTTAAGGTTGATCCAGCCGGTCTCGAAGCGTGATCAGGTTGTGACCTCGTTCAAGGAGGCGATTCTGAGCGGGATCATTCAACCGGGCGAGGCGATCGTCGAGAGCAAGGTCGCCCAGCAGTTGGGCGCCGGCATCCCGTTGATACGCGAGGCGCTGATCGAGCTGGAGCATCAGGGGTACGTGCAGAAAGTCCCCTACAAAGGCACGACCGTCACCAAGCTGGAACGGCGCGAGGTTGAAAAGATCTTCCGCCTGCGCACGGAACTGGAATCGCTGGCCGTCGAGTGGGCGAGAGAGAACATAACTCCCGAGGACGTCGAATATCTGCGCGGCGTCACCGTGAAGATGAAGGAGGCGGCGCGGACGCTCGACCTTGACCAGTTTTATCAAAGTGACCTGGCTTTCCATCGCAAACTCTGGGAGGTCTCGGGCAACGAGTATCTGGTCGAATGTCTGGAGCGAATCGTGGCGCCGCTCTTCGCCTTCTTTTTGATGAAGGACCGCCGCCCTGGCGAGTCGTACCTGGTCAGCGCCGCCCAACACGAAAAGATAGTCGAAGCGCTACCCCGGCTGAGCGGGGCGAAGTTGCGCGCGCTGATGAGAAATTCGGTCACAGAATGGAAGACCGAGATTTTCAACGCGGTGCTGCCGCGCGAGTCTAAATAGAAGATCGCCGGTTTTTCCTTTCTATTGCTGGGATGTAATCCGAACCTAATTCGATGATCTGTGCGTCGCGCGTCGGCGTGTATCACGGAGACGCCCGCTCACTACCCGGTAATCCATCAACTAAAAGGAGAGGTTATGCATCCGAACACAAGCAAGATGATTCTCCGTCTCTCGCTGCTCCCACTTGCGCTGATCTGCTTTTGCGCCAGCGCCCGGACACAGGAACTGACCACTGGTAGCATGGTCGGTGTGGTTAAAGAGGAGAGCGGATCGATAGTTTCCGGCGCGTCCATCACGGTAACTAACCTGGCCACGGGGGCCCATCGCTCGGCCACGAGCGGCGAGGCCGGAGAGTTCTCAATCCCCGGTCTGGCGCCCGCGCTCTATAACGTCAAGGTGGAGAAACAGGGCTTCCGCGCTTACCTGGTGGAAGGCCTTGAATTGAAGATAAACCAGGTGGCCCGTCTCGACGTTCGCCTCCAGGTCGGGGCCATTACCGAGTCCGTCACGGTCACAGGCGGGGTGGCGCTGCTGGAGACCGATACATCAGCCGTGGGGCAGGTCATTGATTCGCAGCGCGTGAGGGAGTTGCCGCTCAATGGCCGCAACCTCACCCAGTTGGCCGCCCTCTCGGCGGGACTCTCGTCAAAGTCTTTCGAGCGAGGGACGCAGTATGGCGGGCGCGACCAGTACGTCACTGTCGAAGGCGGGCGCGACTCTTCGACCAACTACCTGATCGACGGAGTCATGGCCCGCTCGCTGCGCTTCAACAATCTCTCGCTCCAACTCAACATCGACGCCGTGCAGGAGTTCAAAGTCAACCGCAACTCCTTCTCGGCCGAGTTCGGGCAGGGGCAGTCGGTGGTGACCGCCGTCACACGCTCCGGGTCGAATGATATTCACGGGAACGTCTACGAGTTCCTACGCAACGACAACCTGGACGCCCGCAAATTCCGTGACGCGCAGAAGCCCGAGTTCCGCCGCAATCAATTCGGCGCCACCGCCGGCGGGCCGATCATTCACAGCAAGGCTTTCTTCTTCGGCGCTTTTGAGGGGCTGCGGGAAGCCAAGGGAACCACCCTTTTCGGAACGGTCATGGATCCAAAGCTCCTGAACGGTGATCTGTCGTCCGTTTCCGGCCTGATTCGCGATCCGGCGGCCGGGCTTCCGTGCAAGCTGGCCGACCAGAGCGGCCCGGCTGACCTGAGAGGCTGTTTCCCTGGCAACAAGATTCCGAATGAGGATGGCCCGAAAAACCGCATCTCGAGGTTTGCGAAGGCGTATAACAAATACTTCCCCGCGCCAAATAACGCCGCCTCGAATAACTATCGCCGGGTTGCGAATTTCCTCGACTCCTACAATTCGGTGACCGGTCGCTTCGATCAGAATCTGTCGTCGCGCCACAACATTTTCGAGCGCTACGTCTGGTACGAAGGAAGCCGGACCTCGCCGGGGACGTTCACGGACACCGACAATCCGCAAAACGGGCAGAACCTGTCGGCGCAGAGCGTTTTCACCATCACGCCGCAACTCGTCAATGAATTCAAACTGGGCTACAATCGGGCCATTCACTATGTGTTGCCGATTAACCCGGGCGGAAATCCTGTCCAGGAGTTGGGAATCAAGAATCTGGCTGGCAGCGTCGATCCGATAGACTTCGGAGTTCCGGCGGTAAACATTGCCGGCTTCTCCAATCCTGGCAACGGCGGCATTACTCAGGGTTCGATCGAGAACATCTACACTGTGGCCGATAACCTGAGCCGAGTGTTCGGGAGCCACACGCTCAAAGTCGGCGTCGAATTGCAGCACCGCCGCTTCTTCCACATCACGGAAGTCCCGCCGCGCGGCGCGTTCACCTTCAGTGGCCAGTACACCGGGAACGCCATCGCCGACTATTTACTGGGAATTCCCAGCACGGCCGGCGGGGCGGCGGGTAGTTCGCGATCCAACTATCGCTCGAACTTCCTCGGGCTGTTCGTGCAGGAAGATATCAGAGTCAATCAGCGGCTGACACTCAATCTCGGATTGCGCTATGAGTACGGCGCGCCCTGGAAGGAGCAGAGCGGACAGGAAGGGTTTTTCGACCCGACTACCGGCCTGATCACTTACAATAAGCTTCCGGCCAACATACCGCCCGCGCTGAACGGCCTCTTCAACAACAAAGAGGGATTGGTCCCGGCCGGCATCATCCAACCGGATAAGAATAACTTCGCCCCGCGCGTCGGGCTGGCTTGGCGACCTTTTGGAGAGAAGACGGTCATTCGCGCCGGGTTCGGCGCCTTCTATGACAACGTCAACCTGAATGAGTTGCAGTTCACGCGACTGGTCGCGCCCTTCTACGCCAACTTCACTCTGGTAGGAGACCCGAAGGTCCCGAACATTTTCGTTGACACGCTCTTCCCCAGCCTGAATGAGATCAAGCGATTTCCCGCGCCTTTCTCGGTGGATCCCAACAACCGGACGCCGTATGCGGTGGAGTACAACCTCAACATCCAACACCAGCTCGGCAAGAATTGGGTGCTGGAAATCGGCTATTCGGGCAGCAACAGCCACAAACTCTGGAAGCGGTATAACCAGAATCAGGCTGAGTTCGACTTCACCAACTCGATTCTCATTCAGAATCGACTTCCGTATCCGCAATTCGATCCGGGCATCCTCACTTCGGCCAATGACGCGAACGGGCATTACGACGGCGGTTTCGTGAAGATGGAGAAGCGGTACTCCAGCGGCCTGTTCCTGTTGTCGAGCTATACCTTCTCCAAATCCATCGACAACAATTCGGGCGAGGTTGAGGCGAATGATACGCGCGACCGGCATAACAAGCGACTGGACCGCGGCCGCTCCCGCTTCGACCAGCGTCACCGCTTCGGGGCCAGCTTCGGCTACGAACTGCCTTTCGGCCCGGGCAAGAAATTCCTTGACGCTAAAGGCGTGGCCGGATTCCTCACCGGTGGATGGAACATCCTGGGCATTCTGTCTCTGAGCTCGGGCTTTCCCTTCTCGGTCACGGCGGCGAGCGTGCACAACACCGGGTCGTTCATCCCCCAATATGCGAACCGCATCGGCGACGGGAAGCTGGAGGAGCCGACGCCGGATCGATGGTTCGACTTGGCCGCATTCACACAGCCGGCCGTGGGCAGGCAGGGGAACGCCGCGCGCAACATCCTGGACGGCCCCGGCTATAAGAATTTCGATTTCAGCGTGACCAAGAACAATCGTCTGACCGAGCGAGTCAATTTGCAATTTCGGGCAGAGTTCTTCAACATCGCCAATCACCCGAATTTCGGCTTGCCTAATGGCAACATTAGCAGTCCGGCCCGCGGCACGATTACTTCGGTCGCCGACGGGCGTGACATTCAACTTGGGTTGAAGCTGATCTGGTAGCGAATTTCATCACTACGGCGCCGCATGTCGCGTTGCGACGCCATGAAAGAATGAAAATCGCGGCGCGAAGGTAGGACAAACTGGCAGTTTGCCCTGAATCCTTCAGTGCGATCTATCGGGAAGGTAGGGCAAACTGGCAGTTTGCCCTACCTTTTCTGAGGAATTCTATGATCCGAAAACTGACGGTATTGATCGCGATAGTCTGTGGTTGCATAGCGGCTTGGAGCGCGTTTGGGCTGACCGACGTCAAGCCCGCGGACTGGTTGACCGACGGCGGCGATTCGCAGCGCGCCGCCTGGCAGCGTGACGAACGCAATATCACGACGGCCAACGCCAAGGACATAAAGCTGCTGTGGAAGCTCAAGCTCGATAACCAGGCGCGCGAGCTGCACAACCTGTTGCCCGCGCTGATCGTGGGCCGCGTCTCGACGGCGAGCGGCCCCAAACAGATTGTGATCGTCACCGGCGTCTCGGACAACATCTACGCGATTGACGCCGATAAGGGCGAGCTTCTCTGGAAACATCACTTCGAAACTTCATGGACGCCGCCGACTGGAGGCAGGGGCGTATACGTCCTGTGCCCCGGCGGCATAACTGCGACGCCGGTCATCGGGCCTGGGGACGCGCCGGGCAAATACACCCTTTACGCAGCCGCGTGGGACGGCGCGCTGCGCCGCCTTAACGTCGCCGACGGCAAAGAGGTCGCGCCGCCCGCGAAATTCATGCCGCCGAACGGGAAGCCTTACGCGTTGAACCTCGTCAATAACGTGATCTACACGCACACCGCTCAGGGCTGCGGCGGCAATCCGAACATGGTCTACGCCTACGACCTGGCGACTGATAAGGTCGGCTCGTGGGGGCCGGCGGGCGGCGGGATGTGGGGACGGACCGGACCCGCGATCAGTTCAAAGGGTGTTATGTACACGGGCACGGGCGACGGGCGATGGGACCCCGAGAACGGCATCTACGGCAACGGCATCATCGGCGTGAAGCAGAACACGCAAACGAAGGCCATGGAATTGGTGGATTATTACGGCCCCTCCAACGCCGAGTGGCTTTGGAAGCGCGACCTGGACATGCAGGTCACTCCGGCGATCTTCAATTACAAGGGCAAAGAATTGATGGTCGACGCGGGCAAGGAGTGCGTGATCTACTTGATGGACACGGAATCAATCGGCGGAGACGACCATCGCACGCCCTTGCACCGCACGCCGCTGATCTGCAACGAGGAGGTCAACTTTGCCTCGGCGGGCGTCTGGGGCTCGATGGCCAGTTGGGAGGACTCGAAGGGGACGCGCTGGGTGTTGACGCCATTCTGGGGGCCGAAGCATTCGAAGTTCAAAGCGCCGACCGAATACGGCCCGGTTAAGTATGGCGCGATAGCCGCGTTCAAAGTCGAAGAGAAGAACGGCAAGTGGAACCTGGCGCCGGCCTGGCTCTCGCGCGATATGAATCGCGCCGAGCCGCCGGTGATCGCCAACGGCGTCGTCTTCGCCTACGGCAACGGGGAAGACACGAACCAGGCGGCGTTCGACATCGGACTCGCCTACAACTCGGCCGAGAATCGGATCAAAGGCTCGACGCACGCGGCGCTCTACGCGCTCGACGCCCAAACAGGCAAGGAACTGTGGTCGAGCGGCGATCAGATCACCTCGTGGAGCCACTGGGGAGGGCTTTCGACCGCCAATGGCCGGGTTTACATCAACACATTCGATGGAATGCAATACTGCTTCGGCATTAAGAGCGCTTCTGAGAACCCGGTTCCCTAACTCATAACTACTAACATCGGCGCATTGAACTAATTGAAGGCTGTGCAAATAAAAGCCCTTTGAAATCCATACATTGATTAGCGCAAGCCTGGGTACGCATCGCTTCCAGCGTGCAGTCTTAGGCGGGAGGCGCATTGATTGGAATCAAATGCGCGGGAATAC
>Ga0081455_10005328_pt1 | contig 14125 bp, 11 predicted proteins | sample TabmetS3T2R1_FD_70207 | JGI IMG/M metagenome (GOLD analysis project Ga0081455, IMG submission 70207) | Tabebuia heterophylla rhizosphere microbial communities from the University of Puerto Rico - S3T2R1 | ecosystem: Host-associated > Plants > Roots > Rhizosphere ... | reverse complement strand
CCTCTTTCTCGTCCGGTCCCGGCGGCGCGGGAGGCGGTGGAGGTGCCGGCAGCTGCACGGCGACGTTCACGATCGGCCGGTAGAAAAGGTACCAACCGAGCGCCAGTCCTGCGCCGACCAGCAGGGCGCCACCGACCAGCCCGCCCAGGATCAGCGGCCAGCGCGGACGGGCGCGTTCGGAAGAGTCGACAGGCGGCGGGGCGTCAGCCATGGCGCAATTGGGCTCCAGTTGCGGTGGCAGTCAATACCGCCGCGGCGGCGGAATTGCGGCGAATACGGTCTCGTCACGAGGGCAGCGATGAGCAAATCTCCTGCAAGTGGGCTTGCCCCGTGCGCAGCCCTATATAAGTGTATATGCACGTTAGGAAGACATAATAGGAGCGTCCCATGACGGCCTGCATCGTTGGTTGGTCCCACAGCAAGTTCGGCAAGCTCGACGGCGAGACCAGCGAATCGCTGATCGTGAAGACGGCCAGCGAGGCGATCGCGCATGCCGGCATCGAACCGCGGGATGTCGACGTGATCTATGTTGGCAACATGAACGGCGGCTTCGTGCGCCAGGAGTTCCACTCCTCCCTGCCATTGCAGGCCCACCCCGACCTGCGCTTCAAGCCCTCGACGCGTGTCGAGAACGCCTGCGCGACCGGATCGGCCGCGATCCACATGGGGCTCAACACGCTGGCCGCGAAGAAAGCGCGCTTCGTGCTGGTGGTCGGCGTCGAGAAGATGACCGAGCTCAACTCAGCCCAGGCAGGCGACGTCCTGATCAAGGCGTCCTACGTCGCCGAGGAAGCGACCATCGAGGCAGGCTTCGCCGGCATCTTCGGCAAGATCACCTCGGCCTACTTCCAGCGCTACGGCGACAAGTCCGATGCGCTGGCCAAGATCGCGGTCAAGGCGCACAAGAACGGCGCCAAGAACCCCTACGCCCATTTCCAGAAGGAATTCGCCTACGACTTCTGCCGCACGCCTTCGGACAAGAACCCGTTCGTCGCCGGCCCCCTGAAACGCACCGACTGCTCGCCGGTGACCGATGGTGCCGCCGCGGTGGTACTGGCCGACGTCTCGGCCGCGCTCGGCATGAAGCAGGCAATCGCCTTCCGTGCCGCCGAGCATGTGAACGACTTCCTGCCCATGAGCCGGCGCGACATCGTCAAGTTCGAGGGCCCGCAGCTCGCCTGGCAGCGTGCGCTTTCCTCCGCGAAGCTCGACCTGCTCGATCTCTCCTTCGTCGAGAGCCATGACTGCTTCACCTCGGCCGAGCTGATCGAATACGAAGCCATGGGCCTCACCGCTCCGGGTGAGGGCGAGCGCGCCATCCATGAAGGCTGGGTCGAGCGTGACGGCAAGCTGCCCGTCAACGTCTCCGGCGGCCTCAAGGCCAAGGGCCATCCGGTCGGCGCGACCGGCGTCTCGATGCATGTGATGAGCGCCATGCAGCTTTCCGGCTCTGCACCGGAAGGCTTGCAGCTTGCCAAGGCGAAGCTTGGCGGCGTGTTCAACATGGGCGGTGCCGCGGTCGCCAACTACGTGAGTATCCTGGAACCGCTGCGCTAAAGGCGCCTCGCCGAGGCATCATCGCCGGGGCGTTCCAGTACCCATTTCAAACACAACTTTCTCCCGAAGCCGTCACACCGCGGCTTCGGCAGACGCCCTAATGTCTGCTTGCGCGCGAGCGGAAGGGGTTCCGTTTGCAGCGTTCGGTTCGATGGGTTGGATCGCCTGATCTGGCCTTCAGCTATCGCGCCGGGGTGTGTGGGAATCGTCGCGTCGAGAGCACGGGCCGAAAGGCCCGACAGCGCGTATCGCGTCCTGGCGACCTTGTGAAAGAGGCGCTGAAGGGCGCCGTCGAACTGTTCTTCCCGTCGCGGCGACTATGTGGGGAAGGATGGTCATGCGCGATTTCATTCCGGTTCAGCGCGATGCGTTGCGTCGCGCGCCTGTTCCTGGCGCCAAAAGCGCCGTCAGTCGCAGCTGGGTGCGACGTGCGAAGCTTCTGCCGATCATGGGTATGCTGGTGGTGGGTACGCTTGCGGCAAGCGCGCTGCCGGCTGCCGCAGGGCCGATGCCCGACGCCTATATCTTCATCGATCGCGGCAAGACCTACAACGACAGGGGCGAGTGGGATTCGGCGATCAAGGAGCTCGACCGGGCTATCAAGTTCGATCCCTCCTACCAGGCCTTTCTCAACCGTGGCAATTCCTACCGTGGCAAGGGAGACCTGGATCACGCCATCCTGGACTACAACGAGGCGATCAAGCTCAACCCGTTGGGCGCTCTCGCCTACCTCCATCGCGGCAAGGTCTACAATGACAAGGCCGAGTACGAGCGAGCCATCCAGGACTTCGACTCGGCGATCCGGCTCGACATCACCGACGCCAACGCCTTCCTCAATCGCGGCAACTCCTTCCGCGCTCTGGGAGAAGACGACCGCGCCCTGCAGGACTACAGCCAGGCGCTCAAGCGCAACTCGAACGATGCGGTGACCTGGCTCCATCGCGGCAAGGTCTACAACGACAGGGGCCAGTACGAGCTGGCGATCAAGGACTTCGACAAGTCCATCAAGATCAACCCGAAGGATGCCAACGCCTATCTCAACCGCGGCAACGCCTACCACGGCGAGAAGAAGCTGGATCTTGCCATCCAGGACTACGACCACGCTCTTCAGCTCAACAAGAACGACTCGGTCATCTTCATCAGTCGCGGCAAGGCCTATATCGACAAGGGCGAGTACGACCTGGCGATCGCGGACCTCGACCACGCCATCAAGCTCAACCCGAAGGACGCCAATGCCTTCCTGAGCCGTGCCAACGCCTACCGCGGCAAGGGCGACCAGGAGCAGGCCCTGCAGAACTATGAGCAGGCCCGGCAGCTGAAGCCGGAGGGCCCCGTCGCTCTCAACAGCGGAGAGTGATCAGCCAGCTTCCCTTGGACGCCGTCTTTTGGCGTCGTCCGGGGGAAGTGTTGTTGTGGTGAAGGTTCACTCACCTGGGCTATGGTCGCTTGCGCATTCGGTGCCAAGTCGATCTGGTGAGGGTAATGAAGACGAAGTTCTTGCTGTTGTCCGCGCTGGCGGTTTCTGCCAGTGCCTGCACCCACTCTGACGAGCTGCAGGCCAGCACCGAGCGATACAAAAACGAGCCCGTGAACGAGTTGGTGGCGCGCCTCGGCCCCGCCAGCAATACGTCTTCCGCACCAGACGGATCACTCTGGGTATGGTCGACGGGCGAATCGCTCACCGGCAGCTCGCTCACCTGCGCGCTGCGCGTTCGCGTCGCCGACGACCAACGCATTACTGCGACGGAGTGGGCCGGCAACGCCGGCGCCTGCCAAAGACTTTCCCAGCAATTGCAGGGACAGTACTGACGCTCCGGCCTGGTTATTGAAGCCGCTGCAACAGCTTGTTGCGCACGGCAGGATCGTTCTGGGCCACTTCGATGATCGACTTGTATTCCTCCACCGACAGTCCCTGGTCGGTGATGGCCGTTTTCATGGCTGCGTTGGCCTCGTCAGTCAGCCGTTTCTTGTCGGGGTCGGACGCTTTGGCGATTTTTCCCTGATAGCTCTCATTGAGGACGGATACCTTTTTGGCCGCCGCTGCGGCGGCATCGAGCTTCTTGTCAGAAATGTTCGCCGGCGTAGTCGTCGTCTTGGGCGTGGTTGCCGACGGCGGGGGGGATCGATCCTGCGCATTGGCACTGGGCGACAGCAGCAGGCCCGCGGTGGCGGAAATCAGCACGGCGCGGAATACAGTCATCGGTCGCATCTAGACCTCCTCAAGTCTCATCAACGAAATTCAGAATCCGCTGCTGCAACAAGCAATGCAGCGCTTATCGCCTGTCGCAGGCACGACGACAGGCGCAGAATGCAGAGCATTCAGATAAACGGCTGGAACGAGCTACGCGCCCGTTTCCAACCGACAACGATCAGTGGCGGAGATCGCTTTCGAGGTCGACCACCAGTTCGGTCGGTTCCGGCTCATGCGGCTCGAGACTGGCCGCATTCCTGTCAGCCCAGCTGGCGAGGATCACCACCACGCCGTGCCGGCCGTTTCCATTACCATTACCCTGCTCTGCCTCGACGGGCTCCACGATGCTGAGGCCATTATTGTCCAGGAAGTAGGTGTGGTCGCCGAACAATTGCTCGAGCTTCGGCACTGCGGGATGTTCCGCTGGAATGGCCTGGGCGTCGAACTGATGCAGTGTCCGCTCGATCTGCGCGGAATTCAGCTTCATCGCATACTCCTTCTGAATGGAGTTTCGTTCGCGTGTAGGGGTCTTCGCGGCGGCAGCCTCCCACGGGAAGTGGTGATCGGAGAGTCACGTCGACTCGTTCGGCCATCCGCTCATGCAAATCTATGCCGACCTTTTTTCTGGTCAACCCGCCTGCTGTGAATTTTGATTCTTATATCGCGACTGAGGGTAAATCCGCACGTTGGCTGCGCATGGGACGCGGCCCTTCCACCTTGCCGGGAGATGCAAGGTCCCGCGACAGCAGGCCGAGCTCGCAGGCCTTGATCTGCAATCCAAGATACTTGGAGTAGATGCGGCATTGCGCGAGGCTACCCGCGATGAACCAGAGGCCGGGTTGCGGTGTGCGCATGAACATGTTGCGCAATTCCTGGCTCTCGCCGAAGCCCCAGATCGGACCGATCCGGGTTGCCACCGCATCGCCGAACAACTTGCGCACCAGATGCTCCTGGCTTTGGTAGCCTGTTGCCAACACCACCAGATCGGCCGCGAGCGTCTCGCCCGAGCGCAGCCGCGCGCCCTCTGCCACAAATTCGTCGATATCCGCGAACTGCGTCAGTCCGATCTTGCCGTCGACCAGAAGATCGGAGCAGCCGACGTTGAAATAGTAGCCGCCGCCGCGGCTGAGATACTTGAACTGCCAGCCCGTCCCGTCATCGCCGAAGTCAAGCCGGAAGCCAATGCGCTCCAGCCCGTCCAGAAGCTTGCGATCCATATCCTTCGCCCGCTCGGTAAAGAGCTTGTGGCTCTTCCGGCCGAGCGCCAGCGGCGTGGCCACGGTGATGAGGTCGCAATCCTCCAATGACGGCCCCTCGTCATAGAGGGCATAGGGAAGTTGCGCACTGGGCTCAACGTTGACGATCAAGGTCGGGCTGCGCTGCACCAAGGTGACCCTAGCGCCGCTCGATTGGAGATCCTGGGCGATGTCGTGGCCGCTGTTGCCGGTGCCGATGACCAAAGCGCTCTTGCCCTTCCAGGCCTCGCCATCGTCGTACTGACTGGAATGCAGCACCTTGCCGCGGAAATTCTGCAATGTCGGCAGCTCGGGAATGTTCGGAATGCCACTGACACCGGTCGCCATGACGATATGGCGCGGATGCAGCTCGCGCCGTGTGCCGTCGGCCCGGCGCAGCGTTACCGTCCATCGCTCTTCCTGTTCATCGTAATGGCCGCCCTCGAACTCCGTACCGGTCCAATAATTCAGCTCCAGGCTCTCGACATAGGCCTCGAACCAGCCGGCCAGCTTGTCCTTGGGAATGTAGGTCGGCCAGTTGGGCGGAAACGGCATGTAAGGCAGATGGTTGACCTGCACCTGGTTGTGCAGGGTGAGCGCGTGATAGCGCTGGCGCCAGTTGTCGCCGATGCGCGGCCAGCGATCGACGATCAGCGTGTCGACCTGCAGCTGGCCAAGACGCGCGGCGATCGACAGGCCCGCCTGGCCGCCGCCCACGACAAGCACGGTGGGATCGCGGTCGGCATAAGCGATCGACGATTTGCGGAGATCGAGCCAGTTGGGGCCGCGAAAATCGCGCGAATAGGATTCGCCGTGCGGCCGCGCCTTGCCGACCTGCTCCCCATGCCCTTTCAACTCTTCCAGCGCCGTGAGCAGCGTCCAGGCTTTCATCGCCCCGCCGCTACCGGCATCCGGCGTAAGCCGCAGGACGCCGCTGCCCTGTCCAGCCGCGGTTTCGAACTTGAAGATGGCCTCAATCGCCTCGGTCCCGGCGCGCATGGCGCGACGTGGGGCCGTCCGATCGGGATCGATGGCGAGGCCAGTCAGCTTGACCTGGCGGGTGGATGACTTCAAAGCGCGCACGATGGCGTCGCGGCCGCTCATCGTTTCGACGGACCAGGTCAACGCCAGAACATCGCGCCAATGGCTGTCGGCATGAAACAGGGCTGCGAGCTTCTCGCTGTCTCCCGAGAGCGCGTGCTCAAACTGCGCGAGCCAATCCGCAACGGCGACTTCGACCTCGTCCCTTTCGCTCGACATCTGTTCCCTCCAGTTCGAGACCGCGGCAGATCCCGGAATTCTAGCCCGGTATGGTGCCAAGGTTTCCGCCCATTGGCTTTCAGAAGCCCTTCATTTCACGTCAAGGCCTCCTTCTTTTCGCTGATCGGCTATGCTGATGCCAGGCACCGACCGACCCACGCGCTGGAGCTCTAAGTTGCTGTTTTGGTTCGACGAATTCGTCCTGGATACGGCCCGACGCGAACTTCGCGCCGCGGCGGGACCGATCGCGGTCGAGCCTCAGGTCTTCGATCTCCTGACCTACCTGATCAGCAATCGCGATCGTGTCGTCAGCAAGGACGATATCCTTGCCGCCGTCTGGAAGGGACGATTGGTTTCGGAGTCGGCACTGACCACCCGCATCAATGCCGCCCGCAGCGCCATCGGCGATACAGGGGAGGCTCAGCGTCTGATCAAGACGCTGCCGCGTCGGGGTCTACGCTTCGTCGCCATGGTCCGGGAGGAATCGGAACCGACGGCCGCTTCGCCGGATCGGCCGTCGATCGCCGTTCTGCCGTTCACCAACATGAGCGGCGATCCTGCACAGGACTATTTCGCCGACGGCATGGTGGAAGAGATCATCACCGCCCTCTCGCGCCTGCGTTGGCTGTCCGTCATCGCCCGCAATTCGAGCTTCACCTACAAGGGCCGGTCCGTCGACGTGAAGCAGGTAGGGCGCGAACTCGGCGTGCGCTATGTGCTCGAAGGAAGCGTGCGCAAGGCTGCCGATCGCGTCCGCGTCACCGGCCAGCTCATCGATGCCAGGACCGGCATCCATCTCTGGGCGGATCGCTTCGATGCCATGCTCGAAGACATCTTCGACTTGCAGGACCGGATGACGGCGAGCGTCGTGGGTGCCATCTCGCCGCGGCTGGGCAAGGCCGAGATCGAGCGTGCCAGGCGCAAGCCGACCGAAAGCCTCGATGCCTATGACTACTTCCTGCGCGGCATGGCCAACGTCCACCGCTGGACCCGCGAGGACAGCGACGAAGCGCTAAGGAACCTCCGGCGCGCCATCGACCTCGATCCCGAATTCGCCGCAGCCTATGGCCTCGCCGCACGCTGCTACTCGCAGCGTAAGGCTTGCGGATGGGTGACCGACCGTGAGCGCGAAACCACGGAAGCCGAGCGACTGGCACGGCTGGCAGCGGAGTTCGGCCGCGACGACGCGATGGCGCTTTGCCTGGCCGGCATTGTCCTGGGTTATGTCGTGGGTCAGCTCGACGACGGAAATGCCTTGATCGACCGCGCCCTGGCGCTGGATCCGAATCTCGCCTGGGCGTGGGTGTTCGGCAGCTGGATCAAGATCTGGCTGGGCGATCCGGAGGTCGCCCTGGAGCGGGCGACACGCGCCATGGCGCTGAGCCCGGACGATCCGGAAGTGCTTTTCTTCCTCCAGACCGCCACCGCCTATTGCCATTTCCTGGCTGGCCGCTACGGCGACGCCTTGTCGTGGGCGCAGACCGCCGTACGGCAACGGCCTGATGTCGTCATATCCCTGTTGGTCGCTGCGGCGAGTGCGGCGTTGGCAAGCGAACCTGACGTCGCGTTACGCATCATGACGCACTTGCGCCAACTCGCGCCTCAGCTTCGACTGCCCGATCTCGACGAACTGTCCCCCTTTGGTCGCGCCGACGACCGCAGGCGCTGGAAGGAGGCAATGCGCGAGGCCGGACTTCCCGACTAGCCGCTACGGGTCGTTACGACTTCTATGTTTTCGACGAGTATCCGATTGAGATCCTTGATGCGATCCGCCGACAGCTGATGAAGACGATCCCGCCCGTCCTCGACGAGATCGAGAAAAGCTTTCGCCTTTACCCTCAATCGAACGAGAGCCGCCGCTTCATCGGCTTCCATCAGACGTAGTGGCTCCTTGTCGTCCGGATCATCTTCGAATTCACTCACGAGATGGAGCGTATGGCTCATCGGTGGCAGCGCCCGATAACCGGCATTTTCGATTCCCGCCAGCTCGGGAGCCGAAACGGCAAGGTGGACGACCAACGTGCCAAATTGGAGTTTTCTCTGGTGGATTTTCTCACCCCACCAATCGTTCTGCCAATCCTCGTAACCAAACAGCATGCCTTCCAAACGCTCAAAGGTGTCGTTCCAGCCTGTCTTGCGCGAGGCCGCTTCGATCAGCCGCCATGCCGGGATCCGCCATTCTTCGCCCTTGCGCGTATAGTAGACCGTCCGCAGCCCCTCCAGGAGCCGATCCCTCGAGCGAATCGGCTTGTCGAACTTCTCTATCTGGACCTCCTTGTACAGAAGGCCCTGAGAGACGAACTGGTCGAAGCATTCCTCATGATGATGCTGCATCGGCGGATATTCCCCATCCATCCGGGCGAATTGCTTCCTGCCGTCTATCATCAGCGGCAGTTCATACCCGCCATGAATTAGATAAGGAATCTCTCGCGAGGAGGTCCATTTGTAGAGACAAGCCGTGCGCCCCTGCGGATCGAATCCGACATCGAACCGCTGGTTGATCGCAATAACTTCATTCGGTTCCAGAGTGTAGAAAAACTGGAGATCCGGATCCGGCTCGGCGGCCGAACCTAGCAGTTCGCGCAGCTCCTCCAGCTTCTCCACCACGAACATCGCTTCAAAGGCGGGACAGCCATACTCCGGATGTATCGCCTGAAGGATGAAACGATGCGGTTTGTTCTCAGCCATGGTCCCTCGTGGCTACACCACCGGGCTCATGCCGCCGTCGATGTTGATGGCGACGCCCGTGACGAAGGAACCGGCGTCCGAGCAGAGGAAGCAGGCCATCCGCGCGAACTCCTCGGCCTTGCCCATGCGGCCGAGCGGGACGCGGCCCTTGGCCATGCCGTCAATGAACTCCTGGTAGGTCTTGCCCTCGCCCGCCGCGGTCTTGTGGCGGCGCACCCACTGGTCGCTGTCGATCAGGCCGACCAGCATCGCATTCACGAGCACGTTGTGCTTGGCATTCTCCTGCGACAATGCCTTGGTGAGCGCGAGCCCGGCGGCGCGGCTGACGCTGGTCGGCGTCGAGTTGGCGTTGGGTGCCTTGGCGCCGATATTGAGCACGTTGAGTACACGGCCCCATTTGCGCTCGCGCATGCCGGGCAGCGCGAGCCGGATCAGCCGGATGGCGGCAAAGAGTTTCAGGTCGAGATCGCCCTGCCAATCGGCGTCGGTCACCGTATCGAACGACTTGGCGTGACTGATGCCCGCGTTGTTCACCACGATATCGACCTTGCCGAAGTCGGCCGCGACCTTCTTCCAGGTATCGGCGATCTGGTCGGCCTTGGCGACGTCGCAGGAATAGGCCTCGATCTTGCCATTGGTCTTGCCAGCGGCTTTCTGCACGTCAGCCTTGGCTGCAGCCAGCGCATCGGGCTGGCGCGCCAGGATCGCCACCGAACCGCCTGAAGCCGCGAATTCCTTGGCCATGGCGAGGCCCAGGCCCGCGCTTGCCCCCGTGATCACGGCCACGCGGCCGTCCATGCGTACGTCCATCGACTCCTCCAATCAGTTGGTTGATTTCTGCCCCATCCGAGACCAGCAGGAAATGGACTTCAGCATTGGCGTTCCGCTACCGCCACTTCCGCGATCAAAAGGGCGTCATCCGGCAGGCCGCCCCTTCGACAGAGCCGTCGACTACCACTTCGTTTTGATGCCTTTGACCTCGGCAATTGCCGCCAAGATGCGCTCGGGGGTCGCCGGCGCATCCAATCGTACGACCGTCTTGCCGTCACCTATGGCGGCGATGGCATCCTTGAGTGCGTTCCACACCGCCGTCGCCAGCATCAAGGGTGGCTCGCCCACCGCCTTGGAGCGGAAGATGGTGGCTTCGGCCGCCGGTGCGTTGTCGAGCATCTTGACGTTGAAGATCGCGGGCGCGTCGCGGCTGCCGGGAATCTTGTAGGTCGAGGGTCCGACCGTGCGAAGAAGGCCCTTGGCGTCCCACCACAGCTCCTCGCAAGTGAACCAACCCTGACCCTGGACGAAAGCGCCTTCGATCTGGCCGAGATCGATCGCAGGATTGAGCGAGGTGCCGCAATCCTGCACCAGGTCGGCGCGCAGCACCCGGCTCTCTCCGGTCAAGGTGTCGATCGCCACCTCCGCTGCCGCCGCGCCAAACGAATAGTAGAAGAACGGCCGGCCGCGCATCGCCACGGGATCCCAATGGATCTTGGGCGTCTTGTAGTAGCCCGTCGAAGACAGCGAGACGCGTCCGAGATGGCAAAGCCGCGCCAGTTCACCGAAACTCAGCACCTGGTTGCTGCCCGGCTTGGCGATGCGCACGTTGCCGTCGACGAACTCGATGTCATCGGGTGCGGCGCCAAAATGCTCAGCCGCAAAGGCGACCATGCGTTGTTTGATGGTGTTGGCCGCCTCATAGGCCGCCCAGCCGTTCAGATCCGATCCGGTCGAGGCGGCAGTTGGCGAAGTATTGGGCACTTCACCCGTCGAGGTGGCGGACGCCCTTATGCGCTCGAGATCGACCTTGAACACCTCGGCCACGACCTGCGCCACCTTCGTGAACAGGCCCTGCCCCATCTCGGTGCCGCCATGGTTCAGGCGGATCGAGCCATCCGTGTAAACATGAACCAGCGCGCCGGCCTGGTTCATGTGCGGGATGTTGAAGGAGATGCCGAACTTCAGCGGAAAGAGGCCAAGTCCGCGCTTCAGGATAGGGCTGGTGCGGTTGAAGGCGGCGATCTCGGCGCGCCGCCGGTCGATCTCGGCGTCACGGCGGAGCTCGGCCCAGACGCGCGGCAGATGATTTTCGTCGACCTTCTGGCCGTAGGGCGTCTCCCTGCCGTCCTCACCGTAGAAATTGTGCGCCCGCACCTCATCGGGATCGCGGTCGAGATGGCGGGCGATGCGATCGAGCGCATCTTCCATCACTACTACGCCCTGCGGTCCGCCAAAGCCGCGGAACGCCGTGTTCGACTGCTTGTTGGTCCGGCAGGGATAGCCCACGGCACGGAAATGCGGGATCCAATAGGCGTTGTCGGTGTGACAGAGCGCTCGGGCCATAACACCGGGCGTGAGGTCGAGGCTCCAGCCGGCATCGGCCGCCAGGATGGCATCCAACGCCAGCACGCGCCCCTTATCGTCGAAGCCGACAGTATAGCGGTAAAGGAAAGGATGCCGCTTGCCGGTGGCGATCATGTCCACCTCGCGCGGCAGACGCAGCTTCACCGGCCGCCCGGTGTGGTGCGCCGCCAGCGCCGCGGCCCCCGCCACCCAGGAAGCGTTGCTCTCCTTGCCGCCGAAGCCGCCGCCCAATCGTCGCACGACGGCGGTGATGCGATTGAAGTCGCAGCCCAAAAGATGGGCACAGATATGCTGGACCTCGGTCGGATGCTGAGTCGAGGAATGCACGACGATGTCGCCATCTTCGCCCGGCAGAGCGAAAGCGATCTGGCCTTCGAGATAGAAATGCTCCTGTCCGCCGACTCGGAACTCTGCGCTCAGCCGGTGCGGCGCCGACTTCAACGCCGCTTCGACATCGCCGCGCTGCAAGGTCGAGGGTGCCTGGACGTAGGCCTTCTTCTCAAGCGCGGTCTCGATGTCGAGAATCGGATCAGCGCGTTCAATGTCGATGATCGCCCGCTCGGCTGCATGGCGAGCCGCATCGAGTGTTCGCGCAACGACCATCGCCAGCGGCTGACCGGCATGGGACACCTGGTCGGCCGCAAACAACGGCTCGTTCTGTCCCACCGGGGCCACATCATTCTTGCCGGGGATGTCGGCCGGGCCCAGCACGGCCACGACATCCGGCGCAGCGGCCGACGGCGACAAATCGAGCTTGCGCAGCCGGCCCGCCGCGACAGGACTCAGGATCAGCGCCGCGTGCAAGGTGCCCGCGGGTTCGGGCATGTCGTCGATGTAGAGCGCCTGGCCGCTCGCGTGCTTCAACGCGCTGTCGTGGCGATGGGGGCGATGGACAGTCATAGCGCCTCGACCTCGACGGGACGTTGGGGGTCGGCCAGCCGCACCTCGAGCCGGCGCAGCAGATTCATCGCCACCTGCAGGCGATAGGCCGACGTGCCACGCCAGTCGTCGATCGGCTGGAAGTCTTGCGGAAGGGCCGAGATCGCGGCAGCAAAGCCATCCTTCAACAAGGCCGCCTCGGCATGAGAGGCCCGCTTGGGCGTCGCCGCCATGCCGCCAAAAGCGAGCCGCGCGTCCTCTATCCGATCGTTCCTGATCCTCACGCGATAAGCGCCGGCGACGGTGGAGATATCCTGGTCGCGCCGTTTGCTCACCTTGTCGCAAAAGAAGTGCTCGCCCGGCCACAACCGCGGCATCGTGAGACTCTGGATCACCTCATCGGCCGCCAGTGCTGTCTTGCGATAGTCGAGGAAGAAATCATCGAGCGGCAATTCGCGGATGCCGCGCCGCGAGGCCAGCTTCAGTCGCGTCTCCAGCGCCAACAACACCGGCGGCATGTCGCCGATCGGCGAGGCTGTGCCAAGGTTGCCGCCGATCGTGCCCATGGTGCGGATCTGCCGCGAACCCAGACGCGCAAGATAGGCTCGCAATGCAGGAAAGGCCGCGATCAACACAGGCATCGCGCGCGCATAGGAGACGGCGGCGCCGATCGTGATCTCGTCCTTGCCCTCGACGATCGCCAACAGTTCCGGCACATGGGCAACATGGATGATCGATCGTGGCGGCTTGCGGGCACGACTGGCCAGCAAGCCAAGATCCGTGCCGCCCGCCAGCAGTAGCGCCTCGGGATGGTCGGCTCTCAGCTCGAGGAGATCGTCGAGGGTACGCGGCGCGAAGAAGCGGTCATCGAAGACCGCCGACCGATCGCGCCGGGGCAGTGCAACGGCTGGCTCCGCACCCAGCCCCGCCACCTGTTGCATCGCCGCGACGATGGGGCGATAGCCAGTGCAGCGGCAAAGATTGCCCGCCAAGGCATCGTGAATGGTCTCGAGATCGGCCGCTTCCCCTCCCGAAGCAAAGGCATAGGCCGTCATCACGAAGCCGGGCGTGCAGAAGCCGCATTGCGTAGCGTCCGACTCGGCCATCGCGCGCTGCACCGGATGCGGGCCGCCATCCTGCCTTCCCAAGCCCTCAACGGTGCGCAGCGACTGACCGTCGATCTGGCCCAGCAGCGCGATACAGGCATTCATCGCCTCATGGCGACCGTCCGCATGCTCGACCACCACAGTGCAGGCGCCGCAGTCGCCTTCGGCGCAGCCTTCCTTGGTGCCTCTCAATCCACGCGTCTCACGCAGCCAGTCGAGCAGCGTCACCATCGGTGAAACGTCCGACAGCTCGACGGGCTGGTCGTTCAAACTAAAGCAAATACGATCCGCCATGCGAGTGAGGATGGGCGCGGAACAATCGTCCTGCAAGTCTTACAGGGATTTACACCGGGCACGGTATTGCACCTGCAGGTACGTCATGATGCACTTCGCGCCCCACAAGGAAGAGATGAGATGGATCCATATCGGTTCAGTTATTCTCCCGTCATCGAGCGACCGAAGCTTTCCTGGCCCAAAGGAGCGCGGGTCGCGGTCTGGGTCTGTCCCAATATCGAGCACTACGAATACATTCCGGCCGAAGTGCGGGTCCGCAATCCCTGGCCCCGCATGCCCCATCCCGACGTGCTGGGTTATGGCGGTCGCGACTACGGCAATCGTGTCGGTCTCTGGCGCATGTTCGAGGTGCTCGACAAGCACGACATCCGCTGCACCGTCTCGCTCTCGATGTCGGTGATCGAGATGTATCCCGAGATCCTGGAGGCAATGGAAGCGCGGCGCTGGGAATACATGAGCCACGGTTATTTCAACACCCGCTACCACTGGGGCTACAGTGAACAGGAAGAACGCGAGGTGATCGAGCACAGCAAGGCGACGCACCTGCGCCTCACCGG
>Ga0081455_10005327_pt1 | contig 14127 bp, 18 predicted proteins | sample TabmetS3T2R1_FD_70207 | JGI IMG/M metagenome (GOLD analysis project Ga0081455, IMG submission 70207) | Tabebuia heterophylla rhizosphere microbial communities from the University of Puerto Rico - S3T2R1 | ecosystem: Host-associated > Plants > Roots > Rhizosphere ... | reverse complement strand
GGCTTCGATCTGCGCGCGTTCGGCTGCGTCGATGCACGCTGAAAGCTCGGCCCGAAGCTCTTCGATTTGCTGTTCGATCGACATGATGTTCTCCTGTCTGTCGCAAGACAGGGGTCGCGCCCGGCAGTGTGCGGGTCGGGTCAAGGACCGCGAAGCGGCCGCGTCAGCGGCGACGGAGGTGCCGATTTTGCGCAGCAAAATTGGAGGGGCCGTCGTCCTTGAGGCGGCCCGCGCGCTGCCGGATACTGGGCCATGCTGAGCAGATTTTCCCTCTCCGTTTGGTCCTGATTTGCGCCTCGGCCACACACGGAAAGAGCCCCGCGACCTTCCGGCCGCGGGGCATCTGATCTTACTCGCCGGGGTTCCAGATGATGGCGAAGGTGTCGACATCGTCCTGGCCGGCGGCGCGGCCGAGATTGGCGTAGAGGGTGCGCGGGCCGAGTTCCGGAGCCGCCATGGCGAGGCGGATATATTCGCGGCCCGAGACCTCGCCGGTGCGGATCCAGCCGCCACCGAGCTCGACGCCCCCTGCCAGAATCCGGTAGTCGGGCTGCTCGCCCATCTTGCCGCGATTGGGCACGATCTCGACCTCCGCGCGGACCGAAAGCGTCCGGATCGAACCCTTGAAGCTGCCGTCCGACTGACGCTGCACATAACCGATAGCCGACATTTCAAATCTCCTTTCGCAGGTCGCCCGAACCGTTTCCGGGCGATGGGCCGACCGGAGGGACGGCATGGAGCGGCCCCGCGAACCGGAGGCCGGAGCGTCAGCGAAGGACCGGAGCGACGCACTGATTTGCAGGCGAAGCCGACCGCGAGGAGGCCAGCGCAGCTGGCCGGGGAAATCAGTGCGGTGCGATGGTTTCGCGGGGCCGCGGCCGTCCCAGGTCTTGCGCCCAGGAGCCGGGAACGGTCGCGATCATAGCGTGGAGATGAAGCTGTCGGCCCGGTCCATGCGCGTAGGAGGGACCGATGCGGGGCGATCGCGCTGTCCTAGCCTGGCAATTCGAGATAGAAACCAGCGAACAAGGGGGCTGAATGACGACTGTTCTGGAGCAGGTGCGTGCGCTAATCGAACGGCTCGCGCCCGAGCCGGTCTGCGACGACTGCATCACCGAGCGGCTCGGCCTTACGCTGCGCCAGCATGCCAATCACAAAACCCGCGAGCTGGCGTGCGAACGCGGCTTCGAACGCCGTCTCGAACCTTGCGTGCTGTGCGGCGCGACCAAGAAGGTCATTCGCCGGCTCAAATGACCTGTCGCGCCCGCGCGGTCGCTATGCCGCCTGCGGCTGCGATTGCGGCGATGTCCCAGGAGCTATCAGGCTGGCAAGCGCGGCGCTTCCGACCACTATGGCGCCGCTCGCCGCGACGATGCTGGTCGCGAGCGCACCCGCGCCGCCGAGCGTCATCAGACCCGAAACCACGCTGTATCCGGCCATTCCGGCGGGCACGGCGAACAGCGCGGCGACGCCGCCTCGCACCAGGATCGGCAGCCGCGAGTGCGTGACGACCTGGCCCAGTACGAAAGCCGCCACACCGACGACCAGCCCGAGCAGCAGGCCGGCAAGAATCGCCGCATGACCCGTTGCCGCCCAGAGGAACGCCGACAGGCCGAGCCAGACCGGCAGCGCGAAAACCGAGAGCCGGAGCATCGCCCAGGCGAAGAGGACGATGCCGGCGGCAGAGAGGAACAGGCCGAGGATCATAGGTACATGCTCCGCGAGGGCGCGGAACATAGCAGAAACGGCAATGTCGGGGAATGACTATCCGGCGCGCTCAGGACTCGGCTGGGCGCGTCTTGGCCGGCTTCCGGGCACGCGGCGCGCGGCGCTTCGGCGCGGCCGCATCCTGCGCGGTGGGCTTGAGCGCAGGCTCGCCTTTGGGCTTGCGCCCAAGCCCGATCTTGACCGCCAGTTCCTTGCGCTGCGCGGCGTAGTTGGGCGCGACCATCGGATAGTCGGCGGGCAGGTTCCATTTGGTGCGATAGTCTTGGGGAGACATGCCGTGGTCGGTCGCAAGATGGCGCTTGAGCATCTTCATCTTCTTGCCGTCCTCAAGGCAGACGATGTGATCGGGCTTGACCGAGGCGCGCACCGGGACGGCGGGTTTCAATTCGGTTTTGGCCAAGACCGGGGCGGCTCCGAGGCCGTTCAGCGCTTCGTGGACGCGCGCGATCAAGGCCGGAAGGTCGGCGACCGATACACTGTTGTTAGAGACGTGCGCCGCGACGATATCGGCGGTGAGGTTGAGCAAAGTCTCGCTCTCATCTTCGGCCATCATGATAAAGTCCTCGGGCTTCGTCTCCTTGAACTTGCCGTATATTCGGGAAGCAGGCCGGTCAAACGCGGAAATAGGCCGCGCCGCGATGGCCGCTTGCGGCCGAGCGGCGCGGCGCGATTTTTGGGGGCGGCGACGGGCGGCGGACGTGCCGCCGCCCGTCCTTTTCGTCACGCGGCCTCGCGCTCGGCAGGCTCTTGATCCGCGTCGTGGTCTGGCGCGGGAAGCGCCAGCACCTTGCCCGGATCGGCGGGATCGGGATCGGCGGGCGTCCGCGCCGCCGCGACCGATCCCGCCTTTTCGACGGTGCCGACGCCGCCGCGCTGGGTATAGGCGGACGGCGGAAACGCCATCCATTTCGGTACCCAGCCGTCCACCTTGGCGCGGCCCTCGGCCCCGGCCAGATGATCGCGGACGATGCGCTTCAAGGTCTTGGACTTCTCGTTCTTGTTGGCACTCGCAACCGTATCGCCTGCGACCTCGCCGACGATGGCGGTCAGCACCTCGCGGTCGCGGATCAGCTCGAAGAACGCATCATCGGCTTGCCAGTAGCGGGCCATTTCGACGCCGATCTCCTGGCCCACCGCCTCGACGGCAGCGCTCCCCGCCGCCATCGTCTCGCCGATGACGATGGCGATCACGTCCATCACAGCGCGGTCGGGCAGATCGAGCAGCGCCAAGAACACGCTGACCAGTCCAAACCCGTCACCATTGCCGCCGGTGACGGTCGGCTCCTCCGCCGAGAAGTCGAGCAGGGCCAAGACAGCGCGGCGCTTCTCGTCGAAATCGGCCTCTCCCCGGCAAGTTTCGATGCTCTCGCGAATGGCCTCGTTGCGGCTGGTTTGCGGCTCGGGCTTCACGGTCCACAGATGCGATCCGACAATGGCATGGGCGACCATCAGGCGCAGCGCGACGTTGGGATGATCGGTCAGCGCGGCGCGGACGGCGGCGTGGCGATGCAGGTCGATATAGGTCTGCATCGTGCTCGCCACTTCGGGCCGGGGCGGCTTGTGGCCGGTGTTCAGCGGCTCGCCTTTTTCCAAGCGGCGGGCCTCCTTGCGGGTCACATAGCCTTCGTGGAACATCACCTCGCCATTGCCGCGCACGTCGATATAGACGCGCCCGCCCTTGCGCTTGGGGGCCTTCTCATATTCCCACGACGAGAAATGTTCATTGGGCGGGACGATCACGACATCGGACCAACCGGCCTCCAAATAATCGTCGCGCCTGCCATCGATGGCCTCGTTCTGCGCGGTCCAGAAGGCATCGGCATCGCTGAAATAGCGGTGCTCGCCGAACAGGTCGGCGACGATGCCCGCCATGGTCTCGGTGTCGAACAGCGCATGTTTGACCGGGATCGACTGGCCGCCGAACAACCATGATTTCAACTGGTGCCCGGTCGGACAATAGGCGTCCGCATCGTTGTAGAGCGCAAGCCATGCGCGCTGCTGGCTCTTGCTCGCCATGGTCAGATGGCGAACGGTGGCCCCGTCGATCTCGCCATCGCGGTAGAGCGTTCGGATGCGCGGCACGAGGTTGCCGAGCGCCAAGATGCGTTTCACGCCCAGCTCGGGAATGCCGAACGTCGCCGAAATGTCGCTCACGTCGCGGCCCTCCTTGACCAGCCGGGTGAAGGTTTCCCAGCGGGTCACCTCGTCGGCGTCCAGCCGCGCGACATTCTCGATCAATGACGCCTCGATGGCGTCGGCATCGTCGCTGTCGGAGAGGATCGCACAAGGCATCGGGTCCACGTCCTGCCCTTCGGCGCGGCGCTCGTCGGCAACGATGCTGGCGGCGGTGAAGCGCCGTGCGCCCGCGACGATCTCGAAGGTTTCGGGACTGCCGTTCTGGCGCACCAGCACCGGCACGATGACGCCGCGCTTGCGCACGGTCGGCAGGATGTCGGACACGTCCGGGGCCTTTTTGGCATAGCGCATATTGGCCTTGCTGACCGACAGCTTGCCAAGCTCGATAAATTGCAGTTCCATCTTCACGCTCCTTGTGAGCGCCGGTCCGTGATCTTTTCCGGGATGGCGGACCGGCTTTGATCGGCGGGGAAACGCCCGCCAGCGTCAGGGAACCCCATCAAAGTACTACTTTGATGGGAACCCTCATCCGCCCTCTGGCGGAAGCTCGTCGGCTGCGGCGCGCCGCAACAGGGTCTCAGCCCAAAGAATGGAGCCCGCGCGGCGCGACCATTCGGCCCAGACCGAAATCGGATGGATGGTCGCAAAGCCGATATCGCGCTCGATCCCCATGCCGAACGGCAGGCGCAGGCTGGCGATCTCGGACAGGCTGAACGCGCCCACTTCGGGGGTGCCGAAGCCCAAATCAGCGAGTCCGTGGATGGTGTCGCCGTCACCGGCGAGTTCGACGCAAAGCCATGTCGCCGCGCCAAGCGGATTGAACAATTTGGCGACTGGCACCGGGTCCGGCTCGCACTTGCCGTCGCGGACGGCGGCGCGCCGGTCGATGGCGTTGGCGCGCAGCGCGAAACGAAGATCGGGGGTCAGGAGGATCATGCCGCCTGCCTCCCCGCTTCGGCTCTCGCCTCGGCATGGCGGGCCAGCAGCCAATCGGCGGCTTTGGTCGCGGCGCTGGCCGCGCGGAAGATCGCGCGATTGTCCTCGCGCAACACCTCTAGCCAAGAGGCCAGATAGTCGCTATGACGAATAGTAGGGACGATACCAAGTGACGCGCAAAGAAAAGCTGAACCAATCTCGGCGATGAGTTCTTCATTGGCATAGTCCTTGGTTCCGAATGATCCGGTTTGATTGCGGTCCAGTCTCGACTTATGCCCCGTCGAATGGGTCAATTCGTGCAAAACTGTCCTGTAATAGTTGATCTGTTCATAGAAGGCCGGTTGCGGCGGCACCTGCACAAAATCCTGTGACGGCACATAGAAGGCCTTGTTGCCGCCGATGCGGAAATCGACGCCGGACGCGGCGATGATCTCCTCGGCGACCGGTACGATCTGGCGTTCGGGGAGCGGTTCGGGATCGGGCGCGAGGCCGGGCCGCAAGCCTTCGCACTGCGCGAGATTGAACACCGTGAAGCGCTTGAGGAACGGCACGGCGCGCGCGTCCTCGCCGGTTTCGCGGGCGCGTTCCTTCTCCGCCTCAGGGGTGAAACGGTCGGCATAGACGACGGTGACGCCATGCTCGCCCCTGCGGACACAGCCGCCAGCATCGCGAGCCTGCTTGAACGTAAGCCAGCCCTGCGAGGCATAGCCATGCTCGAACAGCGCGCCCCACAGGATCAGCACATTGACGCCCGAGTAATTTCGGCCGGTCACCGCATTGCGCGGCAAGCCGGGAGATGCAGCGGCACCTTGACCATCGGGCGTGCCCCAAGGCTGAACCCAAGGGATGCGGCCCCCCTCCAGTTCGGCGATGATCTTGGCGGTTACCTCGTCATAAAGGCTGGCGCGGGACGGTGCGGGCTGGTTCCCGGCCTCTCCGCGCGCGCGACGGTCGTTCTTCTGGCGCATGGCTTACCTCATCATGCCACCCAAAACCGCATGGCCTCCCCCGGACGTGGGGGCGGGCGGCGAAACGCGACCCACCGGGCGTGGCCAGGGAGGCGGCCTGCACCTGGAAGGCCGCAGCGAAGCGGAGGAGCCGGCGTCAGCCGGCTTGCGGGCCGCCGGGCCGCGCCCAAAGGGGAGTGCCGCCCGAACCCACGGCCACGGGGAAGGCCACAGACGAAGCCGCCGCGCGCCCGCGCGGCGTCCGTCAGCCGGGCGTGAGCCCGGCAGGCCCCATGCGATCGTGACCGAAGGACGGGACGCTAAGGGCGTCCCGGCGGAGCTTGGCGAGCGGCAGCGAGCCTAGCGCAGTAGAGCGCGGTCGCGCCGCCAGGCGCGAGGGGCAAGAAAGCGGCGGCCCACCCGAATATGGAAACCGTCGCCAATCATTACGGCGACTTTGTCACTGTCTTGCTGTGTCACCAGCGATTACTGTCGCGCGGCTGTCGATGCGTGGTTGCCATTGTCGATCAATCCGCGGGATGATCGCTCGCGCGGGGTGGACAACGACACGAAGATCGTGCCCGCGCCAGGCGGCAGATTGACCGGACCGGCATCGCCGTTCCGGACGAAGAACAGGCTCCCGACCTGTGGCGGCGCCGGCATGGCATCGGCGCGACCGACCGAAACGAGATAGGCGCGGGTCTCCCCCGGCAGCGACCGCTCGCCTGCGAGATAAGCGGCGTAGCGGCCAGGCCCGGCATTGTAGGCGGCGAACAGGCCGGGATAGCCGAAGCGATCGTACATCAGGCGCAGATAGAGCGTGCCCGCCAGGATGTTGTCGCGCGGCTGATGGGGATCGCCGCCGAGCCCGAGCCGAACGCGCATCGCCGCCCAGGTGGCGGGCATGAGCTGCATCAGCCCCATCGCGCCGGCGCGGCTGGTGATCGGCCGGCCGTTCAGTACCGTCTGGCCGTTGCTTTCGGCTTGCATCACCCGCTCGATCCAAGCGCTGGGCACGCCGAACCTGAGCGAGGCCTCCGTGATATAGGGCCGCCAGTCGGCGGCGGATTCGGCGCGGGCTGGCGAAGCCATGACAAGCGCTACGAGGGCGGCCAACCTCAGCGCCGCCATATGAGCCTCGCCCTGCCGACGACATCGGCGCCTTCGGTCACGCCGAAATAGCGGCCGTCGAACGAAGCCGGATTGTTCATCAGGAGGAAGAGCTGGCCACCGTGAAGGCGCAGGCATCCGGTCCACCACGGCAGCGGGCGACCGCGCGCATCGCCGATCCGGCGCTCGGCGGTCCAGCGGCCGTTGATGAAGATCTCCTGGCCGAGGGCGCAGACCTCGTCGCCGGCAATGGCCGCGACGCGCTTCACCAGGGGCACGCCCAGCGGCAGGTAGCGGCGTTCGGCGGCGAGCCGCCGGTCGCGCGCCGGCGCCCAGGCGATCACCATTTCGCCCGGCTCGACGCCGTCTGCCCGCGCGACGGAGTAGAGGCCGATCGGCGCGCTCGCCGAGGCGTTCCAGACCAGCAGCGGTTTGGGCGGCAGGGCGATCGTGACGGCGAGGCCCATCCCAAGCAGCGCCAGCGGAATCGCGCGCCGGCGCAGGCGGGCGCGATCGTCTCGCAAGGCCCGGCTCCAGCGCGCGAGCGCGCCGCGTGCGCGGGGTTCAGTCATGCTGCACCTCGCCACCGCTGCCAGTGCCGCGCGACCAGACTTCGAGGTCGTCGACATGGTAGAAGACGAAGCGGCCGTGCCGGCGAAAGCGTGGGCCGCCGCCGCCTTTTCGCATCCGCTCGAGATGCCGGACCGACAGGCGGATATAATAAGCGGCCTGGCGGGTGTTGAGGAACGGGCTGGGCGCCCGCTCGGCCGACGGCCTGTCTACATGCCTCATAGCGCTATCCGCCCATCAACCCTGCCCGCGCGGCCGCGCGTTCGGCTTCCTGCTCGGCAACATAGGCTCCAAGCGCCTCGGCCTGATCTGGGCGCAGCGCATCGGTGGCTGGCAGATGATCGAAGGTGCCGCTACGCAACAGCATCGACGGACACAGCCCCTCGACATTGCCGAGATTGGGACGATGCTGGGCATAGCCGACCAGCGCCGCCAGCTCGGGATCGAATCCGCGCGCGATCTCGGGCGGATAGACGAGATACTGATTCTCGAAGCTGCGCAGCCAGCCGAGGCAGTAGCTGATGATGACCCCGCGCCGGACCGAGCCGGCGCGGTTCTCGCCGCCGCCATGGAGCGTGCTGCCGAGAAACAGCAGCGCCGATCCGGGCTCCATTTCGATCGCGATCGGCGGCTCGGCGGGTGGCGTCGCCGTCTGATCCCCGGGACTGCATGGCCAGAGGCGGGTCGCGCCATTATCGGCCGTGAAGGGCGACAGCGGCCAGACGACGTTCAACAGATATTCGATCCCGCCTTTCGGACCCTGCCACATGTCCTGGTCGCGGTGCGGATATTGCGCGAGCGCGCCAGGATGGATCTCGATGGCCTGCGTCAGGTTCAGAACGATGCGGTCGCACCACGGACCCAGGATGCGGTTCGCGATTGCTAACACGGCCGGCTGCATGATGAGGTCGACCGCTCGCGGCGAACGCCTGAGCAGGCTGCCGAACCGCTTGGTGCGGCGGCCATAGAAGACGCCCTCGCAGAACGGGGTTTGTACGAACCGATCGGCAAGATCGCTGTCGAGCTGCAGGATCGTCTCGGCCGCGATCGCGGCGTTCAGGATATGGTAGCCCGCATTCGCGAGGTCGCTGCACGCCGTGTCGATGGCGGCATCGATGCCTTGAGCTTCACGCGGTTGCATCGCGCGCCTCCCCAGCGAGGTGCCGGTGACGCGCGGGCGCGGCATAGATGCCGGTCGCGGCGAGCAGTCCCGGCGTGGCGGTGTCGATCTCGGCGACGAACGCGCCGAGCGCCGCGCCGCCGAACCGGCGCAAGGGACCCGCGGCGCTGCAGCGCCAGCCCATGACAAGGATCTGGGCCAGAAAGCCCGCCTCGACCACGCCGGTGAGGCGGGTGATGCCGTTCTCGATCGCGTGGTCGACCATCGCGGTGATCAGGGCGTTGCGCAGCCGCAGCCGCTCGACTGCGCCATGACGGACCGGCAGGCACAGCCGGGTCACTTCGAAGGTCGTCGGCCCAACCGGAACGCCAGCGGGGCACAGGTCGGGGAACAGGCTCGAGAGGATATGCGGCTGTTCGGACGGCAGCAGGCGGAGTGAACCGGCGTGTTCGCCGGTCTGATCGAGCGCGACCACATAGGTCGCGTCGTCGCCGTCGAAATCGTCGATTTCCCAGCGATCCTCATGGAGGGCGAGATCCCAGCCCAGAAGGTCGACGAAGAGGCGCTTGCGGTCCTCGAACATCGTTTCGAGCGGCCCGCGAAAGCGCGTGTCGGCGCAACCCTGTATCGTGCAGATCATGGTGTCGGCTCCCTGTGGTCGGAGCCGGGTAAAGAGCAGCCGTTGGCGGTGGCCGCATCTGCACCAAAGAGGATATTGCGCGCCGACTTGTGACGGCGGCGCGTTCAGCCGTGGTCGATGGTGGTGCCGGGGACTTTGCCACGCTGTCCGTTCACCACCCAATGCGCCCGCGCGAGATGGGTCCGCCAGCAATGCTGGGTGGCTTCGGGATCGCGCTCGATATCGCACAGCAGGATGGTCGAGGCGGCCTTGCGCCAGTCCGTGCCGGCCTGTTCGGCATCGATCAGCCGTGCGTAGGTCAGGAAATGGCTGGCGTCATAGTCGGTGAGCGTGTCCCCATCCGGTGCTTGCGCCAGGATTGTCAGCGTGGTTTCCTCGAATCGTTCCACTTCATTCCCCGTTTCGCCCCATCCCCCCTTCAGGATCGGTGGTCCGCGCGCAACCCGTAGGCGAACATTCGTTTTAACGAATAAACTTCACAGCGGCAATGGCCGACAAGCGGATGATGGACATCCGCAAGCTGGTCGGGCTCAATGTGACCCGGCTGCGACAAGAGAAAGCATTGAAGCAGGAGCCGCTCGCGGAACACGCGGGCTTTACACAGTCGTATCTTAGCCAAATCGAGAACGGCCACGTAAATCTGACGTTGTTGCGGCTGAATGATCTGGCGCAGTGCTTCGGCGTTTCGCCAATGGAGTTCTTCCGCTCTCCGAATGCAGAGGGCGAGGACACTCAATTAGCTGAATGAATAAAAGCGCGATCAAGCAACAGCGAGATATCTTGCTGTTAGCGCCTCAGGGCCGTCCCCTCGAGAGCGAGCGGCAGCGGATATTGCCAATGACGAACCACGTTGAAGCTGATCTGACCGTCAAACAGCGCGGCGACGACAAGCTCAACCCGATTGGCGACATCGTAGCGTCGGCGTGCGGCATCGACGACCTTGGTGATGCTGTCTTCCTTGAGCCCCAGGATCAGGCCGATTTCCCAGTCGGTTTTGCCCTGGGCGACGAGTTCGAGACAGTCGCGCTGCCGCGGCGTCAGCTCGACCAGCCGAAGGGGAAGACCCGCGCGGGCACAACAGATGCGGCGGGCCGCCTGGAAGGCAAAGCTACCGACCAGTTGCGCCGCGAGCATGCAATCGGTCGGAAATGGCTGGCTGCTCCCGCAGGCAAAGGAACAGGAGCCGTGCGCTTCACCCGGAATATTGGCAGGAACGGTAAAACCGCTTTCCAGTCCTGCGCGCTGCGCCGCTTCCTGGATTAGGCGCTGTCGGGGTCCGATGTGCGTCAACGAGGCAACGTCGTACCATGGAAAGCCGATGTTGGTATTCAGGCTTGCCCGCAGGATTGGGTCGTCGAGAAAAAACCGAGACCCGATGAACCGCTCCGACCAGCTCGGCGGATAATTGTCGATATGGATCATCGCGCTCGTTTTTCGGCGCAAATCGAAATGGTGCAGCAGCGCGAAATAGCGAAAGCCGAGCGCGCGCGTGCAGCCGTCCAGCCCATGCGCAAGCTCGGCCCTCGTTTTGAAGCGGGAGGCCTGCTCGGCGAATTCACTGGCGATAGTGAACAGTCCCACCATATTCGGCATGCCCCAACACACGCAACGCGCCAGGTTCACGAACTGAGATCGCTCGGATCCTGACAGCCGTCATGAAAGTCTCTGAGCGCCCAGTAGTCGCGATGATTCCTTCAGTCGCTGCGACAGAGTTTTCGGCGCGGAAGTGGGGCATATTTTAGTCTGACCACATCAAGCTCTTAGATCGCGCAAAGCCGGGGGTTGCAGCCAACAATCGAGACCTCGACTGCGAACAATCCGCCCGCTTGGGGCGCTGCGGCAATTTCAGCCGGCGTATGCCGCGTGCGAAGGGTCGTCACGAACAGCCCGCGCAGTCCCGTGCCACCGAGCACAAGGCAGGTGGGCCCTTTGACCGGCAATGTGATCTGTTCGATCAGCTCGCCGTCGGGACTGATACATGCCACGCAGCTTCCCCAGACCCGGGCGCTCCAGTAATTGCCTTCCGCATCGACGACCGCGCCGTCCGGCTGACCCGGCGCGATCGCTGCCGATGCCAGTGGCGCGATTTCCGACAGCGAGAATTTTCCGGGCTGAACGGCAAAGCGGTGTATCGTGCCGATCACGGTATCGGCAAAATACATGATGGCGCCGTCAGGTGAGAAGGCGAGACCATTGGAGATGGTCACGTCGCCAAACAGTCGCTCAAGAACGCCTTCAGGGCTGAGACGGTAGACGCTGGCGGCTGGCAGCCGGTCGCGCTCATCGAACGTGCCGAAGACGATGCCGCCTTCCGGATCCACGACGGCGTCATTCACGCGGGTCTGAGGCAGGTCTTCTTCGACAGTGGCGATCGTCTTGAAGCTGCTGAAGTCACCGCTCGTCACGACTATTCGGTCAGAAAAGCCGACCACGAAGCCATCGCGCGCGCGGGGCAGCAGGAAAGCCGCCCGCTCCGGCAAGGAGAAGACCGTGGGATCCGTCTTGCCGTCCCACCGAAAAATCCGGCATTCTTCGATATCGGTCCAATAGACGCACTCATCGCGCGGGTCCCAAATGCACCCTTCGCCAAGCGTGTTGCGGCAGTCGACGAGGCATTCCATCATCACGATCAGCTCTCGCCCCCGAGGCCGATGCCCTGCAGGAAGGCCGCGCTGGCGCGGGCATTGTCGAGAGGCGAGGCTGAGCCCGTCGGATCGACGTCCTGCTCCACCACGACTAGCCCGTCATATCCGATCTTCGCCAGCGCATCGCGCACGGCGGGGAAATCGACCACGCCGCGCCCGAGCTGCGAGAAGACGCCAAGCGCGATCGCGCCGAAGAAGTCCACGCCCTCAGCGACGCATCGGGCATGGACCGCGCGGTGGATATCCTTGAAGTGCATGTGTCCGATGCGGCTGGCATAGCGCCGGATCAGCGCGATCGGATCAGCGCCAGCATAGGCGGTGTGGCCGGTGTCGAGGCAGAGGCCGATATGCGCGGGCAGATCGTTCATCGCCTGGTCGATCTCGTCCTCGAACTCGATGTAGCAGCCGGCGTGCGGATGGAGGAAGGATCGCACGCCGAACTCCTCCCAGGCGATGCGCGCAAGGATATCGATGCGCTCGATCATCGCCGCCCAGTCGGAGGACGCGAGCCTCCGCGCGCGGTCCGACTGACCGGCGGTGGCGCCGCGCTCTTCGGACACACAGTCGATGATGACGAGCCGCGGAGCGTCGAGCGCCGTCAGGATCGCACAGGTCCGTCGCGTCTTGTCGATGATCGCCGGGAAGGCGTCGGATCGGGTCAGAGGGTCGAACAGGCCGCCGGCCGAAAGCGAAAGCCCGCGGTTGGCCAATTCGTTCGACAACTGGGCGGGATCGGTCGGGAAATAGCCGACGGGCCCCAGGTCGATGGCGGAAAATCCGGCGGCCGCCGCTTCGTCGAGGACATGGCGCCAATCGGGATTTTCCGGGCGGTCGGCAAAATCCACGCCCCAGGAGCAGGGCGCATTGGCGAGACGGAGGCCGGCCATCAGGCGATCTCCCCCGTCTTGACCCAGCGCCCCTCATCGGCCGACACCAGTGCCGCCTCGACCACCCGGTCGACGCGGTAGCCGAATTCGAAGTCCGCCACCCAGGGCTTGCCGAGCGCCACCGTCTCGATTAGGCGGCGGGCCTCGATCATCTTGAGATCGTTGTAGCCGAGCGGATTGCCCTGCAGGCCGAAAAAGGCGGCATAGTCCGGGTGCTCGGGTGCGGCGAGGATGCGCTTGTAGCCGCGTTCGGCCGGATCGTCGGTGACGCGGTAAAGGTTGAGCTCGTTCATCCGCTCCTGGTCGAAGAAGAGCGCGCCCTTGGTGCCCTGGATCTCATAGGCGAGGTAGAGCTTGCGGCCCGTGCCGATGCGGCTGGCCTCGATATAACCCGACGCGCCGTTCTCGAAGCGGCAGAGGAAGTGCGCGAGATCGTCATTCTCGACCTGCCGCTCGATGCCGGCCGCGTCCTTGCGATGGGTATGCAGAACCTGGCGCGCGCCGCTCACTTCGCTGACCTCGCCGACGAGATAATGGGCGAGGCTGAGCACATGGCTCGCCATGTCGCCAAGCGCGCCTGCTCGTCCCGCCGGCCCCGCGTCCGTCCGCCACGTGTAGGGGAAGGCGGGATCGACCATATAGTCATTGTCGAAGGTGCCGCGGAAATGGAAGATCTCGCCGAGCGCGCCGCTTTCGACGAGTTGGCGGGCATAGGCCTGGATCGGACTGCACAGATAATTGAACCCGACCAGCGTCGCGACGCCGGCCTTGTTCGCGGCATCGCGCATCACCTTGGCGTCGGCCGCCGTATTTGCCATCGGCTTCTCGCAATAGACATGCTTGCCCGCCGCGATCGCGGCCAGCGCGATCTCGGGATGGACGTCGTTGGGCGTCGTGATGTCGATGACGTCGACCTCGGAATCGGCGACGATCTCGCGCCAATCGGTTGACCAGCGTTCGACACCAAATTGCGCCGCGAAGCCCTTGGCCGCGGATTCGACCGCATCGGCGACAGCGACGATCTTGAGTAGCGCCGGCTCCGCGCCGAAGATGCGCGCGGCATTTTCAAATGCCGCGGCATGGGTGCGCCCCATCCAGCCCGCGCCTATCAGCCCAACCTTGATAATCGACATTGCTTCACTCTCCAGAGAATTTGGTCGCGAACGCTTCCGGTGCCTTGCGGCTATGCATGGCTGGACGCGCTTTCAGCCGCTCGCGCCGCCTTCACTTCGGCCGCCGCCGCTGCCCGCAGCTGGTTCGCGTCGCTACCGGGGACGATGAAATCGAACCCCTCGCCGGCCTGCCGCGCGGCGATCGCGCCCGACGGACAGAAGATGCCGGCATGCTTGCCTGCGGCGCGCGCGGCATCGAGACAGCGGGAAATCGCGCCGATCACGGCGGGATCGGT
>Ga0081455_10005326_pt1 | contig 14129 bp, 13 predicted proteins | sample TabmetS3T2R1_FD_70207 | JGI IMG/M metagenome (GOLD analysis project Ga0081455, IMG submission 70207) | Tabebuia heterophylla rhizosphere microbial communities from the University of Puerto Rico - S3T2R1 | ecosystem: Host-associated > Plants > Roots > Rhizosphere ... | reverse complement strand
GCCTCCGCTATTCCGGCTGAATGCCGATCGACGGAAGGACCCTGGCCCAGTGGTCGGCCTCGCTGGCGATGAGGGCAGCGAATTCCGCCGGCGTGCTGCTCATGATGTGCAGGCCCTGAAGCTTCATCTTGGCGACAACATCCGGCATTTTCAGCGCCCCCACCGTGAGCGCATTGAGCTTGTCGATGATCGGCGCCGGTGTGCCGGCGGGCGCAAGCAGGCCGTTCCAGCCGGCGTTGATGACGCCGGGAACGGTCTCGTCGATCGTGGGTGTGTCGGGCAGCTCGGGAAGTCGCGTCTTCTCGGCGGCCGCGATGATACGAATGCTGCCGACCTGCGCTTGCGGCAGAGCCACCGGCAAGGTGTTGAAACCTACCTTGACGTTGCCGGCGATCAGATCCTGTATCGCGAGCGCGCCGCCGCGATAGGGAACGTGCACCATGTCGATCCCGGCTTTCTGCTTGATCAGCTCGCCGCAGATGTGGTGGCTGGAGCCGATGCCGGGGCTGGCGTAGGCGAGTTTGCCGGGATTCTTCCTCGCGTATTCGATGAGCTCGGTCACATCGCGCACCGGCAGTGACGGATGCACGGCGAGCACGAGAGCGACATCCGATGTCAGCGCAATAGGTGCGAACGCCGTCTTCGGGTCGAACGGAAAGTTCCTCTGCAAGTACCTGTTCGTGGTCAGCGGCGAGTTGGCCGAGAGGAGCAGCGTGTAGCCGTCGGGCTTGGCATTGGCGACCGCCGCAGCCCCGGTCGTCCCACCGGCACCGCCGCGATTGTCGATGATGATGCTCTGCCCGAGCGCCTGGCTCAGCGGCTCACGCAGGATGCGCGCCATGGTATCGGTCGAGCCGCCGGGCGGAAAATTGACGATCAGCGTAACCGGGCGGTTGGGATAATCCTGCGCGGCCGCTGCGAGCGGCGTTGATACCGAAGCGGCCGCAGCGCCCAGCAGCATGATGAACTTGCGCCGTCGCATGCCGGACCCTCGCCCTTGGTCTACCGCAGCCTCAGCCTAGCATCGTCTGGTCGGCAGGTCCCGGCGGCCTGAATCGTTCCGAATCGCGACGCGGAGCTCCCCGTCCGGACTCATGCACCGCAGCCCAGCCATTAGTTCGATTTGATTTGGGATCGGAGCGTGACCCGAAGGCCGGGCCTCAACAGATATTCCGGATTCGGAAACTCCAGCCAGATGACTGTTGTTTGCGTCTCGGCCTCAAATTCATAACCACCGCCGACAAAACGGCTGACCTGCGGAAATTCTTCGCCGTTGGGCAGAATGAGCGAGAATCCAATCCTCGCGGGCGCATCGGATTTCAAGCTTTCTCGGCGCCGGTGGTACGTTGCATAGGGCACTTGCCCCCGGACCAGAATCGGATTCATTTGAGTGATCTGAGCGAGGGCACTCTGGTCGCGCGCACTCTGGGTGATGAAGACGCCTTCCTTGACAAACGGGTGACTCATCACCCCTTTGAAGGGCGCGTAAAGGTTCATCCCTTTCAAGGCGATCTCCGCCCCGCGTTCGTGGGCGCGCGCCTCGTCTGCGTTGGCGGCAGCAATGTCTCTTGCCACCTCCAGCTCCAGAAATGCCATTTCGGAAATGACGTTTTTCCCTCGCAGCGGCTCATTGTTCTTCAACTTGATTTCTGCACCGCGCAACTGTGCTTCCGCGCGCTTTCGCTTCGCCTGATCGGCAGCGAGAATCAGTTGTTTTCCGGCCGGTTCGAATTCGAACAGCAAGTCGCCCTCCTCCACGACCTGGCCGGGCGAAAAATGGATACGACGGAGCAGTCCGTCGAAACGGGGGGAAATTTCTGCTTCGCGGGCAGCGACGACGGTTCCCTTGAATTCCGTAATCTCCGAAGCAAGGTCCGGTCCCTGCTGCGCCACAAGTGGTGCCGCCACGACCAACATGCTGCCGGACGCTGACACCAGTGACAGCATCATCCTCACCGCCAAGGCCTGCCGTATCCGCGTCACTGCAACCTTACTACCCCCTTCGTCCGCATGCACCCGACCGGTCTCCGTCTGTCATGGCTCCCTTCGCCTTCAGGTGGGAGCACATTGATGGACGGGCCGCCGGGCGTTGCAGCCTACTTCTGCAGGCAGATTTTTCCCACCGAAATCAGCCCCGGTCTCGCCGACGTTTTGCAATATGGACTCCCCTCACTAGCCTTGGCCGTCGGCATTCAAGCGTCAATGCTTGGCTGTGGTCGGCTGCGTCCATGCCGGTTGGCCCTGGGCATCAGTCACTTCGGCCCACGCCGACTCGATCATTTGAACGACGTCTTTGGGCATCGCCACGTACTGCAACTCGTCCGCCAATCTGGCGCCGGTGCGATAGGACCAGTCGAAGAATCGCAGCATCTCGACTGCCGTGAGCCGCCGTTGCTGTTGCTTGTAGATGAGCGCAAAGGTCGCGCCGGTAATCGGCCATGTCTGCTGGCCGCCTTGGTGAGCAAGCAACGCGCGGAGCGCTGGCGCGGCTGCCCAATCGGCGTTTGCGAGGGCGGACTGGAACGCCTCTTTGCTTGGCGTAACGAACTCTCCATCCCGGTTTTGCAGAGAAACGTAGGCAAGCTTGCTCCGGATCGCGTACGAGTGTTCGACATAGCCGATGGCGCCGTTGGTCCGCGCTGTGAAGCCGGCAACTCCTTCATTGCCTTTGCCTCCGATCCCGGTCGGAAACTCGACCGAGATGTTCACGCCGATCTCGTCTCTCCACCTGCCGCTGACCCGCGCCAGATAGTCCGCCAGGACGAAAGTGGTCCCGGACCCATCGGCGCGATGGATCGGAATGATGGCCTGGTCGGGCAGTGCAAGGCCCGGATTGAGATCCCTGATCGCCTGGGCGTTCCATCTGGTAATCTTGCCGAGATAAATGTCCGCCAGCACGGATCCGGTCATTCGAAGTTGCCCTGGGGCGATGCCCTGGACGTTCACCACCGGCACGACGCCGCCGACGACGATTGGAAACTGCATGAGACCCGCGGCGGCCAGCTCCTCCGGACGCAACGGCGCGTCGGAAGCTCCGAAATCCACGGTCCTGCTCTTTATCTGCCGGATGCCGACGCCCGATCCGACGGCCTGGTAGTCAATCCTTACCCCGGTCGCGGCCGCGTAGGCTTCCGCCCATTTGGCCAAAACCGGATACGCAAACGTCGAACCAGCTCCCAGCACGACACCTTCCGAGAGGGCAGGCCTACACAGGCTCGCCCAACACGACACCGCGACGACGATCAGAAAGCGGAAGGGCTGGCGCACGAAGGGTCTCCGTACTGTTGGATTTGCCCGGATTGTTGGTCTTTGGCGTTGGCGCGGAGTCGGGTTCTTAGCCGCAGACCGGATGACAGGCTTGCAGCCCTGCTTCAGCCCGGGTTGAAACTCGTTGGAGATTTTCTGAAGAATTTTTCCAATCGGTATCTTTCAACCGCACGAATAGCCGACAGCTATTCGACGGCGGCTCATCCGTTCGGCCGATGTCGTGTGTGTCCTCGTCGCGGGTGCGAGGAGTGCTCGCCGGGATCAAGCCCATCGTCCTGCGCGGCGTGGAAGGATGTCGGGCACCGGGGACGCAGGGCCCGCACGTCGCGCCGCCGAGCTGCACCGGGTCTCCCCGCCCCGACCAAGGAGGTAGGCGCTCGTCCGGTCGGGCGCTCTTCCCAGGCGACCGCAGTTTTCAATGTTGGGCGGAGCTGCGCCATCGGATTGGCTTCGCTCCATTCGGGCTACGCACTGGGAGATTACGGAGAGTGATGACCAACGCGCCGCACCGTCACATTGGCCCGTACCAACGCTTACCCAGAAGAACAAAGACCACGTAATGGGTGACAAGCAGGGCCGGTACCCAGAAAGCCGGTATCCAATAGGCGGGCCCCATGTACGGCGCCGCTCCATGAAGGGTGGCGAGCGAAATCGCGGCAATCAGGTCAATCGTCCCTGCAATGTTGAAGAGCCCGACGAGCGGCCGTGCGAGCCGCGACCGGCGGACAACCGCGGGGATTGCGATAAGTGCCAGGACGGCGGCGAGCAGGTCACCGAACGCAGCTGGATATGTGAATTGCTCCGGAATGCCGGGAAGGACGGCCCCGGGAGCGAGGAACATCAGCCCGAGGTGCCGCAAAGCATGCAGCAGAAGAATTGGGAGCACGACGGAACGCGGCTCAAGCTTGGGAAGATTGGGGACCAGATAAAGCTGGGCTGCCACTGCAAAGACGATCGTACTGAACAGGAGATTGACGGTCAGGATGTTCATTTGCGTCTCTCACCGATGACTCACGCCCGTTGCGGAGCCGCCGAGACCGCGCTCCGCACCTGGACAAGAGAAGGCGGATGTCGCTCCGCTCCATCTCGACTCGTCGCTTTGACCGGTGGGAGCCGGGCACGGACTCGGCAATATCGGAATGTCACGCAGCGCCCCGGAACGTCGAGTCACGCCTGAAGGCCGACTCTGACCGGCTTTGATGTATGCCTTGATGCCGTAACAGGTGCGATGCCCTCGCGTCGGGGACCTCACTCATGCATAGCTCAGCTTCGGATGGAAATCGCCGCGACCCTCGGGCAGGAGGTCGAACATGTTCCACACCGGATCGAGCAGGTCATTGTGGCGGTACTCCTGGCCGGGCTCGGGCGGCACATAGAGGAGCTCGCAACCCCAGAAATGACGGATGGTCTCGCCGTCGCGCCGGAACACGTTGAGCATGGGCATGTCCCACTCCTCGCCCGGCTTGAACTCCTGCTGTTTGCGCATGCCGGGGGCGAGCGCGGTCGAGTCACCGAAATAGTCTCGGTCGTAGCTGTTGCCGGCCGTGGAGAGCAGCCGCAGGTGGCGCCAGCCGCGCTCGTCCGCGAAGGCGAGAATGCGCGGCAGCGGCGACTTCGCGACGACGGCGAAATTGAAGCGCTCGCGCGTGTGCCGCACCGCGCCGTCAAGGCCATCGAGAAAATGAGTGCACCCGGGGCAGGGCCGTTCGCGCTCCGGCCCGAACATGAAGCTGTAGATCGCGAGCGTGTCCTTGCCGGGCGCGAACAGTTCCGACAACTTCACCTTGACCGGCTTGCCCTGCGCGCCCTCCCCCTCGAAAACGTAGTCTTCAGCGAGTTCCCCGCCGGGCGGAAGCGCGCGGCGTTGCGCGGCGACCCGCTCGATCTGCCGGCGCAGCTTGATCTCCTCGTCGAGCAGCGTGCGGCGGGCCCGCCGGTAGGCTTCGCTCTCGTTCGGAAAGTGCAGGTGGTGAAGGGTTTTGGCAGAGGATCTGGCGAGGGCGACCATGTTCCGGTTCCTTCCAGCATGCGTTCCCGCCCCCCACTCCGGAAGACAACCATGATGCGGTCGCACAGGTTCCTGTGCCGCGCCGGCGGTGGAACAATCGCGCACGTCACCCACTGCCCCACTTTTCCGGTCCGGTTCATGGGCTCCTGATAACGCGGTCGCGGACTGAGGAAGCGCTTCGAACCCGCCGCGGCCGTGCCGAGCCCAGACCTTGGCGCTTTGGCCCTGTCGAAGGCCGGGCCGCGAATGGCCCGAGGCTCAGGCATCGATCGCGGCGGGACCCGGAGAAGCGACACTTTGTGATGGCGATCACATTGCCCCACCGGCTTCCGTGCCAACCTCTTGCACAGTTGCCGTTCGGGTGGTCCGGCAATCGCCTCATGCGGTCTGCGCCGGCAGCCGATCGGTCCTCGAAGATCGTGATCCAGGGGTTGGCCGATGATACCTGCGAACGTGGTCAAGGCTGGGGTCGTTCTCTCGGCGGTCTTTGGCGCCTTCTCTGGCGTCGCACCGTCGATGGCGCAGCAAGCGGCGTCCGATGTCGCATATGTCGAGGCGGTGAGCGGGCGGGTTGTCGCCGCCGCCGGTGGCACCCCGGTCCTGGTGGCGAGTCTCGACGTCATCAGCGATCGAACCAGATTCGATCTCCTGCCGAACAGCGAGCTGCGCCTCTGTCACTATCACACGCGGCGGTTCGTGACGGTGACAGGGCCCGCCCGGGTGACGATTTCAGCAGAGCGGCTGACGGTCGAAGCCGGCAAGGAGGCCGAGGTCTCGCAGGAGTCATGTGGGTTCGCCCTGGCCTCGAAATTTCAAGGGGGCTTCCTGGCACGGGGCGTGAGCCACAGGAAGTGAGAACCGGCCAGCCTCGATGAAGCCAGCGAGCTTCGCAGCCAATCGTGACGACGCGGGGACAGTCCAAAAATCGAATGCGGGCCGCGGCCTGACCCGGGTCTGGATCGGGAATGAATTGCGCCATCGGCCCAACGCTGGCGAGCTCAGCGCGTGCCTACGTTATCGCGGCGGGGATTGCTTGCAGCGCGTTCTCGCTCAACGCGCTCTGTTACGTCGCGTGCCACGGCGACCGCGCCAAGCACTTCGCTTTCGGTGTCACCTTTGACAATCGCAAAGGACATCTCGACATACAGCCTGCGTCCGCTCTTGTGTAGCGCGCGGGTGAGTGTCGGGCGGCCCTGAAGCTTCGTGGCACCCTTCGTCATCGCAGCGTCGAAGCCGCTCCAATGTGCTGCTCGCAGATGCTCAGGAACGATCAGGTCGACCCTTTGGCCGAGCGCCTCCTCGGCAGAATAGCCGAACAACGCGGCGGAGGCTTGGTTCCAGCGAATGATCGCTCCCGAGCGGTCGGCACAGATGACGGCGTCAGCGGCTTGATCGAGAATCTTCTCGGCCAGTTTGGATTGCGCTGCCATGAATGCACCCCTTTGGATTGGAAGCTCGCCGGTTCGCTTTCGTCGAGACCCGAGCGCCGGCGGCTCCATGGGTTTGGCAACGCGATGCGGCGGCGCAGGAGACGGCGCGCGCTCAGACCCGGCCGCGCAAAATGGGCACCCGTCTCAGATTCCCTTGTCCCAATACGGCTGCGGACTCATGCGCCGCAGCAAAAACGACGTGCGACATACCGTCATTGCCGCGCTAAGCAGAATACTGATGACTGTCGATATGCGGGATCCGGTGCTCACGCTTCCAGTCTTCGGTACGCTTGGCAGGAAGCGCTCCGAGCTTGCCGATCCAGGATAGCTCGCTCTCGGTGCCAAACTGCTCTACCGGACGCACAGCTTCCGGGGCGTCCAGGCTGCCGATTGTCACGCCGATGCTGCTGCTCTCTACCCGGTGATATGTCAGAGGGGTGCCGCAGGCACTGCAAAAATTCCGTTCTGCGACGTTCGAGCTCCTGAAGGTCGATGGGTTCCCGCGCGTCCAGCGCAGGTCTTCGCGCTTGACACTCGCGAACGCCATGAATGGCTGACCGGATGCCTTCTGGCACATCCGGCAATGGCATAGGCACGCGTGCTCCGGCGGCGAGAGCAGTTGATAGCGTACAGCTCCGCATTGACAGCCACCGGTCCACTCGGCCGCCTCTTCCTTGATTGCAGTCATGTCGTGTTCCCCCTGTTCGAAGTCGACCCGGTGCACCGATCCAGCATGTGGAATGCACTGTTGAATAGCGGTGATGGTCCTTTTGGTATCTTGTTGTCACGAAGCGAAAAACTCGGTCGGAGCGCGGGCGCGTGTGGCGCGCCTTTAGACCAGCAGCTTTTCGATTCTGATCGGCAGCTCGCGCACGCGCAAGCCGGTGGCGTGATAGACCGCGTTGGCGATGGCAGCGGCCGTCCCCACATTGGCGATTTCGCCGATACCCTTGACGCCGGCCGGATTCACCTTGTCGTCCTCTTCCGGCACCAGAATGACCTGAAGGTCCTGGATGTCGGCGTTCACCGGCACAAGATAGTCCGCCAAGTTGTCGTTGACATAGCGTGCCCGCTTGCGGTCGATCTCGGTTGCTTCATGCAGCGCCGACGAGATGCCCCAGATCATGCCGCCCATATACTGACTGCGCGCAGTGCGCGTGTTCATGATGCGGCCGGCGGCGAACGCGCCGACGATGCGCGGCACGCGGATTTCGCGGGTGAGCGAATGGATGCGGACCTCGACGAGCTCCGCGCCCAGGCCATACATCGTGTATTCGCCTTCCGGACCGCCAGTTTGGGTCGAAACACCGCCATAAAGCCTGCCGATCGCTTCGGGCTTGATGCCGGGCGGGACATATTCGGCATATTCCTCGATCGCGCTTGCGCCTGCGCGCTTGAATATGTCTTCGAGTTTCTCCGCTACGCCGTCGGAGGCCACCGCTCGGCCGTCGGTGAGATTGAGATCAGCGGGCGAGCGCCCGGCGAGCGCTCCCTCGTTCGCCGTCGAAGCCGCATGGAACAGCTTGGCGCGGATGGCGTCGCAGGCCTTCAGCACCGCCGAGCAGGTGCTGGCGGTCGAGTTCGAGCCGCCGGCGACCGGCGCCGGCGGCAGCGCGCTGTCGCCGACCTCGACCGTCACCATCGACAGAGGCACGGCAAGCCGCTCGGCGGCCAGCTGGGCCAGGATAGTGTAAACGCCATTGCCGATCTCATGGGTCGCGGTCTGCACCCGCACGTGCCCGTTCGCCATGAGGCGCACCCGCGCGGTCACGGCGGCGACATGGGTCGGGTAAACGGCGGTCGCGCAGCCCCAGCCGATCAGCCAGTCGCCGTCACGCATCGAGCGAGGCTGCGCGCTGCGCTGCTTCCAGCCGAACGCCGCAGCGGCTTCGTCGTAGCATTTCATCAGCGAGCGGCTCGAATAGGGCTTGCCGTCGATCGGATCGGTCTTGGTGTCGTTGATGCGGCGCAGCTCGATCGGGTCGATCTCGAGCTTCTCGGCCAACTCGTCCATTGCGCTCTCGAGCGCGTAGATATACGGCACCACCGGCGGCGAACGCATGAAACCCGGCGTGTTGCGGTCGGCGCGCACGATATTGACCTTGGTGCGCACGTCGCCGAACGCGTAAAGGTGGGCGCTTTCTTTCACGCCCGCCACCACATACGGGTCGGGTCGCGAGCTCACCTCCCAGCCTTCATGGCTGTAGCCCGCGATCTTGCCGTCGCGCCGGGCGCCCAGCCGCACATGGTGGCGCGTCTCGGCGCGGTAAGTCGTGATGGTGAAGCCCTGATCGCGCGTGGGGACGAGCTTGACCGGCCGATTGAGCTTCCTGGCGGCGAGTGCGACGAGCGCGGTGCGCGGTGTCATATTGCCCCGCGAGCCGAAGGCGCCGCCGACGTAGCGGCTGACCACACGCACCTGGTCTGCTCCAATGCCCAACCGTTGCGCGACTGCGTTTTTCAATCCGTGCACGAACTGGCTCGGCTCATATACCGTCAGCCGATCGCCCTCCCAAACGCAAGTCGTGGTGAAGAGCTCGAGCGGATTGTGGTGCTGGGTCGGAGTTGCGTATTCGGCGTCGACCACCACATCGGCTGACGCGAGCGCTGCTTCGGCGTCGCCCTTATTCGGCACCTTCTTGTGCCGCTCGGAGACCTTGGTGGCGTCTTCCACCTCGAGGCCAGCCGAGCCGAAGGTTGCGCTTGCGGGGTCGACTGCGTAGCTCGCCTTGACCTTGTAGGCGGCCTCGCGCGCCGCCTCATAGCTGTCGGCCAGCACCATCGCGATGATCTGACCGTCGTGTGCAATCTCGGGCCCGAGTTTGTCGATCGAGGTCGATTGAGTCTGGCCGAACTTTCCGCCTTTCAATTCGGACGTATTGTCCTGGGTCAGAATGTCGAGCACTCCGGGTACCGCGCGCGCCTCCACGAGGTCGAGTTTTTCGATCCGGCCCTTGGCAATGCTACTCGTCACCAGGAAGGCGAAAGCCGGATTGTTGAGCGGCGTGTCCGACGAGTAGCGCGCCGCGCCGGTGACCTTCAGCCGCCCGTCATAACGAGGCTCCGGCTTTCCCATATTGGCCTTGGGTTCGGGTGCTGCGGCAATCATTCAGACCTCCATCGCCGCCGTCTGCCGGAGCGCACGCGCCAGCGTGCGCTTGCCCAGCTCGACTTTGAATCCATTGTGTTCGCGCGGTTGCGCCCCGGCGAAAGCCGCGTCGGTGGCGGCGTTCACCGTCGTCTCGTTTATCGGCTTGCCTTTCAGCACGGCCTCGGCTGCAGTCGCGCGCCAGGGAACGGTCGCCACGCCGCCGAGCGCGACCCGCGAATTGCGCACCATGCCATTGTCGAGATCGAGCGCGACTGCGGCCGACGCGAGCGCAAATTCGTAGGATTCGCGATCGCGAATCTTGAGAAACATGGAGCGGCGCATCCAGGCCGCGAGCGGGACGAAGAACGACGTGAGAATTTCGCCGGGCTCCAGCGCCGTTTCGACGTTCGGCGCGTCGCTCGGCTTGCGGTGGAGCGCGGCGAAGGGGATGGCACGGTTGCCACGCGGTCCGGCGATTTCGACGACGGCGTCGAATGCCAGCAGGGCCTGGGCAAAATCGCCCGGATAGCTGGCGATGCACTGGTCGCTCGTTCCCAGGATCGCGTGCGAGCGGTTGTAGCCGTCAAGCGCAGCACAGCCCGACCCCGGATTGCGCTTGTTGCATTGCTCGTAGGAGACGTCGCGGAAATAGGGGCAACGAGTACGTTGCAGGACATTGCCGCCGAGGCTCGCCATGTTGCGAATCTGCTGGCTCGCTGCGAGCTTCAACGACTGTGCCAACGCCGGAAAATTGCGGTTGACCTCGGCGTGATCGGCGGCGTCCCCCATCCGCACCAGCGCTCCGAGCCGCAGGCCCCTCGCGGTTGTCTCGATACGGCCGAGCTCCGTACCCGCGAGCGCATTGATGTCGACCACCAGAGTCGGACGCATGACATCGAGCTTCATGAGGTCGATGAGCGTCGTGCCGCCGGCGAGAAATTGCGCCGGATTCTGCATCGCTGAATCTGCACGCGCAAGCGCGGCGGCGCGAACGGCGGCCCTCGTTGTGCTCACAGCCTCGAACGTGAAGGGACGCATGGCGTCACTCCTTGCGCGTGATCATCATGGCTTTGGCCTGCTCCATCGCGGCGACAATGTTGGGATAGGCGCCGCATCGGCACAGGTTTCCGCTCATGTATTCGCGGATGGCGGCTGCGCTTTCGGCGTGCCCTTCGTGCACGCAGCCGATCGCCGACAGGATCTGCCCTGGCGTGCAGTAGCCGCACTGAAAGGCGTCATGATCGATGAAGGCCTGTTGCATCGGATGAAGCTCGGCGTCGGGCTTGGCGAGGCCTTCGATCGTGGTGATGGAGCGGCCCTGGGCGGACGCCGCCAGTGTGAGGCAGGACAACACGCGGCGTCCGTCGATCAGCACGGTACAAGCGCCGCATTGACCGTGGTCGCAGCCTTTCTTTGCGCCCGTGAGCCCCAAGCGCTCACGCAGCGCATCGAGCAGGGTCGTGCGTACGTCCAGCGAGAGGCGATGCTCCCGCCCATTGATCTCGAGTGCGAGAGAGATCGGATCGCGCGGGTCGATCTTGCTCGGAAGTGGCGCCGCGTCGGCAGACAGCGTGCGGGCGATGACCGGAGCTGCGGTCGTGGATGCCGTAGCGAGCAGAAAATTGCGCCGGCTTTGACCGGAACGTCCATTGATACCGGACATTGGAACTCTCCCGGATCGCGTGGGACTTCGCGACGATCTCGTTGGCTAATCGCCGAAATGCGCGGGAGTTCCGTAGCAAATCGGTGATCCCGGCACAGGCCAGAGACTGGAACTCTCGCGCAATTCTCACGAGCGGGAAATCCGAGTGCGCTCGCCTTCGACGGCGCGACGCATGCGGTCAGAAGATGAGGGCGGATGTCGGGTCACGCTACGTCGCGGCGCGGCGACGAACGGAATTGGAGAGCAAGGAACGGGTGGCATGGAAGTCAGGACGGGAATAATTGCCGGGCAACCCCTTTCGAAGATGTCGAAGGAGTAGAAAATGCGGCTTTACTTTCATCCCCTGTCCTCGAATTCCCGCCGTGTCACCATGACAGCGCAGCAATTGGGACTGGAGCTCGACCTCATTATCGTGAATCTTCTCAAGGGCGAACACAAGGATCCGGAATTTCTGCGATTCAACCCGAACGGCAGAGTGCCGCTCTTGGAGGACGACGGATTCTATCTATGGGAATCGCACGCCATCATGCAGTATTTGGCCGATCGATCGCCCGACCAAACCCTGTATCCTCATGACGCGCGGGCACGAGCCGACATAAATCGTTGGCTGTTCTGGTCAGCCTACCATTTCACGCCAGCTGTCGGCTTCATCAGCAGGGAAAGAGTTTCAAAAAAGATGGTGGGTGGATCGGGAGAGCCCGATCCGGCCGAAATTCAACGTGGAGAGTCGCTGCTCGCCGCGGCGGCGGAGGTGCTCGACGTCCATCTTTCCGGTCGACAATGGATCGCTCAAGACAAGCTGACGCTTGCTGACCTGGCCATCGCATCACCACTCATGCATACGGCCGCGGCACAGCTACCCGTCTTGGAATACGCAAACCTGCAAAGATGGTTTGAGCGCATTCAAGCTCTTGATGCCTGGCGCAACACAGAACGGACTCAAGTGGGAGGCCGGTTATGGCGCGTTGTGCCATGAGCGGAGGTGAACCCTTCTCATTCGATTACCTCGCTGGCGGTTGCCTGCAGCGAGAGGGGAACGGTGAGGCCGAATGAATTCGCCGTCTTGAGATTGATCACCAGCTCGAACTGGGTCGGCTGCAGGACAGGCAGTTCTGCCGGACTCGCGCCCTTAAGAATTTGTGCAACGTATTCTCCGGCTTGGCGATACATCCAGCTGATGCTCGGGCCATAGCTCAAGAGCGCACCTGCCGCCGCGAACTGGCGTACGAACCCCATGAGTGGAAGCTTGTTCCGGTTGGCGAATGCGACGATCTGCTCGCGTCGATCCAGCGGAATTGGATCGGTCGCAGTGATGATTCCGTCGGCCTTGGCATCCAGCAACTGCTCGAATGCGGCGTCGATTTCGCGTGCGTTTCTGGCATTGAGGGTGACGGTTTCCAGGCCCAATTTCCTGGCTCCGGCCTCGGCGTCCATGCGTTCGACGTCGACATTAGGATTGGTGGGATTCATCAGCAGGGCAATGCGTGACACGTTTGGAGCAATCTCTCGGAGTAACTCGACGCGCTTGGAGCCGAGTACATTCTGATTGAAAAGGATGCCGGTCACGTGCCCGCCGGGGCGGTTCAGGCTCTTGACCAGTCCAAAGCGGACTGGGTCGCCGCCAATCGTGAAGACCACGGGCACCGTGCTGCTCGCACGCTGCGCAGCGCGTGCAGAAGCGACATCTCCCGTGGCGGCAATGGCAACCACGCCCATGGCGACAAGTTCAGCCGCAAGCGCCGGTAGCGCGTCATAGTCGCTGCGGGCCCATCGCTCCTCGATGCGGAGATTTCTTCCCTCGACGAAGCCGGCCTTCGTCAAGCCCTCTCGAAACGAGTCGGCATTGAAGCGATAAGTATCGGGCGAGGCGCTGTTCAAGAAGCCTACCAGCGGCATCTGCTGCTGCGCCAACACCGTAAGAGGCAGGGCGGTCGCGGCTCCACCGAGAAGCGTGATGAACTCGCGCCGACGAATCATTCGATCATCTCGTCGGCGCGGGCGAGCAACGTCGGAGGAATGGTGAGGTTGAGTGCTTTGGCGGTCTTGATGTTGATGATCAATTCCACCCTTGTGACCTGCTGCACCGGCAAGTCGCTCGGTTTCTCGCCTTTGAGTATGCGGGCGGTGTAGATGCCGGTCTGACGGTACAGTTCGAACAAGCTGCCTCCGTAGCTCATCAATCCGCCGGCTGCCGCAAAGGGGCGGAATTGAAAGATAGATGGCAACCCCTGCCGGACAGCCAGAGCAGCGAGCCGCTCACTTTGGCTAATGAATATGCCGTCAGTCGCGATCACAAGACCGCCCGCTTGCAGTTGGTCCAGCCGGGCGAAAACAGCATTGAAATCGTCCTCGGCGCTCGCATTCAGGATGTCGACGCTTACTCCCAATGTGCGGGCTGCCGCCTGAATATCTCTCGATTGGATACCTGCGTTGGGACTATTTGGGTTGACGAGCGCGCCAAAAGTTGTCGCCTTTGGCACCACCTCATGCAGCAATTCCAGTCGCTTTTGCTCCAATTCAACGCTTAATGTCGCCACGCCCGTGAGATTGCCACCCGGCTGACTTAAACTGGCGACGAGTCCGACTGCGACAGGGTCGCTGCCGGTGAGAAAGACGACTGGAATCGTCTTGGTTGCGGCTTTGGCTGCAAGTGCCCCAAGGACATGACCG
>Ga0081455_10005325_pt1 | contig 14130 bp, 8 predicted proteins | sample TabmetS3T2R1_FD_70207 | JGI IMG/M metagenome (GOLD analysis project Ga0081455, IMG submission 70207) | Tabebuia heterophylla rhizosphere microbial communities from the University of Puerto Rico - S3T2R1 | ecosystem: Host-associated > Plants > Roots > Rhizosphere ... | reverse complement strand
TGTCTGGGGGCGCCCCCATGTATGCCGAAAAAGCTCCCTGGTTGGCTATCTTTCCAGGCCTGGTCATCAGCCTGGCGGTGTTCGGTTTTAACCTCTTTGGCGATTCCTTGCGCGATGCCTTAGACCCCAAACTCCGGCACCGTAGCTGAGTCGTCGCGACAACGTGATCTTGACCGCCCTGCCAATGGATGACGAAAGCTCCGGTAGCATGGGCTGCACATACGAGTAATGGAGGAGGAAAGTGATGCGAGGCTTGAAGATCAGTGCGTTACTGCTTGCCACCGTGATGCTTGGAGGACTAGGAGCAGTATCGCCTGCTCTGGCAGAGGACAAACCGCGTCGTGGGGGTATGTTGCGTGTCGCCCTTGCGGGTGATCCACCCAGCCTGGATATGCACCAGGAGCAGACCTTCATGGTGACCATTCCCATGTCTCCCGCCTACAATACGCTGGTCATGTTCGACCCGCACGGCTATCCCAAAGTCATCGGCGATGTGGCGAAGTCGTGGACCGTCTCCGAAGACAGAATGACCTATACCTTCACGCTGCACGAGGGGGTGAAGTTCCACGATGGCAGCGACCTGACGTCGGCGGACGTGAAAGCGAGTTGGGACAAGATCGTCTCGCCACCGGAGGGGGTGGTGAGCCCGCGCAAGAGCGAGTACGAGTTTATCAAAAGCATCGAGGCTCCCGACCCATACACCGTGGTCTTTCGCCTGCACTACCCCGCAGCATCTTTCCTGGCGGGGCTGGCCCATCCGGCCAACTTTATCTATGCCAAAAAATACCTCGACCAGGACGTCAACTACTACAAAAAGAATGTCATGGGTAGTGGACCGTTCAAGCTGAAAGAGTACGTGCGGGGCGCGTCCATCGAGCTCGAACGCAACCCGAAGTACTGGAAGCAGGGGCTACCCTATATGGATGGGGTCAAATACTTTATTATCAAGGATGACGGGGCACGCGCCAAGTCGATTCGGGCGGATCGCACGGACGTGGAATTCCGCGGTCTGGCCCCTTCCGAGGTGGAAGGCATCCAGGGCCAGATGGGCGACAAGGTGAAGGTGACGCATCCTGGCCAGCCCGTCCACTGGGGAGTAACTGTCAATATCGATAAGAAGCCCTTTGACGACGAGCGGGTACGGAAGGCGCTCTCGCTCGCCCTGAATCGCTATGAGATGGCGGAAACTCTGGCGCCCCTGACCGGCCTGGACACTGTGGGAGGGCCGCAACCACCAGGTTCCCTGGGAGCCTTGACCCCGGAAGAACTGCAACAGTTGCCCGGCTTTGGTAAAGACTCCGAAGCTGGCCTCAAGGAAGCCAAACGCCTGCTGGCCGAGGCTGGCTATCCCAACGGCTTCAAAACGGTGCTGACCAATCGCGCCGTGAAATTGCCCTATATCGACCTGGGGGTCTATCTGGTGTCAACCTGGAAGAAAATTGGCGTCGAGGCCGAGCACAAGCTGGAGGAGAGCGCTACCTGGAGTCAGAGCCGACTGAATAGGGATTTTGAGCTACTCGTCGATCCCTACGGCTTTGCTGCCGCTGCCGACCCCGATGAGGTCATGTCCAAATTCCTCAGCAACTCTCCAGAGAACTGGGGCCGCTTTAAGGATCCAATAGTCGATGAACTCTTTGAAAAACAAAAAGTGGAGCGCGACGAGCAGCAGCGCGCCCAACTGGTGAAGGATATGCAAAAACGCATCCTGGAGAAGACGTGGGTGATCCCAGGCCTGTGGTGGACCCGTCTCGAAGTGCGCTCGGCGCGTATCCGCAACTACGAACCTATGCCGAGCCACTGGTTGAACCGTCGCCTTGAGGATGTGTGGCTGACCGAAAAGTAAATGCGCTGCTCCTGCGGACCCAGGCCCTCTCAGTCAGTGGGGGCCTGGTGTCCTTCTGAGCTTTCCGGTCATCTCTCCTGTAGCTCTTATCTACACGATTGGGCTTGACCCGACCCGGGCAGTGTGTTAGATAATACCAGTTTTAGAAGAGTCTGAATTTGCGTCCGCTGCTATCTCCTGTTCCCTGTGCTTCCATCTGAGCGCTGCTCGTGCCTACGACGCTACTCTGAGCCGTTTTCATACTGCTGTCCACATGGCACAGACTCTGTAGTATTCCCCTTATTCTTAGCACCAGCATGGCTGCCAAGACATCTCGGTGGGCTCAGCTCCATCACTGGTGCAGCTTCCAAACAGGAGGGGCCGCTATGGGACGTAGACAAATGCTAGGACTCATGCTCAGTGTGGTGCTGGTGGTAGGGCTGTGGGCAGTGCCCGCAGCCCTGGCAGAGGAGAAACCGCAGAAGGGCGGCGTCTTGCGGGTGGCCCTTGCCGGGGACCCGCCCAGCCTGGACATGCACCAGGAATCCACTTTTCTGGTGGATATTCCTATGTCCACCGTGTACAACACCCTGGTCATGTACGACCCACATGGCTATCCCAAGATCATTGGCGATCTGGCCAAGTCGTGGACCATTTCCGACGATAAGATGACCTGGACTTTCACGCTGCATCAAGGGGTCAAGTTCCACGACGACAGCGACCTGACGTCGGCGGACGTCAAGGCCAGTTGGGATCGGATCGTCTTCCCACCCGAAGGGGTAGTCAGCCCGCGTAAGAGTTACTTTCCGATGATTAAGAGCGTCGAAGCCCCCGACCCGTACACGGTGGTCTTCCAGCTGCACTACGCTTCACCATCGTTTCTGTCAATGCTGGCCCATCCGGCCAATTTCATCTTTGCCAAGAAGTATCTCGATCAGGACCAACAGTGGTACAAAAAGAACACTATGGGCAGCGGGCCGTTCAAGTTAAAACAGTATGTACACGGCGCCTCCCTGGAGGTTGAGCGCAACCCCAAGTACTGGAAGCAGGGGTTGCCCTACATGGATGGGATCAAGTATTACGTGATTCTGGACGATGGGGCACGCGCCAAGGCACTGCGCTCGGACCGCGTCGATGTGGAATTTCGGGGTTTTCCGCCGGCCGAGGTCGAAGCCATTAAAAACCAGATGGGTGACAAGGTGACGGTGGCCTATCCTGGCCAGCCTGGCCACTGGGGGGTCGCCTTCAATGTGGATAAGAAACCCTTTGACGATGAGCGAGTACGCAAGGCCATGTCGCTGGCCCTCGATCGCTATGATATGGCGAAAACCCTGGGGCCGCTGACCGGCCTGGATACGCCAGCGGGACCGATTTCTCCGGACGCTCCATGGGGCCTGAAGGGGGAAGAACTGCAAGCGCTGCCGGGCTTTGGGAAAGACCACGAGGCCAACTTTAAGGAAGCCAAACGCCTGCTGGCCGAGGCTGGCTATCCCAACGGCTTCAAGACAGCGATGCTCAACCGCTCGATCAAATTGCCGTATATCGACATGGGAGTCTATCTGATATCGGCGTGGAAAAAGGTCGGCATCGAGGTCGAGCACAAGCTGGAAGAGAGCGCTTCCTGGACGAAGTCCCGGCGGGATAGGGATTTCGAGCTGCTGCTGGATCCCTATGGCACGAATACAGATGGAGATCCCGATGAAATGCTAGTCAAGTTTACCACCGGCTCTTCCATCAACTATGGTCGCTTCAGCGACCCAGAGCTCGACAAGCTATTCAAGCAGCAAAAAGTCGAGCTCGATGAGCAGAAACGTATCGACCTGGCCAAAGAGCTGCAGAAAGAGGTGATCCAGAAGGGTTGGTGGCTGCCTTGTCTGGCCTGGACTCGTGGTGAGGTGCGGTCAGCCAAGATCCGCAACTACACCCCCATGCCCAACCACTGGATGAACCGACGCCTGGAGGATGTGTGGTTGGCCAAGAAGTGAGGAGCGCATACGCATCAAGCGAAGGCCTTTTACCCCCTCTCCCTCTGGGAGAGGGAACCGGCTGCGGTGTTGTGCGCTATGAGGCTATCATTGCATCGCCTGAGCATGCTCATGTTTATTATCCTCTGTGGCACAAGTTTCAGTGCGTGTCGCAGTGATGACCGCCTTCCTGATCCCTCTTCCAAAACCTACCGTGAGGCGGTGGCGGCATTTCATACTGGCTTGGCGGCGTTACAGGCCGGCGTAGAGGTCATTGCCGAAGAACAGCTGCTACGCGTCGCCGCTCTCGTGCCGCAAGAGCCGGCAGCGTGGGCCAACTTGGGTCTGCTGGCGCTGCGCCGCACGGCGTTCGACCTGGCCGCTGAACGGTTGCACAAAGCGCGTGCCCTGGCGCCTGAGAGCAGCCAGATTCAGGTGTTGTCAGGACTGCTCGAGAGTATGCAAGGGCGGTTGGATGCAGCCAGGGCGTACCTGCAGCGAGCCGTTGCCTTGGAGCCTCGCAACCTGAAGGCAGTATATGCCCTGGCGCAGCTGATCGAACAGCAAGGCGGAGAGCAGAGCGCCGCAGAGGTGCAGCGCTTACTCGCACAGCTTCTCGAAGCGCAACCCGATAACCTTGCCGTGTTGCTCGAATTAGCCCGTGTGGCGGCCAAACGCGGCGACATGCAGGCGCTGCAGGACAGCATCGCCCGTCTCGACGGCAAAGCCATCACCTGGCCACCCATAGCACAAGAGCAACTGCGTGCCGTGCAGACGGTCGCCGCCGAGGCCAACCCCAATCGCATGGCGCAACACGTGATGCTGCTGAAGAATACGCTCGGGCGCGAGGCGGCCTATCGCCAGAGCCGTGATGCTATTCACACACCTATTGGGCAAGAGGGCGAGGTGATTTCGCATTTCTTGCGGCTGCCTTCCCCTCATACCACCCCTGCTGTTCCTGACCAGGCCCTGACCTTCGCCGTTGCACAACTCGCTACGGGCGGAGGGCAATGGGCATGGATCAACGCGCTAGCGTTGGATGGCGGAGCCCCTCCGGCAGTGACCATGGCGCATGGGCACGAGGTACGGATTATAGACGGCCCGGTGCTCCGGTTCCCCGGTGGCCCCGAGGCGCTGGCGCCATCGCAGGACAGTATCGTCGGGCTGGATTTTAATGGCGATTTCAAGACGGATCTGGCATTGGCCGGGGCGGGTGGTGTAGTGCTGTTGCGGCAGGACCAAGCCAGTGCCTTTACGGACGTGACTGCCCACATGGGGCTGCTAGCTGCGGTGACAGACGCTTCCTACTCTGGTGTGTGGACCGCGGACATCGATCTGGAAGGCGACCTCGACCTGGTACTTGGCACGCCAGAGGGCCAGCCGCTCATACTCCGCAACAACGGGGACGGCACCTTCACGGAGCTGCGCCTGTTTGACCAGGTCGCCGGATTGCGCGCCTTCGCCTGGGGGGATGTAGACGCTGACGGCGTGCCGGACGCCGTCTTGCTGGACGTGACCGGTACGCTGCACGTGTATGCCAACCAGCGTGCCGGGCACTTCCAGGCGCACGCCTTGCCGCAGGAGTTGGGGCAAGTCCTGGCAATGGCGATAGCAGATGTGAATAGCGATAGCGTGCTGGACCTCGTGGTGCTCCAGGCTGATGGGACCATACAACGCCTGTGGCATGCGGCTGATGGCACAGTGTGGCGTATGGAGAAGATTGCCCAGTGGCCCGATTTTCCCCGTGGCCTTGCTGTTGCCACCCCGCGTTTGCTGGTGGCGGACATGGACAACAATGGTGGCCTTGACCTGATCGTGTCTCTCCCGACAGGAGGGCGCGTCTGGCTCAATGACGCCCGGGGCAATTTTCAACTCCTGGACCATTCCTTGCCTGGACGCATATTCGCTGTTGCCGAACTGACCGGCGATGGCAGACTCGATTTGCTCGGGCTGTCGGAGACCGGCCAGCCGCAGCGGCTGGTCAATCAGGGGACGAAAGACTATGGCTGGCTGACACTCCGGCCGCGCGCCGTGCCAGTCCCGGGTGATGGACGGATCAACTCCTTTGGTGTGGGCGGGGAGGTCGACGTCCGCGCTGGTTTGTTGTTTCAGAAGCAGCCTATAATGGGGCCGATACTCCACTTCGGGCTGGGAGAACAGCGTATGGCCGACGTGGCACGCATCATCTGGCCAAACGGGGATGTGCAGGCCGAGTTCGCATTGCAAGCCAACCAGGTGGTTGTGGCTCGGCAACGCTTGAAAGGCTCGTGTCCCTGGGTTTTTGCCTATGACGGCGCAGCCATGCGTTTCGTCACTGATTTCCTCTGGCGCTCGCCGCTGGGACTGCGCATCAATGCCCAGGACACGGCCGGCGTACTGATGACGGAGGACTGGGTGAAGGTCCGCGGCGACCAGCTCGTGGCGCGCGACGGTGTCTACGATCTGCGCATCACGGCGGAGTTGTGGGAGACGCACTTTTTCGACTATATTGCGTTGCTGGTAGTGGATCACCCGGTGGAGACGGATATCTATGTGGACGAACGGTTTGCTGTGCCCCCCCCCTCACTCGCCGTGCATCTCACTGTGCCGCCGCGGCCGGTAGCTCACGCCTGGGACGACCATGGACAGGAGGTCACCGCTATTGTACGGGAGCGCGATGGGCGCTACCTCGACACCTTCGGACGAGGCACTTATCAGGGCGTGACGCGCGAGCACTATGTTGACCTCGATCTAGGGGAGGATGTGCCGACGACTGGAGCGCTCTGGTTGCTCGCCTCTGGCTGGATCTACCCGACCGATAGCTCGCTCAACGTCGCTATCAGCCAGGGTCAACACGCTCCGCCGCAGAGCCTGCGTCTGGAGGTGCCGGACGACCAGGGCGGCTGGGTTGTGGCGAGATCAGACCTGGGGTTCCCCGCCGGCAAAACCAAGACCATCATGCTTGACTTGCAGGACATATGGCGTCCCGGTACCCCCCACCTGGTGCGTTTGCGCACCAATATGGAGATCTATTGGGACGCCTTCGCCTGGACCCCGGGCTTGCCTGATGCCGAGATCAAGATGCAGCGCCTGAGCCCGCATACGGCTGAACTGCGCTACCGTGGCTTCTCCGTCGTCCAGGCCACCGACCGCTCCTCGCCGGAGTTGCCACAGTACGATGCCCTGGAAGGCATAGCCCCGCGTTGGCGCGATCTCATTGGCTATTACACACGCTTTGGCGACGTGCGGGAGCTCCTACAGGCCGTGGATGACCGCTATGTGATTCTGAACGCTGGCGATGAGTTGGTGTTGCGCTTTGTGGCGCCTCCGCCCCCATCGGCCAGATGGCGTCGCGATTTTGTCTTGATCGGCGATGGCTGGAACAAGGACGGAGATTACAATACGACCTTTTCCAAAACCGTCCTGCCCTTACCGGCGCATGATCAGCCTGACTACACCACCCCCCCGGGAGACCTGGAGGACGATCCGGTGTATCGCCGTCATGCGCAGGATTGGCAGCATTATCACACGCGCTATATCACTCCGCAGCGCTTCCATGGGGCGTTGCGAACACCGTAAACTGTCGGAGGAAGCAAGCGTGCAAAGGCGTAGCCTCGGTATTGTACTGGGCATTTTTTTTGCCGCACTGATCGCGATGCCCGTGGTGATCAAGCATGTATCCGAACGCCACACGTCAAGCGGAGCAGCACCCGACCGCGACACGGTAACAGCACGCCATGGCTTCTGTTTGCAGGAGGTCGCCAAAGCTGCTGGCCTTGATTTTACACATCAAGTGCCCAGCCTCGATGCTAAACTCGCGCACATTATGCCGCAGGTCGCGGCGATGGGAGCAGCCGTTTCCATTGTCGATGTTGATCGCGATGGCTGGCAGGACATCTACGTTACGAACAGCGGCGAGGGTAGTCACAACCGCCTCTACCGCAATCTGGGCGATGGGACCTTCCAGGACGTGGCGGCGGCAATGGGTGTGGCGGATGTGAATCAACAAGGCACGGGCGTTTCCATGGGTGCGGTCTGGGGTGATTATAATAACGATGGGTATGAAGACCTCTTCCTATATAAGTGGGGCCGCCCCGAACTGTTCCGCAACGAGCAGGGACGCCGATTTGTACGCGTGACTGCGGACGCCGGGCTGCCGAGCTGGCTCAATGCCAACACGGCGGTCTGGCTGGATTATGATCGCGATGGGCGGTTGGATCTGTTCATCGGCGGCTATTTTGCGGAGCACGTGAACCTGTGGCAGCTGACGACCACCAGGATCATGCCGGAAAGCTTCGAGTACGCGCAGAACGGTGGACGCAAGTACCTGCTGCGCAACCGCGGTGACGGCAGCTTTGAGGATGTGACGGAGCAACTGAGCCTCCAGAGCCGACGCTGGGCCCTGGCCGCGGTCGCGGCTGACCTGCGCGGCAGCGGCTATCCAGACCTGTTCATTGCCAACGATTATGGTGTCTCGGAGCTGTATTTCAATGAGGGCGGTGCACGTTTCCGCGAAGTCGGTAAACAAACGGGTGTGGGCTTTGCGCCCAAGAGTGGGATGAACGCGGCGGTCGGTGACATGCTCAACCAGGGTCAGTTCGCCATCTATGTCACAAACATCTCCGAAGCTGGCATCCTCCTGCAAGGGAACAACCTCTGGGTGCCGAAAGCTGGGACGACGGGAGAGAATCTCACGTATGACAATCTCGCGCGCGCCATGGGCGTCGAACTCGGTGGCTGGAGTTTCGGCGCGCAATTCGGCGACCTAAACAACGATGGATACCTCGATCTCTATCTGACCAACGGCTATATCTCAGCCGACCGAGACCGCAGCTACTGGTACGATTTCTCGAAAGTGGCAGGTGGCAACACCACGATTATCGCCGATGCGAAGAACTGGCCGCCAATGGCCGGCCGCAGTCTATCGGGCTATCAGCAGAAACGCGTGTGGATTAACGATGGCGCCGGGCAATTCTTTGACGTAGCGCAGGCAGTTGGGGTCACAGACACGTACGATGGCCGTGCCGTGGCGCTCGCCGATCTGTGGAACCGCGGCGTGCTGGATGTGGTGGTGGCCAATCAAAAAGGACCGTTGCTGCTGTACAAGAACACCGTGGCGCCAGACTACCAGTGGATCGCCTTTGCCCTGGAAGGCAGTGTCAGCAACCGCAGCGCCATTGGCGCGCAGGTGCGGCTGTTCTGGAATGGGCAAGAGCAAGTGCAAGAGGTGTCGGGTGGCAGCGGCTTTGGGGCACAGAATCAGCGCCGCGTGCATTTCGGTCTGGGGAAACACCCGCACATCGAGAAGGTAGTGATTCGTTGGCCTGGGGGGAAAGTACAGACGCTCACAGCGCCGCGGATTGGCCAGATTCATCAGGTAAAGGAGCCTGTGTAAACAACCCCTGGTTGAAGCCAGGGGCTTTACGGTTACCGCGCCAGAGGCGATGCCACATGTGGACGGCTGATAGCGCCCATTGCCTCGTTGAAAAACGGGGCAAGCGTACAGAGGTTCTGAGAAGCGTTGTTGTCGCTGTGCTGTATACTCCCACAGGAGGAGCACGCAGAGCAATATTTGTGCCGGTGCGGCTCTAGTGTCCTGTGCGGATCTGCACCAGGGGCTGCGGTCGCTTCGTGGCAAGTTCCGCATAAAAATCCTTGCCCTCATGGTTCACCACAATAAAGGCTGGGAAATCATCCACTTCAATACGCCAGATAGCTTCCATACCCAGCTCTGGATACTCAAGCACTTCGACCTTCTTGATGCTATGTTCCGCCAAGCGTGCCGCTGGCCCGCCAATCGAGCCCAGGTAGAAGCCGCCATAGCGCTTACACGCCTCCCGCACTTGCGCCGAGCGATTGCCTTTGGCCAGCATGACCATGCTGCCGCCATGACTCTGGAACAGGTCGACGTAGGTATCCATACGCCCAGCCGTGGTGGGGCCGAATGATCCTGAGGCATACCCTTTGGGCTGCTTCGCCGGGCCAGCGTAGTACACGACATGGTCTTTGAAGTACTGCGGGAGATCATCGCCAGTATCAAGGCGCTCTTTGAGCTTGGCATGCGCAATATCGCGTGCCACAATCATGGGGCCAGTCAGTGACAGGCGCGTGGCCACAGGATGCTTGCGCAATTCTGCCAGGATCTCGGCCATCGGGCGGTTGAGGTCGATGCTCACGACCGTGCCGCTGAGCTGGTTATCCTGGATGTCTGGGAGGTATTGCGCCGGATTGGTTTCAAGTTGCTCGAGGAACACTCCGTCCCTGGTAATCTTGCCGAGGATCTGGCGATGCGCTGAACATGATACCCCTAACCCTACAGGGCAGGAGGCACCATGACGTGGTAGACGGATCACACGCACGTCATGGGCAAAATACTTACCACCGAACTGCGCTCCAATGCCTGTATCAGCGCAGAGTTTATAAATTTTCTCCTCCAGATCGCGATCTCGGAAGGCGCGTCCCAACTCGTTACCCGTGGTGGGCAGATCATCCAGGTAGTGGCAACTGGCCAGTTTTACAGTCTTGAGGGTGAACTCCGCAGACAACCCCCCTACCACAAGCGCCAGATGGTAGGGCGGACAGGCTGAAGTGCCCAATGCGTGCAGCCTATCAGCCACGAAAGTGAGGAGTGACTCAGGATTTAGGAGGGCTTTGGACTCCTGGTAGAGGAACGTCTTATTCGCTGATCCCCCGCCCTTGGCAATGAACAGAAAGCGGTAGGCGTTGCCTGGCTCAGCGTAGAGCTCGATTTGTGCCGGCAGATTCGTGCTTGTATTTATTTCGTCATACATGTCGAGAGGAGCCATCTGCGAATAGCGCAGATTACGATCCCGGTAGGCCTGATAGATGCCATAGGAGAGCGCCTCAGCATCATCACCAGAGGTGAAGACGTGCTGGCCCTTATATCCCAACACAATCGCCGTGCCAGTGTCCTGGCAACCGGGGAGTACTCGACCAGCCGCAATGTTGGCATTCTTCAGCAGTTCGAGCGCCACAAAGCGGTCGTTATCTGAGGCTTCTGGGTCATCGAGGATGTTGGCAAGCTGTTGGAGATGGCCAGGGCGTAGCAAGTGAGCCACGTCGTCCATGGCCTCACGGGCGAGCAGCGTCAGCGCCTCAGGGGCAATTTTGAGGATTTCCTGCCCCTCGAACGTAGTAGTGGTTACGTAATCAGCGGTGAGCTTGCGGTATGTGGTGTTGTCATGGTCGTGCTCAAAAATTTCCTGGTAGCGAAACTCGGGCATGCTGAGATTCCTCCCGGGCAAGGCTGTGTGATACTGGCAAAGCATGAACATGGTGGCCGCTCTGATATTACCTACTCGCTGTATGTCTGTCATCTCCTCTCGAAGCGTGTGCACCGCTGTTGGAAGAGCACGTAGAGTGTGGCGTTGGGCTTGTGTGTCTGAACCTATCGTTTAATAGGCTTGCCACATCCTGAGCAAAAACGATCGTCCGGGAGCAGCTTACGGCCGCAGTTCGCACAGAAATTGATTACCCGGGTTTGCGGCAGTATTGAGGGTACAGCCGCGCTCTCTGTCTCCTGGGGCTGTGCATCTTCCTGTAAAAGTGCTACCAGGGTGTCTGCCATGGAGACAGACGGGGCTGGTGCTGTTGTGGCAAGCATGTGTTGGCGCTGGGAACGTTGCATAAGCCAGGCACATCCCGCAAAAAGAAGGATGGCTCCAGCGAAGATGCTCAATGCCATAAGGGTACTATCTGAGCGTGCCCGTGCCTTCTCCGTAGGCTGTGGTGTTGGCTGCTGCTTCGCTACTGAGGGAGTGGTAGCAGTTTTCGTATAGGCGATGGTAAAAGTCTGGCTCTGGCCTTTCCCAACATTACGGTAGGTAAACTGGTGATAGGTAAACCCTTGGTTATCCGTCATGCGCTCCATGGGCGTTGGGTCGAGCGTGAAGGCGGTGGCCTTCAGAGGCTGCTGGATATCAACCTCAAAGAGTTCGATAGGATACGTCGTAGGAGCAGGGTAGACAAAACGCTTCTCTGGCCCACTCGTGGTGAAGGGGTTGTAATAAAATTCCACAAAAAAACGCGGCACTGGTAGGTTGAGTTGCACGGTGTCCTGGGTATTACCAGGTAATACTTGGTGCGGATGGAGTAAGAGTTCGTTTTGTTCAGAAACCATCCCAGCCCCAATAATCTCAGCGCCTTTGGGTATGGGCAAGGTAATACTGGTAGGGAAAGCCTGGCGTGGGGTCATCTCACCGCGCAACATGATGAGGACCCGTGGGTCATCATACTCTGGCCAAATGGAGAGCCGCAAACGTGCCATGACCAAGTCGGTAGTAGGTGCGCCGGCCTTCGACGATGCGCTACTCGGAACCTGTGCAGCAGTTTCCGAGCCAGCGGTCAGGGTACGGACGTATGCCACGGTATCCCAGATCTGTTGCTCACTGAGTTGGCTCCCAAAAGCCGTCATTGCAGTGGATAGACCTGTGGCAGCGCCACCTTTACTGATCACCTCAAAGAGCTGTTGATCAGAGCGCGTGCCCATATATGCTTGATCTGCGAGGTTGCGCGGTGGCACTGCTAACATAGCGGCCATGCGTCCTCCCTGGCCCGTTGGACCGTGACAGCCTACGCATGAGCGTTCATAAATCGCTTTCCCGGCTTGCGCATCTCCCGTGGCAGTCGCTGCGGGATGCACGGTTGCCAGAACATATAACATCAGGCACTGGAGAATACAAAGAATGCGTATGTTCACACCTGTACCTTCAATAGATTGGCTATCTCGCTTGCGTTGTTTCGTCCGGCTATACCTGGCCAGGGAACCATAGCGCACATGAGGGCTATGCTACAATAGTGTGGCTGCCCTGGCATGGTAACAGAGGGCATACGGAAATGCCAGTGAGAGGTGGAGCATTTGTGTTAGATGATATCCCAAGACTTGAGATGGGGAGCATATGTGCCTTTTGATGGTGATTCACAAAGGCGTCCCAGAGTATCCTATGATTGTTGTAGCGAATCGCGATGAGTACTATGACCGTCCAACACAAGGGCCACACCAATTAGCTCACACCCCAGCTATATGGGGCGGGCGGGATACGCGCGCTGGCGGCACCTGGTTAGGAGTCAATGCCCATGGCTTGATAATTGGCTTGACTAATCGGCGCATACGGGAGGATCAAGAAAACGATCCACAACGTCGCTCACGAGGTCTTTTGTGTCTGGAAGCTTTACAGTGTAGTACTGCAGTAGAGGCTGCCGATCTCCTCCTCAGCGAGTCTCCTGAACGCTATAATCCCTTTAATCTGCTTATGATGGATCACCATGAGATCCTCTGGGCAGCCTATGAAGGGAAAGCCTCTATACATCGTTTAGAGCCCGGGCTACATATTCTGGCCAACGGCAATATCAACGATTTTGAGACAGTGCGCATTCGTCGGGCGCGTCGTTTGCTCCAGCACGCACCATATATGGAATGGCAGCGTTGTTTACCGCTTTTGCAGCAAGTCTGCCGTGATCACGAAAGCGGTGTGAAGGACCGCGAGACCATCTGTATGCATCGTGACCATGAACGCTATGGCACTGTGTCCTCTACTATTCTTGCTCTTACCCCTGAGATTACTGGCAGTGTGTATCGCTATGCCGCAGGGCAGCCCTGTATTATCCCATATAAAGACTATTCCTCCCTCTTAACGCCAGCTCCTTGAGTGGATTGCAATTTGCTATCGCCAGAGAGTTCGGACTGGAGCGCTCGTGAAAAGAGTGTGGCAAGCCCTGGCAGTGCTCGGAGCTTTGGTTGCGGTGGGGACTATTGGGTATCACACTCTCGAGGATATGACGATCCTCGATGCCTTGTATATGACGGTAACGACTATATCGACAGTAGGATTTGGGGAAATACATCCTCTGTCGTACAGAGGGCGAGCATTTACTATCGGTCTGATTCTGTTTGGAGTCAGCACAATGGCGTGGGCTGCCGAGAGCATGGTGAAGGCGCTTTTAGGGAGCTAAAAATAATTACGTATCCCAGACCACTGGTGGGGGGCAGTCCGGACAGACGATATCTACAAACCACTGTCCTCAGGGCGACCGTCGCTTGAGCCGGGCTTCCACGCGGTCCATGGCCTCCTTGGTCAGGGTCACACCTGTCTGATACGTTGTGGTCACCAGTTCCACCACGGGATGGGTACCTTTCCAGGTCATGGTCCGAGCAAGCCCGAGCACCGCCTCCAGCGAGTCGAGCAATGCCCCGTTCCAATGATGCTCCAAGATGCCCCAGCAGCGTTCCACTGGGTTGTACTTGCTATGGTACGGAGGGTAATACACTAACCGCACGTGGAGGCGATAATATTGGACAAAATCGACGAGCCGCTGCATAAATTGTGTACGTCGGCTATGATTTTC
>Ga0081455_10005324_pt1 | contig 14131 bp, 11 predicted proteins | sample TabmetS3T2R1_FD_70207 | JGI IMG/M metagenome (GOLD analysis project Ga0081455, IMG submission 70207) | Tabebuia heterophylla rhizosphere microbial communities from the University of Puerto Rico - S3T2R1 | ecosystem: Host-associated > Plants > Roots > Rhizosphere ... | reverse complement strand
ATGTCCGTCCCCGGACATTCTTCAAGCGCGCGCGACCCGCGGGCCGAAAGACCTTCGAACCGGGAAGCGGGGTCATGCCGTCCCCCAGCCTGTCCCCGTTTGCCAGGAAACGATGAATGTCCCCATTTCAGGCACATCTGCCTGATCCAGATCAGGGTCCGCATCGCGCGCGCGCGCGAGGATGCCGCAAAGCTTCAAGGAGAACGCAATGAACGCGAATCGCAAGCTGTGGGTGGGGCTGGGTGCCCTGCTCGTCGTATCGTTCGGTGTGCTGCTGTGGCTCGGTGGTGAAATCCACCGCGTGATGCCTCCGATTCCGGCGCAGGTCGTGTCGGAGCGCGGCGAAGTGCTCTACACGCGCGCCGACATCGAGACCGGCCGCGTCGTGTGGCAGTCGATCGGCGGCCACCAGCTGGGCTCGATCTGGGGCCATGGCAGCTACGTCGCACCGGACTGGTCCGCGGACTGGCTGCATCGCGAGGCGGTCGCGCTGCTCGACCGCGATGCGCAGCGCAGCGGCGCCGCTGATTTCAATGCGCTCGCCGCCGACCAGCGCGCGGCTGCGATCGCGCGGCTCACGCCACGTCTGCGTCACAACTCCTATGACGCCGCGACGGACAGCGTGACCGTCGACGCCGATCGCGCCGCCGCGATCCGCGGCGTCGCTGCGCACTACGTCGCGCTGTTCGGCGACGACGCCGCCCTGCACGAGCTGCGCAAGGGCTACGCGATGAAGGAGGCGACGGTCGACACCGACGAACATCGTCGCGCGCTCACCGCATTCATCTGGTGGTCCGCATGGGCCGCGACGACGGAACGTCCCGGCGGCTCCGTCACCTACACCAACAACTGGCCGTACGAGCCGCTCGTCGGCAACACGCCGCCGTCGCACCTGCTCATGTGGACGGTGTTCAGCGTGCTGTTCCTCATCGCGGGCATCGCGTTGCTCGGCTGGCACCACGCGCGCAACAAGGACGACACACCGCCCGCGCTGCCGGCGACCGATCCGCTCGCGCTGATCCGCGTCACGCCGTCGATGCGCGCGACTGCGAAGTACTTCTGGCTCGTGATCGCGCTGTTCCTCACGCAGATCCTGCTGGGTGCGATCACGGCTCACTACCAGGTCGAGGGCCAGGATGCCTATGGCTTCCCGCTGGCCAACATCCTGCCCTACTCGCTCTCGCGCACCTGGCACACGCAGCTCGCCGTGCTGTGGATCGCGACGGCCTGGCTCGGCATGGGCCTGTACATCGGGCCCGCGATCTCGGGCCACGAGCCGAAGTTCCAGCGGCTCGGTGTCAACGTGCTGTTCACGTGCCTGCTGATCATCGTGGTAGGCGCGTTCACGGGACAGTGGTTAGCCGTCATGCAGAAGCTCGGGCTCGCGAAGAACTTCTGGTTCGGTCACCAGGGCTGGGAGTACGTCGACCTCGGCCGCTTCTGGCAGATCTTCCTGTTCGCGGGACTCGGCATCTGGCTGACGCTCGTCGGCCGCGCGCTGTGGCCCGCCATCAAGAAAGGCGGCGAATCGAAATCCATCATCTCGTTGCTGTTCGCGTCCACGGTGTGCATCGGTCTCTTCTATGGCGCCGGCCTCATGTGGGGCGAGCACACGCACATCTCGATGGTCGAGTACTGGCGCTGGTGGGTGGTGCACCTGTGGGTCGAGGGCTTCTTCGAAGTCTTCGCGACCGCGGTCATTGCCTTCCTGTTCACGCGCCTCGGGCTGCTGCGGGCCACGAGCGCGACCACGGCTGTGCTGTTCGCGACCATTGTGTTCCTGTCGGGCGGCGTGCTCGGCACGCTGCACCACCTGTACTTCACGGGCACGCCGACCGCCGTGATCGCGCTCGGCGCGAGCTTCTCCGCGCTCGAGGTGGTGCCGCTCGCGTTCATCGGCTATGAGGCGTACCACACCTACAAGTTGGGACATGCGACGCCGTGGATGCGCCGCTACCGCTGGCCGATCCTGTTCTTCACGGCAGTCGCGTTCTGGAACATCGTGGGCGCGGGGCTCTTCGGCTTCCTCATCAACCCGCCGCTGCCGCTCTACTTCATGCAAGGCCTGAACTTGACCCCGCTGCATGGCCACACCGCGCTCTTCGGCGTGTACGGCTTCCTCGGCATCGGCCTCATGCTGTTCTGCCTGCGCGGCCTCAAGCCGAACGTCGAGTGGAACGAGCGGTTGCTGAAGACCAGCTTCGTCGCGTTCAACATCGGGCTCGCCGCGATGGCGCTGCTCACGCTGCTGCCGATCGGACTCCTGCAGCTGCGCGGCACGCTCGAGCACGGGTACTGGTTCGCGCGCTCGGCGGAGCTCATGCAGAAACCGATCATCCACCTGCTCGTGTGGCTGCGCGTGCCCGGTGACACGATCTTCAGCATCGGCGCGCTCGCGCTCGCGATCTTCGTCGCGCGGCTGTGGATCAAGCCGCGCCGCACGACCGAGCCCGTCGGCGGCGTCGCGGTGACGCCGCGATGAACGCACCGGCCGTCGCGCTCCCGCCGCAGGCGTTGCGGCTGCTCGCGGCCGCACCGCACCGCGCGCTGTTCCTCATCGGCGCGACCAATGTGCTCGCGGCCATGGCCTGGTGGGCGGTGTGGCTCGTCGCGGCCCGCGCGGGGCACGCGACGCAGCCGCCGCTGCCCGCGGGCTGGATGCACGCGTTCATCATGCAGTACCAGGTGCTCCCGCCGTTCATCTTCGGGTTCCTGCTCACGGTCTTCCCGCGCTGGCTGTCGTGCCCGCCGCTCACCGCACGCCACTATCTACCCGTGGGCGCGGGCCTGCTCGGCGGCCAGGTGCTCACGCTCGTGGGCCTCGGCGGCAGCCTCGAGCTCGTGCGCGCGGGCGCGCTACTGACGCTCGCCGGCTGGATGATCGGCACGTTCTGGCTCGCGCGCGTGTTCGTGCAGTCGCGCGTGTTCACGGGACACGCGGTGAGCGTGCTCGTGGCGCTCGCCTTCGGCATCGCTGGGCTCGTGTGCTACGCGCTGCTGTTGCGGCACGTCGACGGGCTCGTCGCGTACGCCGCGCTCAAAATCGGCGTGATGGGCATGCTCGTGCCCATCTACTTCACGATCTGTCATCGCATGATCCCGTTCTTCACGGCGAACGTCGTGCGCGAGTACGAGGTGATCCGGCCGATGTGGGCGCTCGCGGCGGCGTGGATCCTGTTCGTCGCGCATCTCGCGCTCGAGCTCACGCACGCATTCGCTTACCTGTGGATCGCCGACGCGCCGCTCGCCGTGCTCGCTACGGGTCTGCTGGTGTTCTGGTGGCCGCGCGGGCCGATGCCGGCGCTGCTGCGCGTGCTCTACCTCGGGTTCGCATGGTTCCCGGTGGCATTCGCGCTCTATTCGCTGCAGAGCGCGTGGTACTCGATCAGCGGGGAATTCGCGTTCGGCCGCGCGCCGGCGCACGCGTTGTTCATCGGGTTCTTCGGCAGCCTGCTCGTCGCGATGGTGACGCGCGTGACGCAGGGGCACTCGGGGCGTCCGCTCGTGCTCGGCGGCGTCGCGGCAACCGCGTTCGTCGTCATCCAGCTCGTCGCGGTGACGCGCATCGTGGCGGAATTCGCGCCCGACGCGCTCGCGTGGCAGGCTGCGGCAGCGCTCGGCTGGATCGCCGCGTTCCTGCCCTGGGTGCTGCGCTCGGCGTGGATCTACCTCACCCCCCGCGCCGACGGCCATCCGGGGTGAAAAAGGGGACAGATTTATTTTTGAGTTCTATCCGCAGATCAAGCTCGTTCACATCCTCGCCGTCAGCCTGAGCGGCGCGCTCTTCGCGTTGCGCGGCGCGGGCGTACTCGCCGGCGCGCGCTGGCCGATGTGGGCGCCGCTGCGCTATCTCACCTACACGATCGACACCGTGCTGCTCACCGCGGCGCTCATGCTCGTCACGATCCTGCATCAGTATCCCTTCGTGCAGTCCTGGCTCACCGTCAAGGTGCTGCTCGTCGTGGTGTACGTAGTGCTCGGTACGTTCGCACTGCGGCGCGCCCGCTCGGCGCGCGCGCGAGTCGCCTGCTACGTCGCGGCGCTCGCGGTGTTCGCGTTCATCGTGACGATCGCGCGCGCACACTCACCGCTCGGCATCCTCACGTAGCCCTGCATCGATACGCTCCGTCGTCGGACAGCGCGGAACCGCGCTTCGACTTACCATCATCCGGAGCATTGCGTACGTCACGCCCCCGCGCGATCCCGGAAACTCGACGCCCATGAAAACCTCGCCCGACCCGACGCTCGACGCGGCCTACCTCACTCGCCTGCACGCCTGGTGGCGCGCCGCTAACTACCTCGCGGTCGGGCAGATCTACCTGCTCGACAACCCGTTGCTGCGCAAGCCGCTCGAGCTCGCGCACGTGAAGCCGCGGCTGCTCGGCCACTGGGGCACGTCGCCCGGCCTCAACTTCATCTACGCGCACTTGAACCGCGTGATCAACAAGTACGACCTCGACACGATCTACGTGACGGGCCCGGGCCACGGCGGCCCCGCGTTAGTCGCCAACGTATATCTCGAGGGCACCTATTCGGAGGTCTATCCACACATCCCGCAGAACGAAGACGGAATGCGAAAGCTGTTCCGGCAGTTCTCGTTTCCCGGCGGCATCCCGAGCCACGTGGCGCCCGAGACGCCGGGATCGATCCACGAGGGCGGCGAGCTCGGCTACGCGCTCTCGCATGCTTATGGCGCGGCCTTCGACAATCCGCAGCTGCTCGTCGCCTGCGTGATCGGCGATGGCGAAGCCGAGACGGGTCCGCTCGCGACGAGCTGGCACTCCAACAAGTTCCTGAATCCCGCACGCGACGGCGCCGTGCTGCCGATTTTGCATCTCAATGGCGCGAAGATCGCGGGGCCCACGGTGCTCGCGCGCATCCCGCGCGCCGATCTCACCGCGCTGCTGCGCGGCTACGGCTACGAACCGTTCTTCGTCGAGGACCAGCCGGACTTCATGGACACGCACCGGCTCATGGCAACCACGCTCGACGGCATCGTCGAACGCATCCGCGAGATCCAGGCGAACGCTCGCGCCCCGGGCGCCAAGCCCGTGCTGCCGCGCTGGCCGATGATCGTGCTGCAGACGCCGAAGGGCTGGACGGGCCCGAAAGAAGTGGATGGTGTGCCGGTCGAAGGCACGTGGCGCTCGCACCAGGTGCCGCTCGCGAAGCTCGCCGAGAATCCCGCGCATCTCGCGCAGCTCGAAAGCTGGATGCGCAGCTACGGGCCCGAGGAGTTGTTCACGTCCGACGGGCGGCTGGCCCCCGAGATCGCATCGCTCGCGCCGCGCGCGACTCGACGCATGGGCGCGAGTCCGCACGCGAACGGCGGGCTGCTGCTCGCCGATCTCGACCTGCCCAACTTCCGCGACTACGCGGTCGACGTACCCGAGCCCGGCGCGACGACCGCCGAGGCGACGCGCGTGCAGGGCAAGTTCCTGCGCGACGTCATGCGGCGCAATCTCGCGAGCGCCAACTTCCGGCTCTTCTCACCCGACGAGTTCACCTCGAACCGCTGGGACGCGGTGCTCGAGGTGACGCCGCGCGTCTCGATGGCCGAGGTCCGCGCGACCGACACCGCGATCGCCCCCGAAGGCCGGGTCATGGAGATGCTGAGCGAGCACCAGTGCGAGGGCTGGCTCGAGGGCTACCTGCTCACGGGCCGCCACGGCTTCTTCAGCTGCTACGAGGCGTTCGTGCACATCGTCGATTCGATGTTCAACCAGCACGCCAAGTGGCTCAAGGTCTGCAATCACATCGCGTGGCGCCGCCCGATCGCCTCGCTCAACTACCTGCTGACCTCGCACGTCTGGCGGCAGGACCACAACGGCTTCAGCCACCAGGACCCGGGCTTCATCGACCACGTGGCGAACAAGAAGTCCGAGGTTATCCGCATCTATCTGCCGCCGGACGCCAACACGCTGCTGTCGGTTACCGACCACTGCCTGCGCAGCCGCAACTACGTCAACGTCGTCGTCGCCGGCAAGCAGCCGCAGGCCCAGTGGCTCGCAATGGATAGCGCGGCGCGGCACTGCGCTCGGGGCATCGGCGCCTGGGACTGGGCGGGCACGTGCCGTGGACGCGAACCCGAGGCCGTGCTCGGCTGCGCGGGCGACGTGCCGACGCTCGAGGTGCTCGCGGCCGTCATGCTGCTGCGCGAGTGGGTGCCCGACCTCGCGGTGCGCGTCGTCAACGTCGTCGATCTCATGACGCTGCAGAGCTCGCGCGTGCATCCGCACGGCCTGCCCGATCCGGAGTTCGACGCGCTGTTCACGCCGGACAAGCCGGTCGTGTTCGCGTACCACGGCTATCCCTGGCTCATCCACCGGCTCACCTACAACCGCGCGAACCACGCGAACTTCCACGTGCATGGCTACCAGGAAGAAGGCACGACGACGACGCCGTTCGACATGACCGTGCTCAACGGGCTCGATCGTTTCCACCTCGCGCAGGCGGTCTTCGAGCGTGTGCCGCGTCTCGCGCCGCGCGTGCCGGAGCTGCGCGCGCGCGTAGACGGCAGCTTGCGCGAGCACGGCGAGTACATCCGCGCGCACGGCGAGGACATGCCCGCGATCCGCGACTGGCGCTGGCGCGGTAGCTAGGGAAGGATTTCCGCCGCGGCGCGCGCCATCGCGCTTTCTTCGTCGGCACGCACGACGAGCAGCGCAACGCGGCCCGTCTCACCGGCAATCGACACGATGGGATGATCCGCATCGAGGTGCGCGGCGCCGTTGCGATCCTCGTCGAGCCGCGCGCCGAGGAAGTCGAGCCGTTGCAAAGCGCGGCTGCGCAGCAGCGCACTGTGCTCGCCGATGCCACCCGTGAACGCGATCGCATCGACGCCGCCCATCGCGGCCGCATACGCGCCGACGTACTTGCGCACGCGATGGGCATAGAGCGCGAGCGCGAGCCGGCAGTCTTCGTCGCCCGCCGCCGCGCGCGCTTCGACGTCGCCGATGTCGTTCGTGCCCGCGAGACCCGCGAGACCGGACTCGCGGTTGAGCAGGTCATCGAGCTGCGCCGCGTCGTAACCCCCGGCGCGCAGCAGGTGCAGGAGCACGCCGGGATCGAGATCGCCCGCGCGCGTGCCCATGACGAGGCCCTCGAGCGGCGTCATGCCCATGCTCGTTTCAACGCTGCGGCCATACTCGATGGCCGCGACGCTCGCGCCGCTGCCGAGATGGCACGACACGATGCGCAGCTCGCGCGCGGGCCGCTGCAGGAAGCGCGCGACGCGTTCCATGACGTCCGCGTGGCTGATGCCGTGAAAACCGTAGCGGCGGATGCCGAAGCGCGCGCTCACGGCGCGCGGCAGCGCGTACTCGCGCGCTCGCGGCGGCAGCGTCGAATGGAATGCCGTGTCGAACACCGCGACATGCGGCACCGCGAGCCGCGAGCGCGCGAGCCGCAGCGCCGCGACCGCGGGCGGGTTGTGCAGCGGCGCGAGCTCGTCGAGGCGCTCGATGCGCGTCAATACCTCATCCGTGACGCGCACGGGTGTGGTGAAGTCGGGGCCACCGTGCACGATGCGATGCGCCGCGGCTTCCGCACGCGCGTCGTGCGGCCCGCGCCGCTCTACCGCATCGAGCACGAGCGCCATCGCCGCCGCCTGATCGGGCGCTGTCACGGGCTCGGATACTCCATTCACGAGCACGGCCGCGCGCGACGTACCGATGTCCGCCACGCGCACATCGAGCAGGCGTGCGCCGCTCGCGGTATCGACGAGCGCGCTCTTGAGCGACGAGCTGCCGCAGTTGATCGAAAGGATGCGCACGGGAGGATGCTGCCCGGCGCCGCGCGGAGGGTCAACGCGCGCCGACGAGCCCGCCCGGCCTAGCTAGCGACGAGTGCGCCGTCCATACGTAGGACTGCGGACATGCAGCCCCCGCCAACCGGTGAGATTGCTTATCGACCCTTCCGCGTGACCTGCGTCAGAGTTGACCGCGATTTCAGGCCGCAAACTTTGCGCACGCCAATCGACGGAGCGAACGATGAAGAAATGGTCAGTGATGGTCGCCGCAGCGCTGCTCGCGGCCGCCTGCAGTCCCCAGAACCCGCCCGCCACAACCGTTGCCGCGGACACCGGCGGCTCGAGCAAGGGCGATTTCGGCCCGCCGCAGGGAGAGCCCGTCGAGGCCGTACTCACGAGTCCGCCGCACGTACCGCCGCCGACGAACCGGCATGCGCCCGCGAAAGTCATCGTGAACCTCGAAGTGAAAGAGGTCGAACGCGAAATCGCCGAGGGCGTGAAGTACACGTTCTGGACCTTCGGCGGCACGGTTCCCGGCAGCTTCATCCGCGTGCGCCAGGGCGACACCGTCGAGTTCCATCTCAAGAATCATCCCGACAACAAGATGCCGCACAACATCGACCTGCACGGCGTCACGGGACCCGGCGGCGGCGCGGCGTCGAGCTTCACGCCGCCCGGACACCAGAGCCAGTTCACGTTCAAGGCGCTGAACCAGGGCATCTACGTCTATCACTGCGCGACCGCGCCCGTCGGCATGCACGTCGCGAACGGCATGTACGGTCTCATCCTCGTCGAGCCGCCCGAGGGACTCTCGCCCGTGGATCACGAGTACTACGTGATGCAGGGCGACTTCTACACCGTGGGCAAGTATCGCGAGAAAGGCGCGCAGCCGTTCGACATGCAGAAGGCGATCGACGAGCGTCCGACCTACGTGCTGTTCAACGGCGCCGAGAGCTCGCTCACGGGACCGAACGCCTTGCAGGCAAAGACCGGCGAGCGCATCCGCCTCTTCGTCGGTAACGGCGGCCCGAACCTCGTGTCGAGCTTCCACGTGATCGGCGAGATCTTCGACAAGGTGCAGCCGGAAGGCGGCACGCACCCGCAGGAGAACGTGCAGACGACGCTGATCCCCGCGGGCGGCGCGGCGATCGTCGAATTCCACACCGAGGTGCCGGGCAACTACATCCTCGTCGACCACTCGATCTTCCGCGCGTTCAACAAGGGCGCGCTCGCGATGCTCGCCGTCACGGGCGATCCGCGCACCGAGATCTACTCCGGCAAGCAGGTCGACGAGACCTATCTCGGCGACAAGGTCGCGAGCCTGGCGCCGGTTGCGGCTGCGGCCGAAGCCAAGTCGACGGGCACGCTCACGAAGGAGCAGCAGGTGAAGGCCGGCGAAGTGCTGTTCAAGGGCACGTGCTCGGTGTGCCACCAGGAATCGGGCCAGGGCATCCCGAGCGTCTTCCCGCCGCTCGCGAAGTCGGACCTGCTCAAGAAGACGCCGCGTCGCGCGATCGAGATCGCGCTCAATGGACTCACCGGTCCCGTGACGGTCAACGGCGTGACCTACACGTCCGTCATGCCGCCGATGAGCCAGCTCAACGACGACGAGGTCGCGAACATCCTGACCTACGTGCTGAACTCGTGGGGCAACGACGGCGGCGTCATCACGAAGGAAGACGTACAAAAGGTGCGCGCCTCCACCAAACGCCCCGAAGGCGCGGCGCATTGAAGTCGACCGCACTGGTGCTGCTGATGGGCGCCGCCGTTGCAGCGACGGCGCCCCCGGCGCAACGCGCCGGGATTCCGGCCGCGACGTTCGCGACGATCCTGCCGCCCGCGCCCGGCGTCGCGACCGTGCACGTCGATGCATTCGAGCTCGACCGCACGCCCGTGACGAATGCCGCATTCGCGGCGTTCGTGCGCTCGACGCCCGCGTGGCGCCGCGATCGCGTGGCGCGCGTGTTCGCCGACGAGCGCTATCTCGCGCATTGGCGTGATGCCTCGACGCCCGCCCCCGGCGCCGAGCGTGCACCGGTGACGCAGGTGAGCTGGTTCGCCGCACAGGCGTACTGCGAAGCGCAGGGCGCACGGCTGCCGACCTGGCACGAGTGGGAGCTCGTCGCCGCGGCCGGCCCGGATACCGCTGACGCGCGCTCGGACCCCGACTGGCTGCAGACCATCCTGTCCTGGTATGCGCGTCCCGCGAGCGACACGCTGCCCGACGTCGGCGGCGCTCCCAACTACTACGGCGTGCGCGACGTGCACGGCCTCGTCTGGGAGTGGGTGCTCGACGCGCAGTCGATGATGGTCTCGGGCGACAACCGCGAACAGGGCGACCCCGATGCGCTGCGATTTTGCGGCAGCGGCGCGGTGACGATGGAACAGAAAGAGAACTACGCGATGCTCATGCGCATCGCGACGCTGTCGAGCATGCGCGCGAGCTACACCTCGAAGTCGATGGGCTTCCGTTGCGCCGTCCCGCGCCCGGTGCCGCGATGATGTCGCGGTTGTTCGCCATCGCCGCTCTCGCGTGGCTCGCCGTGCCGGCCGCCGCGCGCGACAGCGATCCGCCCGGCTCGCTCTATCGTTTCGAGGCGAAGCTCACGAGCCAGGATGGCGCGGCCCATGGGCTCGACGTCTATCGCGGACATCCGGTGCTCGTCACGATGTTCTACGGCAGCTGCCAGGCGTCGTGCCCGCTGATCATCGACACGCTGCGTGCGACGGAGCGCGCCGTCGCGCCGAAAGTGCGCGCGCGCCTGCGCGTGCTCATGATTTCTTTCGACCCCGCGCGCGACACGCCCGCGGCGCTCGGCGAGATCGCGCGCACGCGGCACATCGACACCGCACGCTGGACGCTCGCGCATGCGGAGCCGGCCGACGTGCGCACGCTTGCCGCGCTGCTCGACGTGCAGTACCGGCAGTTGCCGAATGGGGACTTCAATCACTCGACGTCGATCGTGCTGCTGTCGCCGGCGGGTGAAACGCTCGCGAGCACGCATGCGCTCGGGCACGCGGACGAGGCGCTGCTCAAACGACTGGCGCAGTAACCTCGACGCCATGCGCCAGCAACTCCTGGCGCACCTGCGCGGAAGCGCCGACGATCGACACTTCGGCCCCGCGCGAAGTCTTCCTCTTCACGAAGCCCGCGATCGTCACGGCACCGGTCGCATCGATGATCGGCACCGCGGAGAAATCGAGCACGTAGCGCCGCGGCCGGTCGCCGATCCGATCCAGCGCGGACACGACGTTCGCGGCCGCGCCGAAGAAGAACGCGCCCGTGATCCGCACGATCACTTCCGAGCGATCGGTGGTGCGGCCCTCGGTCGAATTCGCCTCGCTCTCGTCAGCCGCGTCGTCCTGGCCCGCGACGCCGAATCCTTCGATGCTCACCGCGTGCGACATGCGGTGGATGAAGATCAGAGCGCTCAGCGCGAAGCCGACGACGATGCCTTCGGTGAGATTCCGGAAGATCGTGAGCCCGAACGTCGCGAGCAGCACCACGGCTTCGGCGCGCGAGCCGCGCAGCAGCGTCGCGAAAGCGTGCTTCTCGGCCATGTTCCACGCGACCGTTGCGAGCAGCCCCGCAAGCGCCGCGAGCGGAATGTAGGAAGCGAGCGGCGCGGCGAACAGGATGAACGCGAGCAGGAAGACGGAATGCAGCATTCCGGAGATCGGGCCGTGCGCGCCGGAGCGCACGTTGGTCGCCGTGCGCGCGATCGTCCCCGTGACGCAGATTCCGCCGAACAGCGCGCTGCCGATGTTCGCGAAGCCCTGCGCGATGAGCTCGCAGTTGGAGCGATGCCGCCGGCCGGTCATGCTGTCGGCGACCACGGCCGAGAGCAGGCTCTCGATGGATCCGAGCAGCGCGAACGAGACGGCCGTCGGCAGCATCGCGGTCACTTCGTGCCAGTCGTGCGTGGGCAGCGCCGGGACCATGAGTCCGCGCGGGATGCTGCCGAACCGGGTGCCGATGGTTTCGACGTCGAGGCCCAACACAGCCGCCAGCAACGATGCGGTGACGACCGCGATGAGCAGATTGGGCCAGCGCGGCCGCCATGCGCGGAAGCCGGCGATGAGCACGATCGTGAGCGCCGAGACGACGACCGCGGACGTCGAGAAGGTCGGTGCGGCGGCCGCGAGCGCGCCGAGCTTATCGAGCAGCGGACCGGGCTCCGCGCCCGGGAGTTTGAGGCCAAACAAGTCGCGCAGCTGGCTGGCGAAAATGATCGTCGCGATGCCGCCGGTGAAACCCACGGTGACCGGAAAAGGGATGTAGCGGATGTACGTGCCGAGCCGTGCATAACCCGCGAGCAGCATCATGATCCCCGCGAGCAGCGTCGCGGTCAGCAGGCCGGAAACGCCGTAGGTCATCACGGTAGTCGAGACGAGCACGATGAACGCGCCCGCGGGTCCGCCGATCTGGTGGCGGCTGCCGCCGAGCGCGGACACGAGGAATCCGCCGATGATCGCGGCATAGAGCCCGCGCTGCGGCTCGACGCCCGAGGCGATGGCGATCGCCATCGACAACGGCAGCGCGACGATCGACACGGTCAGCGCGGACAACGCGTCGGCCGCCAGGTGCGCGCGCGTGTAGCCCTCGCGCAGGACGGTGACCAGTTTCGGGGTCAGGAGATGGCTGGTTCTGGAGGGCACGCTGGATTCTGTCCGCGGGAATCCGAACCCGCATTCGTAGGGTTGCGTATGCCCTTCGCCGGCCCGCTGCGCCACCCTTTCGGCATGACAACCTACCATCACGCGGTCGTCTGGATCGACCACAAGCTCGCCCGGGTCGTGCATTTCAACGCGGAGTCGAGCGAGCCTCTCGTCGTGCACAGCACCCATGCGCACCTGCATCTGCACCATAAGGCGAATGCAGGCGACAGCGGCCATGCGCCCGTCGACAAGAAGTACCTCGAACACGTGGCGGCGGCGCTCGCGAAGTCCGGCGCCATCCTGATCGTGGGTCCGGCCAGCGCCAAGGCCGAGCTCGTCACGTTCCTCAAACAAGCGCACCCGGCGGTCCACGCGCGCATCTCGGCCGTCGAGGCCATGGATCACCCGAGCGATGGCCAGTTGCTCGCGCACGCGCGCCGCTTCTTCGACGCCGACGACCGGATGCGTTCACAGCTGCGAGCCTGACGCCGAATGGCGCTCGACTTCGCCCATGCAGCGTTGAAGTGGTTCGGGCTCGAGCTCCATCAACTCGCGCCGAGTGAGCGCAAAGCGCTCGAACGCGCCATCGGGCGCCGCACGATCGCCGAGTCGCCCGATCGCCGTCTCGAAGAAACACTCACGCTGGGCGAACGCGTGTCCGATCGCGTTGCGCGACTCGGCGGGTCGTGGACTTTCATCACCCTCTTCTGCCTGTTCCTGCTGGCGTGGGTCGCGTGCAATCTGCTGTTGGCGCGCGTCGCGTTCGATCCGTATCCGTTCATCTTCCTCAACCTGCTGCTGTCGATGCTCGCGGCGCTGCAGGCACCGATCATCATGATGAGCCAGAACCGGCAGGCCGCCATCGACCGGCAGATGGCGGTGCATGATTACGAAGTGAACCTCAAGGCTGAGATCGAGATCATGGCGCTGCACGAGAAGATGGACGCGTTGCGCACGGAACAGCTGACGACGTTGTTGCGTCAGCAGCAGGAGCAGATCGAGTTGCTGACGCGGCTCACGCGTGCGCAGGGTGAGTCCTAACTGCCGGCAGACGCTCCAGCTGGAACGTCTCGCGCCTTTCGCTCCCGCTGGAACATCAGGTCCACGGCAAGATCGAGATCCATCTTGTCTCCATGCCAACAGTCTTTGAACGTTCCGGCTGGAACGTCTTCGGCGTTACCTTGTGGCTGCGTGTAGCCAGGCGCCACGCTGTCGACCGAGTCACCGTTCTTCTTCACGAACCGCAACGCGCCGTCGTCGAGAAGCTCGATCTTGATGCCGCCTTCGTGCACTGCGCGGTGGTGGAAGCCGCAGAGAAGCACCAGGTTGCTCGGCTTGGTCTCGCCGCCGTTCGCCCAGTGCTTGATGTGATGCGCGTCGAGCCAGCGTTTGTTCGCGCAGCCCGGAAAGCGGCAGCATTTGTCGCGGGCGTTGAGCACGCGGCGCAACTGGGCTGAGATTGTTCGCGTCTTGCGGCCGACGTTGAGTGGCTCGCCGTCGTCGTTTTCGACCATGACGAGGACGCTGGCGTCGCAACCGAAGCGACGGGCGGTTTCGGCGGCGATCGAGGGACCATCCTCGACCTCGCAGCAGCCGGCCTTGTGCGTGCGGAGGGTTTCTTCGGAGACGTGCACGACGATCTGGTTGGCGTCGGCGCTGCGGACGTCCACGACGCCGTGCGCCAGGAAGCTCTGGGCAATGAGTGCGAGCGCGTCGGCGCGT
>Ga0081455_10005323_pt1 | contig 14132 bp, 15 predicted proteins | sample TabmetS3T2R1_FD_70207 | JGI IMG/M metagenome (GOLD analysis project Ga0081455, IMG submission 70207) | Tabebuia heterophylla rhizosphere microbial communities from the University of Puerto Rico - S3T2R1 | ecosystem: Host-associated > Plants > Roots > Rhizosphere ... | reverse complement strand
TACGACTAACGGCAAACATGTTGGACGGAATGGTGGCGCTCGCGTCCGGTCGAGATTCAAAAGTAGGCGAACTTTACAACGAGGTTCCCGATCGCGTTTCGGATGCGGCGGTGTTCATCGGCGCAGGCTACGCCTGGGGCGGAAACGTTGCGCTTGGTTATATTGCAACGATTCTGGCAATCTTCACTGCTTACGTTCGCGCCGCGGGAAAAATCGCCGGCGCGCCTAACGAGTTTGGTGGGCCGATGGCAAAGCAACATCGGATGCTGATCATTACCATTGCTTGCCTGTATTCCGTGGTCGTTCCGCGATCATGGCAGACGTTCCATCTGGATGATTTCGAAGTTGGCATCATGAGTCTGGCTCTCACTCTGATAATCGTCGGCTGCGTCATCACAGTCCTTCGGAGGTTGAAACGAATCGCACGCGCTTTAATATGAACGACGCGACTTGGCAGCGGCTATTCGGATTCCGTCACGCCTTCGATCATCCCGTGACGGTTGTTGTGACGTTGGCGGCTATTGTTCTGCTCCTCCTGGCCCCGCTCCTGATTTTCATCATCATGCGAGGGGCCAAAAGCACTGCCGAAAAGCGAAAGGAACTCTGGGACCGTTATCGCTCCTGGATTTGGCTGGTCCTCTGCATTTTGATTCCCATTCTGGCCGGTGCTTTTTGGACGATCCTCGCCGTAGCCACGCTGAGTCTGCTCTGTTATCGGGAGTATGCGCGCATCACCGGGCTCTTTCGAGAACGCACCATCAGTTTCATCGTGGTTATCGGCATTCTCCTGATCACGTTCGCCGAGCTGGACAATTGGTATCGGCTCTTTGTTGCGCTCTTTCCCTTGACTGTCGCGTTGATTGCCATTGGCGGTTTGATTCCTGATCAACCGAAAGGCTACATCCAACGCGTAGGCCTCGGTGTTCTCGGATTCGCTCTTTTCGGAAGCGCGCTTGGTAACCTTGGCTACATGGCAAATGATTGGAACTATCGACCGATCCTACTTCTGATCATCTTTGCCGTGGAACTGAATGACATCTTTGCCTACATCTGCGGTCATCTGTTTGGTCGTCGAAAATTTGTTCCAAACATCAGTCCAAACAAAACCGTTGGCGGGGCGCTTGGCGCGGTCATTTTAATCACGCCGCTGGTGGCAGTGATCGCTCATTTTATTTGGACTAACACTGCATTGGATAATCCGATTTGCTTAACTGGTCTGGGGATCATCGTCAGTATAGTAGGCCAGTTCGGAGACTTGATGCTTTCCGCGATCAAACGCGATCTTGGTCTCAAAGATACAGCGAAGCTTATTCCGGGTCACGGCGGATTGTTAGATCGCTTCGATAGCCTGATTCTGGTTGCGCCGGCTGTCTTTCACTACGTGAGCTATTTTGTCGATCTTAGTGCAGGCCAACCGCAGCGCATTTTCTCCGGGGGCTGATGCCAGTGGAACCGTGGCAACTGCAACCAGCGCGTGACACTGGGCTCACGCCGGCCGAGCGGTTTCGCAGCGTGCGACGCGAAAGCGGTTTGCTCGAGAGCCTGGCGCAGCAGGCGTGCTTTTCGTTATTGCGGTCTTACTTCGCGATCGCTCATCGACTCACAATCGTCGGCCGGGAAAAACTGCCCGTGCACGGACCTTTCGTGCTCGCGGCAAATCATTGCAGTCATCTCGACGCCCTCGTTCTCGGAGCTGCGCTCAGACCGCGCCACCGCGAGCGCGCTTTCCCGATCGCCGCAGGCGACGTCTTCTTTCAAACGGCTGCAGTGAGTGTGTTCTCCGCGATCATGCTCAATGCTTTGCCTATGTGGCGGAAAAACTGTGGTCCGCATGCTCTTGCGGAGTTGCGTCGCAAATTGCAGGAAGAAAAAGCGATTTTCATTATCTTCCCGGAAGGCGCACGCACGCGCACCGGTTCGATGATGCCTTTCAAACACGGACTCGGGATGCTGGTTGCGGAAACAAATGTTCCGGTTGTGCCTTGCGGTCTTATTGGAAGTTTTGAGGCCCTCCCGCCAAACCGAAACGTCCCCCGACCTGTGAGAATCAATTTGATTATCGGAGAGCCACTGAATTTTGGAGCGACTCCAAACAATCGTGAAGGTTGGTCACAGATCGCGCGAAGCGTCGAATCGAGCGTCCGCGAGTTGGCGATGCAATAAGCCAAATGGCAGGGGCGGCAAGCTGCGCCGTCCGGACACTGCAGCGCGATGTCGCTACGCCGCCGCGTATCGCTCCAGCTTTTGCGCCAGATCAGGAGGAACGTGCGCGACGATGAGAGCATTGTTGCCTTCGTATCGCAGTTCGAGCACGTGACCGACCCGATGGATTTCCGCAATCAAGGCGCTTTCATTCGCGGGAATTCGAAACCGTGAGCGCAGTCGCCATGAGCTGAGTGCGCCCTCCAGAGCTTGTACGAGTTTGTTTACTCCTTCTCCGGTGCGCGCGGAAATCGCCACGCTACCTGGAAAGCGCTTGAGATAGGAATCAACGACTTCGCGATTCGGCAGATTATCGATCTTGTTGAACACGATCAGCGTTTGCTTGCCGTAAGCGTCGAGTTCTTTGATCACTCCCTCGACTGCTTCCATTTGCTCGTCCACGCGCTGGTGACTCAGATCAGCAATGTGGATGAGCAAATCAGCTTCGCTCACCTCTTCGAGTGTCGCCTTAAACGACTCAATCAGCGTGTGAGGAAGCTTTCGCAGGAACCCGACGGTATCCGTGAGCAGGACCCGTTGTTTGTTAGGCAAGACAAAACTGCGCGTGGTCGGATCCAGCGTGGCAAAAAGTTTGTCCTCCGCTGCGACGTCCGCTCCCGTGAGCAGATTCAACAAAGTCGATTTCCCCGCGTTGGTATAACCAACCACTGCAGCGACCGGCCACTGATGGCGTTTTCGCCCCTGTCGCTGAATGGCTCGCGTTTTCCGTACCGATTCCAGCTCGCGCTCGAGCCGCGCGATTCGTTCCTGCACACGCCGGCGGTCGACTTCCAACTGCGTTTCACCCGGGCCGCGTGTGCCGATCCCACCTGTTTGCCGCGACAAGTGATGCCACATCCGAGTGAGGCGCGGCAAAAGATATTGCAGCTGCGCGAGTTCGATTTGCAATCGCCCTTCCCGGCTGCGCGCCCGCTGCGCAAAAATGTCGAGAATCAATTGCGTTCGATCGAGCACCTTGCGCGCGAATAAATTTTCCAGATTGCGCCCCTGGGCTGGTGAAAGTTCATCATCAAAAATCACCGAGGTCACCTGTCGATCCTGACATGATTCTTTGATCGATTCCGCTTTGCCGCGGCCGATGTAGTAAGGCGCGGTCGGTTTTTGCAATTTTTGCGTCACCGTATCGACGACCTCGGCCCCGGCGGAGTTCGCAAGCTCGCGCAACTCATCGAGGGAATCGTGCAAGTCCCATTTGGAGACACCTTTCTTTTCCAGGCCGATCAGCAGTGCGCGCTCCCGTGATTTTTGCGGACGCGTTTCGATCATTTGCGACGCGAATTGTAGCCGCGGTCGCCGATCGCGGCTGGACTCAGCTGTTGCACAGCTTCGTGCCTGCCGAGGTCACCGCCCTCGGCTAGAGCTTTCTGCGGACGCGTTTCAATCATCCTTTGTGCCGGCCTCCGACAGCATTCGGAGTAAAATCCATTTCACCGCTTCGGTATGAGTAAGAAACGACAGGTTCAGTAGTGAAAAATTAGTTTGCCGACGAAACCAGGTCAACTGTCTCTTCGCGTAACGGCGAGTCGCTTGCTGAATGTCCGCGATGCATTTTGAGCGTGATATTTTTCCAGCGAGCAGTTCCCGAATTTCGCGCAAACCGATCATTTGCGAGGCCGTTGCGCTCGTTGTCCCCACCGTGCGTACCTCCTCGATCACGCCGCGTTCAAAGATAGTTTCCACTCGCTGATTGATTCGTTCGTAAAGCTCTTGCCGGTCGCGAAACACAAAAACGCCTGTAGCCGCTTCGCTGTGCGAAGCGATCCGTTGGATTGGCTTCACATCCGTGCGTTGCGCCTCGCGCAGCGAGGCGGCTACAGCCCGCTGTGCAGAAAGCGGCTTTCCAGTCAGCAGACAAATCTCCAAGGCACGAGTAATCCGACGGCGATTTTTTAGGTCGATCTCGCGTGCCGCTTCTGGATCGACTTCGGCAAGTTGCGAGCGCAAATTATCCCAACTCATCGCGTTTAGTTTTTCGCGCAGTTTCGGATCACACTCAGGCAGAGGGGCAAGTCCATGGGTCAGCGCTTTAATGTAAAGCCCTGTTCCCCCGACAACGATCGCGAGCTTGCTGCGCGAATTGATTTCTTGCATAGCGCACGTCGCGGCGCGCCGAAATTTTTCCGCGTTCATTTCTTCGGCGAGCGGTACGGCGCTGATCAGGTGATGCGGCGCTTTTCCCAGAGTTGACGCTTCTGGTTTTGCCGTAAGCAGATCGAGCCCCAGATAAATTTGAAACGCGTCAGCGCTGACAATCTCCGCGCCAACTTCCCGCGCGACATCGGCCGCAATTTCGGATTTTCCGCTCGCCGTTGGGCCGACAATAAAGAATGCGCGCGTCATTCAATCAGACGCAGTGTCGCCTGCTATTCTGCGCGTGAAGCCCTTACGATCTGAGCGAAGCTGCGCGGGTCGAGACTGGCTCCGCCGACGAGCGCGCCGTCGATGTCGGGCTGGCTCATGAGTTCGCGGGCATTCTCCGGTTTGACGCTGCCGCCGTACTGGATTCGCACGCGGTCGGCGGTGGTTTCATCGGTCATTTTGGCCAAGGTGTGTCGAATGAAGGCGTGCGCTTCCTCTGCCTGCGCCGGCGTCGCGTTTCGCCCAGTGCCGATCGCCCACACCGGTTCGTACGCGATCACCGTTTCCTGCAATTCCTTTGGACTTACACCGGCCAGACTGCCGCGCAATTGGATCGACAAAATTTTTTCCACGTTGCCTTTGTCACGCTGGTCGAGCGTTTCTCCGATGCAAACAATCGGCCGCAGGGTGGCCTCGTGCGCGGCGCGCACTTTCCGACTTACGATTTCGTCGGTCTCACCGAACAACGTGCGGCGTTCGCTGTGCCCGAGCACCACGTAGTGCACAAACAGATCGCGTAAAAGCGGAGCGCTGATCTCGCCGGTAAACGGCCCGTTCTTCTCCCAATACATATTTTGCGCGCCGACCTTGATATTCTGCGAGTTACCTAATGCTTCGGTCACTTTCGCAATTGCAGTGAACGGCGGAATGATCACCACTTCGACGTCGGTGATTTCGCCAATGTCCCGAAGCAACAACGCCTCCACAAAATGCGCAGACTCGCCTTGCGTCATGTTCATCTTCCAATTAGCTGCGACGATTTTTTTGCGCATGTGATTTGATTCCTGGCTACGGGCTCAAAACTGAAAATAGATGAAAGGTGTGTAGTGGGGCGGAACAAATAAAAGGACGACTGCAAACGTGCAACCGTAAGCTGCTGCGAAAACTGGGGCGGGCCATCGCCGCCATGATTCGGTAAACCATCGGCGAGAATTGAGCCAATGGACAGTGAGAAGTGCCGCAATCACCAGGAGCAACCATCGGTGGAAATGTTCGCTACCACCGCCTCGAAACAGGGCAAACTGCTGTAGTATTGTTGCCGCACTGCCGAGGTCATGCGCGCGAAAAAAAATCCATGCAACGCATACCGCGTAGATGGTAATCGGCCACGCAAGCCAGCGCATCGCCCGCACGGCCCATTTGAGACCCTCGGTAAGGCGGATCCACTCGCGATGAATGAGTAGTGCGGTTCCATGTAGCGCGCCCCAGATCACGAACGTCCACGCAGCTCCGTGCCATAGGCCGCCGAGGAGCATTGTGATCATGACATTACGGTAAGCAAACGCGCGCGAGCCCCGATTTCCGCCGAGTGGAATGTAGAGATAATCGCGAAGCCAGCTGGAGAGACTAATGTGCCAGCGCCGCCAGAAATCAGAGACGTTGCGGGCAAAGTATGGAAACCGGAAGTTGTTCGGTAATTGATACCCAAGTAGCCAGGCGGCCGCGATGGCCATATCTGTGTACCCGGAAAAGTCGCAGTAAATCTGAATTGCGTAGAATAGCACCGCAATCCACGCACTTGTTGGCGTGAAGTCCGCCGGATGAGCGAAGTAGCGGTCGACAGTCGGCGCGACTCCGTCGGCAATGCATGCCTTCTTAATGAATCCCGCCAGAAATAACATTGCGGCGGCCCGAACATCGACATTGGAAAATCTCTTGGCCGAAACGAGCTGCGGCAGAAAGTAGACTGCACGGACAATCGGTCCTGCCACCAATGGCGGGAAGAAACTGACGAACAACGCGAGATCGATAAAACTCGAAATAGCAGGCTGCTTTCGACGATACACGTCGATCGTATAACTCATCGAGTGAAACGTGTAGAAACTGATGCCCACCGGCAGAATGATGTTCAGCGTGTTTACGCTCGCCGGTAAGCCCAACCACGTCAGAAAGTCGGAGGCCGAAGAGACAAAAAAGTTGAAGTATTTGAAAAAACCCAGAACGCCGAGATTGACGCAGATGCTGGTGGCAATCCAGAAGCGCCGCCATACCGGACTTTCAGTGCGTCCGAGCATTCGGCCCACGATGTAATCCACCGTCGTTGAGCCGAGGAGTAGGAATGTAAATTTCCAACTCCAAGCCGCATAAAAAGCATAGCTGCACAGGAGGAGCCACACCTTGCGCGCGGCGTTGTTGCGCATCGCCCAGTAGACGATGAAGACAAGCAGAAAAAACCAGAGGAAGCGAAATTCAACGAAAGACATTCGAACAGAGAATGAGATGCGACGTGAAACCGCCAGTCATCGGTTTTTGATCACTTGATGCCACCCGCTCGTGCAAGCTCCACAAAATTTGCTGCCACAATACGCGTGAATTCTTCTGCGCCCGATTTGGTCAAATGTTGCCCATCGCGACGTACGCTGCTGCGATAGAGGCTCGGATAGGTTCGCGGCTTGTTAAACGACATCATAACAGCTGTTAGCCCTGTAGTTTCGGTCGCGACATTAATTTGCGTTATGTTTGGTGTAATCAAGAAGATCGGCGCGGCTCCGATTTTCCGAACTTCTTGCGCGCATTGCCGGTAGGCTTCCACCGCATATGGTGAAAGAGGATGTGCGTCGGTTTGTGCCATCGCCGCCGCGAGCCCGCGATCATAGGCTGCAGCCTGCTTGGGAGACATTCGGTTCGGTCTGGTGACGTAACCATCACTGGCCACGCCAAGATATCTCGCGTTACGTTCCTTTGTGTCGCGACCCAGGAAATATTCTAGAACGTCAACCGCTCTTGCGACGTTCGTGTAGTTTTTTTCAAGCTGCCCCGCATAAAATGTCAGCAGACTACGCGTATTTTTCTCGCCTTTTTGACGCAGAACAATGTCTCGAAGTTTTGCCGGGCTCGGCAGCCAAAGCGGATCACTTCCGGCATCGGTAAGTTTTCGCAGGAGCAGCGATACCCGCTTCCAGTCGGCCCAATAAAGCGCACGTCGGCTGGTCTGGTTTTCGAGAGACCACTTCGTTTGCAATTCATCGTATTCAATGAATACCCATCTCAAGTTGCGCGGCTTCAGATTCAAGATCTGCTCAAGCAGATAAGCGGTTTCCGGCAAATACATGCCGCCGATGCCGAAGTTGAAGCTGTGCGTCGGCAGCCCGTTTTCGTGCGTGACGCGATCAAAAACAGCAGGTGAAATCTGAAAGTAGACGCGGCTCGATCCAATAAAGAGCGTGTCAAATTCGTCCTTGTGTGCGGCGAAAAATCGGAGTTTCTGGGAAACGCCACCGTCGATTTCTGGAAATGGCAGGACGACTCGCAGGCAGGCACAGGTAATGAGGAATGCGGCCGCACCAATAGCTGTATTAGTCAGCGCTCGGATGACGGTCTTGCTGCCAGTCGGTTCGTGTGGCTCCGGAGGCTCAACGTGAACCTTCGGAACGAGCTCGCGGACTGGCACAGCCTATGTCCTGTCGCTTAACGCCGCGACGCCGGGCAGCTCCTTGCCTTCCAACAACTCCAGCGTCGCGCCGCCGCCGGTGGAAATAAAGGTCACTTTCCCGGCGAGCCCGGCCTGCTTGACCGCGGTCACGGAATCGCCGCCACCGATGATCGTCTTGGCCCCTGATTGCGCCATTGCTTCGGCGATTGCGATTGTCCCTTCGCCGAATTCAGGAATTTCAAAGACCCCCATCGGTCCGTTCCACAAAATCGTTTCTCCTTTTGCGATTTCCTCCTGATAAAGCGCGATCGTTGCCGCGCCGATATCAACCGCCTGCCACCCGTCCGCGATTCCGTGCTGCGGGGAAAGGCGGCTGGTATTCCGCATGTTCGCGCCTGGCCGAATTTCATCCGCCTCGACGACATCAATCGGAAGGAGAAACTTGACGCCGCGTTGCTTAGCCAGGTTCAAAAGCTCTCGCGCGAGATCGACCTTGTCAGATTCGACCCGGCTCGCGCCGACTGGAATTCCCTCCGCTTTTAAAAACGTGTTCGCCATGGCGCCGCCGATGAGAATCGCGTTGGCCTTTTCCATCAACGCTTTTAGAACACCGATTTTGTCCGACACCTTGGCGCCACCCAGAATTACGACGAACGGCTTGGCGGGATTCTGCAGTTCATCGCGCAGATGTTTGAGTTCTTTCTCCATCAAAAGACCCATGGCTGACTTCTGCACGAATTTTGTTATGCCGGCCGTTGATGCATGCGCCCTGTGCGCGGTGCCGAAAGCGTCGTTCACATAAAAATCTCCGAACTCGGCAAGCGCCTTGGCGAATTCTGGATCGTTCGCTTCCTCACCCGGTTGGAAACGAACATTTTCGAGTAGTGCAACGTCGCCGTTCTCCATGTGCTCAACGATTTTCTGTGGCACGTCACCATTAGTGTCGTGACTGAAAATGACGGGCTGATGGATCAGAGAATGCAAATATCCGCCGATTGGCCGAAGCGAATATTTCTCGGCAGGCTTGCCTTTGGGCCGGCCAAAGTGGGACATCAAAATGGTTTTAGCACCGTGCTCGCGGAGGTAATTGATTGTCGGCAGGCTTTCCCGGATCCGCGTGTCATCAGTGACGCGAACTTTGCCTCCGCGGACTTCCGTAGGCACGTTGAAATCCACACGCACCAGCACGCGTTTTCCGCGGACGTCGAGATCACGGACAGAAAGCTTTGACATTATCTACTCCTGCTCCTGCTGTTGCTCGCGATCACTCGGTCAGCATTTGCATCAATTCCACGCAGCGATTGCTGTAGCCCCACTCATTATCGTACCAGCCGACCACTTTTACGAAGCGGTTGCCTATCATGAGCGTCAGCTTGCTATCGAAGATGCAGGAGTGGGGATTACCAACAATGTCCTCGGAAACGAGCGGCTCATCGCTGAACTCGAGCACGCCCTTGTAGCTCTTGTCTGACGCAGCTTCTTTGAATGCGGCATTAATCGCGTCGACGGTTGCGTCCTTTTCTAAAACAGCGGTGAAATCGGTAACTGATCCATCCGGAGTCGGTATGCGGAATGCGCCTCCGTTCAATTTCCCTTTCAATTGTGGAATTACTTCGCCGATGGCCTTTGCCGCGCCGGTCGTCGACGGAATGATGTTAATCGCCGCGGCACGTGCGCGCCTCAAGTCGGTATGGGGAAAATCGAGAATGCGCTGGTCGTTTGTGTAACTGTGAATTGTGCTCATGAACCCGTGCGCAACGCCGAATGCGTCATTCAGTACCTTCGCCATGGGCGCCAGACAGTTCGTTGTGCAACTCGCGTTCGAGACAATCTTGTCGTTCTCCGGTTTAAAAACATTGTCGTTTACACCGATGCAAATCGTTACGTCCGGATCTTTTGCTGGCGCACTGATCAACACGCGTTTTGCACCTGCTTTCAGGTGCAGCTCGGCTTTATCGCGGCTCGTAAATAAACCGGTCGATTCGAGCACCACATCAACGTCGAACTTCTTCCACGGCAGATTGGCCGGGTCGCGCTCCTTGAAAATTCTGATTTGGTGACCGCGTACGAAGATACTTTCGTCGTCGTACCGAATCTCTCCGTCGAATTTGCCGTGCACCGAATCCCACTTAAGCAGGTGCGCCAGGGTATGCGTATCGGTGAGATCGTTAACCGCTACGACCCGCTCCACCTGTTTTTGTGACATGGCGCGAAGGACGTTGCGCCCAATGCGCCCGAAACCGTTGATAGCGAAATTAGCCATAGGAAAAGTTGAAGGTTGAAGAGTTAAACCGTTACGCGGAAAAACTTCAACGTCCAACTGCGAACCCTTGTAGCCTTGCAGGCAAAGCTTTCACATTAAAATTCTGCCGATGAAATACGCTGTCGCGGCGTTTCTGGTCATGATGTCCCTGGTTTTCGCGGAACAAGCCCTTGCTGCCGAAACGAAAACCATTCTGGTGTTCGGCGACAGTTTGTCAGATGGCTTCATGCTCAAACGCAGCGAAGCTTATCCAGCTTTACTGCCAAAAAAGCTGCGTGCCGCGGGCTTGAACTTTCTAGTGACCAACGCGAGCGCCTCCGGCGGCACAACTGACGGCGGCTTGGAACGCTTACCCCCGCATCTAAAGCACAGAATCGACATTTTGATTCTGGAGCTCGGGATCAATGACGCCTTTCGCGGCGTGCCGATCGACGAAATTCAAACCAATCTCCAACAGATCATCGATAAGGTGAAAGCGCGGAATCCGAACGCGCGCGTAGTGATCGCAGGAATCCAGCTCCCCGGTCATACGGCCGACGATTATGTGTCCGCATTTGGCCAAATGTTTGCTGACCTAGCGGCGAAAAATCGAGCGGCGTTGGTGCCTTATTTACTCGAAGGCGTGGCAGGCAATCCCTCCTTGAATTTGTCGGACGGCATTCATCCGAATGCAAAAGGCCAAAAGATCCTCGCTGAAAACGTCTGGCGCGTGCTCGAACCGTTGGCGCGCGAAGTAGCGGCGCACTAAGCCGTTGGGATCGCAATGACGCTGACTTGGACCAGCTGTTTCATTCGAACGGAGGACAAACAGCCGCGCTTGCTGTCATTCTGACGGAACCGAAGAATCTCAGCTGTTCGGTTTTTCCGCTCCCATGTCGGTAGTCTGAGATGTTTCGCTGCGCTCAACATGACAATGGTCAGCGAGGCGACCACGGGGCGTGTTTAAGACGTTAGACAAAGAGACAACCAAAACGCGATGGACCCTGCACGACCGACTGATCCCGATCCGGCCGATCCATTTTTTCAGGAACACTCCAATCACGCGATTCTGGAAACGATCGAAATCGCCACTGAAGGCGAAGATTGCGATGAGTGCGTGCGCAAACTACGGCCAGTGGTGAAGAACATTCCCGGAGTGAAGGACGTGAAAGTCGATCTTCCGCACGAGCGCGTGATCGTTACGTTCGATGCGCGCAAAACGCATGCGCCCGATCTGCACGACGCAATTTTGAAGAGCGGCTATAAGCCAGCGCCAGTCGCGGATTAAGGGGCAGAACGCCGAACGCCCAACGTCGAACACCGAATGCCGAATGCAGCCTCTGAGTTCGAGGTTGGGCGTTGAGCGTTGGACGTTTGTTCGTGCTCAAACAGCCGGTTGCTGCTGCGTCAGGCAGTGAAACGTGCCTAGCCCCCAGATTAACTCGCGGCAATCGATGCCAATCACGCGCCGATCTGGGAAACATTCGCGCAGGATGGATAATGCACTTTCATCATTTGGATCGGCAAATGTGGGAACGAGCACGTGTGTGTTTGCGATATAAAAATTCGCGTAGCTCGCCGGGAGTCGCAGTCCTTTGCGCACGATCTTCTTCGGCATCGGAAGCGTTAGAATCTCGAGTTTGCGACCACCGAGTTGCATCTCGCGTAGACGCGCGAGATTCTTCTGAAGCGTCTCGTAATTTTCGTCGTCGCGATTCTTTTCAACGACAGTTACGATCGTTCGCTCGGATACAAACCGCGTTAGATCATCTATGTGACCGTCTGTATCGTCACCGGCAATGCCGTCGCCGAGCCAGAGAATGTCGGTCACGCCGAGATAATCGCGCAGGCGTTGCTCGATTTGATCGCGCGAAAAATTGGGATTCCGATTCTTGTTCAGGAGGCAGGACTTGCTTGTGAGTAATGCGCCGCTGCCGTTCACGTCGATCGAGCCGCCCTCGAGGATCATGTGCGGATAAAAAACCGGCAGTTTCAGGATTTCAGCGAGGCGTGTCGGCACGACTTCATCCAAGTCGAACGGCGGATATTTGTTTCCCCATGCGTTGTAATCCCAGTCCACTACGGCAAGTCTCGGGTCGCGATCGCGTGTGAGAAAAATCGGGCCGTGGTCGCGGCACCATGGCTCGTTGGTGGGGACACGATAAAAGGTGATCCGCTCCATGGGCAATGCACCCAGAACCGAGCGGGCTTCGGCTTCATGCGCGCCGTTGGAAACATTGATGCAAACCTGCTCGGATTCGATCAACGCTTCGACCATGGCCCGCAACGCAGGCAGAACGCGATCGAACGACTCGGGAAAACTAATCCCCTCGCGTCGCGGCCACGAAAGCCATGTTGCCATGTGCGGTTCCCATTCTGCCGGCATTCGATAGCCGAGAGCAGTTGGAGTCTGTGCCGATTTGTCCATGGACGCCAACGTCCAACGTCCAACGCTTAACGTCCAACGCCCACTGAACTACGAAACCGCTTTCCCAGAAGCTGCGGGTTTGTAAATCCCACCGACAATAGCGCCAGTGATGATCATTTCGATCAAGCCGCCAATGCTTGCGTAGATGAGCAATTTTCCTGGAAAAGGTTGCACAGCGTAAACGCCCATCCGCATACCGATCGCTGCGATTTCCAGCAGAATGCCCAGGCGGATTCCTGCGGCTACACCGCCATCAGCGAAACCGGCTACGTAGAGCATCACGAACGCAAAAACGATGAGGGCCTGGCCGATCAGGATCCAATGAAAAAAGCTCAACATTTCAGTTTGTGTCCGCCAAAGGTTTGGCGTTTGCGCATAGATATCTTTGAGCAAAACGCCGTTAATCAACCAACCCCAGACGAACAGGAAAATGTATGCGGCGATAAAAGCGAGGATGAATCGTTTCATTTGCGTTCGTATTGGGATGTGATGAATCGGAGCAGACGAGAGAAGTTGGCTCAAGCCGGTTAGCGGGACCGCTCCTTTACATACATGATTTGCTCCGCCACCGGTCTGTAGATCGCGCCGACGATTGCGCCTGCGATTGCAAACTGGATCACAGCGCCGGCAATCCAGCCGTAAAGGATTTTGAGCGTTAAAGGTTGAACCGCGAATGAGATCAAATGCGGCCCTGCGTAGACCAATCCCACCAAAATGCCCAAGGTCGCGCCGGCGCGTGCGCCGCCTGCCGGAACAAAACGCGCGCATAGCAGGGTGAAGAAGAATGCCATGACCAAGTGGCCCAAAACCAGCCAGGCGAAGTGGCTTTTAAAATCCGTTTCCGGTCGCAACAGCGTTGGCACTTCGTGATGGGCACCCTCCATTAGTGTCCCGTACCAGAGGAAGCCGAACACGAAGAGGAAAACGAATGCCGGGAGGAATGCGAAGAAGAATTTTTTCCAATTCATAACTTCTTTCTAAGTGAGGTTTGCTGTGTCCCCCCTTAAACCCGCGTCTTTGATGGCAAGACTCCCGGCGAATGTCGATCTCAAATTTTCCGGGCCAGGAATGACGGGCTATCGCTGGCGCAACGTGCCGTACTCAATCGGCAATTCAATTGACCCACCTGCCGTCCTCCGAAATGAGGATCGGCAGTTCTTCCATCATGAATTGGGTCTTACCGATGGCGCCGATCATGCGTGTCCCGGTCGCCGCGTACCATTTTTTCGACATTTCCTCGCCCGTATGGCAACCCCAGCTCTTCACATAAGCGTGGCGCGCGAAGGCGCGCCGATTGATCTTGGTCAGGTCGCTATCGTGCAGCCAGGATTTGCACGCACTGTCAATGTTGTTGCTGTAATCGAACATGAAACAAGCGCGGTTCGAATGCCCGAAGTATTCGAAGTCCACGATCTTCAGCTGGTCTCGCGGCTGTCCGTTGTTGATATAATCGATGACCTCGTGTCCGGGACCAAACCAAACCAGATTGATGTTAAATTTGTCGCGAA
>Ga0081455_10005322_pt1 | contig 14133 bp, 9 predicted proteins | sample TabmetS3T2R1_FD_70207 | JGI IMG/M metagenome (GOLD analysis project Ga0081455, IMG submission 70207) | Tabebuia heterophylla rhizosphere microbial communities from the University of Puerto Rico - S3T2R1 | ecosystem: Host-associated > Plants > Roots > Rhizosphere ... | reverse complement strand
CCGACACGCTGATGCCCGGCGGCGTGATGGGCGGCGTGTTCGGCTCGGGCTCGATCGCCGACTACATCCAGTCGCTGGAGCGGATCAAGGGACTGAGCTCGAAGATCCTGCTCTCCGGCCATGGCAGATTGTCCGACGCGCCGCAGGACGACGTGCGGATCGCGATCCAGCGCTCACATGCATTGCTTGAGGACACCGCGCAATTGTTCGATGCGCTGGATGCGCGATCGAATTTCGATCCGATCATGCAATCGGTGCGTGACCTCAACAAGCTTGATGACTAGAGTGTTTTTCAGTTTAGTGGCTGCATCCTTCGAGACGCACGCTAACGCGTGCTCCTCAGGATGAGGTCTGAGACCTTCCGAGAAGAAGACCGGATACTGAAGGAAGACCTCATCCTGAGGAGCGGCCGCGTGGCCGCGTCTCGAAGGATGAAGCCACAGTGCACACACTTAGGTGTTCCGCTTCTTTCCCTTGGCAAAGTGCCTGGTCAGAAAATCCGCCAGCACCTCGACCCGAGCGGGGCGCGGGCCGCCGGGGGGCGTCACCAGATGCACCGCGCCTTCCGGCTGCTTCCAGCCCTTGAGGATCACTTCGATCTTGCCTGAACGCACGGCGTCTCCGACGATGAACTCCGGCAGGTCGGCGATGCCGAGGCCGGCGAGCAGCGCCGGCATGATAGCCTCGCCATTGTTGACGCGAAGTTGTCCGCCCGGACGGACGCTCGCCTGCTCGCCGGCAGCGTTGGTGTAATGCCAGACGCCGGGCGTGGAGAGATAGGCGTAGCCAAAGCATTTGTGCTCGGCCAGATGCATCGGATGCGTCGGCCGGCCGTTGCGCTTCAGGTAGGACGGCGCTGCCACCGTATAGCGCGGCATGTCGCACAGCCGGCGCGCGATCAGCGAGGAATCCGGCAGCCGCGCAATGCGCAGGCCCGCATCAAAGCCCTCGCCGATCAGATCGATGATGGCATCGCTCAAGTGAAGATCGACCGAGACCTCCGGATATTGCGCAAGGAACTCCGGCAGCAGCGGCGTGACGGCCTTCAGACCAAAGGTCATGGGTGCCGCAAGACGCACCAGGCCGCGCGGTGTCACCGATTGCGCCAGCGCCTCGTTCTCCGCCGCTTCGCCGTCGGCGAGCAGCCGCGCCGCCCGCTCGGCGAGCTTTTGGCCGGCGTCGGTCAACGCCAGCCGCCGCGAGGTGCGGTTGAACAGGCGAGCCCCCAGGCGCTCCTCCAGCCGGCTGACCGCCTTCGAAACGGTAGCCTTGGACAGCACCAACTCGCTGGAGGCTGCCGCAAAGGAGCGCAATTCCACGACCTTGGCGAAGATCGCCAGCGCCTCGAAATCCGGAAGTTTCGCCATCCGGCTTCCCCTCAATTTTGGAAACAATGAGTTTCATTAGTTTCCGTTTCTATACCACAGTGGAAGGCATATCCAACAGTCATGGAACACAAGCGAATGGAGACTTCCATGACCAAGAAACTATCAGGCAAGGTTGCCCTCGTTACCGGCGGTTCACGCGGCATCGGCGCGGCCAGTGCGCTCGCGCTCGCCGAAGAAGGCGCTAGCGTTGCCATCAGCTACGTCGCCTCTCCGGAAAAGGCCGAGGCCGTCGTCAACCAGATCCGGGCCAAGGGTGTCGAGGCTCGCGCTTTCAAGGCCGACCAGGCTTCGTCTGCAGATGTCGAGAAGCTCGTCAATGACGTTGCCGCGCATTTCGGCAAGCTCGATATCCTCGTCAACAACGCCGGCGTCGCCACCGGCGGCGCGGTCAGCGATCCCAACGCGGACACCGCTGCACTCGCCCGCCTCGATGCGGTTAACGTCCGCGGCGTCATCACGGCGATCCGCACCGCCTCGAAGCTGATGGGCGAAGGCGGCCGCATCGTCACGGTAGGCTCCATGCTCGCCGATCGCGCGTCCTTTCCGGGTCTCGCCGACTACGTCGCCACCAAGGCTGCGGTCGTCGGCTACACCAAGGGCGCAGCGCGCGACCTCGGACCGCGCGGCATCACCGTCAACGTCGTGCAGCCCGGTTCGATCGACACCGAAATGAATCCGAAGGACGGCGGCGAGTTTGCCGAGATGCAGCGCGGCCTGCATGCGCTGCAACGCTTCGGCAGACCCGAGGAAGTCGCCGCCGGCGTCGTCTTCCTCGCCAGTCCCGAGGCCTCCTTCGTGACCGGCACGGTGCTCAATGTCGATGGCGGCTTTGGCGCCTGATCCTCTTCAACCAAAAAACGCCGGGCGCGACTTGCGCCCGGCTTCAAATTGAACTGTAAGGAGATCCCATGATCCAGTTAAAACCCTTTGCAAAGCTCGGCAGCGCCGACCACGGCTGGCTGAAAGCAAAACATCATTTCTCGTTCGCGAACTACCATGATCCCGCCAATATGGGGCACGGCGCGTTGCGCGTCTGGAACGATGACGAGATCGCGCCGAACACCGGCTTTCCTGCCCATCCCCATGCCAACATGGAGATCATCACCTATGTGCGCGAAGGCGCCATTACCCACCAGGACAGCCTTGGCAACAAGGGCCGTACCGAGGCGGGCGACGTGCAGGTGATGAGCGCGGGCAGCGGCATCCGCCACTCCGAATACAATCTGGAGCCGACCAGAACGAAGATCTTCCAGATCTGGATCCAGCCCGACACGCATGGCGGCCAGCCGACCTGGGGCGCAAAGCCCTTCCCGAAGGCAAACCGTTCCAATGGCAAGCTCGTCACCATTGCCAGCGGCATTGCCGGCGATACGGACGCACTGCCGATCCGTGCCGATGCGCGGGTGCTCGCCACCACGCTGAAGGCCGGCGAAAGCGCAGAGTATGCGCCGAAGCAGGCGCGGCATCTTTATCTGGTGCCGGCGGTCGGCGCGGTCGAAGTCAACGGCGTGCGGGTCAACGCCCGCGACGGCGCGGCAATCACCGACGAGACGAAGCTGAAGATCACCGCGCTGGAAGACAGCGAGCTGGTGCTGGTCGACGCGGCATAAGCATTACGCCGGATCGACGACGTGTGATCGCGGAGATCGCAAACAAACTGCATGGCTGATGCGACGAAGGCGGCATTCTCAAAGGCGAATGCCGCCCCATCTACCGTTCCGGGGACGACGGATCATGGCCATGATTGAGCTGCTCTTTGTCGCACAGGCGCTTCGTAGTCCGATCGAGGCCATTGCGCGGCGATGGTATTGCTACAGCCTCTTCCGCGCCTCGCGCGGCGCGCGCCGCTGCAAGGGATGCACGGCTTCGTGAGCCAGCGTGACGGCTTCGTGATAGGCCATATGCCTTCATGATCGCGACGCACCAAGCAGGGTCTAATCCCGATCTACTGAGGAAAATGCCACGGCGCCGATGCCGGCGGACGCGGGCGGCTTGTCGGCCCCCGGACGTGCCGCTGCGATCGCGTCGCGATCGGTGCTACGGCGCAGCCGCTTGACGGGCGCCCGGCCAACGCTTTCATACACGAAGCCACGTTCCGCCATGTCCTCGGGTGAGTAGATGTTGCGCAGGTCGATGACCACCGGCTGCGCCATGGTTTGCTTCAGCCGCTCGAGATCGAGCGCGCGGTACTGCACCCACTCCGTCACCAGGACCACGGCATCGGCGCCTTTCACGCAGTCATAGGGATCGTCGACATAGTCGATGTCAGGCAATTCCTTGCGCGCCTGCGCCATGCCGACCGGGTCATGCGCGCGCACCTTCGCTCCCATGTCGAGCAGGCCCGTGACCAACGGGATCGACGGTGCCTCACGCATGTCGTCGGTGTCCGGCTTGAAGGCAAGCCCAAGCACGGCGACCGTCTTGCCGCGCAGGCTGCCACCCAAGGCGGTCGCGACCTTGCGCGACATCGCGCGCTTGCGGCTGTCGTTGACGCCGAGCACGGCCTCGACGATGCGAAGCTGAACATCGTTATCCTGCGCGATCTTGATAAGCGCGCGGGTGTCCTTTGGAAAGCACGAGCCGCCAAAGCCCGGGCCGGCATGCAGGAATTTCGACCCGATGCGGTTGTCGAGGCCGATGCCCCGCGCGACCTCCTGCACGTCAGCGCCAACCTTCTCCGAGAGATCGGCAATCTCGTTGATGAAGGTGATCTTGGTGGCGAGGAAGGCATTGGCCGCGTATTTGATCAGCTCCGCCGTGCGCCGCGCCGTGAACATGATCGGCACCTTGCTCAGCGACAGTGGACGGTAGATATCGCCAAGCATCTTGCGGGCGCGCTCATCGGAAGTGCCCACCACGATGCGGTCGGGAAACTTGAAGTCGCGGATCGCGGCGCCCTCGCGCAAAAACTCCGGATTGGACGCGACCACGACATCTGCGGACGGATTGACCTCACGGATGATGCGCTCCACCTCGTCGCCGGTGCCTACAGGCACGGTCGATTTGGTCACGATCACCGTAAAGCCGGACAGTGCGGCCGCAATCTCGCGCGCGGCGGCGTAGACGTAACTGAGGTCGGCATGGCCATCGCCGCGCCGCGACGGCGTTCCAACGGCGATGAACACCGCATCGGCCTCGGCTACGGCGGCCTTCAAATCCGTGGCAAAATCAAGCCGCTTCGCCTTCACGTTGGAGGAGACCAGCGCCTCGAGCCCGGGTTCGAAAATCGGGGTTTCACCGCGGCGCAGGGCGGCGATCTTGTCGGCATCCTTGTCGATGCAGGTGACCTGATGGCCGAGATCGGCAAAACAGGCGCCCGACACCAGCCCCACATAGCCCGTACCAATCATCGCAAGGCGCATGCAACATCCCGTTCTTCTTGGTTAACGACGCCGGGACACACTAGCAAATCCGCAGCGGCAGCGAGCCCCAACCCGCGATTAGGGTTGACGGCCAGGGTCCACTTTCGCTGCGTTTTCGATTACCGGACAGCACCCGCAAAGCGCTCAAAAAAGAGGCCCACCCGCCGATCGCGGGTGAGCCTCGGATCCTAACGGCTTTTTGGCCGCCTTGGCTTACAGCGGCTTGATATAGACCTTGCGGAACTTGATCACGCCTGCGCCGTATTGAAGTGCGATTGGGCCCGCGGCGTGCTTGGAATCCTGCGCGTCGACCGTCTTCTGCCCGTTCAGCACGACGATGAGTTGCGATCCCTTCGCCGTGATCTCATAGGTGTTCCATTTGCCGCTTACCTTGGGCATCGGATCGACCTTTCCAACATCCACGATCGCGCCGGTGCCGTAGGTCGGATCGGCGCGCTTGTCGAAGATATTCACCTCGTAGCAGGTCCTGGCGTCGATCTTGTCGCGGCCGTCGCAGCGGATGAAGATGCCGCTGTTGGCGTCTTCGTCGGCCCAGAACTCGGCCTGGATCACGAAATCCCTGTAGGAATCCCTGGAGACCAGATAGGAAGTATCCTTGCCATCGAGCTTGTCGGCCATCAGCGCGCCGTCCTTCACGGCCCAGTTGGCCTTGCCGACTTCGCTCCAGTCAGCGGCCTTGTAGTTGCCGCCGTCGACCAGCTTGATCCAGCCATCGCCCTGGCCGGACGCCGCAGTCGAGAACTGCAAGGCGACGCCGCCGATCAAAAGTCCGGCGGCGAGTGTCGGCAGGTATCTCACGTGCTGGCCTCCCCTGGCTTTTTTGTTGGGCCGCAACCTATCATCGCTTCGCATGGCGTAAACAATTTTTCATGCTGCAGTTGCGCTGTGCCATTGGCCGCGCCGGTCACCTATGCGCGGTCGCATTTGTGCTTCCGGAACCGGACCGGCTAGCATCGTTGTCACTGAGATGAGCGCATTCGGCTCACGCTACAAGCGAGAAGTAACACCGCAACGCGCGACCTATTCCGCAAACTCGCAAAGAAGCCCTCATGCTGTTCCAGTGCAAAGCCTGCGGCCCGGCGACCGATCACGGCAGCGCGCCCTCGCGCGCCGGCAAGTCAAAACCATGGCGCACCATCGACATTCATTGCCATTGCATGGTGGCTGAAGCCAACGCGATGGTGATGAAGGCCACCGGCATTCCCGGCGGCGGCGAAACGCCGAACGCCAACGCGCATGTCAATGCGCTCACCAGGAGCATCCAGCCGCAGCGCGGCAAGATCGATTTTCCCAAATTGACCGATCTTCCGACCCGGCTTGCCGAGATGGACCGGCTAGGCATCGACATGCAGGTGATCTCGCCCTATCCCGGCCACTTCGTCTATGCCGCGCCGCCGGAAGTCGCGCGCGACAGCTGCCACATCGTCAACAACCACATCGCCGGGATGGTCGCCAAACATCCGGACCGGCTGATGGGCATGGGCACGGTGCCGCTGCAGGATCCCGGCATGGCCGTGGCCGAGCTCGATCGCACCGTGAAGGAGCTCGGCTTTCGCGGCGTCGAGCTCTGCACCAATGTGCGCGGCATCGACCTCACCCGCGCGGGCCTGGAAAAATTCTTCGCACGCGTCGAGGAGCTTGGACTCCTGATCTTCCTGCATCCGTTCGGCACCAGCCTGGTCGGCCGCATGGAGGATCATTACTTCCCGAACACGATCGGCCATCCCCTGGATTCGGCGCTCTGCGTCGGGCAATTGATTTTCGACGGCTATCTCGAGCGCTTTCCCAAGCTCAAGATTTGCATCGCGCATGGCGGCGGCTATCTGCCGGCCTATTGGGGCCGCTTCGATCACGCCTTCGCGCATCGCGAGGATTGCCGCGTCAACATCACCAAGCCGCCGTCGGAGTATCTGAAGAAGCTCTATTTCGACACGGTGGTGTTCGACGAGCGTGAGCTGAAGCATCTGATCGAAATCTGGGGTGCTGATCACATCATGCTCGGCACCGACTATCCCTTCGACATGGCGGAGCCCGATCCGGTCGGCTTCCTGGGCAGGGTGAAGGGCGTGAGCCGGGACGAAATGGCGCTGGTCGCGGGCGGCAATGCCGAGCGCCTGCTTAGCCTCAAGGCATCTGCCGGAGTCTGAGGCAGCGTTCCCCCGTTTGCAGCGGCAGCGATGGCGGCTAAAGCGTGATGACTTATCTTCGAATCGTCATCCCGCTTTATCCTTTTGTTTGAGCATGATCTTTTCCGAAAACCGGTCTCCACTTTTCGGGATCATGCTCTAGTATCCGCTGCGTCAGGAGATTTTCCGATGCATCCGGCGGCAAGGCTGCAATTCGAACGCGTCGTCGATGAATACGCCAAGTGGCGCGCGATCGCGGAAGCCGAACGCCCGCCAGCGCCGGCGTGGTGGTGGGGCCCTGCCCTCGACGTCAGGGAGTTTGCGGCGGCGCTGACGCCCTCATCGTGCCGGCGGCTGGGATTGGCCGCCGACGCCACCTACGCAGACGCCGCCAAAATGCTGCTGGGTTCGCTGGCCGGCCAGACCGCTGTGCCCTGGCCCTATGATTTCTCGCGCAAGGTAGTTTCCACCGATTCCGACGTGCGCGACCTGCAGCCGCAGCCGTCAGACGACAGTGCGTTTCAGCCCTGACGGGTCGGCATTGATATCGTCGTCGCCTTGCAGCGGCGGCGAGACAAGCTCGGCCGGAACGCGCAGCAGTTCGGCCAGGTCGCGTGCCGGCAGTGGCCGGCTGAACAGATAGCCCTGCATCTCGTCGCAGCCGTGCTCACGCAGGAAGGCCTGCTGCTCTGAGGTCTCGACGCCTTCGGCCACTACCGTCATGCCGAGCGCCTTGCCCATGCTGATGATCGCCTGCGCGATTGCCTGGTCCTCGGGATCATCGGCGAGGTCGCGGACGAAGGAACGGTCGATCTTGATGGTGTCGATCGGGAACTGCTTCATGAGCGACATCGAGGAATGGCCGGTGCCGAAATCGTCGATCGCGATGCGGATGCCTCGGCTCTGGATCGCGTCGAGGACGCGAATGGCGCGGGCAACGTTGCGCATCACCATGCTCTCGGTAACCTCGAGCTGCAGCAGCACCGGCGACATGCCGCTGGCCACCAGGGCCTCGTCGACGTCCTGCAGCAAATGGGGGTCAGCGAACTGGCGCGGCGACAGGTTCACCGCCATCGACACCGGACGCAGGCCGCGGCGCTGCCAGGCCATGTTCTGCGCGCAGGCTTCCATCAGCACCCAGCGCCCGATCGGCACGATCAGGCCGGTCTCTTCCGCCAGCGGAATAAACTGCATCGGCGGCACCGTGCCGAAATCAGGATGCTCCCAGCGCAGCAGCGCCTCGACGCCGGTGATCTGGCCGGTCAGCATGTCCAGTTTCGGCTGGTAGTGCAGCAAGAACTGATCGCGCTCCAGCGCGCGCCGCAGCGCGGTTTCCAGCGTCAGGCGCTCGATCGACTGCACTTTGATGTCGCTATTGAAAAAGCGGAAGCCGTTCTTGCCGTCCTCCTTGGCGAGATACATCGCCATGTCGGCGTTCTTCGTCAGGGTCTGCGCGTCGACGCCGTCGGACGGATAGAGCGCAATGCCGATCGAGGCCGTGGTGTGGCACTCGTGGCCGCTCAGCTGCATCGGCTGGCTGAGAGCAGAGAGCAGCTCGCCCGCGATCCGCTCGATATCGCCGCGCTCGCCGGTCTCCTCCAGGATGACGACGAATTCATCGCCGCCGAGCCGTGCCACCACATCGCTGGCGCGCAGTGCGCCGCGCAGGCGATGCGCCACTTCCACCAGCAGCATGTCGCCGGCCTCGTGACCGAGCGAATCGTTGATCACCTTGAAGCGATCGAGGTCGATGAACAGCAGCGAGAATTTCCGCTGATGGCGATGCGCGGTGTCGATGGAATGGCGCAACAGACCGTTGAACATCTCGCGGTTGGGCAGCCCCGTCAGGCTGTCATGCGAGGCCAGGTATTCGATGCGCTCGTCCGCCTTCTTCTTCTCGTCGGCGCGGCTGAAATTCTCCAGCGCAAAAGAGATGTTCGCGGTTAGCCGCTGCAGCAGCTCGACGAATTCCGGCGTAAACGTGTCCTTCTCGATGGAAACAAACAGCATGACGCCGACGACTTTCCCGCCGTTGAACAGGGGGAAGGAAGCGCCGGATTGGGCGCCTTGCAGGCGAGCCGCCGTCTGGAAGATGGGAGCGTCGCGCTCCATCATATAGTCGTTGGCAATGCAGGCGTTGCGCGCACGGAAGGCCCTGCCCGAGAGACCGCGCCCCTCAGGCAGTGCCGGATCGGTCGAGATTTGCATCTGCCGGGCCTTGCCGGAGGTGGGGCCTGCCGCGGCGACAATCTCGAAGAAATCGCTGTCCGACTTCGTCAGCGCGATGGAAGTCGAAGTGAACCTGCCGCCCTGCGCGGCGGCTTCACAGACAAATTGGAACAGCTCCGCCGGCGATTTCGCGCGCACGATCGCTTCGTTGGTCGCGCTCAGCGCCGCGAGCATGCGAGCGAGCCGCTCCTTCTGCTCTTCGGTGCGCGCCTTTTCATCGGCACGATCAAAATTCTTCAGCGCGAACGATACGTTATTGGTCAGCCGCTGCAGCAGCTCGACGAATTCCGGCGTGAACGTATCCTTCTCCGCGGCGACGAACAGCATGATGCCGACAACGCGACCGCCGACCAGCAACGGGAACGCCGCGGCCGATTGCGCGCCGTCCTGCCGGACGCGGGCATGAAAGGCCTGGGCGTTGCGGTGCGCCAGATAGTCGTTGGCGATGCTGGGCTTGCCGGTACGGAACGCCGTCCCGGACAAGCCGCGCCCTTCGGGATAGGCCGCATTGGTCGACAGCCGCGCCTGGCGGGAGCTTTCGGCCGTAGGGCCGGCGGCCGCCACGACCTCCATGAAATCGTTGTCCGCTCGCGCCAGCGCGATACTGGTCGAGGTGAATTTGCCGCCCTGGGCTGCGGCTTCGCACACCAGTTCGAACAGTTCCGAGCGCGACGTGGCGCGCACGAGCGCCTCGTTGGTCGCGCTCAGCGCCGCCAGCATGCGGGAGAGCCGCTCCTTCTGCACTTCAGTGCGCGCGTTCTCGTCCGCGGAATCGAAGCTTGCGAGCGCAAAGGCGACGTTGTCGGCCAGCCGCTGCAGCAATTCTGCGAATTCGGGCGTGAACGTGTTGGGCTCGGAGGAGATGAACAGCATCACCCCGACCGGATGGCCATCGATCAGCAGCGGAAACGCTGCGCCGGACCGGGCGCCGTCATTCTGGATCACCTGCTGGAAGGCCTGGCCTCGCGGATCGCTGAGAAAGTCGTTGGAGAGGCTGGCCTTCCGCTCCCGGAACGCCGTGCCGCACACCCCGCGCCCTTCCGCGTGAGCCTCGCTGGTCGAAACCTTCAGCCGGCGCGCGTTGTGCGCGGTGGGGCCGGCCGAGCCGACCATGTCGAAATGGTCGCTGTCCGGACGTGGCAGCAGAATGCTTGCCGAATTGAACCTTCCGCCCTTTGCCGCCGCCTCGCAGACCAGCTCGTAAAGCTCGGTGCGGGATTTGGCGCGCATGATGGCTTCGTTGGTTGCGCTCAACGCCGCATACATGCGGGTGAGGCTATGCTTCTGCTCGTCCGAGTGCGCCTTCTCGGCAGCCCGCTCGAAATTGTCGAGCGCAAAGGAAACATTCTCCGCAATTCGCGAGAACAGCGCGATAATTTCCTCATCGGTGGCCCAGGCCCTGCCGACGAAGAAAATCAGAACGCCGATACTCTTGCTGCCCCGGATCAAGGGAACGGCGACGCAGGCCATGACACCGGTCTGCCGTTGCGCCTCTGCCCATGCGCCGCTGTTGGCGAGGATGTCGGCATTGACCGCCGACTTCTGGGTCCGAAAGGCTTCGCCGGCGACGCCGCGGCCGTAGGGATTTTCGGGATCAATCGAGAATTTGGTACGGGTGATGAGATCGATGGCCTCGCCGGTCCCCGCCACCGCCTTAAGCCAGGACGATCCTGGCTCGGCCAGCAAGGCCACGGTGGCAAAGGACTTGCCGCTATGCACGGCTGCATCGCAGACGCGCTGGTAAAGCTCCAGTTCAGTCTTGGCGCGGAGGATCGCCTCATTGGTGGCGCTGATGGCGCCGAACATCCGCGCCAGGCGCCGCATCGCCCGCTCGCCGTTCTTGCGCGCGGCCTCGTGATCGAAATTGTCGAGCGCGAACGAGATGTTTTTCGACATCCGCTCCAGGAGCGAGACGACCTCCTCGCTCAGCGAGCCGGCCTCGCGCTTGGTGACCAGGAAAACGCCAACGCACTTGCCGCTACAGGTGAGCGGCATCGCCGCCGCAGCACCAACATGGCCTTCGGCTGCCCCCTTGCGCCAGGCGAGCGAGCGCACGTCGTTGAGAAAATCGTTGCTGATGCAGACCTTGCCGTCGCGAAAGGCCTGCCCGCCGACGCCGGAGCCTTCCGGCGTGTCGGGATCGGCCGAGATCTGGATGCTGCGCAGCCGCGCCGCATCCTCGCCAAGGCCGGCAGCAAAGCGGAGCAGGTTGGTACCGGGCTCGTGCAGGAAGATGGTCGCGGCCAAAAAGTCTCCGCTCGAGAAGGCCGCTTCGCAGACCTTCGCGTAAAGCTCGTCCGGCGATTTCGCGTACAGGATCGCTTCGTTCGTGGCGTTCAACGCCGCGAGCGTACGCGCGGTATTCGTCTCCAAGACCCGGTTCCCTCAGCCGACATACTGGCCCAGCCAGACTTAATACGTGTGAGATGGCTAAGTGCACGTTGTGAGCGGTCCGAAGTCGCCAATCAGAGTAAATGGTTGGCGAAGATTTCCGGCGCAAAAACCAACTGGTTACCTTACCGGGCCGTAACAGGGGGTCAGCGAAAACGCCGTCCCCGAGGGCGAGCGCAGCCTTGCGCGCGTTGCATTGCACCCACGAATTTGCCCGAGGACGATTGCTAAGGGCGCGGTGCTTTGAGACCATGCCGGCCTGATAACAAGCAAGACCCGCGATCGCGGGCGCCCCGGCCAGAGGAAGCCCAGAGGAACGCCATGCCGACCGTCCAGGCCGACCGTCTCACGCGCATCGGCGCCGCGCTGTTGAAGGCCGCCGGTGCATCCGACGAGGAGGCCAATGCGGTCGCGGTCGGCTGCGTCAACGCCAACCTCGCCGGCCATGACTCCCACGGGGTGATCGCGATCCCGACCTATATCGACCGCGTCAAGGCCGGACATATCGTGCCGGGCGCGAAATGGACCATCGTGCAGGAATCGCCGACCACGACCGTGATCGACGGTCATTGGGGCTTTGGCTTCCACGTCAACACCAAGGCGATGGAGCTGACGATCGCCAAGGCCAAGACGGCGAATGTCGCGGCCTGCACCGTGTTTCGCCAAAGCCACGTCGGCCGGCTCGCGGCCTATCCGCTGATGGCGATACGCGAAGAGATGATCGGGATTGCCACTGCCGATTCCGGCCGCTCGCCAAAACATGTCGCACCTTTCGGCGGGCGCGAGGCGCGGCTCGGCACCAACCCGATCTCGATTGCCGTGCCCTCCGATCTCGACGCGCCGTTCTATCTGGATATGGCGACCTCAGCGGTCGCCGCCGGCAAGATCCAGCTCGCGGTCGCCCGCGGCGAGCAGATCCCGACCGGCTGGATCATCGATGCCGAGGGACGCAACACCACCGATCCCACACAGTACCGCAAGGGCGGCGCGTTGCTGCCGCTTGGCGGCACCGAAGGCTACAAGGGCAGCGGTCTGGCTGCGATGGTCGAGGTGCTGTGCGGACTGTTGACGGGGCTCGGCTTTGGCGTTGAGCCGACCGGCCGGCACAATGACGGCGTGTTCATGGCGGTGTTCAACGTCGCCGCCTTCCGCCCGCTGAAGGACTTCAGGAAAGAGGTCGCCGAGTTCGCGCGCTATCTGAAATCGACTCCGCCGTCGGAGGGCTCGAAGGGCGTGTTCTATCCCGGCGAGGTCGAATTTTTGCGCGAGCAGCAGCGTCGGAAAGACGGCATCGAGATCGAGGACGCGACCTGGGAAAAGCTGTGCGCGCTGGCCGGTGAATACAAGGTCGCCACCGAACTTGGACTTGCGTGAGAAGGAGAGCGGCATGACACGGCAAATGGCGCTGGTTGGCTTTCTGCAGGCGCAGAACTGCACCAACCTGCCGAGCTCATGGCGGCATCCGGAATCGCGCGACGATTCGATGTCGGCGGATTACTATCAGGAGATCGGGCGCATCCTCGAAGCCGGCAAGTTCCACATGGCCTTCTTCGACGATCGGCTGGCCATGCCGGACCGCTACGGCAACGATCACGCCCACACCGTCGAATACGGCATCCGCTGCGTGAAGATGGATCCGCTGGTCGTGCTGACCTGCATGGGCATGGCCACCGAAAAGCTCGGGCTCGGCGCGACTGCCTCGACCACCTATTTCGAGCCGTTCGATGTCGCGCGGCGATTCCAAACCCTCGACCTGATGACGGGCGGGCGGGCGGCATGGAACGTGGTCACCTCGCTCAACGACGGCGAAGCGCTCAACATGGGCAAGGATTCCCATCTCGAGCATGATTTCCGCTACGACCGCGCCGACGAATTCATGGAAGTGGTGCTTGGCCATTGGGACGCCTGGGAAGACGGCGCTGTTCTCATGGACAAGAAGAGCGGACGCTTCGCCGATCCGGCGAAGGTGAAGCGGCTTGACCACAAGGGCCAGTTCTTCAAGTCACGTGGGCCGTTCACCGTGCCGCGCTCGGCACAGGGCCATCCCGTCGTTATCCAGGCCGGCGCGTCCGGCCGCGGCCAGCGCTTTGCGGGACGATGGGGCGAGGTGATCTTCACCGCCGCACGCAACCTCGCCGGCGCCAAGGAGGGCTATGCCGCCGTCAGGAACGAGGCGGCCAAGGCGGGCCGCGATCCCGATCAGATGTTTTTGTGCAACCTGACCACGCCGGTTGTCGGCGCGACCAAGGCGGAAGCCGAAGACAGGATGGCGATCATCAACAAGCTGCCGCTGCAGATCGATGCGCTGTCGCTGCTGGCAGAGGCGCTGAACTTCGATTTCGCCTCGAAAGGGCTCGACGAGCCGCTGACGGACGAGGATTTGAAAAGCATGCAGGGGATCTTGGGCATCCGCGACGGTGTGCTGAAAATTTCGGGCAAGAGCAATCCGAGCGCGCGCGACTTTGTGACTTTCTCCGGCCGGGGTCAGGTAAATGATGCCATCGTCGGCGGGCCGAAGGAGATCGCCGACCGGCTGGAACAAATGTTCGTCGAGCGCGGCTGCGACGGCTTTGTCATCGCGGCCACGATCGTACCGGGCTCCTATGCCGATTTCGT
>Ga0081455_10005321_pt1 | contig 14133 bp, 10 predicted proteins | sample TabmetS3T2R1_FD_70207 | JGI IMG/M metagenome (GOLD analysis project Ga0081455, IMG submission 70207) | Tabebuia heterophylla rhizosphere microbial communities from the University of Puerto Rico - S3T2R1 | ecosystem: Host-associated > Plants > Roots > Rhizosphere ... | reverse complement strand
GCTCATTTCCTTGCCGATCTGGACGGTCTTTTCTTTGAACCGCGTCAAGACCTCGCTCTCGGTCGCCGATTTCATGCCGCGATATTCCATGGCGCGGATGATCGGGTATTCCTTGACCTGGAAGATGATGATCTTGCCGCCGCGAGGGCCGTCTTCGACGAATAGCTTGGTGGCAAGCGGATCGAACAGACCCATCTGAATGATGGATAGCAGATCGCGCTGCGCCAGTCCCAGGTCGAAACGATCCTGCGGCTTGCTCTGGATGTAATAAAGAACCGATTCGCGCGGGATGCGGCGATTGCCGCGAATCTCCACTTCTTCGACAAAGGCTTCCGACGCCTGAGGACTTTGCGCCAGAGCGGGACTAACCGAAATGAACAAAACAATCGTAATAACGATTGCGCTCGCCAGAAAGAAAAGGCCTCTGGTCATGAAAGCTCTCCCATTGAACAATGTTGATCTGATCATGGAGTTGGTCATGGATTAAACTTCGGAGGTAATCACCTGCCACTTTCGGAAGTGATTGACGGCCAATGACGGGCAGGAATGGGGTCTCATTCAACTTATCTTTGAAGTAGATGTCCTTGCCGATAACTTGTCCGATCTCGATTTGCGCTCGCCCCTGCGTCAAGAGCAACGCAACGATGAACAAGCCGCCGAGCAACCGGCTAATATGTAGTTGAGAAAACATATAATTGAGTTCTCCATACAATCCACCCCGGAGGGCAAGGGCTTTTGCAAAGCCAGTTGTGAAGGCGATGGAAAGGCAGGAAGGTTTGTAAAGATTTGTAAGGAGTTCCTGGCAAAAATTTAATAACCGAAAGCGCGCGCGACGCCATTCAACATGCGGCTTTACACCAACCTGCGCGAGCGGCGTTGCAGGATTGACCGCGAGCGATGAACCCGCATCTTCACCTTGGTCTCCGTCCATCCGAAATTCTTGGCGACCTCGGCGACGGAATAATTCTCGTACTTAAGCATGAGGAACACCTTGCGGTCTTCGGGTTCCAGCAGGTCGAGCAGCTTGTCGGTCAAATCGCGGCAGATCACCCAGGCTTCAACCCCGCCGCCCGCTGCCTCGGCGGATTTCCGCTCGAAAGGAAAAATCGTTTCGCCGTCGCCGAACTGGCTGATTACGGTCTCCGGGCGGCGCTTCCGTCGTCGCAATTCGTCGTAACAGGAATTGGTGGCGATGCGCGCCAGCCACGCCGCGAAAGAATGCGCGCCGCCGCCGCGATACGAACCGATGGCGAACCACGCTTCGACGAAGCTGAGATGAACGATCTCTTCGATGTCTTCGCGCCGCTCGAAAAATCGGCGTACGACGCGGAAGATCATCCCGCGATGACGGCCGACCAATTCGGCGAACGCCTGTTCGTCGCCGTGCGTGACTGAGCCGACCAGGTCGTCATCTGTTTGGCCATCTGGTTTATGGATTTCGGCCGCCAGCGCCGCGGTTAAATTCCCTCTCTTCTCGTATATCTGATTCATTGTTTTACCGAATGTTTGATCACGTAATGGTGAATGAATAACCGACGCCGCGAATCGCCTTGATGCGCCCGGCGCCGTCCTGGGCGCCACTGAGTTTGCGGCGCAGATTGCTAACGTGCATGTCAATGCTGCGGTCGTTGTAGTTGAGCGGGCGGCCCAGAATCAATCGGGCGATCTCTTCTCGCGCGACAACCTGGCCGGCGCGCTTCAGCAGCAGTTCGAGCAGATCGAATTCCGCCGTCGTCATCTCGATCTCGACGCCGCTTTTGCTGACCGTCCGCCTCAACTTGTTCAGCTCGATGTCGCCCGCTCTGAGCATGTGGCGGAAGACGCTGACGCCCGCGCCGGTTCGGCGCAGAATGGCTCGCACGCGCGCTATCAACTCCTGAGCAAGCAGTTTATGTGGATATGGCGCGCTCAGGTAATCGTCGGCGCCGAGTTCGAGCGCCAGAATCCTCTCCGCGTCATTAATCTCAGCCGACACCATCAACACCGGCACAAGCGAACGCTCGCGAATCCTGCGCAGCGATTGGACCCCGCTGATTCCGCCGGCCGCCTGCGAAGCGTCAAGGATGACAAGAGCGAGATTTTCCGAGAGGGCGCGCCCGATGCCAGTTAAGCCATCGGTCTCGCGCTCGACCACAAAACCTTCGTCCTGCAAAGACCGCGTCAGAGCTTCAGCATCAGCGGACTGCATAACGACCAGTATGTCATTCGCCATAAGCTCACTACCTACGCGCGCGCCGCCCAACGGCGACTGTGCGACGCCGCGATGAGGCTTTTACTGCGGCGGGTTGCGGCGGGTTGACCAGATCTTCTCCTACGCTGAAGATTTCCACCGCCTCAGTCTTTCTTTCGCAGACCGTGCGCTCAGACCGCGCGCGAGGATTGACGGGGGAGCGTGGTTGATTGCCGCCGGCGCCGGCGCCCTGCGCGTAAACAAGCGTGACGCTGAGGATCAAAAACAGTAATCCCCAGATCAAAAGGATAATCGCCAATGGATTGCGGAATAACTTGCCGGCCCAACGCAGAAACCCGCGGGCGGCCTTAAGTGGACGACGGGGCAATTCACATTGTTGATGTCGGTGAGGATCATCGAAAGTTCCAAATTGCATGTATTTATCCTTGTGACAACCTGCTTGAACAAATATCGTCAGCGGAGAGCGGGTCATTGCCTAGCTTATATCGTTTCATCCGCACAATCGTTTGTCGTCAATTTAGGTGAATGCGTTGGGCTTGAATGCCCTGTGGATCGAACGGCGTGGCATCGCTTACTTGCGACGTTTTGGCGGTAATTATTGTTAAGTTTCTCAAGGCATGATTCGCAAACAACCAATAATGACAGGCTCTTCAGCCCACACAACGCCGAGAGCCGCCAAAGCGGCGCAGAGCATCCCCTGCGCCGCTTTGGCGGCGAAACGCGTTTATCGGAATGGTACGGCGCCGATTGCTCAAAAGCTGAACCCGACGCCGAGTTCAAACTGACGAGCGCCGCCAGCGCTGCTCGGTTGTAGGAAGTACGGCGAACTCGATCATGCCTGACTGGTTGTTAAGAGTGTTAAAGAGGAGGAAAAGAGTTTGTAAGGTTTGTAAATTTATCGCGCGAGCTAATGCGTCATTGCCTGTTCTTGGTCGTGGGCTTGATCTCGGCGGAACGGTTGGTGTGTCGGCGGCGGTCTTCTATCGAATCAAAACGGACGGCGCGCAGGCGACCGAAGCAGTGGCGCGGTACAATCAAACCTGACGTCAAAATCATTTCCGCCTTTGACCCGCTCTGCTGCTCTTCGGCCGCTTGGTTGGCGCAGATACTGGTTTCTTTGTTGACGAATCGGGGGAGGCCTGCGCTTCGGCAAAATCGGGCGGCGCGAGTAACTGAGCCAGCCCCTTGCTCATTTCGGCTTCGCTCAGCGCGTGGTTCTTGTCCTCATCCCATTGCGCAAACCATTTGGCGAAGGCCTGGTTGAATTCGACGCTCGTGAGGCGCCGTACCCTATTCAATTTTTGCCGTCAGTGGCCCATTATGAACAGTAAGCCATGGAAAAACAGGTGAGCAAAAATGAGCGAAAAACAAAACGCGGCGCCTGCGGGACTCGCCGGCAGACAGCGCCATTAAAGGGAGAAGGCGATGAAGAAGAACATATCCCGACAGGCGCGCGTCGAGCCCGGCTCGAACGTAAAGCGCGCCAAAGGTCAGCTCGACATTGATACGCTCAACAAGGCCGAGCGAGAGATCCGAGCTTCGCGCGACTATGTCGGGGCCATCATGCAGTCGGCGAGCGATTCGCTCCTCGTACTGCGCTGACCTGACAGTAGACTCGGCTAACGACGCCTTCTACAAATCCTTCGAGCGGACTCCGGACGTGACAGAGGGCCGCTCGATTTTTGACCTGCTCGGGCGCCAGCGTGACATCCCGCGGTTGCGCCGGTTGCTCGAAAAGATCATCCCACGCAACGGTTTTTTCAACGACTTCAAGATCACGCGCGAGTTTTCGAACCTCGGCAGGCGCGCCCTGATACTGAACGCCCGGCGGCTGGATGTTCCTGTAGACGGCTCGCAGCGCATCCTCCTCGGGATCGAAGACGTGACCAAGTGGCAGCTCCTCGACGAATCCGTCAAGCGCGACGAAGACCGCTTCCGCGCCCTGGCGCTGGCCTCGGCGCAGTTAATTTGGACGACAACCCCCGATGGCTTGGCTGAGGAAGGCTCGCCCTCCTGGTCCGCTTTTACGGGGCAAACTTTTTCACAATGCATAGGCAAAGGCTGGCTCGACGCGATTCATCCTGACGACCACGAGGTCGTTAGGAAAACTTGGTTGGATAGCATCGCAGAAGAACGCCTTTACGAAGTCGAATACCGCCTGCGCCGACCCGACGGCGTTTATCGTTGGATGGCCGCGCGCGCGGCGCCTGTCTTCGATGTCGACGGAAGCATCCGCGAATGGATCGGCGTGGCCACAGACATCACTGAGCGCAAAGAGGCGGAGCAAGCCCAAGCCCGGCTGGCTGCCATCGTCGAGTCGTCGTCCGACGCCATCATCGCCGCGGACCTCGACGGCGTCATCACCAATTGGAATCAAGGAGCGGAGCGGCTCTACGGTTACACCGCCCAGGAGGCCGTTGGCCAATCCGTCATGACGCTGATCCCGCCGGAACTCTCCGGCGAAGGGGAAAGCGTCCTGGAGCGCTTGCGGCGCGGCGAACGATTCGAGCAATTCGAGACCGTGAGCCGGCGCAAGGACGGAAGCGATGTCCCCGTTTCGTGGACTATTTCGCCTAACAGGAACGCTCGGGGCGAAGTCATCAGCTCGTCGGGAATCGCTCGGGATATCACCGAACGCAAGCGCGCCGAGGAGGCGATACGCGCCGCCTACGAGCAGGAAGCGGCTGCGCGCGCCGAGGCTGAACTGGCCAACCGATTGAAGGACGAATTCCTCGCTACTGTCTCGCACGAACTGCGCTCGCCGCTCAACGCCATACTCGGATGGACGAGTTTGTTGAGCGACAAACGGCTTGGCGAACTGGAATCAGCGCGCGCTCTCGAAGTCATCCGGAGCAGCGCCCGTGCGCAAAACCAACTTATCAGCGACCTGCTGGATGTGTCGCGCATTATCACCGGCAAGTCGCGCCTCGAGATGAGGGTGGTTGAGCTGCCCTCGATAATCGAGGCTGCTATGGATGTCGTGCGCCCGACGGCGGAAGCCAAGAAGATCAGATTGGTCTCGGCGCTCGATTCGATGGCGGGGCCGGTGTCGGGAGACTCCGACCGCTTGCAACAGATCGCCTGGAACCTCTTGTCGAACGCCGTCAAGTTCACGCCTGCTGGAGGGCAGGTCAAGGTCAGTCTCGAACGCGAGGGCGCGAGCGTTAAGCTCACGGTGAGCGACACCGGCGAGGGGATCGAGCCGGAGTTTCTTCACTTCGTCTTCGACCGATTCCGCCAGTTCGAGAGCACGCCGGCGCGGGCGCACGGCGGTCTAGGGCTGGGGCTGGCGATCGCGCGCCATCTGGTGGAGTTGCACGGCGGAACAATCAGTGTAGCCAGTCGCGGAAGAGGGCAGGGGGCGACCTTCATCGTGACGCTTCCGTTGGCCTTCCGTAAGGAGTCGGGCGAACAGGGCCATCTGGCGGGCGCAGGCGGAATCCCGCAAAGCCAGGCCCTGTCGCCCGATTGCTTGCGAAACCTGCGTGTGCTGGTCGCGGACGACGAGCCGGTTGCGCGCGATCTGATCAGCCTGGCGTTTACGAGTTACGGGGCCGAGGTGAGGAATTGCGCCTCTGCTACCGAAGCGCTTCAGATACTGGATGAATGGCAGCCAGATGCGCTGGTGTTCGATATCGGAATGCCGGACGAGGACGGCTACGATCTGATGAGAAAGGTACGGGCGCGTGAGCCGGAACGCGGCGGACGCATCCCTGCGATAGCGTTGACGGCATACGCCCGCGCCGAGGATGCGAGCCGCGCGCTTGATGCGGGCTACCAGAGGCATATCCCGAAACCGGTCGAGCCGGTCGACTTAGCTAGAGCAGTGGCGAGCCTCGCCAGACGTGGCAGAGATGACTGAGCAACGAGATGTAACCGACTCGAAATCGGCTGGAGTTGTGGCTCGTAAGGTGATTCTGAGCGATGGGAGACCTGTTTTATGGTGTCTGGCGACGTCTTTGCTTACTGCTCTGACTGGGGCTCTTCGCTACGCACAGCCCGTTCATCAGCATCTCCCACACGTCGTCGTACACTGCGTCGATGTCCGGGTCGGCCCATTCATCGGCATGGACCGGGTGGTGGAACCGGGAGGTGGCGAACAGCGCCGCACGGCTGGCGGCCACGGGGTCGACGGCGCGGAACGCGCCTTCCTCCACGCCGGATCTGATGACTGTCGCAGCCAGCCCAACCAACTCGTCGAGGTGGGCCGCAACAACGGATTGGGCATCGGCCGCCAGCGTCCGATAGGCGGCGAAGAGCTCCGGGTCTTCGGCGGCCCGGCGGCGTTTGACTTCGATCAGGGCGTCGAAGAGCTGCCGTAACCGCTCCGGGGCCGGGCCCGGCTGGGCGGCGATGGCCCGCAGCTGGGGCATGGTCGTCTCCGCCCACCGGCCGACGACCAGGTCCCGCAGCTCGGCCTTGGTCGCCACGTGCCGGTAGACGGCCGCGTGGCTCACGCCCAGCGACCGGGCCACGTCCACCACGGTCGCCTTGGCCGGACCGAAGCGGCGGATGACGTCTTCTGCCGCGGAGACGATTCGATCGAGGGTGAGCGGGGCATCATCGAGAGTCATGTACTTCCTCCACCGGTGTGGGCGCTTCGGCGCTCCTTTCTAGTGTTGACATGATTCAAGCCGCTGTTCTTTACAAAGTAATTACTGCGCCACCTCCGCTGTGGCGGCAATCCCGTCCAACTCCTCCAGGACTTGCGGCGAGAGCGTCAACTGCCCCGCGGCAAGGTTCTCGCGCAGATGGGCGACCGACGATGTGCCAGGGATCAGCAGGATGTTGGGCGAGCGGTGCAGTAGCCACGCCAGCGCAACCTGCATTGGAGTGGCCCCGAGCCGGCCCGCGACGTCCGATAGAGTGGACGACTGCAGCGGCGTGAACCCGCCCAACGGGAAGAACGGCACATACGGGATGCCCTTCCTGGCCAGGTCGTCGATCAGGGCGTCGTCGTGGCGTTGGGCCAGATTGTAGTTGTTCTGCACACACACGATGTCAGTGATCGCCTGCGCCTCGGCCACCTGGGCGGCCGTGACATTGCTCAGGCCGATGTGGCGGATCAGCCCCTTGCGCTGGAGGTCGGCCAGTACCGTCACCTGCTCGGCGATGGACCCCTCCGCGGGGCCGTGGATCGCCCCCATCGCGCGATAGTTGACGATATCAAGCGCGTCCAGGCCAAGATTGCGGAGATTGTCGTGGACGCCGTCGGTCAGGTCCTGGGGCGAGATGGCCGGCTGCCACGACTTGTCGGGCGGGCGGCGGGCCCCGAGTTTAGTGACGATCACCAAACCCTTTGGGTACGGGCTCAGCGCCTGCCGGATGATTTGGTTGGTGATGTGCGGGCCGTAGAAGTCGGACGTGTCGATATGGTTCACGCCGGCCGCGACAGCCTCGCGGAGGACAGCGATAGCGCCATCGGGGTCCTTCGGCGGTCCCCATACGCCGGGGCCAGCCAGTTGCATCGCGCCGTAGCCTATCCGTTGAACCGTCAATGACGTGCCGGGGAATGTAAACCGGCCGCCGAGTGTTGCTTCATTCGTTTCACTCATTGCGTTGCTCCTTTCGAATGTTGACATGAGCTAGCGTATTCTGTGTGGTTACAAATGTCAAGAATTGAAACTTGTAATCTCACCGCCATCTGGAGGAGGCGCATTTAGGGGAGAACGAAATATCTAGGCTCGTCGGCGGGAGACAGTTGGTTACGTCGCGTAGCCCATGATCATTTCAAACCATTTGACGAAGGATCGGGCTTTTGCACTGGTCAAGCGCCCCGAAGGATAAGTTACCCAAAGATCCATTGGAGGAAGGCTCCATTCTTCGAGAACAGGCGCCACTTCACCTGAGACAAGCTCTGGCGCAAACATCTCTAACTCCGGAGCATAAGCCTGAACCCACCGGTAAATTGTCGTGTGATCGATCGAGAGGCCGCGCCCCCGCATCATTTCTTCGAGGTCACGATAGCTGAGAGCATAACGCAGATACCAGCGTACGCAGAGAAACATTGACGTAGATTTTTCAGAAACTAGACGTAGATTTAACGCCTCATGATTATGCTCAAGCATTACTGAATCTCTTATTCAATTCACAATCAGGTTATTAAGCTTTTGAGCCGTTTGGGCAAGTTGTCAGCGTTGGCATGCGCTCGCCTAAGATGGCTTTCTGTGTCGGCTAATATTGTTTGCTATGAGGGCCGGCCTACGTCTTTCACTCATAATTTCGACAGGAGTTTCAAATGACCCGTAGCAAGATTCTAGTCGCGCTCATCCTTCTCTGTCCTCCCTCGCTCGCCGCGGTCCAGACTACGGCGGGGCGCGTCTCCGGGGTCGTCGCGGACCGGGCCGGGGGTGTCATCCCCGGCGCCAAGGTCGTTGCGGAGAGCGACGAGACCGGACAGCAGTACACCGCCGTCACGGGAGGGCAAGGGCAGTATTTGCTCTATCCGCTGCCGCCCGGAGGTTACAGTCTGACGGTCCGCAAGGAAGGCTTCCGTGTCCAGCGCGTCGAGCGCCTGAAGGTGAGCGTCGCCGACCATCTGACGCGCAATTTCGCGCTCGAGGTCGCCGGGCCGGTCGTCGAACAGGTCACGATCACGGCAGGGGCCGAGTCCGAAGTGCAACAGGCTCCCGTCGTTCAATCCACAATCCTCCGCGAGCAGATCACCACTCTGCCGCTCAACGGCCGCGACTACAACCAATTGATCCTGCTGGCGGCGGGCGCGGTGGAGAATATCGGTTCGGGCAATGGGCGAGACTTCGGCGCCGTCGCCGTCAACGGCAATCGCGCCTTTTCGAACGACTACTTGCTCGACGGGGCGCCGAACAACGATCTCTATCAAGGTCTCTCGGCGCTGCCGGTCTCGGTGGACGTAATCGGAGAGTTCAAAGTTACTTCCAACGTCGCCCCGGCGGAGTTCGGGCAGGCGGGCACGCAGGTGAGCGTCATCACGCGGCGCGGCTCGAATCAGTTTCGCGGCAGCCTTTTTGAGTTTTACCGCGGCGCCGCTCTTGAGGCGCGCGACCCATTCAACCCGGGCAATCCGGCGCCTTTCCGCCGCCACCAGTTCGGAGGCTCGCTCGGCGGACCCGTCCTGCTGCCGGGCTACAGCGGGCGCAATCGTACGTTCTTCTTCGCCAACTACGAAGGGGCCCGCGAGCGGCAGGAGGTTACTCGCGTGGCGACCGTGCCGCTCGACGAGTTTTGGCGGGGCGATTTTTCCTCGTTGCTGGCGCGCAACATTCGATTGCGCGACCCGCTGCTGCCGGGGCGTCCTTTCATTCCAGGCAACCGGCTCGACACTTACTTGAACGGCGCGCGCATTAATCAAAACGCGGTCAATCTCAAGCCGTTCTGGGGCAGCCCGACGCTCCCCGGACTCGCCAACAACGCCGTGCGCTTCGGCAAGAACGTCAATGATTCAGATCAGTTCACGATTCGCCTCGACCACGCGTTGACCGGAAGTCAGTCGCTCAGCCTGCGCCACAGTTCGTCGTTCAACGACGCTTCGACGCCGAGTTTGCTGGCTAACGGTAGCGGACTGCTCACGCCCATCAACAATCACAACGCGACCTTGACGCACACCTGGACGCCCACGCCGCGCGCCGTCAACGAACTCCGCTTCGGTTACGCCAACTACGACTCTCTCACGACCTACAACGACGGCGGGCTGCCGACAGTCGCCTCGCTCGGCCTGAAGGGTTTCGAATCCGCCGATCTCGGGGTACCGCCGATGCCGCGCATCACCTTCACTGGAGGGGACGCGTTCACACAGCTCAACTACGGCGGCAACGCCAACTTCGGCATGGCCGCGCTGACCAAAATCAGCAACACCTACACGCTCTCGGAAACATTCACGCACACGCGCGGCAGTCACGTCCTGAAGTTCGGGTTTGAAGGCCGCCGCGTCGCCTTCAATGCGCTGCAACAGACCAACGCGCGGGGCTCGATCTCTTTCAGCCCGTCTGGAACCTCGACCAACACGACCGGTTATCCGTTCGCCGACTTCCTGATCGGGCTGCCGAGTTCGACCCAGGAAGTGGCGATCAAGCAGCCGATCCTGCTGCTGCAAACAGAGATCGCGAGCTACGCGCAGGACGATTGGCGCGTCACGCCGCGCCTATTACTGAGCCTGGGGCTGCGCCACGAGGCGTTCTTCAACCCGACCGAGGAGCGCGGCCGGCTGGCGATATTCGACCCGGAGACTGGGGCCGTCGTCGTGGCGACGGAGGGGGGCGCGCTGCCCGTGCGCGAATACCTGCCTTCCGTCGTGCGGAAGCTGGCCGACGCGCAAGGGAACTTCCGCTTCCCGCTGTTGAGTGACACTGACGCGGGGTTGGAGGAAGGGCGTTTGCTCAAGACGCTTGGCCGCAACTTCGGTCCGCGAGTTGGTTTCGCATGGCAGGTTGATCGCGCGAGCCGCACGGTCCTGCGCGGCGGTTACGGCATATTCTATACGCGCTACCCCCGCCAGTATCTGCTACAAACAATAGCCATCAATCCGCCGTTTGCAGGCACGTTCAGCTATTCGCAGTCGATCCAGAGCGGGCGGCCCGCGCTCTCGCTCGACGCGCCTTATCCGGCGACGGGAGGTAACACGAGCTTCTCGCCCGCGGGCTTCCAGCGTAGCTTCAAGCTGCCTTCGAACCAGCAATGGAACCTGTCGTTCGAACGCGAAATCGGCTTGGGCGCGATCTTCAGCCTCGGGTACGTCGGCAATAAGGGCACGCATCTCTTCCGTTCGACCAACGTCAACGCCCCGACACTCAACCCCGAGACGGGGCAAATCACGCGCCGCTTCAGCGCGAATTACGGCACGAGCGCCATCTCGGTTCGGCAGTCGGATGGCAGTTCGACCTACCACGCGATGCTACTTGAAATGCGCCGCCGCGTGGGCAGTAACCTGTTCTTCCAGGCAAACTGGACATGGGCCAAGGGCCTTGATAATACGGGCGAGACGGTGCAGGCCGCGCTGCTCGACAATGAAGACCTGGGCCGCGACCGGGCTGATAGCGATTACGTGCGACGCCACATGATCAAAGTGAACACGAGTTACAGACTGCCGGTCGGGCGCGGGCAATCCTTCTTAGCCTCTGTCCCGGCCTGGATAGACGCGGCGCTTGGCGGCTGGCGCGTGAGCGGCATCTGGCAGTATGCCACGGGCCGATACTTCACGCCGACTTTCGCATCGTCAGGCGGTTTGAGCAACAGCCGCCCGGACGCCGTGCCGGGCGTGTCTGGCAATTTGCCGCGCGACGAGCGCACGCCGCAGCGGTGGTTCAACCCTGATGCCTTTGCAATCGTTCCCGCTACCGACCCGACGACGGGCCTTCCGCGCTTCGGCAACGCCGGGCGCAACACTCTGATCGGGCCAGGGCTGAACGTGGTGGACGCCACGCTCGCCAAGAGCTGGCGGATATCAGGCGACGCCGTCCGGTTGACCTTCCGGCTCGAAGCCTTCAACCTGTTCAACCACGCGAACTATGACCTGCCAGACCGCAACCTCTCCAACACCAACACGGTGGGGACGATCAATAGCGTTGTGCGCCCGGCGCGTCAGGCGCAGTTCGCCTTACGCCTGGACTTCTAACATGAACATCGTGATCACACGGCGAGCGTTCCTCGCTAGCGCGGCTGCGCTTCCCGTCGCGCTGCGGGCCCGCGACGGCGCCGGCCAGGCGTTCTCCTTCATCTTCCTCGGCGACATACACCTGGACCAGCTCGAACACCATGACATGGCCTGGCTCGAGCGGGAGAAGCCGAACGACGTGCGTCAGGTGCGCAACTACAGCCGCATCACGTCTGAAGTCACTCCGCAACTCTTCGCCACGCTGCGCGAGACCGTCGCGGCCGGTATGCGGAAAACTGGCCAGGAGATCAAATTCATCGCGCAGACCGGCGATTTCGTGGAGGGCTTGTGCGGGACGCCGCAACTCGCAAGGCGGCACGCCGCCGACGGCGTGGCCTTTGTCCGTGAGGCCAAACTCGGCGCGCCCTTCCTGATCGCAAAAGGCAACCACGACGTAACTGGGCCTGGGGCGCGCGAGGCTTACGACGAGGTCATTCTCCCGTTCGTGAGCGAGGAACTGCGGCAGGCGAAAAAATTTTCCGGGCGTCTCGAGACTGGCTTTTACGCATTTGAGGAGGGAAATGCGCTTATGGTCTTTTTTGACGCGTACGATCATCCACGCGCGCTCGACTGGCTGGAGACGACGTTGCGCAAGCGGACTGCGCGACACGTCTTCTTCTTCTCGCACCCGCCGGTCGCGCCTTATGGCGCGCGGTCGAACTGGGGCCTCTACGCCAAAGCGACTGAGGAACCGTCGCGCACGCGGCTGCTTAATCTGCTCGGCGAATACCAGGCCATCGCGCTCAACGCCCACATCCATAAATACAACCTGCTAGTGCGGGAGACGCCGCGCGGGCGCTTCCTGCAATTGGCGATGTGCAGCGTGCTGCCGCGCCCACAGGTCGAGCCGCGGCTGACGCTCGCAGGCGTCCACGAGTACACGCCAGACCAGATCAAGGTGGAGCCGGACTTCAGCCCCGCGAACGAGGCGGAGCGCCGCGCGCTGCTGCAAGCCGAATCGCAGTTCGTCAGGGAGTTCGAGTACGGCGACGCGCCGGGCTACGCCGTCATCAATGTAGACGGGTCACGAGTAGAAGCCAGGCTGTACGCGGGCACGTCGCGGGAGCCATGGCGCAGGCTGGACCTTTCCGCCCTGTTGGCCGAAAAGTGACCAGTGGACTCATATTCGACCGGAGCGGCCACCTGTCCTTTTTGAGTTTCCTCGAGTCGGCGGAGTTAGCCGCCGCATTTAGTCGGCTCACGGTCACTAACAAGTGAAGCTGAATCTGCGGTAGCGATTGGAAGAGATCTTTCATAGGCTGTCGAGTTGTTCCCGCAAGCGTTTGTTCTCGGCCTCGAGCTTTTCGATGCGATCATGCAACGGCTCGATCAGTATTCGAATTTCATCAGACGCGTATTTTGGCGTGATGTGTTGTGAGCAGTTCCAGTCGAATGCTTCGACATGCAGAATCATCGCGCGCTCGATACGGGCCTGGTAATCAGGCGCTGCAAGTTTTTCAATTAGTTCGGGCGCTTCCTGAGCGTCTCTGACCTCGACACGCGCCAGGATTTTCAAGCGTTGGCGGTTAGCGTAATCCATCAGGAAAATCGCGGCTTTGTCGTTTCGGCGCAGGTTTCCGACGCTGATGTATTGCAGGTTTCCGCGAAAGTCCGCGAAGCCGAGCGTAGTGGCGCCCAACACTCTCAAGAATCCTGGCTTGCCGCCGCGATATTGAATATATGGCTGACCGTTTTCGCCGACAGTGGCCATGTAAAAGCCGTCGCGCGCGCCGATGAATTCGACTTCCGAGTCGGTCAAGGCGACGACGTCAGAGGCGCCAGCCTCAAATCTCGCGTAGTTGCGCCGCGAACCATAATGCTCTTGGGCCGCTTTAACGCTCGGCGTAAATGTCAATTCAAAAAATTTGCGCGCCATCTCTTGCGCCTCCCGCGCATTGTTGGGTCGAAATAGTGGGCCGTCCGAGGCGGCCCACTATCCCTTGACTTTGGAAATTCACCTTCACTCAAGCCTCGCCAAAATTGAGCTTCAGCGGCAGCTCTACGCGGGGAAAATCAATCTCCGTTTTCGCCGTCTCGTTGAAGTAGTTGGTGAAGATGTTCAGCGCGACGTTGGCGATGACTTCCGCATGAATGTTGATCGGGTTTAGCGCGATCGCCGACTGGCTTCAGGGCTTGCTCTCCTCCGGAAAACAACTCCAGCGCCAGTGAAAGCGCAGCGACAAACCGCGTTTGCGAAAACTGTTTATTCATTTCTCTAATCCCTTCATCGTGAAGTCTCTTTTTGTTTTGCCTGCGCCCAGGCCGGCAATTTATTTTGCTAACCGCTTATATAATGTTTTGCAGGTTAGTTATT
>Ga0081455_10005320_pt1 | contig 14135 bp, 14 predicted proteins | sample TabmetS3T2R1_FD_70207 | JGI IMG/M metagenome (GOLD analysis project Ga0081455, IMG submission 70207) | Tabebuia heterophylla rhizosphere microbial communities from the University of Puerto Rico - S3T2R1 | ecosystem: Host-associated > Plants > Roots > Rhizosphere ... | reverse complement strand
TGCATGAACTCCGCCAACGCCGCACCCTGGTAGGCGTCATGCGCGACGACGCGCGCGTAGTTGCGCGTCCCCGTCGGGTAGTACTTGTCCGGCTCGTCATCCGCACACCCCGGGCCGCCCTCCGTCAAACACACATACGTGTTCGCCGGCGACAGCATCGCCACACCCCCACCCGGCGCGTTGTTCAACAAGGGAATGATGATCTGCGCACACCCCGAGTTGAACGTGCCGATCACACCCACCACGCTCTCGTTCTCCGCATACGCATTGCCGTTCTGCGAGCACTTCCCCGCATCCCACTTGCCCGCCTGCGCCGTCGCATCATCACACGACTGATACGCAACGTTCAGATCGCCCGCCTTCCACCCCGCCTGATCCAACACCTGGCGGATCGCGCCGATCATCTGCAACGTCTGCGTGCGCGACGAACCCTGCAACGGCAAATCCGAGGCGATCAACACATCCGGATCGCCCTCCCCCTTGAACTCGATATCCGTACACGACGCCGAGGGCAAAGCAGTGATCTCACCGCCACCCCCACCGCCAGACCCTTCGGGCCCCGCGCCACCGTCGTCGTCGTCACCGCCGCAGCCGGCAGCGGCAAAGGCGAACGCCCCGATCAGAAGCACGAGTAACGCCAAAATCGTCCTTCGTCTCACTACTCCTCCTCTTCGCCCGATTCTTTCCCGGCGCCAGCACCTGGCCAAGCACCGAAGGTGCTGGATTATGACCGATTCCGGCGCCCTTGCAAGCTCCTGCCGATACGATGATCCGCGGTGGAGCGCGCCGAAGTGGCGGAACTGGTAGACGCGCTGGACTCAAAATCCAGTGGGCCTTTGGCCCATGCGGGTTCGATCCCCGCCTTCGGCATCCAATCGCCCTTCGCCGCTCGTCCGCTTCATGCACGGCCAGGAGGTTCATCCTCCCGAAAGACGCATAACCAGGCGCGAAGTTAGACGGGATGGCGAAACGACTCGGAGTGCTGACCGGGGGCGGCGACTGCCCTGGGCTCAACGCGGTCATCCGGGCGGTGACACGGCGCTCGCTCGATCGCGGCTACGAGGTGATCGGCGTGCGGGCCGGATGGCGAGGCCTACTGGAGGGCCGCTTCGAGCCCCTCGACTACCGGGCCATCTCGGGCATCCTCCCGCGCGGCGGCACCATCATCGGCACGTCGCGCACGAACCCGTACAAGGTCGACGGCGGCGTGCAGGCGGTGCTCGAGCACGTCGGGGGCAGGAGCCTCGACGCCCTCGTCGCCATCGGCGGGGAGGACACCCTCGGCGTCGCCGCGCGCCTCTTCGACGAGCACGGGCTGCCGGTCGTGGGGGTGCCGAAGACGATCGACAACGACCTGTCCTCGACGGACTACACGTTCGGCTTCGACACGGCCGTGTACATCGCCACCGAGGCCATCGACCGGCTGCACTCGACCGCCGAGTCACACAACCGCGTCATGGTCGTCGAGGTGATGGGCCGCCACACCGGCTGGATCGCGGTCATGAGCGGGATCGCCGGCGGCGCCGACGTGATCCTCATCCCGGAGCAGCCGATCACCGTCGAGGACGCATGCGCCGACCTGCGCCGCAGGCACGAGCGCGGCAAGGACTTCTCCATCGTCGTCGTGAGCGAGGGATACGAGCTCACGTACGCCTCGGGGGAGTCGCGGCAGGTGGGGCAGGAGCCGGCCGCCAGCGACCAGTTCGGCCACGTGCGCCTGGGCGGAGTGGGCGACGCCCTCGCGCACGAGATCGAGGAGAGGACGGGGTACGAGACGCGCGTGACCGTGCTCGGGCACGTCCAGCGCGGCGGCTCGCCCACGCCGCGCGACCGTGTGCTCGCGACGCGCTACGGCCTGAAGGCGGCCGACCTCGTGCACGAGGAGCGCTGGGGGTTCATGGCCGCGCTGCAGGGCGACGCGATCGTGGCCGTGCCGCTCGCCGACGCTGTCGCGGAGCTGAAGACCGTGCCGCGCGAGTTCTACGACACGGCCAAGGCGTTCTTCGGCTAGGCGTCCGAGCCGCACTGGCACGGGTGCCGCTCGCAGGCGGCACACTCTCGCGACGAAGCGACACCCACACGCGCGCTTTTCGGCGATAGGCTCGAAGTGGAGGGAGGCCCGCGGCGGCCCCGGCGCGCGCGCGTCTATTGGAAGAGGAGCAGCAGCGCGTCTGTGGGCGCGTAGTCGTCCGTCAGCGTGGGCACGTCGTCGGTGGGAACGAACGCGTCGTGGCGGTCGAGAATCGGCCGGTCGAGCCTGGGTGCGCTCGGGTGCTCCGAACGGATCTCGTTCCAGCGCTGCAGGAGGAACGTCCGCTGCGGAGCAGCTCCCTCGGTCGCAACCAGGATGAGGTTGCGGAACGTCTCGTCCCCGTCGTCGCCCGCCAGGATGGCGGGATGCACGAGCACGGTCGGGAAGGCGGTGCGATACGTCCGGTAGATCGAGCGGAAGAGCCGTGACCCCGCCCCCTCGATCGCACCGATCGCATTCGTCACGATCACCCCGCCGGGCGCGAGCCGCGACCGCGCCAGCTCGAGGAACTCGCTGGTGACCAGGTGGAACGGGACCGCGTCGGCGAAGAAGGCGTCGATCACGATCACGTCCCAGCGCTCGTCGTTCCGGGCGAGAAACTGACGGCCGTCCCCCACCTCGATACTCAGGCGCGGATCGTCCCGCGGCACCGCGAAGTACCGGTGCGCGGCGTCGACGACGGCGGGGTCGAGCTCGACCGCGTGCAGGCGGAGCTCGGGGAAGTCCCGCCACATGCGCTTCTCGGACGAGCCGGCCCCGAGGCCGACGAAGAGGACGTCCTCCGCGCCGGGGTTGTAGGCCAGCCCGAGGTGGAAGAAGTCGGTGTAGCGAAAGCGGGTGCGGTACGGATCGTCCCGGTACATCGCGCTCTGGAGCGAGTTGTCGAAGCGGAGGTAGCGCGTGTCCGCGTCCTGCACGACCGAGAGCCGGTGGTAGCTCGTGTCCTTGGAGAACACGACCTCGAGGTCCGGGCGAGGGATCGCAGCACGGGGGTCACGCGCGTCGGTGTACGTCTCGGGGCCGCGCAGGCGGTAGAGCGGCGACCAGTTCTGGGCCGCGGCGTTCGACAGCCTGCCGCCCGTCTCGGGAGCAAGGGCGACCGCGACGACGGACGCCCCCACGGCGGCTGCGAGCGCCACAGCGAGCCCCACGAGCATCCGCTGCGAGAGCGCGACCACCGCGACGGCTGCGAACAGGGTCGCCGCCGCGATCCCGAGCAGCTGATCCGTGCCGAACTCGGGGATGAGAAAGAACGCAGTCGCGAACGTCCCCGCGATGCTCCCGGCGGTGGAGACCGAGAAGAGCCGGCCGGCGGTCCTCCCCAGATGCGAGAGCGAGCGGGCGCGCAGGCGGACGGCGATCGGCGTCACGGCCGCGAGGAGCACGCTGGGCGCGCCGAAGAGGAGCACGGCGGCGAGCAACGGGTTCAACCGCGGGCCCGGGTCCCAGGAGACGACGGCCTCCAGGACAGGCTCGTCGAGGAGCGGCACGGCGAGCACGGAAAGCGCTCCGAGACCCATGACGGTGAGGAGCAGGCGGGGAGCGGGCACGCGGTCGGCGAGGACGCCGCCGAGCCAGTAGCCGACGGAGAGCCCTGCGAGGACGACGCCGATCAGGGCGCCCCAGACGAAAAGCGAGTTGCCGAAGAAGGGCGCTAGCACCCGGCTCGCGGCGATCTCGACGCCGAGGAGAACGGCTCCCGACATGAAGACGGCGACGCCGAGCACGGCGCCGCTGATGCGGGCGGGGAGCTCGGGCCGCCGCCCGTCGCGGCCGTTCGTGGAGGCCGCCTCCGGCTCGATCCGGCTAGCGGTGCGCTCCAGACCCACGCACGAGCTCCTCGAGGGCGACGGAGAAGTCCGGATTCGCGAGGCCCTCGACGACGACCGCGTCGACGCCGGCGCGTTCGAGTGCGACCACCTGCTCGCGGGTGACGATACGCGCCTCGGAGATGACCAGCTTGCCGGCGGGAACGTCCGCCAGGAGATCGAGCGTCCGCTCGAGATCGTCCTCTCCGTGATCGAGGTCGCGCTCCGAGATGAGCACGATGTCCGGATCGATCCACTCGAGAGCCCGTTCGAGCTCTTCCTCGTCGCGGACGTCCACCGCGCAGTCGAGGCCGAGATCGCGCGCGAGCGCGTAAAGATCCTCCAGCCGTTCGTCGTCGTCGTGCTCCGCGACCACGAGGACACAGGCGTCGGCACCGTCCGCCGATGCAGCCTCGGGATCGACGCCGCGGGCGAGCACGGGGAGGGTGGTGTTCTCGCGCGCCCGCCGCACGTCGGGACCTGCCACGGCCACCGCCTCGGCGCCGGCGACCGTGGCGCGCGCGGCCAGCGCCTCGACGCGGCCTTCGAGCACCGGCACGATCGAGATCCCGTCTCCTTCGGAGATGGCCTGGCTGAAGCGGCTCATCGCCTACGCCAGCGCCCGGGCTCCGGCGAGGAGAGCGACCGCATCGGTCGTGCCGAGCCGGGCCGCACCAGCCGCCAGAAGCTCGTGCGCAAACCCCGCCGAGCTGATCTGGGCCGTCGCCTTCACCGCCACGCGTTCGGGCAGGCGCTCGCGCATGAGCTCCACCTCGTAGACCAGCGCCTCGTCCGTCCCGCCGTGCCAGACCTCCGCGAAGTCGGCGTCGACCAGCTGGACGATTCGGCACGCGAGTTGCTTGAGCTTGTCGTCGAGCCGGGCACCATCGAAGATGACCTTGACGAGCGCCTGGCCGCGTCCGCTGTTCACGCTGCGCATGCGCACGGCATGGACGACTGCGGCAAGCTCCTCGCGGACGAGCGGGAATCGGAAGCGCCACATCGCTTCGAGGTTCATGAGGACGCCGAGCTCGTGAGCGCCCGCGCTGACGCTCGCCTCGGCCCCGGCAACCTTCTCGCGTCCGGGCTGGCCCCCGTGAGGTAGTCCGACGACCGCCGAGACCTTGACGTCGCAGCCGCGCAAGCCCTCTCGGGCGCGCTCGACGTGCTCGGGAAGCACGCACACGGCGGCGACGTGGTGCTCGCGCGCCTCGCCGCAAAGCCGGTCCACGTCCTCCGCCGTCGCGTTCGAGTCGAGCAGCGTGTGGTCGATGGTCTTGGCGAGGTCTTCGGGCCGAACCGGCATGGGCCAGCAACGAGTCTAAACGCCGATCGGGTGCCAGACCGTTTTCAACTCGAGGAAAGCGGCCGCGTGCCACGGCGACTGGCCCTCGCCGTTGCGGACGACCCGCTTGACGTTCTCGGCCGCCAGCCGCTCGAGCTCCTCGCGTCCGTCGTCCACGCCCGTCAGGTCGACGGCGTTGACGTCCATGTGCGCGGCGAGCACGGGCGCCAGCTCGCCCTTGCCTCCGGTCAGGATGTTCACGACGCCGCCGGGCACGTCCGAGGTGGCGAGCGCTTCGGCCAGGGTGACCGCGGCGAGCGGGTGCCGCTCCGAGGCGACGACGACGGTCGCGTTGCCACCCACGACCGCAGGAGCGAGCCGCGAGACCAGGCCTGTCAGAGCGGGCTCCTCGGGGGCGACGATGCCGACGACGCCGGTCGGCTCCGGGATCGTGAAGTTGAAGTAGGGGCCCGCTACGGGATTCGAAGAGCCCAGCACCTGCGCGAGCTTGTCCGCCCACCCGGCGTACCAGACCCAGCGGTCGATGGCGGAGTCGACCTCGTCCTCGCTCTCGGCCAAATCGACGAACTGGGCGCGGCGACCCTCCATGATCTCGGCGACGCGGTAGAGCACCTGCCCGCGGTTGTAGGCGGTCAGGCCCGACCACTTCGGCACGGCGCCGCGCGCCGCCCGCACCGCGTCTCGCACGTCCTTCCTCGACGCGCGCGCGACGTTCGCGCCCTCGATCTCGTACGAGCGTCCCGACTCGGAGCGGGGAAACGCACCTCCGATGTAGAGCTTGTACGTCTTTCTGACCGGAAGCCTCACGCTGTCGCTCCATCCCGTGCGACACACGCGCGATTCTCGGCGATACGCTCGAAGCGGAGGGAGGCCCGCGGCGGCCCCGGGGTGGGGTGGGCGCTCACTCGTCGAACTCCAGGTAGGGCTCGAGCCCGTGCAGGCCGCCCTCGCGGCCGAAGCCGGACTCCTTGTAGCCGCCGAACGGCGAGGCCGGGTCGAAGCGGTTGTACGTGTTCGCCCAGATGACGCCGGCCCGCAGGCGCTGCGCCATCGAAAGGATGCGCGATCCTTTCTCCGTCCACACGCCGGCGGACAGCCCGTAGGGCGTGTTGTTGGCCTTCTCGACGGCCTCGTCCGGAGTCCGGAAGGTGAGCACGGAGAGCACCGGGCCGAAGATCTCCTCCTGCGCGATCCGATAGCTCTGGGCAACGTTGGTGAACACCGTCGGCGGAAACCACCAACCCTTCTCCGGCAGGCGGCACGGCGGCTGATAGATCTCCGCCCCTTCCTCCTCGCCGGTCGCGACGAGCTCGTTGATGCGCTCGAGCTGCTGCTGCGAGTTGATCGCCCCGACGTCGGTGTTCTTGTCGAGCGGGTCGCCCACGCGGAGCGTGCCCATGCGCCGCTTGAGCTTGGCGATCGCCTGCTCGTAGATGGACTCCTGCACGAACAGGCGGGAGCCGGCGCAGCACACGTGGCCCTGGTTGAAGTAGATGCCGTTGACGATCCCCTCGACCGCGCCGTCGAGCGGAGCGTCGTCGAAGATGATGTTCGCCGCCTTGCCGCCGAGCTCGAGCGTGAGCTTCTTGCCGGTGCCGGCGACCGAACGCTGGATCTCCTTCCCGACTTCGGTCGAGCCGGTGAACGCGATCTTGTCGACGTCGGGGTGCTCGACGAGCTCGGCGCCGGCGCGCCCGTCGCCGGTGACGATGTTGACGGTGCCGGACGGGAGCTCGGCCTGGCGCAGCACGTCGCAGAAGAGCAGCGCGGTCAGCGGCGTCGTCTCCGCCGGCTTGAGGACGACCGTGTTGCCGGCCGCGAGCGCGGGCGCGATCTTCCAGGAGAGCATGAGCAGCGGGAAGTTCCAGGGGATGATCTGGCCGGCGACCCCGACCGGCCTGGGCCTGCGGTTCGGGAACGCATACTCGAGCTTGTCGGCCCAGCCCGCGTAGTAGAAGAAGTGCGCCGCCGCGAGCGGGAGATCGACGTCTCGCGATTCGCGGATGGGCTTGCCGCCGTCGAGCGACTCGAGCACGGCGAACTCGCGTGACCGCTCCTGGAGGATGCGCGCGATGCGGAAGAGGTACTTCGCGCGCTCGCTGGGCGCCAGGTCGGACCACCCGTTGTCGAAGGCCTCGCGGGCCGCCGTAACGGCGAGGTCGACGTCCGCGGCGCCGGCGTAGGCCACCTCTGCGAGCGGCTCCTCGTCGCGCGGCGAGACGGTGGGCTGGAACTCGCCCGAGCGCGGCTCGACCCACTCGCCGCCGATGAAGAGCCCGTAGCGCTCCTCGAGGCGGACGATCTCGCGCGACTCGGGCGCGGCCGCGTAGTCGAAGGCGGACGGAACCGGGGAGCGATCCTGGCGGCGTTCGACCTCAGCCACCCGGATGCACCTCGTCCAGGGTCTGGGTCTCGAAGCTCTCCAGTAGTTCCTGCATCCGGTCCACGCCCGCACGGAACACGTCCGAGGCGCGGAAGCGCGCGACCGCCCCGGCGTCGGGCCACGGCCCGAAGCTGACGAAGACGTTCGGCTGGTCGCGGTCGCGGAGCAGCGTTGGCGATGAGTCTGGAATGCCCGGGTCGGCCGTGGCGAGCTCGAGCATCTCCTTCCAGGCAGCGACGAACTCCGCCTCCCGGCCTGGCTTCACGGTCCAGTTCCCGTGCGTCCAGACGTCGGCCATCAGTCGATCGTGAAGTAGTCGGGGCTCTGGTACCGGCCCGTCCGCTCCTTGCGGATCTGGAGCAGGACGTCGTTCAGGAGCGACGAGGCACCGAAGCGGAAGAGGTCGGGGGTGAGCCACTCGGGGCCCAGTGTCTCGTGCAGGAGGACGAGGTACTGGACGGCCTGCTTGGCGGTCTTGATGCCGCCGGCCGGCTTCATGCCCACGCGGCGCCCGGTCTCCTCGAAGACGTCGCGGATCGCCTCCAGCATGACGAGCGTCACCGGCAGCGTCGCGGCCGGCTGGATCTTGCCCGTGGAGGTCTTGATGAAGTCGGCGCCGCCGGCGACGGCGAGGAGGCTCGCGCGGCGCACGTTGTCGTACGTCCCGAGCTCTCCCGTCTCGAGGATCACCTTCAGGTGCGCGTCGCCGGAGGCCTCCTTCACGCGCCGCACCTCGTCGTAGACCTTGGCGTAGTTGCCGGAGAGGAAGGCGCCGCGGTCGATCACCATGTCGATCTCGTCGGCGCCCATCTCGGCCACGCGCGCCGTCTCCTCCACCTTGAGCTCCGTGGGCGACTGCCCCGAGGGGAAGGCGGTGGCCACTGAGGCGACCTTGACGCCGCTGCCGCGGACCCGGTCCAGCGCGTGGGGAACGAGGTTCGGGTAGACGCAGACGGCCGCGACGGGCGGCACCGTCAAATCCGACGGGTCGGGGCGCATCGCCTTCGAGCTGAGCGCCGCCACCTTTCCCGGCGTGTCTGCTCCCTCGAGCGTCGTCAGATCCATCATGCGCACGGCGAGATCGAGCGCGAAGAGCTTGGACTCGCGCTTGATCGAGCGCCTCGCGAGGGTCCCCGCGCGCTCCTCGACCGCAACCTGGTCGACGGAGCCGATGCGAGGGAGCCGTGGCTCGAGGGGAAGCTCGAAGCCGCGCGGCAACGCGGGGGCCTGCGCCATGGCTCCAGTGTAGCCCCCTCGTATTCTCCCTCCGTGTCGGCCCTGCTCCTCGCCGCCGCCCTCGCACAGGGCGCCAACGTCCTCAAGGAGGTCGTGAACCGCCTCGTCGGGATGCCGGAGATGGCGCTCGGCCTGGCCGGCTCCCGGCGCCGCAAGCGCCTGCGCCTGCGCGTGTGCATCCTGCGGGACGAGGAGGGTAGGCCCGTCGCCACGCCCGTGGACGTGGAACCCGCGCTCGCCGAGGCGAGGCGCGTCCTCCGACTCTACGGAATCGAGATCGTTCCGGCGGCCGAGCCGCTCGTGACGACGCTCGAGGACAGTGCGCCGACGGCCGCGCTCGACTCGGCCTGTGTCGAAGGCTCGTGGCAGGCCGACTTCGGGTCGGGCGGCGCCTTCTTCCGCCGCCATCGGGCCCGGACGAGACGCGGAACGGTGTCCGGGTCAGGCGCGCCGATCACGGCCTTCGTCGTGCGCGACGTGCTCGGCAAGGCAGGCTGCTCCCTCGGCCCGCTCGTCGACCACGTCACCGTCGACATGGACGCGCTCACCGGACGGAGGCTGCGTGTGCTCGCGCACGAGCTCGGCCACGCGTGCGGCCTCCCCCACTCGCGCGCCGCCGCGAACCTCATGCTGCCCGCGCGCATGGGCGAGCAGCTCGCTTCCTGGCAAGCCGCGGTGCTACGCGGGTCGCGGCACGTCACGTACCGGTAGAGAAAAACGGTCAGGCCCACGGCGTCTCGTGCCGATGACAGTGGCATGAAGCGCCGGATGACGAACAAGGCAGCCTTTCTCGGGTTCGCCACCTCGCTGGCGGGCTTCGCGGTCGCGACGGTCACGTACTTCGGTGGCCGCCGTTCCGTGAGCCGCTAGACGATCACGCACGCCCGCCGTCAGGCGGCGACGAGCTCGTCCAGGAGCGGGCCCATGTCGAGCGGGTCGTAGCCGATCCGCGCCGCAATCTCCTCGCTGGTCGGCCGCGTGCCCTCCGCGAAGAGGCCGCGAAGGAGATCGCCGGTCTCGGGCCGCCGCCACCAGTCCCGGCCGATCGTCTCGCGCAGATGGGCGCGGAGCTGCGCCGTACGGATCCAGGCGCGCAGGTAGTCGGCCGAATAGAAGTCGCCGTCGAGGTCGGCCAGGTAGCCGTCGGGGCGGTAGCGGAAGCCGATCGCCGTGCGGAGGTTCTCGGCGTAGGTCTGAGCGTGGTCCGGCGCCCGATCAAAGTCGCTCCAGAGCTCGAGCTCGTACTGGAGCTTGGCCGCGTACCGGCGGAAGAGGAGCACCTCCAGGAACCGGGCCGCCTCGGCGCGCTCGGCATCCTGTCCACCGTCGAGGCCGAAGTGCTCGGCGTGCCAGCCCACCTCTCGGGTGATGGACTCGAGCAGGAAGGAGTAGATCTCCGTGAGCGCGTGGTCTCGCGCCAGGCGCCGGTACGTGTAGGGCAGCGCGGGATCGCAGCCGGCGTAGTGGAGCGCGTGCCCAGCCTCGTGCAGGAACGCCTGGTAGTCGTGCAGGCCGCCCTGGGCCCGGGTGATCAGATGCACGACCGTGGGCGGGTCGGAAGCGATGACGCACGCGCGCGGGCTCTTCTGCGGCCGGTCGTCGAGGTCGAGGCGGATGTGGTCGTCGGCGGCCAGGTCGAACCCGATGCGATCGAGCGTGGCCAGGCAGACGGGAACCGACCGGTCCTGTGCGTAGAGCTCCGCGAGCGGGGACATGCGCCGCAGGTAGGCGACGTGGTAGGACGCGGGCTCGGGGTCGTGCCCGAGACCGAGGACGCGCTCCAGCCAGCGCGAGCGCAGAGGGAGCCAGGACTCCTCCTGGCGGCGCGACGCCTCGGCGAGGGCCGTCGCAAGCGCCTGCAGGTCGATCCCCTTGCGAGCTGCGCTTCGCCGGACGGGATCGGCATCGCCCGACAGTTCGGCGTCGAGCTCCTCGGCCCGCGCCATGAGGCCGTAGCGGTCGTCGTTGAAGCCGGCCGACGCGTCACCGGCGAGGTCGCCGAGCTCCTCCCGCGCTCCGTACTCGTCGAGAATCGCGAGCCGCGCCCGGGCGGCGCGGAGCGGCAGCGACTCCCCCCGGAACTCGATGCGCGCCGCCAGGAGCGCGTTCTCGAGCCGATCCGACTCGTCGGCGAGCTCGCGCACGACGATCCCGCCCGCACACGCCTCTCGCAGGCGGAAGAGGCGCTCGCGATCGTCGCCCTCGGCAGCCTCCTCGGCGCGCCGCAGCTCGTCGTGCTGCTCGCGCGTGAAGAGGTCGGCGTAACGCGCCACGATTGCGGCCTGCTCGCTCGTCTCCTTCTCCCCCACCCGGACGGCCCGCGCCTCTTCCGAGCGCTCGAACACGAAGCGCGCAAGCCGCTCCTCGAATCGATCCGCAGGCAAGACCGCCATGCAATGCCTCCCGTCTAGATGCCCAGCCGCTCGAGCACGCTCTCGTCCCGGCGCCACCTGGGGCGAACTTTGACCTGAAGCTCGAGATAGACGCTGCGCCCCAGGAGAAGCTCGACCTCGGGGCGCGCACGCGTCCCTATCTCTCTGATCATAGCCCCGCCCTTCCCGACGACGATCCCCTTCTGGGACGGCGTCTCGACGTAGACGAGCGCCCGCACCCGGCCCGCGTCCGCGTCGAGCTCGTCGACCTCGACGGAGATCGCATGCGGAAGCTCCTCGCGCGTCAGCGCGAGCGCCTTCTCGCGCACGAGCTCCGCGACCTGCGCGTCGAGCGGGAGGTCTGTGCGCTGCTCGTCCTCGAAGTAAGCCGGGCCTTCCGGGAGCAGCGCGACCAGGTCGTCGCGCAGCGCGGCGACGCCGTCGCCGGTGAGCGCGCTGACCGGGTGGAGCGCGTGGAAGTCGCCCAGCGCGGCGATCTCGTCGATCCGCTCGGCGATCCGGGCGGGTCGGAGCCGGTCGACCTTGTTCAGCGCGATCACGACGGGCGGCCCGTCGGCGAAGACGCGCTCGGCGACGAAGCGATCGCCGCCGCCCAGGCGCTCGTCGGCCGCGAGCACGAAGAGGAAGCCGTCCACGTCCTCTAGCGCGTCGTCGACGGTGCGCTGCATGCGCTCGGTCATGGGGTCACGCGGCCGCTGGAAGCCGGGAAGGTCGACGAGCACGAGCTGGTAGCCGTCTCCGTTGACGACGGCCGAAATGCGCCTGCGCGTCGTCTGTGGCTTGTCGGAGACGATGGCCACCTTGCCGCCGGCGAGCGCGTTCACGAGGGTCGATTTCCCCACGTTCGGCCGCCCGGCGACGGCCACGAAGCCGCTCCTCACAGCTCGAAGGAGTCGGGCAGCAGCTCGGCCGGCCGGCGCGCGAGAACCTCGCCGTCGTGGTCGAAAAGGACGCGGTCGACCCCGAATTCGAGGAGCCACTGGCGGCAGCCGCCGCACGGGGAGGCCGTGACGGCGATCGCCTCAACCTCGCCGGGCCGCGCTCCCTCCGCCACTGCGCGCGCGAGGGCACAGCGCTCTGCGCAGATTCCGAGCGGGTAGGAGGCGTTCTCCACGTTCACGCCCGTGATCACCCTCCCGTCGCGCAGGAGGGCCGCCGCGCCCACGTGGAAGCTCGAGTAGGGCGCGTAGGCCGCTGCGGCAGCCGCGCGGGCGCGCTCGAGGAGCTCCTCGTCGGTCACGTCAGGCGAGCACCTGGAAGAGGATCATCGTCACGAGCGTACCGATGACGCCGCCGATGACGACCTCGGCCGTCGAGTGGATGCCCGACTCCACGCGCGTCTGCGCCACGAGGAGCGCCATGATCAGGGCCACGAACGAGATCACGACCCGGTGCTCGTCGGCGATGAAGGTGATCGCCGTCCACCCTCCGAAGGCGAGCGCGGCGTGGCCCGAGGGCAGCCCGCCGGAGAGGGGCGTCCCGCGGCCCGTGAGCGCCTTGCTCGCGATCACGATCAGGATCGTGAGGACGAGCGCGATGACCGTCAGGTTGATGGGCGCGTCCCGGATGCTGCTCACGAGGCGGCCGCTCGGCTGCGAGAGACGGTCGGCGAAGACGAGGTAGCCGATGACGACCGCGTTCACGGACGCGATGAGCACGGCGCCCGCGGCGATGTCCTTCGCCATCTTCGCGAGCGGGTCGAAGGAGGTCGTGGCGAGGTCGATCGTCGCCTCGATGGCGGTGTTGACCATCTCGGCGATGAGCACGAACGAGATGGCGAGGAGCAGCGCCATCAGCTCAAGCTTGGTCACCCCGTACGAGAAGGCGAGGATGAGGACCGCCGTCGCCACAGCGAAGTGAATCCGCATGTTTCGCTGGGTGCGGAGGACGTGGATCACGCCCTCGAAGGCCCAGTTCAGGCTCTGGAGGATGCGCGGCGTCCTGCGCGAGCGCGGCGCTTCCCGGTCAGGTGCATCGGTCATCGTTCGTGAGTTCGCTCTCGGCGCTCCATCTCCGTTCCATGGTCGTAGCCGAGCAGGTGGAGCAGCCCGTGGACCAGCGGGGATCTCCAGGCATCCCCGACGACCTGCGGACAGATCACGACGTCCCCGAGCTGCCGCGGCACTCCCTCGGGCAGCGGGTCGCGCGCGTCGATCGGGAACGACAGCACGTCCGTGGCCTCGTCGACGCCGAGGTGGTCGCGCTTCAGCTCCCGCATCAGCGCGGGCGCCACGAAGCGAATCCCCAGGTCACCCTCCTCGATCCCTTCCTCGCGAAGAACGCCGCGACAGAGGTCGACGATCGCGCCCTCGTCGACGGCGGCGCCGCTCTCGTTGGCGATCTCGATCCGGATCACCGGCGTCGCTGCGTGCCCGTCTCCTCCGCGTGGCGCTTGTACGCCTCGACGATGCGCTGGACGAGCACGTGGCGAACGACGTCCTGGTTCCCGAACTCGACGAAGTCGATCCCGTCGATGTCGCCCAGGATCTGGCGCACGTGGATAAGGCCGGACGCCTGGTCTTGCGGCAAGTCGATCTGGGTGACGTCCCCGGTCACGACCACCTTCGAGCCGAAGCCGAGCCGGGTCAGGAACATCTGCATCTGCTCCGGCGTCGTGTTCTGCGCCTCGTCGAGGATGATGAACGAGTCATTCAGCGTCCGGCCGCGCATGAACGCGAGCGGCGCAACCTCGATCGTCCCCCGCTCCATGAACGCGTTCAGCCGGTCGGCGTCGAGCATGTCGTAGAGCGCGTCGAACAGCGGCCGCAGGTAGGGGTCGACCTTGGCGAGCATGTCGCCGGGGAGGAATCCGAGCCGCTCGCCCGCCTCGACCGCCGGCCTGGTGAGGATGAGCCGGTTGACGTCCCGGTCGGCGAGCGCCGCGACGGCGAGCGCCATCGCGAGGTAGGTCTTGCCCGTTCCGGCAGGGCCGATCCCGAACGTGATCGTGCCGGACCGGATCGCGTCCACGTAGCGC
>Ga0081455_10005319_pt1 | contig 14136 bp, 11 predicted proteins | sample TabmetS3T2R1_FD_70207 | JGI IMG/M metagenome (GOLD analysis project Ga0081455, IMG submission 70207) | Tabebuia heterophylla rhizosphere microbial communities from the University of Puerto Rico - S3T2R1 | ecosystem: Host-associated > Plants > Roots > Rhizosphere ... | reverse complement strand
CGAGACGCCGCCGGTAGCAAGGACGTGGCGGTGGCCGGCGGCGGGGAGGTCCTGCGCCAGGTACTGGCCGTCGGGCTGCTCGACCAGCTCGAGCTGCACATCGCCCCGGTGCTGCTGGGCGACGGCCAGCGCCTGTTCGACCCCAGCCTCGGGCTCGGTGCCGACGAGGGCATCGAGCTGGTGCCGACCCGGGTCGTCGAGGCGCCGGAGGTCACCCACATTCGCTACACCGTCAGCGGCCCGTCGAAGCTGGTGCTGGACGATCGCGGCGCCAGCGGCGACCTGGTCGGGCCAGCCCAACCGAAGCACTGAGCAGACGAGCGCCCCGTGACGCACACGCTGCTGATCTACGGCAGGTCACGCGGGGATGACAGGTATGCGGGTTCGTGGGCGCTGCGGGCGGGTCCCCGCCGGAATGGTGCCTCCGAGCCGGACGGCTGCACGGTGGGCCACCTCGACGCGGGCAGCCGCAGTCCGGCGAGCCTGGTCGACGGAGGCTTGGTCCACGGCGCCGTCCTCCGCTTCGGCGAGTGCCTCGGCGAGCCGGTTGGTCGGATCCAGGGAGCAGGTGCGGCAGACCGGTGACCGGGCTGCGGCCCGTAGAGCCCGCTCCTGGGTCGCTTCCAGCAGGGAGCCCTCGAACACCGAGCCGACTTTCGCACGCTTCTCCCAGTCCGAGCTGCACAGGTAGTACCGGCCGTCGTAACCGATGAACATCCAGTGGAACGGGACCTCGCACATCGGCGTGCCGACCTCATGGTCGAGCGCCTCCCACGCGGGCACGACGTAGGGATGCTCGTCGTACTGCATGTGCTCGACGTGGAGCGACCCGCCGCGGTTGTTCAGAGCGTGGGGTTGAGCGCGCGCGATGCCGAGGCCGGCCCAATACGAGCGCATCGCGTCGAGGTGCCCTGGGTCGTTGCGATGGTCGACGAGCACGGCCACCACGCGGCAGCGCTGGTCCGCCAGCCGCGCGAAGGCGACCACTCGATCCCGGGTCCGCTCGAACGGGAGCCGGTAGACGGCCTCGTAGCTCGCGCCGTGCTCCCCGATGTTGAGGAAGACGGCTCGGACGCCGGCGTCGAGCAGTGCCCGGCCAGTGGCATCGTCGAGGAGCGATCCGTTGGTCGAGAGGTGCACCTCCAGTCCGGCGGCGGTCGCCCGGCGTGCGTACTCGACGACCCTTGGGTGCAGGAGGGGTTCGCCCATTCCACAAAAGACGACGTTGAACCTGCTGTCAGGGAACAGACGCTTCACCACGTCCCGGTGCTCGACCGCTCGCTCGAGTGCGCGGCTGAACGTCTCATCCGACATGAGCCCCTGGTGAGGCGTCATTTCTCGCGGACAGAAACTGCACGAGGCGTTGCAGCGGTTGGTGAGCTCGATGTCGACGCTGATGTGGAGCCCAGTCCACAACCCCCAGCTGGTCACCCGCGGACCCTACTCCCTGCCGGCGCTCTTGATCTTTCAATCTTTCAAGAGCCGGATTCGGCAGAGAAGCGTTGGGCGCCTGCGAGCTGCATCCAGCGCTCGCGCGGTCGCACAGCCGGAACCAACGGCATCGGTCACGCCCAGTCAGAACCTTCTCGACGGTGGAACGGTCTCGGTCGACGGGGTGGATTGGCCGGCGTCAACGAGCCTGACCGTCCAGGAATGCGCTCACGTCGGCAACACTCCCGAGCCGGACTGTTATCCGCCGCAGACCGTGTCGACGAACGCTTCGGGAAGTTTCACGGCCTCGTATGTCGTGCATCGGTTCTCTGACGATGCCGATTGCGTGACCACGCTGAGCGTCGGGTGTTTCATGCTGGTACAGCGAGCGGACCTCGCACCGCCGTCGTATCAGATCGCCATTGGCATCAGTATCACCTCGTCGCAAGGACCGGATCTGATCATCAAACGTCGAAGCGATGGCACACTCTTCTTCGCGGCTCCTCGCTGTCCGATTCTTTTTCAACGGCCCCCCAATGCCACCTTCCAACCAGTTGCCTACATCGCAATGACAGTCACGACGCCGCGGGTCTCCGTCGCGCAGGACGCCCTCACACTGGCGGCCGTCGCCGCCGCGAGCTAGGTACCAACTCGGACGGCCCCAGAGGCCGCTGATCTGGTCTCGCCGCGGCACCCGACGGCCTCCAAGTGACTCGTCATGACCGTCGTTGTGGCCCATCTGTGGCCCGGGGCCAGGTGGGTGGGCCAGCACGCACAAAGGGACCGCCAGTTGACCAATCGCCGATCAGTTGCTCCTTGCGACTACTAGATTACTGTTGTAGGTTTCCGTTAGCTAGCATTTTGGGAGATCGGAGCAGTGATGCGAGAGGCGATGCTGGCGTTGCTGGCCAAGGAGCCGGCGCATGGTTACGAGCTGCGCCAGCGCTTGGCGGCCGCGTTGGGGCCGGTGGGCGAGGTGCTCAACTCAGGTCAGGTGTACGTGACGCTGCAGCGCCTGGAGCGGGCCGGCCTGGTCCGGGGGGTGCAGGTCGCGCAGAGCACCGCGCCGGACAAGAAGGTCTACGAGGTGACCGCGGCCGGCCGTGACGAGGTCGCCGCGTGGCTGCTTGACTCGTCTTGGCCGAAGGTGGCGCCGGTCGAGTTCCACCTCAAGCTGGTGGCGGCGGCCGGGACCGGGCTGGCCGACCCGGTGGCGTTGATCGATGCCCAGCGCCGCGAGCTGATGCGGCGGCTACGGGAGGTCCAGCGGCTCGCGGAGCCCCAGATCGCCGGGGACGACGGCGATGGTGTGCTGCTGTTGGAGGGCTCGGCGCTGCGGTTGCAGGCCGACATCCGCTGGCTCGAGGCGTGCGAGACGCGCTGGACAGCGAGGACGAGATGAGCGTGGTCGTGCGGGCCGAGGGTCTTCGGCGCCACTTCCGGGGTGATGGCGAGCCGGTTCGTGCCGTCGACGGCGTCGACCTGGTCGTCGAGCAGGGCGAGGCCGTGTCGATCATGGGGCCGAGCGGTTGCGGCAAGTCCACCCTGCTGCACCTGCTGGGCGGGCTGGAACGACCCGACGCCGGCACCCTGACCCTGGGGGACCAGCGGGTCGAGCGGATGTCGGAGGCCTCGTGGGCCAGGTTGCGGCGCCGCACGATCGGGTTCGTGTTCCAGGCGTTTCACCTCGTCGACCAGCTCACCGCCGTCGAGAACGTCGAGCTCCCGGCGCTGCTGGTCGGGACGTCCCGGCGGGCCGCCCGGCGCCGGGCGACCGAGCTGCTCGAACGGCTGGACGTGGTCGACCGGGCCGGACACCTTCCCGACCGGCTCTCCGGTGGGCAGCTGCAACGGGTGGCGCTCGCCCGGGCGCTGGTCAACGAGCCCCTGGTGGTGCTGGCCGACGAACCCACCGGCAACCTCGACAGCCAGGCCACCGGCGAGATCCTCCAGCTGTTCGCCGAGCTGCGCGACGGCGGGCAGACCCTGGTGCTGGTCACCCACGACGCACGGGTGGCGGCCATCGCAGAGCGGCTGCTGAGCATGCGCGACGGCGCGATCGTCGAGGACACCCGCCTCGACGGCGGCCTGCCCCGCCAGACCTTGCTCGCCCAGATCGCCGGGTGGGAGGCATAGATGGGGGCCGGGCGTCTGGTGGTCGGGCTGGCATGGCGGAACGTGCGTCACCGGCCCTGGCAGGCGCTGCTGCTGCTGCTCGCCCTGAGCGTGGCCACCACCACCATCACGCTGGCGTTGGCGCTCGTCGACGTCGGCGGCCGCGCCTGGGAGCGGGTCTCGCAAGCCACCAATGGCTTCCACGTCGGGGCGGGGGTGGACATCCTGGACCTGTCGCCGGCGCAGCGCGAACAGGCGCGAGCCGAGCTGGCCGAGCTCGGCGACGCACCGGGGGTGATCGCCGTCGGTGGCCCGTGGCTGAGCGCGCAGGTCGACGCCGAGATCGGCGGCACACCGCTCCGCCTCCGGGCCCAGGTCCGCGACACCGGCTCGTCCGCGGTCGACCAGCCGCAGGTGACCGCCGGGCAGTGGCTGGACGATCGGGAAGGTGTGGTGCTCGAAGACGGGTTCGCCACCGCAGCAGGCCTCCGACCGGGCGACACCATCACGATCGCCGGACAGCACGTGCCGGTACGGGGCGCGGCGTTGACGGTAGACATCGGCCCGTACCCGACCGATCAGCCGGCCCGGGTGTGGATCAGCGCCGCCACCGCCGCCCGCCTCGGCGCGGCCTTCGACGACGGCGCGTACGCGCTCGACCTGCGGCTGGCGGATCGGGACCAGGCCGAGGCGTTCGCCGACGCTCACTCGGAGGTCGTCAACGACACCTGGCAGGAGAGCAAGAGCGACGCGGTCGCGGACATCGAGGAGCTGGCAGGCGTCTTCGGCCTCCTGGCGGTCTTCGTCGTCGTGCTCACAATCGGCACCGCGGTCATCCTGGTCGCGGGGCGGATGGCTGCTCAGATCCGTCAGGTCGGCACGCTCAAGGCCGTGGGGGTCACGCCCGGCCAGGTCACCTGTGTCCTGCTCATCGAGTACCTCGCCGTCGCCTTCCTGGCCACCGCGCTGGGGCTGGCCGCCGGCAGCCTGCTGTCGCCGCCGCTGGCTCGCGTCACCGACGTGCTGGCCGTGTACGGCGCCCAGGCCCCACCGATCACGTGGCCCCGCGCCGCGGCCGCCTTTGCCGTCACCACCGCCGTCGTGGTCGTGGCCACGGTGCGGCCCGCGCTGCGCGGCGTGCGGCGCAGCACCCTGCGCTCCCTCGGCAGCAACACGCGGCCACCCCACCGGCCCGGCCGGCTGATGCGTGCGATCACCGAGTGGCCGCTCCCCCTGCCGGTATGGCTGGGGTTGCGCGGGGCCAGCCGCCGTCGCGGCAGGTTGCTCGCCAACACGTTGGGGTTGACCATCGGCATCACGCTGTTGATCACAGCCCTCGCGTTGCGCACCGGCGTCGACAGCTTCCGCCAGGGCCTGTCCATCGACGAGCCCGACCCGATCTCCCGCGCCGCCGACATCGCCAACCAGGACCGCGTCAGCAGCCTCGGGTTCACCGTCGCTGCCATCCTCATCGCCCTCGCCCTGATCAACGCCACCGTCGCCGCGGTGTTCGCCGCCCACGACCACGCCCGCAACCACGCCATCATGCGCACGGTCGGCACCACCCCCGGCCAGACCGTCACCGCGTTCCTCGTCGCCCAGTTGACCGCCTGCCTCCTCGCCTGCGCGCTCGGCATCCCCCTCGGGATCGCGTTCTACGAATCATCCACCCGCGGTCCCCTCGGCCCGATCGGACTCAGCGCACTCACCTACATCGCCACCATCGTGGCCGCCCTCACGCTGTACGCCCTCATCTCCGCCATCCCCGCCCGACTCCTCGCCCGACGACGGATCACCCCCCAACTGGCCTATGAGTAGGCTTGCCCGCTCCTCTCACCGGCTCGGTTCGACGCCTGTCGGTGGATAGGCCAAGGCCGGTCGGCGGGCGGGATCCGGCCAAGGTCGCCGGCGAGGAGCCGTCATCCGTCGCACGAGCTGCAGATCCTCCATCGTGTCGGGCGGTGCTGGCCGTGTTGGCTGGGGAGCCGGTCATCGACGTGGCAGCCCAGGTCGGATATCGCGCCAGACCCTGCACACGTGGCTGGCCCGCTATCGGGACGGGGGCCTGGGTGGCCTCGTGGACCGGTCGCATCGGCCTGAGTTCTGTCCCCACCAGGCCTCGGCTCGAGGTGGAGGCCGCGGGCTGTGAGTTGCGCCGGGAGCACCCCCGCTGGGGGTCTCGCCGCCTGGCGCACGAGTTGGGCCGGTCAGGGATGGTGCTGGTGCCCTCGGCTGTGAAGGCTCCACTGGTTCTATTCACTGAGTGTATAGTGCCAAGCCATGTCGGTTCCGTATGCGTTGCTGGGGTTGTTGGAACAGAGGCCGAGCTACGGCTACGACCTGAAACGGGCCTACGACCAGCACCTGGGCACCACCAAGCCCTTGCCGTTCGGGCAGGTGTACTCGACCCTCGGGCGGCTCGAACGGGACCGCAAGGTGAAGGTGGCCCGCGTCGAGTCCGGCGAAGGGCCGGAGCGGCGGCGCTATGCCATCACCCGTACCGGGGTGACCGACCTCGAACGCTGGCTAGCTGAGCCCGAGCAACCCGAGCCCCACCTGCAGACGGTGCTGTTCAGCAAGGTGGTGCTGGCGCTGCTGTCGGACCGCCCGGCGCACGACTATCTGGACGCCCAACGCGCCGCTCACCTGCAGCGGATGCGTGAGCTGACCGTCCTGCGACGCTCGGCGCCGTTGTCCCAGGCGCTGCTGGCCGACCATGCGCTCTTCCACCTCGAAGCCGATCTGCGCTGGATCGACCAGACCACCGCCCGGCTCGAGGACCTACGCAAGGAGGTGTCCGAATGAACGGGACCCCGCTCCTGTCCGCCCGCCACGTGACCAAGACGTTCGGCGTCACCCAAGCGTTGCGCGGGGTCGACTTCGAGATCCTCGCCGGCGAGATGGTGGCGATCATGGGCCCGAGCGGCTCGGGCAAGTCGACGCTGCTGCACTGCTTGGCCGGCGTGCTGCTCCCCGACACAGGCGAGGTGCGGTTCGACGGACGCCGCGTCGACGAGATGCCCGAGGCCGAGCGCAGCGCGCTGCGGCGCCACAGCTTCGGGTTCGTCTTCCAGTTCGGACAGCTCATCCCCGAGCTTCCCGCGGTCGAGAACGTGGCGCTGCCGCTGCTGCTCGACGGTACCGGGCGTCGCGCTGCCCTCGCCGCTGCCCGCAACGCATTGGACCGCCTGGCGATGGGCGACGCCGCCGGCTCCCTGCCCGGCCGGCTCTCGGGCGGCGAGGCCCAGCGGGTCGCGCTGGCGCGGGCGCTCGTCATCCGGCCCGCGGTGCTCTTCGCTGACGAGCCGACCGGTTCGCTCGACTCGCTCGCCAGCGAGCGGGTGATGGACCTGCTGGTCGACGCGACCCGGGATGACGGCACCACCGTCGTGCTGGTGACACACGACGCCCGCGTCGCTGCCTACGCGGCGCGCGAGGTGGTCGTGCGCGACGGGCAGACCACGACCTCGGTGGTATCGGCGTCGTGAGGCGGTCAGAGGTCAGCCTCGGCGTTCGACTCGCACTCGCCGGCGGGCGCTCGTCAACCGCACGGCTCGTCGTCACCGCCATGGGCGTGGCTCTCGGCGTCGCTCTGCTGTTGGCGGCCGGTGCCACCGGAGCCGCCCTGCAGCAGCGCGACGACCACACCGACTGGCGCGAGCCGACCCTCCGACCACTGGGCGCCTCGGGCCTCGACGCCGAAACCGGGTCGCCGGCGCTGCTCTGGCGAGCATCCCTCGACCGTTTCCGAGGCAACGAGTTCGCCCGCTTCGACGTCGCCGCGCTGGGCCCGGGTGCCCCCGTGCCGCCCGGGCTGGAGCGCCTGCCCGGTCCCGGCCAGGTCGCAGCCTCGCCGGAGCTCGCCGAGCTGATCCGCACCACGCCCGCCCGCGAGCTCGGCGACCGCTACGGGCCCGGCGACGTCACAATGGTCGTCGGCCACGAGGGGCTCACATCGCCCGACGAGCTGCTCGTCATCGTCGGCGCCGACCCCGCGATGCTCGGGAGCGGTCCATCGGTCGACGTCGCCGACACGGTCGAGGACGAGGTCCCAGTCGGCGTCCCAGTCGGCGTCGTCGACTCGTTCGAGCGCCGCGGATCCGAGGCGGCGCCGAGCCAGTCTGGCCAGGTCCTCGTGGTGATCGGTGCGCTCGCGCTCCTGGTGCCGATCGCGGTGCTCGTCGCCACCGCAGCACGCCTGGCCGCGGCGCAGCGTGAGCAACGGCTGGCGACGCTGCGACTCGTCGGCGCCTCGCCCGCCCAGACCCGCCGCGTGGCCGCCATGGAGGGTGGGCTCGTCGGCCTCCTCGGCGCCATCGCTGGCTGGGGGCTCTTCGCCGCGTTGCAGCCCGCCATCGCCGGTCTGCCGCTGAACCCATCCGAGGGGACCCGCTTCTTCGCCGAGGACGTGTGGCCCAGCCCCGGCGTCGTCGCGCTCGTCCTCGTCCTCACACCGCTCGTGACCATGACCGCTGCGGTGGCGTCGCTGCGTCGGCTCGACATCTCGCCGCTGGGTGTGAGCCGCCGGGCGCCGGTGGGTCAACCGTCGGCGCTGCGGATCGCTCCGCTGGTACTTGCCCTGCCGTTGTTCGCCCTCGCGATGTGGACGGCCAGCCATGCAGAGGGGGATGCGGATGTCGCTCTCGTCGGGAGCTCGTTCGTGCTGGTCATAGCCGGCATCGTGATCGCCGGGCCGCTGCTCGTCCGGGCTACCGCGGCGTGGCTGGCACGGTATGCCCGAGGCCCCGGCGGGCTGGTGGCGGGCCGGCGACTGGCGGCTGACCCCCGGGCCGGATACCGCGCGATCGGCGGCGTCGTGCTCGCGGTGTTCGTCGCCAGCTTCTTCTCCGGGATCCGCCCATCGCTCAGCTTCGGGGACGTCAAGGTGCCGACCGCGAGGTACCGCGACGGAAGCGTGGCCATCCTTCTGAACTCCAGCGCCGATGCCGCCGAGGTGATCGACGCGGTCGCGGCCGTTCCCGGAACAGGCACGCCGGTCGAAACCCCGTTGGTGGGGGTGAACATCGACGGACAGTTCAGCCTGGCGATGGTGGCGTCCTGCGACGACCTGATCACAGTGCTCGAACTCACGCTGGACGGTGGCTGTGCGAGCAGGCAGATGTTCACGCCCGACGGCCGTGATCCCGGACCGATCCAGCTGGAGGTCTTCGACCCGGAGAGCAGCCAGGACCCCACCCTGGTCCCCATGGCCGCGCCTGAGGGCATCGGGCGGATAGAGCCCAGGGAGATCGGCTACAACGAGCTCCTGATCGATCCCTCCCTGCTGCCGCCCACCGTGCCGCAGTACGTGGACAAAGTCCTCGTGCCCACCGACGGCGCGGGTCGCACCCTCGACCGGATCCGCACCGCCGCCGCGCCCTGGGTCTTGGGTGATCTCGTCGTCAGCGAGCTGGAGAGCTCGCGGGCGACGGACCGGGAAATCAGCCAGGTCTCGCGGGCGCTCACCCTGGCCATGCTCGCGACGCTGCTCGTCGCGGGATGCAGCGTCGCGATCGCCGCGGTCGGAGGACTGCTGGAACGCCGGATCCCCTTCGCGCTGCTGCGGCTGTCCGGCACCCCTTTGCGGACCCTGCGGGCCGTGGTCATGCGGGAAGCGGCGTTGCCGCTGCTCACCCTGGCGACGACCAGCGCCGTGCTCGGCCTGGGGATGTCATGGATCACCATCCACTTCGACGGCGACACCCGCTACGAATGGCCCTCGATCGGTCTCGTCGTGGTCCTCGCCGCAGGACTGGCGGCCACGCTGGCGGTGGTGGCCTCGATCCTGCCCCTGCTCGACCGCGTGACGAGGACCGAGGCCACCCGCTTCGAGTAGCTAGCGGGTGCGACAGTCGGCCGCCCCGCCCCGCCCTGCCCAGCCACTGCTCGCATGTGTGCAAAGCAGGGCGCGGACTCGACGGTCGTTACGCGCACCGTCGCCCCCACCGCCACCCCTCCCGTCCTCAACATCCGACCCATGCGGCCCCGCAAGGCCGCCCCATAGAAACCTAGGGTCACTGTCGCCCATCACCGTGAAGCCAAAACGACAAGCATCAGGTGGAGCCAGGCAAGCGCCGGCATGTGCACGCGACTCGGGCCGTCCTACGACCGGATCGGGTTCACCGTGGACGGGGCCAGTCGGGTAGCTAGCGGCAAGCACCTCAGCGTCGGCTACGTCAAGGCTCGGCCGCCGGCCCGAGACCGTCGCCCGCCGGGCCGCGGCCGTGCTCGACGCTCAGGGCGACGAGGACAAGCCAGGGGGCCGGAATCAGGTGACCGGTTCCGCGAGCAACCGCTCGAGCAACCGGCGCGAGGACACCGGATCAGCGTCGGATGGCGGCGAACCGTAAGCCCTGGTCAGGACAGTACGGAGGGGTTCGCAGGGATGCCTGCGGACCGGGGTGCGGCGCGGGTCAGGTGCGGAGCGGGTGGGATTCGAACCCACGGACCCCGGAGGGTCAGCAGTTTTCAAGACTGCCGCCTTCGTCCACTCGGCCACCGCTCCGACGGTCGAAGGCTACCGCCAGGGTTCGTTCGGTCCGGCCTGTCCGGCCGCGCCCGCTACCGGATCGAGCGGCGCAGCCCGTCGACCCACTCGCTGGCGGCGCGCCACCGGGCTTCGGCATCGCGGCGCTGTGCCGGTCCGTGCTCCCCGGCGGCGGGGTACGACCCGAGGAACTTCACGTCCTCGACCTTGGACCGGAGGTCGCGCAGGCAGTCGGCCACCAGCTCGTCGCCGACGTGACCCTCGAGGTCGATGAGGAAGCAGTAGTTGCCCAGCCCCTTCTTGGTGGGGCGCGACTCGAGCTTGGTCAGGTTGATCGATCGGGCGGCGAACTCCTGGAGGATCGTGAGCAACGAGCCCGGACGGTCGTGGCGCTGGAACACCACTATCGATGTCTTGTCATGGCCCGAGGGCGCAGGGATGGCGTTCCGCGCCACGACGACGAACCGGGTGGCGTTGTCGGGGTGGTCCTCGATGTCGGTGGCCAGGACGTCGAGCCCGTAGACCTTGGCCGCCACCGCCGGCGCGATGGCCGCGGTGTGGCCGTCGTGCTCGGCGTCGGCCACCAGCTGGGCGGCCTCGGCCGTCGACGGCGTGGCCACGGTGACCGCGCCAGGCAGCTCGCGGTGCAGGAACGACCGGCACTGGGCGGTGGCCACGGGCATCGACAGGACGCGCCGTACGTCCCCGAGCGCCACCCCACTCGGCGCCAACAGGTTCATCTGGACGCCCATCACGACCTCGCGTTGGATGAGCAGCTCGGTCTCGAACGCCAACGCGTCCACCGTGACGGTCACCGCGCCCTCGATCGAGTTCTCGATGCCGACGAAGCCGAGGTCCACCTCGTCTTTCTCGACGGCGTTGAGCACGTCGGGAATCGAAGGGAGGGCCACCAGCTCGTGTCCCGCCAGGTCGGACTGCGACACCAGGGCCTGCTCGGTGAAGGTGCCTTCGGGCCCCAGGAAGCCGACGCGTAGCGCCGGTTCCGGTTCTCGGGACGACATGCGGGGATCGTATCGACCAGTGCGCCTGGCCCCGAAGCGGTTCAGGTGTGCGTAGCGACATGCGCGGGGGGAAGCCCCACACGAGGCGGCGCCCGGACCCGGAAGGAGCATGGCCCGTGTTCGACGGCTTCGAGGATTTCGACATCGACACGACCGGCACGACGATCCACGGTCGGCGGGGCGGCCAGGGTCCACCGGTCCTGCTGCTGCACGGCATCCCCGAGACCCACCTCATGTGGCACCGGGTGGCGCCCCAACTCGCAGAGCGCTTCACCGTGGTGGCCACCGACCTCCGGGGGTACGGCGACAGCGGGACACCTCCGACGGCGCCGGATCATGCGCCGTACAGCATGCGGGAGATCGCGCTCGACCAGGTGGAGGTCATGCACGCGCTGGGCCACGCCCAGTTCGCCGTGGTCGGCCACGACCGCGGCGCCCGCTGTGCCTACCGGTTGGCGCTCGACCACCCGGACGCCGTCACACGCCTCGTAGTGCTCGACATCATCCCCACGGCAGACACGTTCAGCCAGGCGGGGATGGACTTCGCGCGGGCCTTCTGGGTGTGGCTCTTCCTCTCGTCCGAGGAGCCCGTGCCCGAGCGGCTGATCGCTCAGGCGCCCGACGCGATCGTCAACCACATGCTCGACGCGTGGTCGGATCGCGATGCCTTCCCGCCCGACGTGCGCGCCGAGTACATCGCCAAGTTCGGCGACGCGGCCACCGTCCATGCGATCTGCGAGGAGTACCGGGCATCCTCCACGCTCGACCGCGAGCACGACGAGGCCGACCGTGGGACGCGACGCATCGCCTGCCCGACGCTCGTGCTCTGGAGCGACACCGGCCCGCTCGCCACCTGGTACGAGCCGCTCGACGTCTGGAAGACGTGGGCCAGCGACGTCGACGGTGGCCCGATCTCGGCCGGACACTTCATCCCCGAGGAGGCGCCCGACGAGACGGCGCGCCGGCTGATCGACTTCCTGACCTGAGACGGCCACGGCCGGAGCGGGCCCGCGCCGCTCTCAGAGTCCCTGCCATGGCGGCTTGTGGGCCCACGTCTCGCGGTAGTAGTCGGCGAGCCGCAGCCGTGACGCGGCCGCCGCGTCGATCAGCACCGTGGCATGGGGATGGAGCTGGAGCGCAGAGGCGGGGACCATGGCCGTGACCGGGCCCTCGACCGCCTCGGCCACCGCGTTCGCCTTGGTGCGTCCGAACGCCAGCAGCACCAGGTGGCGGGCCTCCAGGATCGTGCCGACGCCCTGGGTGACGACGTGGCGCGGGACCTCGTCGAGCGAGGCGAAGAAGCGCGCGTTGTCTCCGCGGGTCTGGTCGGTGAGCGTCTTGATGCGGGTACGGGAGGCGAGCGACGACGCCGGCTCGTTGAACCCGATGTGCCCGTCGGTACCGATCCCCAGCAGCTGGAGGTCGACGCCGCCGGCATCGCGGATGGCCGCCTCGTACGCGTCGCAGGCCGCCAGGAGGTCGTCGGCGTGGACGTCGGGCCCAGCGATGGCACCGGGGGCGAAGTCGACGTGGGCCTCGAGCTCCCGGGCGATGAACGACCGGTACGACTGGGGGTGGCCGGCGGGCAGGCCCACGTACTCGTCGAGCAGGAACGCCCGCACCCCGGCGAGGCTCAGCGCCCCGGCGGCGTGGCGGTCGGCGAGGTCGCGGTAGGCCGCGAGCGGCGATGTCCCGGTAGCGAGGCCCAGGACCGCCCCCGGCTTGCGGGAGACGAGCGCGGCGACGGCGCCCCCCGCCAGCTCGCCAGCTTCGTCGGCGCCGGCGGCGATCACGACCTCCATGGCCGTCCGGACTCCGAACCTGGGGCGGATGTGGTTGCCATGGCCGCTACCGCTGCCGCAGCTCCGAGTCGTTTGCTGAGGGCGCTCGGCGGTCGAACGCGACCCGGCCGCCGACGACCGTGGCCACCACCGCGCCGCCGGTGTCCAACAGCGTGAGGTCGGCGACCGCCCCGGTGCGGATCACGCCGCGGTCGCCGAGCCCCAGCAGCGCCGCCGGCGCCATGGTCGCCGCCGCCACCGCCTCGGGCAGGGACACACCCGCAAACGCCACCAGGTTGCGCACCGCCCGATCGAGGGACAGGTCGCTGCCTGCCAGCGTGCCGTCGGCAAGGCGCACGCCGTCCTCGGTGGCGAATGCCTCCAGCACCCCCAGCGGCACCCGACCCGCCGGCATGCCGAGGGCAGCGACTGCGTCGGTCACCAGGCACAACCGATCCCCCAGCGCCCGGGCCGCGAGCGCCACGGTGGCGGGATGAAGGTGGATGCCGTCGGCGATCGCGCCCACGCGGACACGCTCGTCGGACAGCGCCACACCGGCGAGGCCGGGGTCGCGGTGATGGAGCGGACCCATGGAGTTGAACAGGTGGGTCGCGGCCGTGATGCCGGCATCGATGGCGGCCGTGGCCTCCTCGGCGCTGGCGGACGAATGGCCGGCCGACACGACCACCCCGGCGGCGACGAGCTCGCGCACGACGTCGAGGGCACGAGGCAGCTCGGGGGCGAGCGTCACGAGGGCGACGCCGGACTGGCGGCTCCATCCCTCGCCGGCCACCAACGACGGGTCCGGCGCCAGCAGGTGCTCCGCCGGATGGGCGCCGCGTCGCTCGGGCGCCAGGAACGGCCCCTCGAAGTGGAGGCCCAGGGGCATGGCGAAGGGACGCACGCCGTCCGGCCCGCCCGGCGGCCCCGAGCGCAGCGTCGCCAGCGCCCGGGCGCGGATGGCTGGCGGAGCCGTCACGACGGTCGGCAGCCAGGAGGTGACGCCCCAGCGCGGCAGCGCCGCCGCCACCTCCCACAGGCGTTCCGGATCCGCCGTGATGTCCACGCCGACCGCGCCGTTGCACTGGACGTCGACGAAGCCCGGAACGACCAGCAGCCCGGCAGCATCAAGGACGTGCGCCGAGCATGGTGTCGAGGCACCGGGGGCCGCCGGGGGCTCTCCCCCGGCGACCTCCCCGGTTTCGTTCGAGGCGAACAGTCGGAGGACGGCACGCTCGGCCCCGGCACCGGCCGTACCAACCTCCGTCGGTTCGCCTGGTCCACCGCCTCCTGTCCCGCT
>Ga0081455_10005318_pt1 | contig 14137 bp, 12 predicted proteins | sample TabmetS3T2R1_FD_70207 | JGI IMG/M metagenome (GOLD analysis project Ga0081455, IMG submission 70207) | Tabebuia heterophylla rhizosphere microbial communities from the University of Puerto Rico - S3T2R1 | ecosystem: Host-associated > Plants > Roots > Rhizosphere ... | reverse complement strand
GAGCCGTTCGGCCCGCTGGACGCGCAGACCCGGCAGATCATGGGCAATCTGCTGCTCGATTTGTGGAACGCCGACCGCAAGGCCGTACTGTTCGTCACCCACGACCTCGAAGAGGCGATCGCGCTCGCCGACCGCGTCGTGATCATGTCGGCAGGTCCCTCGGCGCGGATCATCGGCGACTGGCGGGTGACGCTGCCGCGCCCGCGCGACATCTCGGAAGTGCGGATGGAAAAACAATTTCACGAACTGCACCGCGAAATCTGGAGCGTGCTGAAGGACGAAGTAATGAAGGGTTATGTACAGTCGACGCAAGCGGCGGAGGCAAGCTGATGTCGCGCCTGACGCTGCTGTCGCTGCAATTGCTGGTCGCGGTCGTTGCGCTGGCGATGTGGCACGTCCTCACCACTGTCCCGCTGTTCGGCCGCATTCTGTTGCCGCCGTTCTTCTTCTCCAACCCGGTCGATGTCTTCAGCCAGGTCGTGAAGTGGTTCACGACGGGCGTGATCTGGAAACACCTTCTCATCACGCTGTGGGAATCGATCCTCGCTTTCGTGATCGGCTCGATCGGCGGCGTGCTGGTCGGGTTCTGGTTCGCGCGCAAACCGCTCGTCGCCGCGGTGTTCGACCCCTACGTGAAGATGATCAACGCGCTGCCGCGTGTGGTGCTGGCGCCGATCTTCGCGTTGTGGCTGGGGCTCGGCATCTGGTCCAAGGTCGCGCTCGGTGTGACGCTGGTGTTCTTCATCGTGTTCTTCAACGTCTATCAGGGTGTCAAGGAAGTCTCGAACACGGTGCTTGATAACGGCCGCATGCTCGGCATGAACGAGCGGCAATTGACGCGCCACGTCTACTGGCCGTCGGCGCTGTCGTGGATGTTCTCGTCGCTGCACACGGCGGTCGGCTTTGCCGTGGTCGGTGCCGTCGTCGGCGAATATCTGGGATCGGCGGCAGGCCTCGGTTACCTGATCCAGCAGGCCGAAGGCGTGTTCGACGTCGCCGCCGTGTTCGCCGGCATGTTCGTGCTGTCCGTCTTCGTCATCCTGATCGACATGGGCGTGACGCTGGTCGAGCGGCGGCTCTTGGTCTGGCGGCCCTCGGCGGCGGAGGGCAGGGGATAATCTCCGAACTCGCAGGGTGGGCAAAGCGCAGCGTGCCCACCATCAGGATTGCGATGCGGATGGATGGTGGGCACGGCGCTTCGCGCCTTTGCCCACCCTACGCCTCCGGCGTTCTGCCGCGGCGGAGAGGCAGGAGTAGATTTTGGTGACGTCATTCCGGGGCGCCTCGAAGAGGCGAACCCGGAATCTCGAGATCCCGGGTTCGCTTTCGCGCCCCGGGATGACGCTCCGCGTCAATTCAGCATCTTCGTATCGTCCGGCGCCTGCGGCGGCGTCTTGATCGCAATCGCCTTCAGCGTGCGGCCGTCGGGCTTGGTGCCGCCATGCGCGGTGCCCTTGGGGATCACCACGAGATCGCCCGGCTTGACCCGCACTTCCTTGTCGCCGAGCCAGATCGTGCCGGTGCCGTCGAGGATGTACTGGATCTCGTTGGTGTTGGGATGCATGTGCTTGCCGACATTGCCGTCCTGGATCGAGATCGTCATGCCGTCGGCCGACACGAACATCTTCGAGCGCATGCCGGTGCCCGAGGCCATGCCGAGCGCGTCGCCTTCGAGCTCGCCGGTGTGGATGACCTGCGCGGTGATGTTCTCGGCGGCGATTGCCGGACGCAGCAGATGGGTGACGCTGCAGCCGGCGGCGAAGGCGGCGGCGAGCGATAAGACGGTGGCGATGCGGTTCATTGGATAGTCCTCCCCTGTTGCGGTTATTGTGGAACGGATGCTAATCCGGCGCCACACGGCTGACCAGCGGTCGGAAAGTCGCCTTCTCAAGGCGGGTGTGCTGCTTTATCTTGCCGCGCAACGAATGGAGGAAATCATGAAGAAACTGCTCGGCCGGCTGGCCGCCTCGCTGCTGGCGCTGACGCTCACGACTGGCCTTGCCGCAGCGCAAAGCAAGGTCACGGTCGCGGTCGGCGGCGGCGCCTGCCTGTGCTATCTGCCGACCGTGCTGGCCAAGCAGCTCGGCGAATATGAAAAGGCCGGGCTGGCCGTCGAACTGGTCGACCTCAAGGGCGGCTCGGATGCGCTGAAAGCCGTGCTCGGCGGCAGCGCCGACGTGGTGTCGGGCTATTTCGACCACTGCGTCAATCTCGCTGCCAAGAAGCAGGAACTGCAGTCCTTCGTGATCTACGACCGCTATCCCGGCCTGGTGCTGGTGGTCTCGCCGTCGCGCACGAACGACATCAAGTCGGTCAAGGATCTGGCCGGCAAGAAGGTCGGCGTCAGCGCGCCGGGCTCCTCGACCGATTTCTTCCTGAAGTACCTGTTGAAGAAGAACGGCCTCGATCCGACCAGCGCCGCGGTGATCGGCGTCGGCCTTGGCGCGACCGCGGTGGCGGCAATGCAGCAGGGACAGATTGACGCGGCGGTGATGCTCGATCCCTCCGTCACCGTTTTGCAGGGCAGCTATCCGGATTTGAAGATACTGGCCGACACCCGCACGCAGAAGGACACGCTGGCGCTGTTCGGCGGCGAATATCCGGGCGGGGCGCTCTACACCACCACGGCGTGGATCAAGTCGCACGAAAAGGAAGTGCAGGCGCTGACGACCGCGATGGTCAACACGCTCGCCTGGATTCATTCGCACTCGGCCGAAGAGATCATGGCCAAGATGCCCGAGGAAATCGTCGGCAAGAACAAGGAGCTCTATCTCGCCGCGCTGAAGAACACGATCCCGATGTACTCGGAAACCGGCCTGATGGACCCGAAGGGCGCGGACGCGGTGCTCGCGGTGTTCAGCGAGGGCTCGCCCGAGGTGGCCAAGGCCAATATCGATGTCACCAAGACCTGGACCAACAAATATGTCGAGCAGGTCAAGAAGACCACCGGCTCCAGTGCGAAGTAAGTGCAGATAGCGGGCGGCGCGAAGCGATGAGTGGCACGAGAGTTCCGGTCATTCATCGCGTCCGCGCGCTCGATCTTGTCGTCGAGGCGTGGACGTGGCCGTTTGCCGAAGCGCGTCGCGCAGAGATATCGGCGCATTTCGCCGACAAGCAGCGCGAAAAGCCGGCGATGTGGAACGGCCGCGTCCTGTTGGGGCGCAATCCGGTGTTTGCCGGCGACCGTCTCAGCGCCAGCTATTTCGAGACTGACTTCGCAAGTTTTCTGGCGTGGCGCGACTGGGGCTTTCCCGATCCATCCGTCTTCAACGGTTTCGGCATGGGCGCCGTGCGCTGTGCCGACGGCGCCTTCGTGCTCGGCGTGATGGGCCAGCACACGTCCAATGCCGGGCGCATCTATTTTCCATCGGGCACGCCCGATCTCGACGACATCAGGGACGGCGCGGTTGATATTTCCGGCAGCGTTGCGCGCGAGCTGGAGGAAGAGACCGGCCTCGCGCCCGGCGAATACGACAGCGAGCCGCATTGGCACTGCGTCTACACCGGGCCGGCGCTCGCCATGATCCGCCTTCTGCGCGTCGACATGCCGGGCGATGCATTGCGCGAGCGGATCGAGCGTAATCTCGCCGCGCAGGATCAGCCGGAACTGTCGGCGATTCACCTCGTGCGGAGCGCGCGTGATCTTAGCTCGGCAATGCCGCGTTTTGTCACGGCCTTTCTCGAAGGGCAGTTCGCCGCTTAGGCCTTGGAGTTCCGCAATCAGCCTATCTCAAATGCCGGTTTGGCCAGCTCGAGATCACGGCCTGGTTGCATTGATTCAGATCAAGGCTTTGACTTAGAGCTCTGCAAATACGGCTTATCCAGACATCACTTGGCATCTGCACAGGACTGCCGCCGAAACGATGCCAGCCGTCTATCACGCTAGATCAAACCATTCCCTGAAGCGACTCAGACTGGCCGCATGTCTGCCTGCATGCGGTCATTTGAAGAAAGCCGCAATCGCCTTCCTGTTTTTGGTTGCACTCGTTCTGCCGGATTCGGTTCGGGCCGTCGAAAAAGTGTCCCTGCAACTGAAATGGCTGCATCAGTTTCAGTTCGCCGGATACTACGTTGCTCTGGAGAAAGGTTTCTATCAGGACGCCGGCTTCGATGTCGAAATCCGCGAGGGCGGGCCCGGCATCGATGCGATGGTCGAAGTCGCAACCGGCAAGGCCGATTTCGGCGTGTGCATGACGGGCGCCCTGTTGCAACAGTCCGGCGAGGGGAAGGTGATCGTGCTCGGAGTCATCTTCCAGCACTCGGCCGCGAACATCCTCGTTCCAAGCCGGGCCCGCATCAATACGGTGGCGGAACTCGCCGGCCGGCGGCTGATGGATGCGTCCGGCAGCGACGATCTCGCGGCCATGCTGAAGCAGCAGGGCGTCGACTATGCGGCGCTCCCGAGGGTTGAACACACCGGCAACCCGCTCGACCTGGTCGCCGGCAAGGCGGATGCGATGGTTTCGTATATCACGAACGAGCCATTCGCCTTCGACCAGAAAGGCATCCCTTATCGCTCCTTCCGGCCACGCACCTTCGGCTTCGACTTCTACGGCGACAACCTTTGTACGCGCGACGAACGATCGCGCCGCGAGCCCGCAATGGTCGACGCGTTCCTTGCCGCGAGCCTGAAGGGCTGGGAATATGCCCTTGCCAATAAGGAAGAGGCGGTCGACATCATCCTGCGCGGCTACCGCGTGATCAAATCGCGTGAAGCCCTGATCTACGAGGCCGCGCAGACCGAAGCTCTGATCCAGCCAGGATTCATACAACTCGGCAGTCAGACACCGGAACGGTGGAACAGCATCGCGCGGATCTACCAGGATCTCGGGATGTTGCCTCAGGGGCGATTGCCCGACCCGCCGATCTACGAAGCGCCCAGGGAGAAGACCTGGCGCTGGCTGAAATTGGCAGCGATGGCAGCCGCTCTGCTCTCGGCGGCTACCATTGCGTTCGTGTTCTATCGTTGGGCCAGGGCGAGCAAATTCTTTGCCGCAAGGCCGCCTCGCCTGAGCGTGGTCATGTCGGCTTTGTTCGTGGGCCTCAGCATTCCAATCCTGATCTTCATTCTGGCTTACAATCACCAGAAGAACAGTGAAGCGATTATCGCGATGCTTCAGGAGCAGGTCGGCAAGTCGCGTTCAGCGACGATCGAAAGCATCGAGAATCTCATGCGGAGTGTCGGCGGCGTTCTTGGCCTTCTGGCTGAATCTGCGGCTGCGCAACCTGGATTCTTCAGGACCGAGGGCAGCCGCGATGCCCTGTACCGTGTACTGACTTCGTCGTCCCAGATCGATGCGGCCTATGTCAGCTTCGAGGATGGTTATCATCGCGTCGTCACCCGCATAGATGCCGATCGCAAGCGGTCGGATCCGCAGATTCCCGCCAGCGCGAATTGGCATTCGAGCTACATCGACGCCATTTCGGCAGGTTCCGATCGTCGACGCCACCGCACGTTCTACGACATTTGGCCGAACGTGGTTGGCCAATACACTGCGCCCACCAGCCTCGACATCCGGGGCCTTCCGGGCTACGCGGCAGCGCGGGAGTCTCGCGCGCTCTACGTGACAGCGCCTTCGATCAATCCCGATACCGGTTATCCCGTCATCTCGGCGCGTTATCCGATCTACCGCAGCGGCGACGAGTTTCTGGGCTGCGCCTCGGTGAACATCACCTTCGATGTTCTTTCCCGCTATCTCTCGATGCAGCGGCCGAGCCGCGACAGCGTCACCATCATCGCCGACCCCACCGACGGAAAGATGATCGCCTCGTCGGAGCGGGAGAAGGTAGTCAAGGTCGCCGGCAGATCGCTGCAGATCGCTACCCTTGCGGACATCGACAATGCCGACGTGCGCGAGGCATACCGGATGCACGTCCAGACCAACAGGGATGACTTCGTCTTCACCTCACCTCGCAATGGCCGCGAACTGAGCGCATCATTCGCCCGGTTTCCGGAAAGCTTCGGCAGCCCCTGGCAATCCGTGATTGTGACACCCACGGATGATTTCGTCGGCCAGTTGCGTGCGACGAACCAGAAAATCGTTCTGACCATCATTGCCCTGATCGTGATTGAAATGGGCCTCATTTTCGCTCTCGCGCGGCGGCTGACGCGACCGCTGGAGAGGGTTATGCAGGAGCTTGAAGCGATTGAGGATCTGTCCTTCGAGAAGCGCCAGGGGCGATCGTCCAGGATCAGGGAAATTGCGCAGCTGCAGACGGCGACAAATTTGCTGCGCAATTCGCTGCAGTCATTCTCCTCGTTTGCGCCCGTCGAGGTCGTGAGGGAACTGGTCAAGTCCGGCATCCCGCTCTCGCTTGGGGTCGAAAAGCGCTGCCTGACGGTGTTCTTCTCGGACATCGAAGGCTTTTCCAGGCATGCCGAGCATTCGGACCCCGATCGTCTCCTTGAGCAGGTCTCCGCCTACTTCGACATCGTGTCGCGTGCGATTGCCGAGGAGGGAGGCACCGTCGACAAGTTCATCGGCGATGGCGTCATGGCATTCTGGGGGGCTCCGATGGATCTGCCGGCGCCGGCGCTGCACGCGTGCCGCGGAGCGCTACGATCCGTTCGTCGCCTGGAAGCCGTCAATGCGGCGTGGATCGCGCGCGGGCTCCCGACTTTCCGGATGCGGATCGGGCTGAATACAGGCAACGTTCTGGTCGGAAACGTCGGCTCGGCCGACCGCTTCAGCTACACCGCCATGGGCGACGGCGTAAACGTCGCGGCGCGGCTGGAGGGGATGAACAAGGAGTTCGGCACAACCATCTGCTTGAGCGACAGCGTCGTGGATGCCTGCGGCGACGAGATTCTGGTCCGGCCGCTGTGCCGCATTATGGTCAAGGGTCGCGAGCAGCGTTTCATGGTCTACGAATTGATGGGCATTGCGAATACCGACGATCCGGAGTTGCAGCCGGGCCCGAACTCCGTCGAATTGATCGAAATGACGCGGGCGGCGTCGATGTTGTTTGAAGCTGGCGACCATCAGGGGGCAGCGAACGCTTACGAAAGGATCTTGAATCTTTATGCCGGCGATCCTGTCGCGTCCGCCATGTTCGGCAGACCTGAACTAGCCCCATATCGCAGGCAAAAAAATTGAGAGGGCAGGGCCTGCGATCCCGGGCGAGGTGAGAATATGGAGCGATCCTTCCATATTACGATGGGGCGCGCTATTTCCTTCTCTTGGGACCCGCCTTCTTGACGACAGCTCGCTTCGTTGACGTGCCTGTGGCCGACCGTCGCTCGGCGGCGGCGATCGTCGTCCGCCGGTTCGACAGTTTCAGCTTGGTATAATCAAGCACCCGCTCCATCGCGATCCGCGCCTTGTCGGCGTCGCCGCTCTCGATCGCGCGCGCGGCGGCGGCATGATTGGGCAGGTTGTCCTTGAACCAGCCGACGCTGCCGACCGCGACGTCGAAGACCGTGTTCAGGATAGTGTCGATGGCGCCGCGAAAGCCCTGCAGCACCGGGTTGTGCGTGGCGTCGAGGATCGCAAGATGGAACGCCTTGTCCGCCGTGATGGCGCTCGCCTCGTCCTGCGCGGTCTCCATCGCGGCCAGTGCGGTATTGATCCGCCAGCGGTCGTTCCTGGTGGCGCGCTCGGCGGCGAGCGCTGCGGCCGCCGGCTCGATGATCGAGCGGACTTCCTGGATGGCGAGCAGGAGATCGCGGTCCGGCTCCTTCTGGCCGACCAGCCAGCTCAGCACGTCGCGGTCGAGCAGGCTCCATTCGGCGCGCGGCAGCACATGGGTGCCGTGGCGCGGACGGACGCTGACCATTCCCTTGGCGGCGAGCGTCTTGACGGCTTCCCGCACCACGCCGCGTCCGACGCCGAAACGGGCTTCGAGATCGGGCTCGGGTGGAAGCGCGGTGCCGACCGGAATGAGATCCTGCGCGATTTCGCGGCCGAGCGTCGTCAGTACGCTGCGAATGCGCCTTGGCTTGATGCGCCTGTCGGCGGTCCTTGGCTTGGCCACCCTTCTGCTCCTGATCTCTCACGGGAATTCGCGATTGCCTAACACGCGCCTGCTGTGATACGCAATCATCCGATGTTTAACATCCGATGTTTGCGAGGAACACGCGTGCATCGTTCGGACGGGAGATTGCTACTTTTGGGTGCCGAGGCACCGCGACAGTGTGGCCTCGGTTATTCGGCTTGACATCGCACGGCGCTGCCCGTGTGATGAGAATAACAACGACAAAAAATAAAACGATAAAAAACAAAAGGTGCATTGCACCATCCAGGGAGGGTTTGATGCCGGGGCGCAAAGCTGCACGCCTGTTCGTTGGGCTGTCCGCCGCAATCGCGGTGCTGGGGATGGCGGTTACCGCCCAAGCCCAGGAAAAGAAAATCAAGATCGGCGTGATTTACGACCTGACCGGCCCGCTCGCGGGCGGCGGTTCGGAGCTGCAATATATCGGCGCCAAGATCATGCTCGACCAGTACGCCAAGACCGGCGTCGAGGGTTACAAGGTCGAAGCCGTCTACGCCGACGCCCAGAGCAAGCCTGATGTCGCGATCAACGAGGCGGTGCGGCTGATCGAGCAGGAAAAGGTCAACATGCTGCTCGGCTTCTTCTCCTCGGCGCAATGCGTGCCGGTGGCCGCGCGCGTCGAGCAGCTCAAGAATTTCATGTGGATCACCACCTGCATTTCTTCCGCGGTGCTGGCCGACAAGAACTTCAAATACGTCTTCCGTCCGCAGGCTTCCGGCGATCAGTTCGGCATGATGACGATGGATTTCATCGCGCAGAACGCCAAGGAAAAGCTCGGCAAGGAGCCGAAGGATCTGCGCGTTGCCATCATTCACGAGGACGGCGCCTATGGCGTCGACGTCTCCAAGGGCAACGAGGCCGGCGCCAAGAAGGCCGGCTTCAACATCGTGCTGAAGGAAGGCTATTCCGCCACCGCGCCGGACCTTTCCGCGCTCGTCACCAAGCTGAAGCGCGCGCGGCCGGACGTGGTCTTCCACACCGGCTATAATCCGGACATCACCCTGTTCGGCCGCCAGGCGCGCGAGCAGGGGCTGAAATTTGCCGCGCTCGTCGGTCACGGCGCCGGCTATGGGGTCTACGAGAAGCTGAAGGAAGGTTTGGGCGGCGACGTCAATTACGTCTTCAACACCGATCCGATCTCGATCTGGCTCGCCAACCAGAAATCGATGGATCCGAAGCTGCCGCCGGTCATCAAGATGGTCGGCGAGGAGTTCGACAAGGCGAAGCCCGGGGTTGCGATCCGCTCCGCCCATGTCGGCATGGCGGCGTCCAACACCTATCTGTTCCTGACCGAGGTGCTGCCGCGCGCTATCAAGAAGTATGGCGGCGTCGATCCCGATGCGCTGCGCAAGGCTGCCCTCGAGACCGATATTCCGGAAGGCGGCACCATGCTGGGCTTCGGCGTCAAGTTCCACGGCGAGGGCACCCAGATGGCCGGCCAGAACGAACGCTCGTTCCCGGTGGTCATCCAGTATGTCGACGACAAGTCATACGTGGTGTGGCCGAAGAGCCAGGCGCAGCGCGAGGCCGTGCTGCCGCTGCCGAAGGGAACGACGTTCAGCAACCAGTAAGAGCCAGACAAACGGCTAAGCGGAGGTTCTGGCGTGCTGACGGTAGAAGGGTTGGTGAAGCGTTTCGGCGGCTTCACCGCTGTGAACAACGTGTCGTTCCGGGTCGAGCAGGGCGAGATTCTCGGCCTGATCGGCCCGAACGGCTCCGGCAAGAGCACGATCTTCAACATGCTGTCGGGCACGCTGATCCCGACGGCGGGATCGATCCTGTTCAACGGCGCCGAGATCGCCGGCCACGCGCCGCACCGCATCATCAACGGCGGCATTGGCCGCACTTTCCAGATCCCGCGGCCGTTTCACCGGCTCAGTATTTTCGAGAACGTCGCGCTCGCCGGCTATTACGGCCAGGGCCGCCATAGCCGCGCCAGGGCGGATGAAGCCGCCGAGCGCGCGCTTGCCATGGTCGGCCTGCCCACGGACCGTCACGCCAGCGTCGATGGCTTGGGTGCCGCCGGGCTGAAGAAGCTCGAACTGGCGAAGGCGCTCGCCACCGGGCCGAAACTTTTGCTCGCCGACGAAAGCCTCGGCGGGCTCGACGAGCACGAGATGGATCAGGCCGCCGACATGCTGCGCAAGATCCGCGACGAGCTCGGCATCACCATCATCTGGGTCGAACACATCATGGGCGTCTTGATGCGGGTGGTCGACCGCGTGATGGTGCTCGATCACGGCGAGAAGATTTCCGAAGGGCTGCCGAGCGCGGTGGCGAGCGATCCGCGCGTCATCGAGGTCTATCTCGGCACCGATGCGGATTCGAGCCAGGCCGCGGCGGCCGAAGCGCGCCGGCGGGCAGGGGTGTAGCGCATGCTCGAGCTGAAATCGGTCGACGCCGGCTATGGCACCTTCCAGGCCCTGTTCGGTATCAATCTCGACGTCAAGGCGGGCGAGGCGGTCGGCGTGATCGGCCCCAACGGCGCCGGCAAGACCACACTGATGCGCGTCATCTCCGGCCTGATCCGGCCGACCAAAGGCGCGATCACGATGGAGGGCCGCGACGTCGTGGCGACGCCGGCGCATCGCATCGTCGACCTCGGCATCGCCCATGTGCCGGAGAACCGCCGGCTGTTTCCCCGCCTCACCGTCGACGACAATCTGAAGATGGGTGCTTACATGCCCGGCGCCCGCGCCAAATATGCCGAGCGGCTGGCGTTCGTGTTCGACCTGTTCCCGCGCATGAAGGAGCGGCGCAGCCAGATGGCCGGCACCATGTCGGGCGGCGAGCAGCAGATGTGCGCGATCGGCCGCGCGCTGATGTCGGACCCGAAGCTGCTGCTGCTCGACGAGCCCTCGGCCGGCCTCGCCCCGGTCGTGGTGCAACAGGTGTTCGAGCTGGTCAAGCGCATCCGCGCCAGCGGGCTCACAGTCTTGATCGTCGAGCAGAACGTACAGCAGGTGCTGAAAGTGGTCGATCGCGCCTATCTGCTGGAGGCCGGCACCATCCGCGCATCAGGCACGTCGGAAGAGATGATGAAGACCGACACCATCAAGCAGGCTTACCTCGGGGTCTAAGGATGCAAGGGTTCCTCGACATCTTCGACATCTATCTGCTGGAAGCCGTGGTCAACGGCATCCTGCTCGGCGGCGTGCTGGCGCTGCTGGCGCTCGGGCTCAACCTGATCTTCGGCGTCATCGACGTCACCTGGATCTGCTACGCCGAGCTGGTCATGATCGGCATGTACGGCATGTACTACATGGTCCAGGTGTTCGGCCTGCCGTACTGGGTGGCGGCGCCGATCGCGATCATGCTGGTGGCGGCGCTCGGCGCGCTCCTGCATTACATCGTCATCGAGCCGCTATTGACCGCGCCGCCGATCAACCAGTTGCTCGCGACCGGCGGCGTGCTGTTCATCCTGCAGAGCTTTGCCACCGTCGCCTTCGGCATCGACTTCCGCAATCTCGGCATCCGCCTGCCGGTGCTGGCGATCGGCGAGATGCATTTCAGCTATTCGCGGCTGCTCGCCTTCGTCGCCGCCTTGCTCGGCATGCTGGCGATCTACTTCTTCATGAAGCGCACCTATACGGGAACTGCGATCCGCGCCGTCGCGCAGGACCGCCAGATCATGTCGCTGATGGGCGTCGATACCAAGCGCATCTATCTCATCACCTCGGCATTGGGTGGTGCACTCGCTGGCCTCGCCGCCTGCCTCCTGGTGCTGCAATACGACGTGCACCCCTTCGTCGGGCTGTCGTTCGGGCCGATCACCTTCCTGATCTGCGTGCTCGGCGGGCTCGGCAATTTCGTCGGCGGCTTCATCGCGGCGTTCGTGTTCGCCCAGATCATTTCGCTGGGCGGGCTGTTCTCGGACCTCGAATGGGGTTACGTGCTGGCGTTCGCCTTCTTCATCGTCATGATGTTCATCCGGCCCGCGGGCCTTTTTGCGAGGCGCTCGTGAATTCCCGTAACGCCGCCTGGGCTGTTGGCCTCGTAGCGCTGATCGCGCTGCCCTTCGTCTATCGCGATCCCTATCACCTGCACATTCTCGTGCTGATCCTGATCTGGTCGTTCGCCTATACCGCGTGGTCGATCATGGGCCGCTTCGGCCTGGTGTCGCTCGGCCATGGCGGCTTCATGGGCGTCGGCGCCTATGTCACCGCGCTATTGTGGAATCATCTCGGCGTCTCGCCGTGGATCGGCATTCCCATCAGCATGGTGGCGGCCGGCGTGCTGGCGTTGATCGTCGCCTATCCCTGCTTTCGCTTCCGCATCACCGGGCATTATTTCGTGCTGGTGACGCTGGCGCTGTCGGGCATCGTGCTGCAGGTCATCACCGCGACGCGCGACTACACCGGCGGCTCGCTCGGCTACACGCCGAACCGCGCGCCGAGCGGCAAGGGGCTGATGGCGCTGCAGTTCGACGACAAGACGACGTGGTACCTGATCGCGCTTGGGGTCTGGGTGCTCGGCCTTCTGATCTGGCGCTGGGTCGATCACAGCATGAGCCGCTACGCCATGGAGGCGATCTCGGAGGACGAGGACGCTGCGGCTGCGGCCGGCGTCAACGTAACCGCCGAGAAGCTCAAGATCACGCTGATCTCGGCGCTGATGACCGCGCTCGCCGGCGCGCTCTATTGCCAGTACCAGATGTTCATCTCGCCCGACACCGTCAGCGGCATCGCGGTATCGCTGCAGATGGTGTTCGCGGTGATCGTCGGCGGCCTCTACGTCTCGCTCGGTCCGACGGTAGGCGCCATCATCACCATCCTGCTCGCCGAAATCCTCCGTATCGGCTTCGGCACCAAGGCGGTCGGCTGGGACAATCTCGTCTATGGCCTCCTGCTCGTGCTCTTCATCATATTCCTTCCCAAGGGCATTCTTGGTAGCGTCCTCGACCGACTGAAGACGCAACCCAAGCCTTCCGGGATGAAATGAGCAAGAAACCCTCGCAATCGCTTGCCGACGAATTGAAGCCATATGTCGCCCCGTTCCGTTACGACGGTTCGGGCGAATTTCACCTGAAATCGCACAAGACCAACGAGAAGGGCGGCCTCGACAAGGAGAAGGCGACGGGGATCATCGAGGCCAACCGGAAGCGACTCAACGATTTCCAGGAAAAGCTCTATGCGCAGGATCGCTGGTCGATGCTGCTGATCTTCCAGGGCATGGACGCCGCCGGCAAGGACAGTGCGATCAAAAGCGTTTTCGAAGGGATCAACCCGCATGTCGCAACCGCACGGCTGTTCCTGAATCATCGCTTCGCGCAACCCAACCGGATGACCCACATCGCTCATGGCTTCATGTTCTTTCCAGACGTGAGCTTTCCCTTTGCCTACGAGACCCAGACCGACCCGTTCACCGGCGCGACCGACGGCATTCTCTCCCGTTGCACGGCACGCGGAAACTGCCCGAAGGTGATCCACACCAACACCGCTACCGAGTATTGGCAGTCGGCCCAGTCGTTGATCACGACCGATCCGCTCGCGAGTCGCGACGGCATGATCCCGGATTCGGTGCGCATCTATCATTTCGCCGGCACCCAGCACGTCGAAATCCAAACCATGCCGAAGGGCGTTTGCGCGACACCGTTCAACACCGTCGACTACCGTCCGCAAAAAATTCCAGCCAAATTTAATGTTGTGATCGCCTAAAAGTTTGTTCGCATTTGCTGACAGGGCCGTGTTTTTCTGGTCCAGGGCCGAACGCGTTACGGGATTGCCGAATGCAAACGAGCCGAGATTTCCAAAAAGGCCGCCCGTATTAAAAGAGCTGAACATCTGAAACGTTGTACCCACGCCGGCTTCCGGATGTGCAGGACGAGTTTCGGAAGTATCACCGCGATAACTTCCACGCAACGTCAAAACCCATGGATTACCGCTACTTCCCAGTAAAGCAGTATCGCTGAACGCAAGCAGCAGGTGTCGCGCGCCAGTGTTGTTTCTGCGCGAGGGCAGATCGGTTGCGTTAGAAAGTGGAAGAAACTCCGTCACGTTGCCGTTGGTGTAGTTCACCGATTGACTGAGGCTATGACGTCCGAGCTGCTCGTCAAATTTGAAGAAGCCGCGCGTGTCGAACGTGCGGGATGGACTATCAAACTGCCGTTCAAAATCGAGAGCTATTTGTGGTGTGGCCGGAGGGG
>Ga0081455_10005317_pt1 | contig 14137 bp, 14 predicted proteins | sample TabmetS3T2R1_FD_70207 | JGI IMG/M metagenome (GOLD analysis project Ga0081455, IMG submission 70207) | Tabebuia heterophylla rhizosphere microbial communities from the University of Puerto Rico - S3T2R1 | ecosystem: Host-associated > Plants > Roots > Rhizosphere ... | reverse complement strand
ACGGTTCGCTGCAGACGGGCATGATCGACACCGTGATCACGACCGGGGTCGCGCTCGTCGCGCTGCAGTGGCACGCGAAGTTGAAACACTTCACGAAGGCGACGTTCGGCGTGCTCGTGAACGCGATGGTGATCAACGATCAGCGCTGGAAGCAGATGCCCCCCGAGGTCGGCAAGATTCTCGAGACCGAGTCGCGCGCGGCTGCGGCGACCGACCGCACTGAGATGCGAAAAGCCGACGATCGCGCGATCCAAAACTTGCAACAGCGCGGTTACATCGGCGACGACTTCGCACCGGGCGGCCGTGAGGAATATCTGAAAATGGAGAAGGCCGTGCGCGACCGTTTGGTCGGCCGCATCTATCCGGCCGAGCTCCTTGCGCGCGTGCAGAAGATCTCCGCGGACGCTGGCGGGCCCAGCTCGCTCGCCGCGAAGCAATGAAGCAGTAGCCCAAGGGCCGGGGGAACGGCGACGTTCCCCCGGTGACCCTGAGGTCCCGTTTCAGAAAATGAGGGGATGCCTCGGTCCTAGTGTGTGCCGGCACGTCTGATGTGCGCCGCCGCCGACAGCGGCGCTCATCAGCTTGCTAGGCAATGCCGCGAATTCGCGGGAATATGCTCAGATGGCCGAAGCTTCGCTTCCGCTCGATCGCGCGGGTGCGCTGATCGCGGGTCGCTATCTCATCGAGGAGGCGCTCGGCCGTGGTGGCATGGCCACCGTTTATCGCGTGCTCGATCAAACGACGGGCACGCGCTGCGCGCTCAAACGCGCTTGGGCGGACGGCCCGAGTGTGGCGAAACGCCGCCAACAGCTGTTGGAGCGCGAGTACCACGCCGGCGACCGGCGAGCGGTCGCCGGCCTGTCGATGGGCGGGTTGGGGGCGATGGCCTACGCGGCGCGCCACCCCGGCATGTTCCGAGCGGCCGCCGCCTTCAGCGGCATCCTCGACACCCGCTACCAGGGCGGGCCGATCTCGGGCCCCACCTTCATCCAGAACCTCGTCCGCGCGTTCGGCGAGAATCCATCCGCCCTGTGGGGCGACCCCCAGCGGCAGGCTGCCGTCTGGGCAGCCCACAACCCCTACGACCTCGCCGGCCGGCTGCGGGGGGTGGACCTGTTCGTGTCGGTCGGCAACGGCCAGCCCGGCCCGCTCGACCCGCCCGCACCCACCCGGCAGGCCCGCCAGATCGAGCAGGCCCTGCAGCCGCAGACCCTCGCCTTCGTCGACCGGCTTCACCAGCTCGCCATCCCGGTCCAGGTCGACGCGTACGGCCCCGGCACCCACGACTGGCCGTACTGGCAACGGGAGCTGCACCGATCGCTACCGCTGCTGCTCCGCGCCCTCGGGAGCCGGTGATCGTCGAGGCCGCGTCGAAAGGCCGCACGGCCTCTGGCCGATAGCTCTGTTTGACATCAGTCGGGCGTCCTCCTCTTTCCGTCCGACTCGGACCGCGAATGGTCGGATGTCACTGGATCTTTCCCGCAGGACAAGTTCAGCGAGCCGTGCCGTTCCCGAGCCTCGGGCATGCCGGGTGCGAGCACGACACCGGCACGCAGGAAGGAGAAGGTTGGTGATCGCACGACGACTCGGACGGCGGGGTGTGCTGCTCGGCGTCCCGGCGCTGCTGCTGGCCATGACAGGGATCGCCGTGGCCGCGATCGGCCCGGTTCACGTCGGGCCGCGACCCGACGGCACCGGGGTGGCCACCTATGGCTGGACGGTCACACCGGCGGGCAGGCAGGTGCCGGCCGGCGAGAAGCCGTTCGGACTGGCGACCAGCCCGGACGGCCGCTGGCTGCTGGTGAGCAATGACGGGCAGTCGACCCAACGACTCCAGCTCGTCGACGCGCGCGAGGGCGTCGTCAAGCAGTCGCTGAGCTACGTCTCGCCCCAGGCGCTGTTCGTGGGCGTGGCCTTCAGCCCGGACGGGCGGCACGCGTATGCCTCAGCCGGAGGCAACGACAAGGTTCGCGTCTACCGGCTCGGTGACGACCAGAACCTGGTCGAGCAGGCCCCGATCGCATTGCCCAAGGGCTCGTTCGCGGCCGGCCTGGCGGTCTCGCGGGACGGCGGCCGGCTGTGGGTCGCGGACAACGGCTCGGACTCGGTGTCAGCGGTGGACCTTGCAAGCGGCACGGTGCTGGGCACCGTCAAGGTGGGCCACAACCCGTTCGGCGTGCAGCTGTCCGCCGACGGCAGGACCGCCCACGTGAGCAACTGGGGCGGCAGCACCATCAGCGCGGTCGACACGACCACGATGGCGGTGCGCGCGACGATCACCGTCGGCACGCATCCCAACACCATGGCGCGCAACCCCGTCAACGGCCAGGTCTACGTCGCCGACGGCGACTCCGACGAGGTCTCGGTGCTGGACTCGTCGACCGACACCGTGCTCAGGTCCATCGACGTGTCGCCGTACCCGGACGCACCGGTCGGCAGCAGCCCGGACGGTCTCGCCGTCGCACCGGACGGTCAGACGCTGTACGTGGCCAACGCCGGCAACAACGACGTCGCGGTCGTGCGTCTGGCCGGCCCGGAGCCGCGCGACCGGGTCGTGGGCATGATCCCAACAGCCTGGTACCCGACGGCGGTCGCGCTGGCCGACGGCGGGCGCCAACTGCTGGTCGCCAACGCCAAGGGACTCGGCGCTGGGCCCAACCCCGGCGGGCCGAACCCCACCCGGCCGGGCGTGGATCCCACCCAGTTCGTCGGATCGGTGATCCAGGGGACGCTCTCCATCGTCCCAGTGCCAGGACCGGACCAGCTCGCCCACTACACCCGTCAGGTGATCGCCAACAACGGCTTCGACGAGCGGGACAAGGTGCGCGTGCCAGCGCAGACGGCTTCGCAGGTGATCCCGCGCAGGCCCGGACAGCCCTCGCCGATCAAGCACCTGATCTACATCGTCAAGGAGAACCGCACCTATGACCAGGTCTTCGGCAGCCTCGGCAAGGGCGACGGGGACCCGTCGCTGAACCTGTTCGGAGACGAGTCCGCCCCCAACCATCGCGAGCTGGCGCGCCGCTTCGTGACGCTGGACAACTTCTACGTGGACGGCGCGGTCTCCTCGGACGGCTGGCAGTGGTCGACCGGCGCTACCTCGAACCCCTACAACGAGCACCTGTGGCCGGTCGCCTACTGCAACCGCGGCCGCGGCGACGACACCTACACCAACGTCTCTGCGGAGCCCGGCCGCGACCCGGCCAAGTCCCGCATCTGGGACCGGCTGGCAGCCGCCGGGGTCAGCTTCCGCAACTACGGGATGTGGGCGGGTGGCCCGCTGCCCGCGAAGGTCTTCGCCACGGAGCCGGAGCTGGCCGCCAACACCGACACCTCGTTCGCCGCGCTCGACATGAAGATCCGCGAGCAGTCGCGCATCGACGAGTGGCAGCGCGAGTTCCACCAGTTCGAGTCCGACGGCAAGCTGCCCGCGGTCGAGTTCATCCGCCTGGCCAACGACCACACGGTTGGCACCACCCCTGGCCAGCCGACGCCGCGAGCCATGGTGGCCGACAACGACCTGGCGGTCGGCCGCGTGGTCGACACCGTGTCGCACTCGCGGTACTGGAAGGACACGGCGATCCTGGTGGTGGAGGACGACGCCCAGAACGGGCCGGACCACGTCGACGCGCACCGGACGGTCGCCCTGGCGATCAGCCCGTACACGCAGTGGGGGACGGTGGACTCCACGCGGTACAGCACCGTCTCGATGCTACGGACGATCGAGCTGCTCGCCGGCGTCGGCCCGATGACGCAGTACGACGCGGCGGCCACTCCGATGCTGAACAGCTTCAGGGACCGGCCGAACCTGCGACCCTACGACGCGATCGTCCCGCGGCAGTCGCTGGACGAGCTCAACCCGCAGAACGCGCCCATGGCGGCAGCGTCGGGCGCGATGGACTTCGGCGCCGCGGACGCGGCACCAGAGCAGGTGCTCAACCAGGCGATCTGGAAGAGCGTCAAGGGCGCGGACAGCGCGATGCCCGCACCTCGCCACACCGTCCAGCCCGGCCCGGGGCGCGAGCCGCCGGACGACCGCTGAACCAACCATCCATCCCCAGCCAAGAGGACCGGCGTGCACGCCGGTCCTCTTGCTTCCCTGCCGTGCGGGATCAGGGCTCGACGAGCAGACCGTCGCCGACCGGACGCTCACCGGTCGCATCGAAGGGACGGCCGAGAAGCTGGCCGGCGGCGACCATGGTCGTGGAGCCGCCGCCGTCGGCGGTGACGCCCGCCATGGTCCGCGGGTTCCGGCGCCCCCCGAGGCGACGACGAGAACCCTCGGGGAGCGTTGTGGGACGTTGGCGAACAGGCCCTACGCGACCTGGCGGCATGCCTCTTCGGGGCAGGCTGCGGGCTCGGCCGTCTTGGCGCGGGTGCGGATGCGGATGCGCGCACCGAGCGCCGTGACGCCCACGCCGAGGGCGGCCGCGATCAGCGACACGACCCAGGCGGCGTGGAAGCCGTCGAGCAGTCCCGCGGGCGTCCCGTCCGGTCGCGTGTTCGCGTTGTTGACCGCCGTCGCGACCGCGAGGACCAGCGCGCCGCCGAACTGGAACGACGTGTTCAGCAGGCCACCGGCGAGTCCCTGCTCCTCGGCGGCGATGCCGTTGGTCGCGGCGATGTTGAGCGGCCCGTACGCCAACCCGAAGCCCAGCCCGGCCAGCAGGAAGGTCGGCAGCATCGCGGTCGCGTAGCCGGAGTCCAGCCCGATGGGCAGGAACAGCGCGTAGGCGACGACGGTCGAGCTGAGCCCGAGCAGGATCAGCCGTGTGACCCCGAAGCGCGCCACCAGCGGGGCGACCCTGGGCGCGAGCACCGCGACCAGCAGACCGGCCGGGAAGATCGCCAGCCCCATGTGCAGCTTGTTCGATCATCGTCAAACAATGAGCGTTGCCCATGGGCACCACGAAGCCGCACACGTCTGATGCCGGCCACGCGCCCGACCTGGCCGCGGTCGACATCGTGACCGTGCTGCAGGCGCTCTCCGACCCCGTCCGGCTCGATATCGTGCGTCAGCTCGCGGGCTGCGGAGGCCCCGGTGAGCTCCGCTGCGGGCAGATCGAGCTGCAGGTGTCGAAGTCCACGACCAGCCACCACCTCAAGACCCTGTCGTGCGCGGGCATCATCGCCGAGCGCGAGGAGGGCACCCGCAAGTACGTCCGGCTGCGCAAGTCGGACCTCGACCGGCGCTTCCCCGGACTCATCGACTCGGTGCTCCAGGCGGCCGGCGGTCCTGCCGGCGCGTGACCGGCCTGCCGTACTCGTCCCGCTCGGGCCCGAACTCACGCTCGCCGAACCGGCCGAGCAGGCGACCCAACCGCACGAGCCTGGCGACCTGGCCGACGCGCTCCTCTGGGGTGGGAGCGAGGCCGACCGCGCGGCGGCGGCGCGCTGGGGACCTGGATCCGGAGGGCCGGCCCGATGGCTGGCGGAGCGGCGGCAGCAGCACCCGCAACGCGCCCGCGTGGACCTTGAATTCGATCGGCGTGTCGAGCATCGCCGGCTCGCCGTCGATGCCGACCTCCAGCTCGCCGGTGGGCGAGTCGACCTCCAGGCTCGTCGTGGTCCAGCGGGCCCAGCCTTCGCCCGCCTGGTAGCGGCCGCCGACCAGGTTCTCGAGCGCGTTCGCGTACTCCTGTCCCTCGGTCCTGCGCAGCGCGGACACCTCCAGCGTGCCGGCGTCCAGCCGTGGCCGGCTGCCGAGGCCGCTGAGCGGATAGGCGTTGTTGCTGACGAACAGCAGCATCACCTGCTCCCACGCCTGTCCGAAGCCGTCCTGGAAGCTCGCGCGGATCGGCAGGGTCTCGCGGTCGAGCATGGCCTCGAGCACGCTGCTGATCGCCCCGAGCCGGTCGTCGCGGTAGCTCGGCTCGTGCACCAGCGCGGCGTACACGCCGATGGAGGCGTTGTTGAGGAACACCCGGTCACTGACGGTGGCGATGTCCACGCGCCGCTCCGGCCCGGCGACGAACGCCTCGATGGCGGCTGCCGGGTCGCCGCGGTCCAGCCCGAGGTCGCGCGCGAAATGGTTGCGGGTGCCGGCCGGCACGCACACGAACGGCAGCTCCGCCTCCAGCGCCACCGCGGCGACCGCCGCCAGCGAGCCGTCCCCGCCCGCAACGCCGAGCACGTCGGCGCCGGCGGCGACCGCCTGCCGGGCCAGCGCCACCAGTTGGGTGGGTGAGGGGGTCTGGAGGACCTCGACGCCGTAGCGCTGGGCGACCCGCAGGAGCTGGTCCCCCGTCGCCTGGACGCTGCCGGAGCGGGGGTTGAGCACCAGCACCGGCTTGCGGAAGCTGCGAACTTCCGCGGGCGGGACCTGCGAGGCCACCGCGCTGCGGGCGGCAGCGACCGCGGGTGTCACTCGCGGGTCGGCGCCGATGGCGTCGACGGGCTCGGCGCTGAGCGCGCGGCGGGTGGCGGGCACGAAGACGGGCACCAGCAGCAGCGCGGTCAGCAACCCGCGCCACTGGTGACCGCCGACGCCGAACAGGTTGGGCACCATCGCCACCAGGTCGCCGAGCAGGCAGATCACGGCGCTGCGCCGCCGCGTCGGCGTCCGCGTGAGCAGGGCCGTGCCCCCAGCGGCCACTCCGACCAGCAGGTGTCCAGGCACGCTCGCGACCAGATGCGGCCATCCGTGGCTGATGACGGTCAACAGCGCGAGGCCGAGCGCCGATACCGCGATGAAGGCGAACAGCCAGCGCGCGACGAACCGATCGAACAATACTACCCAGACGGGCGCTGCCGAACGCTCGGTGTCCATGCGGCCAGTGTCGCAACCGACAAGGACCATGTCAGCACCCGGCCGCCCGGCCGGTACGCGTCTGGGCGCGTCGTCGCGTCGCTGCAGGCCGTCCCGGCGGCTCGGTCGTCGACTGGTGGCCTGTCAGCGGTGACTTGCGTGGGGGCAGGGAACTGAACTCGAACCGAACCCGCAACCGCCGACCGTCGTGTCTAGGTCGGCAGGGTTACAACGATCAGGCGTGTCAGACCGCCGCGGCGTGGAGTGGCATGATGACGTCGGCTCGCTCTGCAGAGCAAGAGACCGGAGCCGGTTGGCGACCTGTTCGCGGGGCGACGGAGACAGCAATGCGAGGAGCCCTTGCCGCAGCCGCCCTCGTGGTCGTGCTGGCCAGCGCCGCATGCGGCGGACAGCGCACCGGTGGCCCATCCGCCCAACCCCCTTCCAGGCCCTCGCCACCCGCATCCGCCAGCTCCTCCATCGCCTGGCTGCCGCTTCCGGCGGCCCATCGCTACCCCACCGCGCCCACGCCGCCGGCCACCCCCCGCCCGCCGATCCCGGTGCCGCCGGGAACGCCGGCCTGCCAGGCCAGCCAGCTCCAGGGCGCTTCGGCGGGCGAGGCTGGCGCGACCGGGAACGTCAACCTGCCGATCGTGCTGCGCAACCGGGGTGCGGCGGCCTGCGTCCTTGCGGGCTGGGCCGATCTGAGGATCCTGGACGGTCGTGGGCGGGTGCTGGCCGTGGCGACCGGCAGGGCCAACCGGGGGACCTTCTTCGACGATTGGCCCAAGGTCGCGGTGCTGATGGCGCCAAACACCCCATCGCTTCCGGCACGCCCTGGTCTTGGCCAGCCACTCCGCCACGGCCAGGCCGTGATGAACATGTCGTGGTACGACTGCCGCCAGCCGCAGGCAGCGGTCCTGGTGATGGACCTTCCGGCCGCCGGCGGCCGACTGCGGGTGCGGTTCGACCACAAGGGCGCCTACTCCCCAGCCTGCGACAGCCCTGGCGCCGACGCCAAGCCGGCCGGGTTGGTCTTGCGGGGTCCGCTGAGCCCGGCAGGCTTCCCGTGGCCGCCGCCCCCGCACTACCTCGATGTCGGCGTCGACATCCGCGCCCCGGCGAGCGTGCGTCGTGGCTCGACACTGGCCTACCAGGTGGCGCTCACCAATCACAGCGCCGCGGACTATCGGCTCGACCCGTGTCCCGATTACAACGAATTCCTGCAGCAAAAGCAGCCGCTGGCCAGCTATCAGCTCAACTGCCAGCCGGTCGCGCAGATCGCGCCTGGCGAGCGGGTCGCCTTCCAGATGCAGCTGGCGATCCCCGCCACCACGGTGACCGGACCCAACCGGCTTATCTGGGCGCTCAGTGATGGCCGTATCGCGACGCCGGTGGCCACGGCGCCGCTAACGATCACCGACCGGTAGGCCGCCAGCGCCGCAGCTACTGGCCCACCCTCCCGTCGATGCGCTCGCGCAGCAGGTCGGCGTGGCCGTTGTGCCGGGCGTACTCCTCCACCATGTGCACCAGCACCTCGCGCAGCGAGACCGCCCCACGCCAGGGATCGTTCCCGGTGACGTCGAGATCGGGCGCCTCGGCCACGAACCGATCCGTGAACGCGACCTCGGCCCGCCACACGTTCCACGCCTCCGCGACAACCTCGGGGTCGGGCACCGCGCCATCGAAGTCTCCGTCGGGGTCGGTGGAGGAGGAGAAGTGCGGCGGCACGTCCTGCCCGGCCATCCTCTGCCGGAACCAGATGCGCTCCACCTCGGCCATGTGGCGCACCAACCCCAGCAGCGACAGCGTGGACGGCTCCACGGACCGACGGGCCAGGTCGGCAGCGTCCAGGCCGGAGCACTTCAGTTCCAGGGTGGCGCGCTGACAGCGCAGGAACTCAACGAGCGTGGCGCGCTCGTCGCCCAGGGTCGGCCCGTCTTCCCGTGGGTCGTTCTCGGGGTCGACGAACATGTCGGCTCTTCTGCTCGGGCTCATGCCCGCAATCATCGGCGCTCCGCGCGGGATCCACCACCGATTTTCCGGCCGGCGGGAACAGGCCTCTTCACCGCCGGAACCGGCCTGGATGACCGGGCCCCCAGGCGGCCACTCCGCCGGCCGGCGGCGACGGATCCAATTGCACCAGCACCAGCTGCCCCGGCTCCCGTCTGGCGACCGTCTGCAGCGTGCCGACAATTCCGAGATCCAACGAGCGGTCGTCGGCGAGGTACTGGTCGAGCAGGCCGATCGTGACGCTCGAGAAACCCTTCTTGCCCTTGCCGCTGTAGCCCTCCACCAAGAGGAACTTCATGGGGTGCAGGCCGGCCGTTCGGCCCTGGAAATGCTGCTTGACACGATCGAGCGCGGCCTGGCCGTTCGCGGCACCCGCGACACGCAGCACCAGATAGAGCGTGTCCACCTCCCGCCCCGCGCCGTTGGGACCGAAGTTCTGCTTGTGGACGAGCACAATCCCGCTGGGCAGCGGTTCGTAGGCGCTTGCCTCGACCCTCCGCGGTGGCAGCAGGCTCGCGCACCCGCCCATCAGGAGAGCCAGGAACGCGGCAAGACCGATCCGCCCAAGGCTGCCGACGCCCCTGGATGCGTCCGACAAGGGTCCACCCTCCCCGGGAAGCTGACGTTGCCGGCGCCAGGCCGCCGAACGTCGAACAGCCAGTCGCCACCCCAAGTATCTCCTCCGGGTCGTGCACGGCGCGGCCGCCGACCATGGGCAACACCTGGGTCAGCGCCGGCAGGTCGTCCAGCGGGGGTTGCGGCCCTCGGTGGCGTGCAGCGGCCCGCCGCGAGCGTAAGCTACTGATGAGTAACTTCTCTGGGGGCAGGTGGCGCATGGATGAGGACCTTCGCGCGTTCACCGTGTCGCTGCACGGCGAGGACGTGCGCTACGTGCGGGCCGGCAGCGGCCCGGTCGTCGTGCTCATCCACGGCATCCTGGGGAGCCGGCTGAGCTGGGCGCACCTGGTGTCGCTGCTGGAGCAGGACTTCACGGTGATCGCGCCCGATTTGTTCAGCGACGGGGATTCGGCCAGGTCGGGGCGGGACTACACGCTGGGCGCCCATGCCGGCAGGCTTCGGGACCTGCTGGACGCGCTCGGGATCGAGCGGGTCACGCTGGTGGGTCACTCGCTGGGTGGTGGGGTGGCGATGCAGTTCGCCTGGCTGTTCCCGCAGCGGTGCGAGCGGCTGGTGCTGATCAGCAGCGGCGGGCTCGGCCGCGACCTTGGACTGATCCTGCGCGCGCCGACGCTGCCCGGTGCGGGGTGGGTGCTGCCGCTGATCAGCACGCCCTGGCTGCGCCGGAGTGGGGAGCGGCTGGCCAATCAGCTCGGCCGCCTTGGATGGCGATCCGGCGCCGACCTCGAGGAGCTCTGGCGCGGCTACGTCAGCCTTGGCGATGCCGACGTGCGGCGAGCCTTCCTGGCGACGATCCGCACGGTGGCCGACCCGGGCGGGCAGACGATCAGCGCGCTGGAGCGCCTGCCAGCGCTGGCGCACATTCCCACCCTGCTGGTCTGGGGTGCCAACGACCGCCTGATCCCGGTGGCGCACGGCGTCGCGGCACACCAGGCGATTCCTGGGAGCCGGCTCGAGGTGTTCGAGCGGGCCGGGCACGCCCCACATCTCAAGGACCCGCTCCGCTTCGCGGCCCTGCTGCGGCAGTTCGTCGATTCCACGCCAGCGCCGTCGAGCCGGCCTGGCCGGCGGCGGCCCCGAGCCGTCCGCGGGCCCGGTTCCGTCCGCTAGCAGCGAGCAGGGACGGGCGGGTCGGCCCCTGAGTCGTCGGGATCCTTCATCCCGCGTCCGGCCCTCCCACATGCGCCCGACATCTTGGTCTGCGAGCGTCCCCGCGAGCGGAACCCTGGCCCGCGATGCTGGTCGTCGTCAGGAGGTCAGGCATGTCCCGCACGCCCCTACGAGCTCGTCTGCTCAGCGCTGCTGTCCGGATCGAGGACATCCCTGTGCTGCCACTGGTCGGGTGACGACGCCGGCCGGACGCCGCGAGAGCGATGGCAGCACGGTCAGCGACGATCGAAGGAGATAGCGGAACGCCTCGATCCGGGAGACCTTCGTTGAGGTGGGTCCTGGCGGGAGCGGGTGGCTCATCCGCGTTGCGTGAGCCACGTCTCCACCGCGGTGACCACCCGCTCGGCATCGCGGATCGCTGCGTCGGCCTCCTCCACCGGGACGTGGACGGCTGAGTAGTCAGCCTCGTTCCGCCGCTCGAACAGCGACCGGAGCAACCGCCCGATCTCCTGGTCGAACTGGCCACCGCGGACCAGCAGGTGGATAAACGCCGAGACGACCCCGGAATGCTTGGAGCGTGTCAGGCCGAGCGCAAGCAGCGCCGCTTCCACGGCGAAGAACGCGGCGAAGTAGGCGCGGGAGACAGCTTGTGCCTCGAAGCCCTTGCCCGCCAGCAGCCGGGCCGCCGCCAGCTCCTCCCGGCAACGTTCCAAGCCGGTCCAGCCGGTCACGCGACCGCTCGTCCCTCCGCCTGCGCCCGGATCAGCAGCGGGCTCGCACCCTCACGCAGCTCGTCCTCGCCAACGGGGACAGCCGAAATCACCGCGTCGTTTCGATAGGAGTGCCGCCACAGGACCTCGTCCATCCCCCGCAGCTCCTCCCATGGTGACTCGACCCGATCCAGGACCACCAGCAGATCGATATCCGACTCAGGATGGGCATCCCCGCGGGCCCATGAGCCGAAGAGGAGCACCCGACGAAGGCGGCTGCGGTAGAGCACGCGCAGGTCCTCGGCCACCGCCGCAGCGATCTCCATCGGATCGAGCCCCGAGGCCGGCTCTGGCAGCGGCGGATCCGCCCGTGCCCGGATCTCCCGCTCCGCGACGCCGCGCTCAAGCTGCCCCTCGTCCGCCAACCACTCGATGGCGCGGCGCTCCATGCGAGCGTCATGGAGCGCAAACCACACCTCACGCAGCTCCTGGAAGTCCAGCAGGGTGTCCTTGAACCGGCGGAACGCGCCCCGCCCGGCGATCGCGCGCTCCAGGAGATCCCGGGCTCGCGGGTCTCGCACCCGGTCGATGAAGTCCTCCATGTCCCCGTAGGCGACGCGGGACGGGATCGGCTCGATGCGGATCAGCCCCCGATCCAACGGATCTTCTTCCTGCTCATCGAGGTCGGCGCCAACGGGATCGGCGAGGGTCAGCTCCGTCTCACCGGTCTGGGGATCGAACCACCAGGTAGTCCCGGGCGAGTGGTCCTCCAGCGCCTCGGCCAGTGACCGCAGATCGATCCGCTCCAGATCGAGCATCGCTATCCCCTCTATCCGCTCGACAGGTATCACTCATGGTAGTTCATGCAGCCAGCAGACACCGACCACGACAGAGCGGTGAAGCGCGCCACCCTCGGCTGGTTGGACGTCAAGGAGCTTGCGCGGCGCGGTCCGGGTCGCGCGCCCACAGCACCACCTTGTGGCCGGCCGCGGCGAAGCTCTGGGCCAGCGCCGTGCCCCAGGCGCCGGCGCCGATCACGGCGATCCGTCTTGGAGTCATCGGCGACTCAAGCCTTCACCCCGGCGCCGATCGCCGCGGTGGCGGAGGGATCGAGCGGCCAGCGTGGCCGCGGCGCGCAGTCGAGCCCGTCGACCAGGCCGAGCCGCAACCTCTCCAGCCCGGCCCAGGCGATCATCGCGCCGTTGTCGGTGCACAGCTTCAGCGGCGGCGCGACGAAGGGCAGCCCCGCCGCCTCCGACACCTCCGACAGGCGGGCGCGCAGCCGCTGGTTGGCGGCGACGCCGCCGGCCACCACGAAAGCGCCGCCCGTCGGGTGCTCGGCCCGGAACCGTGCGATGGCACGCTTCGCCCGGTCGGCCAGCGAGGCGGCCACCGAGTCCTGGAAGGCGGCGCAGAGATCGGCGATGTCCTGGTCTGCCAACGGCTGCGGCAGTTCGGCGACCGCGCGGCGCACCGCGGTCTTCAGGCCGGAGAAGGAGAAGTCGCAGTCCGGCCGCCCAATCATCGGCCGCGGCAGGGCGAAACGCTTCGGGTCGCCCCTGCGCGCCGCAGCCTCGACCAGCGGCCCGCCGGGATGGCCGAGGCCGAGCATCTTGGCGACCTTGTCGAAGGCCTCGCCGACCGCGTCGTCGATGGTGGTGCCCCAGCGCCGGTAGCGGCCGACGCCCTCGACGCAGAGCAGCTGGCAATGGCCGCCGGAGACCAGCAGCAGCAGGTAGGGGAATTCGATGCCGTCGGTCAGCCGCGCCGTCAGGGCATGGCCTTCGAGATGGTTGACGCCGAGGAAGGGCAGCCCGCGCGCCGCGGCGATGCCCTTGGCCGTCATCACCCCAACAGCGACGCCGCCGATCAGCCCCGGCCCGGCGGTGACGGCGATGCCGTCGACTGCGTCCAGCCCGGTGCCGGCCTCGGCCAGCGCCTGGCGGATGATGCCGTCGAGATGCGCCAGATGGGCGCGCGCCGCCACCTCGGGCACCACGCCGCCATAGGGGGCGTGCTCCTCGATCTGGCTGAGCACGACATTGGCGAGGATGCGGCGCTGGTCGTCGACCAACGCCGCCGCCGTCTCGTCGCAGGAGGTCTCGATGCCGAGCACGATCATGATCGGCCCGATATAGGCGGTCTGCCGGCGCGGCGAAAGGACCGGGGCGAAACCGACCCACACGGCTTGCCCGGCGGGCGCCGGCCTTCTAGAAGTCGGGGCCATGGACACCGTTCTCCGCATCGGCACGCGCGGCAGCGCCCTTGCCCTCGCCCAAGCCGAGGAGACGCGGCGGCGTCTGATCGCCGCGCATCCGGCCCTGGCCGTGCCCGGCGCGGTCGAGATTCAGGCCATTCGCACCACCGGCGACCGGGTGCAGGACCGTGCCCTGTCCGAGATCGGCGGCAAGGGGCTGTTCACCAAGGAGATCGAAGAGGGCCTCCTGGACGGCGATGTCCAGGCTGCCGGACGGCCTGATCATCGGCGCCCTGCTGCCGCGAGAGGACCCGCGCGACGCGCTGTTCGCCCGCGACTCCGCCCTGACCGGCCCGGCCAGCCTGGCGGCGCTGAAGCCGGGCGCGGTGGTCGGCACCTCCGGCCTGCGGCGGCAGGCGCAGCTCCTGGCCCTGCGGCCCGACCTGCGAGTCGTGCCGTTCCGCGGCAATGTCGACACCCGCCTGGCCAAGCTGGATGCCGGCGCGGTCGACGCCACCCTGCTGGCCCTGGCCGGGCTGAAGCGCCTGGGCCGGGCCGACCGGGTCTCCGCCGTGCTCGACCCGCAGGAGATGCTGCCGGCCGTGGCCCAGGGCGCCATCGGCATCGAATGCCGCGCGGCGGACGACCGGGTGCTGGCCCTGCTGGCCCCGATCCATGATCGCGATACCGGCGACCGGGTGGCGGCCGAGCGCGCGCTGC
>Ga0081455_10005316_pt1 | contig 14138 bp, 36 predicted proteins | sample TabmetS3T2R1_FD_70207 | JGI IMG/M metagenome (GOLD analysis project Ga0081455, IMG submission 70207) | Tabebuia heterophylla rhizosphere microbial communities from the University of Puerto Rico - S3T2R1 | ecosystem: Host-associated > Plants > Roots > Rhizosphere ... | reverse complement strand
CCTAAGCGCGACCATGATCGCCTCGGCCCCCGGCTTCAGCAGCGACGGCTTCCCGGTGCCGGGGATGACGCCGTAGTGGACGTCGGCCGTCATCACCCGCTCCATGACTTGCTTGATCTTCTCCTTCTGCGCGACGACCTCATCGACGCTGATCTCACCTCGAGCTACCAGCGCTTCCGACTGCACCACGGCCGGGAGGTTGCGAAGCTCATCCTCCACGACGTCGGCATCGATGGCGTCCGAGTCGTGCGTCACGACGCCACCGGATCGAGCGCCTGCACCTCGAGCACGTTCTCGGTGCTCACGTTGATCGTCGTGTCACGCTCGCGCACGTAGACCGGCACGTAGGTCGCGACGCGCGAGGGATCGGACGACCAGAACACGTATGGGTCGCCGTTGACGCTGCCTTCCAGCGTGTCGTCTCCGTCGAGGAACTTCACGATGGAGCCGCGCTTGATCTCGATAGTCATGTCTCTCCTCTCAGAATGGGATCTCGTCGTAGTCGGGATTCTTCTTCCGGAACTCCTCCTCGGCCCGCTCCGCGTCGTACTCGCCTGCGATCTCGGCGGCGATCGACTTGCACGTCTTGTCGCAGTAGAGCTTCTTCGACCGTCGCGGCAGCGGTGCCCGACACTCCGGATTGCCGCACGGCTTCCAGTCGTCATTGAGGTCGTAATCGTCGGGCAGCGGGTCGAGGACTTTCCTCGGCCGAAGCTGCCGACCGAACAGACCCGCCGATGCCGGCGAAGCCTTGAACTCATGCAGCGCCCGCTCGAGAACGAGACGGCTCGCCTCAAGCGGCTTGAACTTCAACGCGTTCGCGATCGTGTGGGAGAGGTAGCCGACCCAGTACGCGTCATCGTCCGGATGCTCGGCCATCACTCCCCCTTCGCGATCTTCCGTGCCCGGTCGGCCGCGTCAGCTGCCGCCTCCCACGGCACTCGGTCAGGATCGATCCGGGGGCACTCGTCGTCGCGGCCGTGCTGGCAGCGGCCGTCTTCGTCAGGGCACATCGGGTGCCCGCCGGCCCGGTCGTATTCGGCCTTCGCGGCCAGCCCTTCGGCGCGCCACGGGCCGATGACCCTGACCACCTCGTCGTACAGCTGCATCGCGACCGAGTGAATGTTCAGAGCGATGCGGCCGTCCCTCTCATCGAACGTCGGCTCGTCGTCCAGCCAGAGCCAGAGCTCAAAGCCGCGCTCGTCCGTCTCGACGCGGAGATCCTCGACGTTAGCCACTTGCCTCTCCCTTCCGTCTCTGCTGCCCGAGGAGGCGGGCAGCGTCTCTCACGTTCCTCGTGCTCGGCAGCCAAGGATTCACGAGCCACTTCTGTCCGACCTCACCCTCGGTGTCGAGGATGCCGATGGGACAGTCAGCGAACTCGCCCTCGCGGCCGAGAGTGACTAGGGCGACGCCGAGCGACCGCTCGTCGGGGCACTCGGCCACACGTTCCCGCACCTTCCCCTCGCCTCGGCACTCATGGCACTTCAGCGGAGCGCCGGCCGCGACGCCTTTCCGGGCGACCTCCCCTTCGCCCTCGCAGTTCGGGCACTCGCACAGCCGGTAGATCCGGAAGCGACCTTGAGAGTCGTCGCCAGCTGTGGGACAATCCATGTCCGCCTCGGACTGAGGCTCGGCGTTACGTAACGCAGGCATCACACCTCCTGTTCGTGGCCGCACTCGCCACACTCGATGCTGACGAGATCGCTGCCGTCGTGGACGTAGTGGAGGTCGCGCGAGCCGCACTCCTCGCACTCCTCGTCCTCGTCCTCCCAGTCGTGGTACGGCTCGTCGGGCGGACGGAGATACGTCTCGGCAGCCTCAAGGGCTTCGCGCTCGGTCTGCTCTCTCATGGCGAGCCGTCCACGATGAGGTCGGTCGGGTCCTCGACGGTATCCGTCTCACGCCAGCGGACGTGGACGGCGATGATCTCGCGAGGGTCGTCGGCGTCGTACTCGATCTCGGTCACGTCTCCGAGGATCGCGCTCGACCCTTCGCAGTAGACGACGCTGCCCACGTCGAGGCCGGCCAGGTCGTCGGCGTTCGCTCTCCTCATTTCCGCCTCCTCGCTCATTCGATCACCAAGATTTTTTTCGCGAGGCCCGAGAGAGCTTCGATACGGCCCTCGCAATGCGCGCCCTCGGCTTCTGCCTCCCAGCTGGCCCACGCTCCGTCCGAATCGAGCCAGCCGCCCTCGACCTCGGTGTACGGACGGTCGTACTCGGCGTGGTAGTCGAGCGCCGAGTCGAGTTCCTTCGGGAGCTCGAGAAGCACCTTCAGACCGATGTTCGCCAGCTGAAGCAGATTCTCCATCGCCTGCCTCGACTCGGCGTACTCGGGCGACGCCATGTAACTCTCGTCGGTGCCGTCTCCGACGCCGTAGAGCGCCACGTCGAAGACGTCTTCGGCCTCGCCGGCCCGCATCGCGTCCGCGATGTTCCCGAACGTGTGCAGGGCCTCGTCGGTGAAGACAGCTGTGATCCCGGCCTGATAGCCGTCGCCGGGGAAGTACCACGTGAAGTAGCTCATGTCTGCCCTTTCTCGGTGCCGATGAAGTTGCCGTCCTGGTCGTGGGCCTCGTCGTGCCACTCGCCGTAAAGCTCGCGGAGCTTCTCGCCCGAGTGGCGGCGAGGATCACCGTCGACCCACGCGTTGAAGTCCTCGGCCATGTCGTATGCCTCGGTACCGAAGCCGACGAAGCCGGGGCACGGCAGCGCCGTCTCGGTCACGGTGTCGTAGAGCACTGCGCGCCCTTGGTCGGGATCGCAGAGGATGATGCAGCCCATCAGTTCTCTCCCTTCGTTGAAGCTCGGACGATGTGCTGGCAGCCCGAGCGCGTCATGCCAGCTGCCTTGGCGATCTCGGCCCAGGAATGACGGGCCTTCGCTGCGACCACGGCCACGCGGAACTCGTCGTCGGCCTTGCTGCGGTCGCGAGCCTTCCGCGCGACTTGCTCGAGGAGGGTCGCCACCTCAGACCTCCTCGCAGTAGAGTCGTCCGTCGGAGTCCTCGATCTTACGGACTCCCCAGTTGTCCTTCGGCACGAAGCCGCGCCCTCCGGTCAGCTGCTCCCACACTGCGTCGGCCTCCTCGGTCGTGAGGTCAGGCCCGTCGCCCCGAGTCACGCTGTCACGGGCGAAGGCGAAGCCCGGATAGTTGTCGAGCGCGAGGCTCTCGGGGATGAGTTCGATCTCGGTCAGCTGTCCATCCTCGACTCTGATCCAGACGTCGAGCGTGGCCCGGAGGTGGAACTCAGGCTCCTCGATCTCGTTGTCCGGATCAGCGACGAGTCGCCTGACCAGATCATCGTAGGACTTGCTCATTGCTCTCTCCCTTCCCGGTGGATTCTATATCACCGATGCTCTCTTATCTACGCGCGCGCGTGCGTGCGCGCGAGGTCAGTTGACGTAGATCCTCCTCGCGATGACGGATTCGACGGGGCCGAGCTTCGTCCCGTCGGCATCGAGCCAGCGCTGCACCTTCACGGTTCCGTACCAGCCCGCGTCGTAGTCAGGCCCGAGCAGTGTGGCGGTGAACATCGCAGGCTCGTCGCCCTTGAGGCCCGCCTGCTCCCATGCCTCGTCGGACACGTCGAGGGTGATCTCGACGCACCATCCGGCCATGCCGGCGACGGCCGAGTTGTACGCGTCGCCTGCCTCTCCGCTGAACTCGATCTGCATGTCTCTCCCTTCGTCCCGTGAGGTCGGATGACCGCCACGCGCGAGGGAGCCTCGCGGCTCCCCGCGCCTGCGCGACCTAGCCGACTTGCAGAAGCCTCCCGCACATGCCGCACTCCCAGCCGTGCCCGAGGCTGTCGCTCTCCCACTCGACGTACTCAGCGAAGTCGAGGCACTTGTGCAGCACTTCGCCGGTCGTCAGCTGCTCGGCTGCCAGCTGCGGCCCGTCGTCTATCTGCTCGTAGTTGCCGGGGCCGAAGGCCCTGACGATCGCGTCGTAGGCGAGATCCTCGCTGGCCGCGAAGACCAGGACGCGGACGCCCGAGTCGTCGTCGCCGTAGTGGACGTAGACGGCCTCGTCGTCGTCCACTCGCTCGGGCGGGTAGAAGACAGTCTGCATCGCTTCGCCCTCCCGGCCGATCCGTTCGTAGTCCTTCCCCTCGGTGGCGGGTAGGAGTCCTTCTCCGATGACGTTCGCGACGTAGAGCATCAGTTGCTCTCGAACGAGTCGTCCACAGCGCCCGTCGGGTCGATGCGGGTGATGAAGGTCCGGTCGCAGTCGTCGTCGTGGTCGCGGACTCCGGTCACGATCTCCCACTGCCTCTTGTCGTTCGATCCGAGCACGGGCCTTACGTCGATGCCGATGAGTTCCATCGGCTTCTCTTGGTCGGTCAGCACGTTCGTGACGGCCGTCGCCAGCGCGGCTGCCTGCGCGGCCGGAAGTTGCCAGTCGGTCTGCGCCGGCCTCTCCCAGCTGAAGGCGAACGTCGGGAATGGGACTTCGCCGTGCTCGTCCGATGCTTCGGCTTGCACGCCGACCTCGAGGCCGAGACGATCAACCTCGATCTCGCTGAGTTCCGTCACGTCGAACGTGACGTGCATGAAACGGCGCTCCATGGTGCTCTCCTCTCCGACGGAAGCTAGCTCGAGCTCCGTCAATGGTCGTTGAGCTTCGCGATCTCGGGATTGTTCAGGCACATGCCGAGCACGAAGCCTTGAAAGAGAAAGTCGAGGTTCCACGCCTCGTCGGGCATCACGTCGCCGCTGACGGGATAGCCGAGTGCGGCCAGCCGCTCAGCGATGACGCCGAAGGCTGCCTGCTGCGCGGCCTCGGCAATGTCGACCACCGCGTCGGACACGACGAGCGGCACGGCTTCGGCCTCGCACATGCCCGACCGGAGGTCGGTCGAGAACGGTTGCGTCTTCACAGTTCTGCTCCCTTCACGATTCGGATGGTCTGACCGTCCACGCTGAACAGGACGGTCGGGCGCACGCCGTAGCTCTGACTCGCGTCGGCGCACATCGTCCGCGCGGCAAGCACCGCTCCGCGCTCGTCCTCGGCTGAGGCCCAGTCGCCCGTTTCGAGGATCAGCACTTCGATGAGGACGTCAGGCTCAGCCATCGATCAGCCTCAGATCGTCGGCCGGATCGTCGCCGTCGAACCAGTGGATCTCGTTCGACCACTCCTCGGCACCGGGCAGCGGCTCGTCCATCCGGACGGCGAACAGATCGCCGCCGTCGTCCGCGACCGCGACGACCAGGCCGGCCAGCCCTGCCGGCGCGGCGAAGTGCGGGTAGCGCCACACCTCGCGGGTTAGCTCGACTCGATCTCCAACCTTGAACACTGTCTCTCTCCCTTCTGGTCAGTGCGGGATCGCACCGGGAAGGCGGGCCTCGCGACCCGCCACCCGCTACGCCGCGACGATCTCCCACGCGTCGCGGTCGCGCTTCTCGGCTTTCGTGCAGCAGCAGTGCCAGACCTCGGCCTTCCACTGCTCGGCGTCCTCGACTCGCACGAAATCGACAGGCTCCACGCCGTCGGTGCGCCACGTCCAGATGATGCGGCCGTCGTCGGTGCGCCACGCGACGTGGTAGCTCGTCACAAATCCGCGCGGCGTTCTGATGTGGACTTTCGACCTAGGCACGGTCGGCCACCTTCTCCCAGTCGGCCAGCATGGCCGCGACGATCTCGGCGTCGGTCATGCAGTAGCGCGGGTACTCGTTCCAGTAGGCGTCGGTCGGCCAGCCCTGATCGTTGACGGCCTCAGGGAACTTCGGCTCTGCGACGATGTGGCCCTCGAAGTCGGGATGCTCGTTCGACGCCTCGTCGTCGCTCGGGTCGTACCAGTAGCGGAGCACGATTCCCCAGCCGTCGCGGATCTCGACCTCGGGGCCGTCGCCGCCCTCGGGCACGGACGGCAGGCTGGCTTCGCCGTCGGTCGCGCCGTAGTGGTAGTGGTGGTCGCCCGGAGGCGTGAAGCAGAGCATGAAGCAGCCGCCGCCCGTATGCCGGATCTCGACCTCCCAGTCCGGCATCGCGCAGCGGAAGTCGTACAGCTGGTCGGACCGGAGGTCTTCGGCAGCTGCCCCGGTGTGGTAGCAGTCGCGGCAGTAGTCGAAGCCTGACGCGTGCGCCTTCACGCCGACGGCCTCCCGGCCGCACGTCAGGCAGGCGACACCCTCGGCCGCTTCGTACTGCACCCAGTCGGGCGCGTTCTCGGGTACTAGCTTCGTCATCGGGTCAGACCTCCTCGGCCAGAACGACGGCGACCTCGAGGCCGTCGAGTTCCGGCGCGTCGCTGCCGACTTCGATTGCAGCTGCGACGCTCTCGGCAATCTGTCCGGCGTCGCGGCCGTCGTCGTCGGGCACTTGAACGTTGACGTGCAGCAGGACGGTTCTCACTTCTGCTCTCCCTTCTTGGCGTCGCGCCACTCGCGGCGGACGTAGAGGACGGCGACGACTGCGCCGATGACGTAAAGCGCGATGGTCACGCTGTCACCTCGGACTTGAGGAGATCCCCGAAGGGATCGAACTGGACGCGTACCTTGCCGTCACGGTCGCGAGTGACGCGAAGCGCGATCTCCTCGCGGATGCTGGCGTGACTGCCTCCGGTCACTATCACCGTGAAGGCATCCCCGATATCGGCCCCGGTCCCGTCGCGCTGCGGCTCGCCGTACACCTTGACGCCGAGATCCCAGCCCTGAGCCTGCGCGCGGATTCCCGAGACGGTGCCTCCGAGGCGGGTAGCCTCGCCGCGCTGTCCCTGAACCGCTCCTAGAAACCTTGCCATCGTTCCTCTCTCCCTTCTGTTTGGTCCCTCACTGCGGGGACTTCGGGAGGCTCCCCGGAGGGAGCTACCCGCCGCCTCCTCAGTCGGCGTCGTAGTCCTCGTCGCGCTCGATGATTTCCGTCAGGCAGTCGCCGCAGTGCATCCCTTCCGGCCACTCTCCCGCGTCCCAGCTGAAGACCGCGCCGACGGGATTCCCCTCGCCGTCGATGCTCTCGGTCCCGTCGTCGTTCTGTCCGGCGATGAAGCCGTCGTCCGTCCGGCCGAACCGTGCCTCCGTGCAGTCCGGGCAGTGGTAGTCAGCTTCGTAGGTGTAGGCAATCGGCGCGTGCATCACAGCCACGCTGCGCTGTAGAACCAGCGCCCGTCGATCTGCCGCATCCCCGGCCGGATCTCCTCGGCCGAGAGTTCCGCGCCGGCAGCGCGCGCGACCTGGAGCGCGGGCCTCCGAAGCGCCGGAACGGGGGGAAGGCCCTCGTCCTCAAGCCTTCCGACCTCGGCCCTGATCGCTGCTTCACGGTCGCCGTTCCACTCGGCCCGCTTCGCGTGCTCCATAAGATCGAGCCACGCTTGAGTCTCGCTGCGGGTAGTAGTCATCATGCTCCCTTCTGGTCGGCCCCGGACTCGGGACTTAGGGATGCTCCCCCTGCGGGGAGGCACCCTAAGCACCTAGGCGGAAGCACCCTCCACGTAGTCCCGACAGCTGCTCTCGATGGTGTCCGACACTGCCGAGTGGAACCCGTCCTCATACGCAGCGGCCAGCATCCCCAGCCAGCAGTCCTGCTCATAGTCCTCGGTGTCCACGCCGAACTCCTCGGCGAGATCCCGCATCGAGAACGAATCAGCCCACTCGCCACTCAGCGGAGAAGACGGAAACGTGTCGAGTACCATCGGGTCCCCGTCCTCGATCCCCGAGAGCGTGGCCTCATAGACCATCGGGGAAGTGTTCCCGTCAAAGTACCAAGAAGCAGCGTCCACCCCATGAATCCTCCCGAGTAGCTCTGCCTGCTTCAGTGCCTCATCCGTCCTAGCCATGACTCTCCCTTCTGCACTGGCCTCCCCGATTCCGCGCCTACCGGCCTCGGGTCTTGTTGGCTCTCTACCCTCATTGTATCGGAGGGGATACCCCATGTCGATATCCCTCGAGTGAGGGATTTACTCTCAAGCCCACTGTCCATCCCGAGAATCCCTCAAAGGGGGGAGCTCGAGCTACCACCACCGGGCCTCGCCGGCAATCCCCCGAACGAGTGAAAACTCGACTGCTGCCGAGGCGGGATCTCGCTCGCCGTCGGCGCGGTCTTGCCCGTGTTTTTTTTGGTGTGTGGGGGTGTTCGGGGGCGGCACGTGATGGCACGTGGTGTGCCTTGACGGCACGTGGTGGCACGTTTTAGGATGGGGGGGTGGGAGAGAGCCTTACGCGGGTCGTGACGTATGTGTCGCCTCGGGTGGCGCAGGCGTTGACGGCGGCGGCTGTTGAGGAGGGGCGGTCGGCGTCGAGGGTCGCGGCGAGGCTTCTCGAGCACGGTCTGTTCGGCGGCGAGGTGGCTGACACCACTGTTCCGCCGGCAGAGGCCGACGATGGGGGTCGGGGGCTTTCTCTCCCCGCTCCCGGCCCTGTCGGCCGTGTCTTCGACAGGAGGAGGGAGAGCGGATGAGGATGCCTGCCCGGAACGTCGTCGTGTGGAAGTTCCCGCTGAAGCTGGTCGAGGTGCAAGAGATCGACGTGCCGGAAGGCGCGGTCGCGTTGGCGTTGCAGCTGCAAGACGACCGGCCGTGCCTGTGGGCGGGATGCGACCCGTCGCAGCCGCTCGAGAAGCGACGTGTGCTGCTCGCCGGGACTGGCGTCTCGCATCCGCACCTCGCGACGGCCGGATACCTCGGCACCGTCCAGGTCAACGGCTACGTCTGGCACTTCTTCGATGATGGGCCTGTCGAGTGACCGGCTGGGAACTGATCCTCGTCTGCTGCGCGGCCGGCGGACTCGTGTGGGCGCTGTGGCCCGCGTGGGAAGGCTGGCGGCGCAGACGGTGACGCTCGACCCGCTCACCGGCACATGCCCCACATGCGACGCCGACGTCGGGGAGACATGCCACACCGCAGGCGGACAGCCGTGCCCGCCGCACGCCGCCCGCAAAGGCGTCGTCCGCGACGGACTCCACGACGCCGTCCACCGCTTCTGCACGATCCTGCTGGACGAGTTCGCCGTGCTGCATCCCGGCGCGCTCACCCGCGACGACGTGGCGGCGGCGATCGAAGCGGCCCTGACCCGCTACGACTACGGAGGACACTCATGAGAGGAACGACGATCAACGTCGGCGTGCAGATGGTCGTGGAGGACTGCATCACGTGTGGGGTCCCGTTCGCCTTCCCGACCGAGCTACGCCAGCAGCGGATGGACGACCACAAGCGCTTCTACTGCCCGAACGGACACGACATGGTGTTCACCGGCAAGAACGACGCACAGAAGCTCCGCGAGGCCCAGGAGGCACTTCAGGCCGAGCGGACACGACACATCGCGACACGGGAGCTCCTCCGACACGAGGAACGCTCCCACGCGACGACGAGGGGGCACGTCACCCGCAAAAAACGCGAACTGGCCCGAACGAAGGCCGGGATCTGCCCCGTCGACGGCTGCCACCGCCACTTCCAGAACCTCGAGCGGCACATCGCGACGAAGCATCCCAGCTTCAAGCCGTGACCTACGCCGTCGTCGCCCTGGCCGGCCTGCTCGCCGGATTCGTCGCCGCGATGGGCATGGGCATCCTGATCGGGTGGCTGCACAACCGCGCCGAGAAAGAACGCACCACCCGGATGCTGCAAGTCGCGACGAAGATCGCGGAGGACGTCGAGCGCCGATTCTCCGGAGAAAGCGTCACCGTCGATGAGGCCATCGCCCTCGACGCCGTGCGGCGCATGTCCGCCGGCCTGCGCGTCGTCCCCGACGAGGAGCCGAAGCACTAACAAGTCCGTCAGTCCGAAGGGAGAGAGAACATGAACCTTGCAGTGCGACGAGACGAGAAGGTCTGCTGGTGGGCTGTGCTCGCGTGGGTCGGCATCGCCGCCTACTGCATCCTGTTCTGGACAGGCGTCGGCTTCGGCGTCTACTACCTCACGACCGACCCAGCACCGCGCGTCTCCTGCTCGAAGCCTGTCCTGGTCGAGCTCGACAACGGCGCGATCTCGACCGTCCACTGCAACACCGAGCGATGAAAGCTTCTGCACGCCGAGAAGGGAGGGAGGTGATGGTGGAGTACGGCGGCGCGGACGCGAGTCCTGACACGCAGGCCAGCCCCGGCGCGGCCGTACTCGCGACAGCTGACGACGATCTGTCAGGGGGCGGGTGTTCTGACCCGCCCTCGAACCTCGAGCGCGCCATCGACCTCCTCGAGCGCCAGCAGTGCAACTGCGTGAAAAAGATTCAGTGCCTCCGCTGCGAACTCCTCGCCCTGCTCACGTGACATGCTCGTCGGCTCCCTGTTCACCGGCTGCGGCGGACTCGACCTCGGACTCGAACGCGCCGGCTGGGAGATCGCGTGGGCCTGCGAGAAGGACAAGCACTGCCGAGCAGTGCTCGAGGAGCGCTGGCCCGGACTCGAAGTCAGCGCTGACGTTCGGGCGGTCGACGCAGGCTTCCCCGAGGTCACGATGCTCGCCGGGGGCTTCCCCTGTCAGGATCTCAGCAATGCAGGCAGCGGAGCAGGGCTGATCGGTGAGCGCTCCGGACTTTGGTTCGCCATGGCGGACGCCATTCGCGCTCTTGAACCCCCCCTCGTCCTCATCGAGAACGTCCCCGGAATCTTCTCCAAGATGGGAAGCCGTCCAAATGAGTCTGCTTTCGGAACCGTCGTCGCTGATCTGGCCGAGGCAGGGTACGTGGGATCTTGGCTGCGCCTACGAGCTTCCGACGTCGGCGGCTGCCACGGACGGGATCGGGTCTTCATACTTGCTGCCCACTCCGGTAGCACGGGACGACGGCAAGACACCGGAGGCGCACCGGAGGATGAAGGCGCGGCTGAAGGGCGGCGCTCGGACGCGGATCACGTCGCTGGCGGTGCTCGCTCGAGCGAACTTCGAGCAGCCGACGGAGCCTCTGCTGCCGACGCCGCAGGCTCAGGACTACCGTCGAGCTCCGGACTGGGGGAAGGACGACCGGGGTTCGGGAGGGGACGATCTGACGACGACGGTCGCTCGACTGATGCCTACGCCGCAGGCGCGGGACTACAAGGGCCGGAATCAGCGCGACGACGCATCCTGCTTGCCGGGAGCGATCCATCTTCTGCCGACCCCGACCGCGAACGAGCAGAACCCCGGCGCGGGAGGCGAACTGAGAGCGGCGCTGACGCACGGGCGCGGCCGGCGCAACCGGACAGGCACGGACACATGGGGGAGGCCGAACCAGGGACGCTCCCCGAAGCTTCTGCCGACCCCGACGGCACAGGACGCCGAGGCGAGCGGCTCGAGGAACCTCGAGGGGTCGAAAGCCCACGCGGGAGTGAGCCTGACGGACGCGGTTCGGTTCGGGAACTCGAAGACGCCGCGTGGGGAGAGTACGTCGGAGCCGTCCGGCGATGGGAACGAGTCCTCGGACGGCCAGCACCACTACCAGCTGACGATCGAGGACGCCTGAGTCCGTGGTTCGTGGAATGGATGATGGGCTTTCCTGACGGCTGGACCGAGGTCGACGGCGTGGGCCGGCCGGCGCGACTTCGGATGCTCGGCAACGCCGTCATGGTCCAGTGCGCCGAACTCGTGGGGAGGATGATGCTCGATGCTTGACGCGCCAGAGAATCTGATCCGGAAGGTCGACCAGCTGCTCGAAGCGGCCCGCGACCTCGACCGGGAACTCGATGACGTCTACGGAATCCTGCTCGGACTGGACGCCGAGAAGCGCTGGGACGGCTACATCATCGGCAGCGACTCGCCGCTGACCGTCGCCTCCGCGAACGCGGGCTTTCTCCGCGACGAACTTGACCGGCTCGCCATGGATCTGAGGACGATCCCCGTTGCCGACCTCTGAGACAGAGGCCGTCTTCCAGGCTCGGATCAAGGCGCTCGCTGAACGCTACGGCTGGCTCGTCTGGCACGTCCCGGCACCGATGCGATGGCGGGCGAAGGAAAAGAAGTGGGTCCCTGCTCCCGAAGGTGCGGGACTGCCGGATCTCATCCTGATCCACGACGATCCGCCTCGCCTCGTCTTCATCGAGCTCAAGCGGAAGGGCGGCAAGCTCTCCGACAAGCAAGTCGAGTTCCTGAAAGCCGCGAAGACGGTCGCGGAGCAGGCGATGTGGTATCCCGACCTCCACGGCGACCTCGGGACGTTCGATCCGATGCAGCAGATCGTCGGCGTGTTCGCCGCGTGGCCCGACGACGAAACGGCCATCGAGCAGATGCTCCGCACGAAGGTGGTGGCGTGATGGCCGAGTACGACGCCGAGATCGCCCGCGTCGAGAGCCTCCTGCTCAAGCTGATCCGGGGACTCCGCGTCCTCGAGAAGCGCGTGGCCGCTCACGAGCAGGCTATCCTTGAGATCGCAGCGGCGCTGCGCGAGGAGGGAATAGAACTCGAGGTCGTTGGCTCTCTCCCTTCTGCCTCGGGGAATCCCTCCTCGCCCGCCGCCGTCCGGTCTACGATTCGCCCGTGCCGTTCGACTGGGACGAGTTCGAGAGACGAGTCGGAATCAAGCGGAACGTTCCGCGTGCCCCGACCAGGGCGGACATAGACGCGATGCGGCGCAAGAAGCTCAGTAGACCGTGGCGCGGCGTCAAGGCGAAGCGGAAACGGACATGAGCGCGCCGACGAAGCTCGCAGAGGATCTGACTCAGGAGGACAAGGACGATTTCGTCTCCCTGATCCTCGACGGCTGGAAGCCTGACGTCGCAGCGGAGAAGCTCGGCTCGACCGGCACGCAGTTCCGGAAGCACTACTCGGGCAAGTCGGAGCGCTACTACGACGAGGCGTTCGCCGGCCGCGTTGCCAACGCGCTCGCCTCTGACGAGCACGCGACCGCGTTTCTCGAGCGGCTGCGCGGTATTCAGCAGGCTCTCGCGTTCGAGGACAAGAATGTCCGGATGATCGAGAAGCTCTCGATGATCTACGACCCCGCGTGGGAGGTCCTGCGAAATCCGAACCTCAACGTGAACGTGAACGTTCTGCTTCAGCAGGCAGCGCCCGGTCTGAGCCGTGAGGAGCTCGAGCGGCTCCGCGAGGCTTTGCTCGAGGCGAAAAAGCGGGAGGAGGTCGAGTCCGGCGACGTCATCCCGGCTCTGCCGAAGCCCGCAGCCGCATGAGCAACGTAGACGACCAGCTGGGCATCATCGACGCGGAGATCCGACGTCGGGACGCCGCCGAGGACGCCGCGCGCCTCTCAGGCGACCTCAGAGCGTTCGTGAAAGAGGCGTGGACGGCGATCAAGCCCGTCGAGGTCTACAAGCACAACTGGCACATCGACGCGATCTGCGAACACCTCATGGCCGTCACAGCTGGCGATATCCGCAAGCTGCAAGTGTGGATTCCTCGCGGGATGATGAAGTCGCTGACCGTCTCCGTGTTCTGGCCCGCATGGGAGTGGACGTCGCAGCCGAACCTCCGCTACTGGACGGCGATCTACGAACTCGGCCTCGCCGGCCGCATCGCGGCGCTGTCGAGGAACGTGATGATCTCGCCCTGGTACCAGGCCCGCTGGGGCCACATGTTCCGACTGATGAAGACGTCGGAAAACTACTTCTCGAACGACAAGGGCGGCACGAGGCTCGCGACCGCTCCCGGCTCGACCGCGCTCGGGGAGCACGGCCACCGCATCATCATCGATGACCCGATCAACGCCGTCGCCGCCGACGCAACCTCGCGGGTGACGCTCGACGCGACGAACGAGTGGTACGACGCGACCGTGCAGGGGTCGGCTCGACAATCCTCGGCGAGCGCCACGAGTCGCGCAACATCGCGGCGCCTCATCGGCACCTCGACGATCATCCTCATGAAAGTGTTCGTCGCAGGGTTCGTGCTCGTGGTCTGCCATCTTCGCGATCCTATCAGGGATCGCGATTCGGCGTCAGCCGGCCGCGAATCCCTCGTCGACTTTTTTCCCCAACTTCGGGATGCCGGCCAAATCGGGCCAAGGCGTCTTTTTCGGCCAGCCGGCCCGCAGGCGGTTGACCATTTGCCAGTAGGTCTTGACGCTCGGAGAACTCGTGCCGGCCAGATAGTTTCCGAGAAAATCGTGCTTTCCGTGGATTTCCTTGCTCACCGTCGAGAGGGCGTGCCCCTTCGCGGTGGCGTAGGTTTGGGCCAGCGTCAGCAGGTTGTTGCGCATGATTTCTTCGGACATGGCGCCCTCATACCATCGAAAAATACCCCCGACAATCCGGTTTCGGGGCCGTCCCCGGACTTGAGCCGG